>ERZ1026901.728-NODE-728-length-23565-cov-30.646746_pt1 | contig 23565 bp, 20 predicted proteins | sample MGYA00380179_ERZ1026901 | MGnify/ENA primary metagenome ERZ1026901 (study PRJEB33269, sample SAMEA4719815) | human gut metagenome | biome: human-associated habitat; feature: organic feature; material: feces | place: Cameroon | collected 2013-10 ... | reverse complement strand
CCGAAAAAGTATTGAAAAATAGGAAGTTTTGCGGTTATAACCCGAAAAAGTATTGAAAAATAGGGTTGATATTGGCAAAATGTAAGCTGGTGATATTGATTTTTTTAGCGACTATGCACGTTGCAGTTTTTTTGTTTTCTACCTTTCCCTTTGCAAAGCACAGAAATACGTTATATACAATTATCTAATCACGATTATACAAATCACGATTTGATAAATGGAGTGAATGGCATTTCTTGCTTTTTTAGACGCTATATAGTACAATCCTGATATAGATTGGAGGAATTATCATGAAGAAAATAGCAATTTTACGTTGTCTGAAAACGTCTGCGTCCTGTGCGGGAGCAGGCTGTCTGCGTGCGCTTTATGAGCATGATAAGGCTTTTGCACAATATGGTGATGAGGAGCTGCGCCTGATGGCTATGTGGACCTGCAACGGCTGCGGCGCTTCGATGCTGGAGAATCAAGAGGGCATCCGTAAGAAGATTGAGCGCATGAAGGCGCTGGAGCTGGACGCGCTGCACATCAGCCATTGTACGCACAAGAAGGATGCCGAGGGCGTGAAGCATCTGTGCCCGACTATTAAGGCGATTATAGAAGAGCTGGAGCAGGCCGGAATTAAGATTGTTGACGGCACGCACTGAGTAAATTGCATATGCTTTAATGAGAAATAAAAAAGCCTTCCTTTGGAGTTAGACGAAAAATCTAATTTCCGCAAGAAGGCTTTTTTCATTTATTCTTTTTCCTTGAGCAGATGGACAAGCTTTTGAGCAATGGCTGTCAGCTTTTCTGTATCATTGGCCCAGTAAATTTTGTAATTAACCTAAATTTAGATTTTCAGGTCTAACTTTAGGAGACGGTTCATTTGCATAGGTGAAGGGGCGTTTTTTGTTAAGCGTTAATTTTTTGTTGCTTCAGAGCTATATCAATAAGTTTATCAGTCTTATCTGCCATGAAGAGAGGAATATTCAGCATATCGCCGTCAAGCTTTAGATTTTCTAAAGAGAACCGAATACGTAGTTTTACCTGGTCGGGGAATAGCTCTTTAAATTTTTTAATGCTTTTGCTGGATATATTAGCTTCAGATTTTACTTCTACAGGAAAGATATCGTTTTCATGCTGGATAAGAAAGTCAACCTCATAGGGCGGATTGCTTTGGCTCCAATAGCGTGGCATGACGTCGAATTGAGGAATCAACGATTGTAAAACGTAGTTTTCTGTCAGAGCGCCTTTAAATTCGCTGAAAAGGCGGTTGCCTTCACTGAAGATAGTGGGAGCAAGCTGTGATAATCTGCGCAGGATGCCGACATCAACTAAGTAGATTTTAAAAGCCGATAAATCGTCATAGGCAGCTATTGGCAATTTGGGAGCAGAGCTACGGTAAATTTTATGCACGAGGCGTGCATCTACGAGCCATTGCAGAGCATCTTCATATTCGCGTGCCCTTGCACCTTCTTTGACAACCTTGTAGATAAATTTTTTATTTTCTTTAGCAAGCTGAGAGGGGAGAGATTTCCAAATTAGAGATATTTTAGGAAATTCCTTTATATCAGGATGTTTAGCAAAGTCTCTTTCATAGGAGCCGATAATGTCAGAAAGGGAAGCTTGCATAGCAGCAACGTCTTTTGCTTCTGTCCACATTAATACAGGCTCAGGCATTCCGCCTGTAATATAATACATTTTTAGCTTTTCGCAAAGAGGATTGAAAAAAGCATCAGCAATAGGCTCGATAGTATCAACCTGATCTAAAAAGACTGCTAAATTTTTGTCACCATTAGCCAATAAAAACTCTGTGAAGGTCATGGGATCAATCTGCATGAAGTTGACTTTGCCAACAGGAAATGATGAGGGCTTAGAAAGAGTTATCCCAAGCAGTGAACCGGCACAGGCAACGTGGTACTCTGGTGTATTTTCACAAAAATACTTCATGGAGTTGATAACTTTAGGGCAGTCCTGCACCTCATCAAAGATAATGAGTGTTTTTTCAGGAAGAATTTTTTGACCGCTTGCCAAAATCAGGTTCTGTAAAATGCGGTCAACATCCTTGGTGGTTTCAAAGAATTGATTATATTCTTCGTTCTCATCAAAGTTGAAATAAGCTATGTTATCATAGTAACGTTTGCCAAATTCCTTGAGAATCCAGGTCTTGCCAACCTGCCGCACGCCTTTAAGAATTAGTGGCTTACGATAGGGTGAGTTTTTCCAGTTTAGCAGTTTATTTAAAATTAATCGTTCCATAAAAAAACTCCTCTCACATTTTTATTGATAAATTCGTGATAATTCTCACGTTTTTATATGTATTTAAGTGTAGAATACACATATTTTCACAAAATTTTATGTGGAAACCTACACGCTTTTATTATAGAGCTTCTGAGTAGAAATTTCAACTTACCTTGCGTTTTCTTCCTCTGCATAGTACAATACACTTATGCTTGGCGGTATGATCATGAAGAAAATAGCAATTTTACGTTGTCTGAAAACGTCTGCGTCCTGTGCGGGAGCAGGCCGGCATCAAAATTGTCGACGGTACGCACTGAGTAAATTGCATATGCTTTAATGAGAAATAAAAAAGCCTTCCTTTGGAGTTAGACGTAAAATCTAATTTCCGGGGAAGGCTTTTTGGTGTGCGCCTAGCATGGGCGATAACTAGGTGGTGAAAGTCCACTACGCGCTCGGTGGCAGAAAGAGTTAGCCGAAGGCAAGGGTGTCCTCGATTTTTTAGTGGTCTTGCATCAGACTTACAATATGATTAGCGATAGAAGCAATCTTGGGATTGCTTTCGTTTTTGGACCAAAAGATTTTATACGTTATTTCAAGGTATTCTTTTTCGGCTATCAAGGGCAGGAATCTGGTAAAATTTTGAAAGTAAAATAGGGCATCGCTGTTGCTGGCAACAGGCATAAAGGAAATTTTTTGGTTATCAATAACCTTGGTCAGAGCTGTAGGAACATCTCGGACAACAAAAATGTCGCCGTAAAAATTTAGCAGATCTCTATAATAATTTGTCTCCTGAGAAGCGTGTGCTCTGTCGGAAATAATTACACAGGTGTGGTGCGCCAGATCAGAAATTTCCAAGGTGGTTTTATCTTTGGGAAACATTGTCGTGGGAACGCAAGCGCATAAATCTGCTATTTCGATGATTTTTGATTGCAGGTGCTTGTCGTTTGTTTTCCTGTCTTCGCTGATAACCATGTCGATTTCTTTATTTTTCAGCATCAGCATGAGCTGCTCGTGGTCGCCGTAGACGATTTCCAGATGATACATTTCGGTATGCTTATTCATGTTATTAATAACGTTGAGCAGACGGCAGACGTTATAGCCGGTTTTACAGCCAATGATGTAGTGGGGGATCTGGCTTTTTTCGGCAAAATGCTGCATGTTCTGCAATAAATTCTGCACATCGCCTACTATGCGTTCACAGGGCTTAAGAAAATTTTCTCCAGCCGGGGTGAGACTGAAATTGCAATTACCGCGGTTAATCAGCTTGACGCCGAGTTCTTTTTCGAGTTGTTGTATTTGTAATGAGAACGAAGGCTGCGATACATAACATTGCTTGGCAGCTTCACTGAAGCTTTTGCAGTAAACTGCTGCTAGAAAATATTTCATTTGACGCAAAAGAATAGCAGTCCTCCCTTATATGTATTAAGAAACTCAATATGAGTATAGAATATCTGTATTTGCCAATTGTACTATAGTAGGCTATACTATAACAAGACTTGATGCTAATATGTTCAGCAAATTACTTAATGAATTGATTATATCACATTTAAGGTACATTTTCAATTCGTACTAAGAGAAGCTGATGCAGTTTGAGTATGAAGGCTATTATATGCTATATTGCATAAGGGAAACATGGACACCTTATGCGAGATATAAATTTAATATAGGAGTGAGTGTATTTATGAAGAAAAGACAGGTAGCTTTAGCTGCTGCTGTTTGCATGGCTTTGACAAGTGTTGGCTTTGTTGGTAATGCTTTGGCAGCAGAAAAAAATGATGATGCTGATTTAACGACTTTTAATCTTGCCGAGATTGTCGTACATGGTCAGCGTTATATTGCCGGTGAATTTGTCCGCGCAACCTCTAATGTTGGTATTTTAGGCGAGCAGGACGCAATGAAGAGTCCTATCAGCACAACCACTATTTCGGAGAAGGCTGTAGGAACCTTCTTGTCCTCCACTGAGGGCTTAAGCAAAACGCTGAGCCTTGTTCCTTCTGTTGTTAAAACCTATGATGCAGCAGTAGACTGTGTTACTATCAGAGGCTTTGCTGATAATGGACGCGGCTTTGTTATCAATGGCATTCCGGGTATGCAGGCTATGACACGTCAATCCAGCAATTACATTGAATCTGTTGATGTTATCGAAGGCCCGGCAACCGGTATCAATGGTTCTGCTATGGCTACCCGTTCCGGCGGTACCATCAGCATTAACAGCAAAAAGGCTTTAATGGATGAGGATACACGCAAGATTGGTATCAAATATCATTCTAAAGGTGCGCATGAGGAATATGTAGATTTTGGCACTCGCTTAGGTGAAGATAAAAGCTATGGCGTGCGTATTAATGCCAGCAATACTAATGGCGAGCGTTCCATTGAAAACTGGAACCTGAAGCAGAAAAATATTTATATCAACCTGGATCAGGAAACAGAAAACAGCAAGACTAACTTTATGTTTGGCTATACTGATACTGACAGTTCTGGCAGACCTTATGGTTTGTCTGTTAGCAGTAGTTTTGTTGGCAATGCTTTACCGAGCGCTCCTGACGGAAAAATCAATACAAATCCATCTTGGCGTCGTGATAAAAACACTAACCTTGTTATGACCTTAAATCATGAACAGAAAATCAATGACCATTTAAAGGCTTTCCTGAACGCAGGTCATTTTAAACAGGATTGGTATTATTATGTTGGCTTTGACAAGACCTTGTTAAATGAAGCAGGCGATTTTAAAGCAAGCTCTGACAACTACTCTCTGCTGGACAAACGTGATTATGCACAAATCGGCTTGAAGGGTGATTTTAAAACCGGTGATTTGAAGCATGAATGGGTAGCAGGTGTAGACAGAATGTGGAACTATTATGGTGGTCCTGATTATGACGTGGAATCCGGCTGGACAGGCAATATTTATCATCCTAATACCGGCAGCTTTGCTCCGCCGACCTTTGCGCAAGTTGATGCTTACTACGGAGAACATTCACGCATCAGCGGCTGGTCTGTGATGGATTCTATTACCACAGGTAATGAGAAGCTGAATATCCTGCTTGGCCTGAATGGTAAGTCTATCGCTAAGGATTACTATAATCCTGATGGTTCTCATGATGCAAAAAGCGGTAATTACTATGACGTATCTCCAAGCTATGGCATCAACTACACCTTTGATCCGCGTGTAGCTGTTTACGCAAGCCATACCGAAGAGTTTGTTGAAGGCAAGATGGTTACCGGCAGCGATTATGAAAACCGAGGAACTACTTTAGATCCTTATAAAACAAAGCAAAACGAAATTGGCGTGAAGTTCAAAACCGGTGATTTCTTCCATAAAATCAGTTATTTTGATATCAAGCAAGCTAATCCTGTAGATGTTTACAAAGGCGGTCTTAAATATCAGCTTGCTGATGGTGAACGTAGACACAAGGGTATCGAATATACCGCAACCGGCACTTTGGCAGAAAAATGGAACCTGATTGGCGGGTTCATGCATCTTAATGCTAAACAAAAAACTACCAGTGCAGCGACCAATGGCAAGCGTCCGAACGGCGTGCCCGAATGGAGCGCAAACCTGGGCGTAGAATATAAGGCTAACGATGATTTCTCCGTTTTAATGCGTGGTAACTATGTTGGCTCCTCCTATGTACGCGATGAAAAATACGGCGTTCCCAGCTACTTTACGCTGGATGCAGGCGTAAATTATAAAACCTCTCTTAACAGCACACCTGTAACCTTAAGAGCAATGTGCTATAATGTTACTAACAAAAAGTATTGGGCACCTAGCGGCAACACGCTGCATTCCGGTGGTCCGAGAACCTTTATGCTCTCCGCTGAATTTGATATCTAATTAAGTTCAGCTCATATACTCAATATATTTCATACATCATACTCTCATCATTTTTAGCCGGGTACGCTCATTATTCTGTAATGAGCGTACTTCGGTATCTTTTTGTACAGTAAGGAAATTTTATGATGTTTAGCTTTTTTAAAGAAATAAACGGCTTATGTGTGTGCGTTGCCTTGGTGCTTGTTTTGATAGCAGCTATGTTTTTGGCACTTGCTGTCGGTACGGTGCAAATACCCTTAGAACAGATTTATGCTGTAATCATCAGTCAGCTGCAAAGCGGCACTTCGCTTGACGGCGCGCTGCAAGGCTCTGTGCATGATATAATCTGGCAGCTGCGCCTGCCGAGAATCGTTTTGGCTGCAGCAGTCGGCGCAGGCTTGGCGAGCAGCGGCGTCATTATGCAGGCCATCGTTAAAAACCCCTTAGCGGATCCATATATCTTGGGCATTTCCTCCGGTGCTTCCTTGGGCGCGACGGCGGCCATCCTTTTGGGAATAGGCGCAGGCCTGGGTGAAAATTTTATTGGCCTGGCTGCCTTTGCCGGGGCTTTTGCCATTTCTCTTTTGGTGTTATTTATTTCGAATCTGGGCGGACGCAGTAATTCGGTCAAGCTTTTGCTGGCAGGTATGGCGCTCAGTGCTGTGTGCAGCGCTTTTTCCAGCTTCATTGTTTACTTTGCTAATAACAAGGAAGGCATGCAGACCATCGCCTATTGGATGATGGGCAGCTTTTCCGGGGCGAAGTGGGATAACCTGATAGTTATTGTGCCGATAGTAGTCGTTGCTGTGCTGTTTTTCTGGAGCCAGAGTCGTATTTTGAATCTTATGCTTCTTGGTGATGAATCAGCGCTGACCTTGGGTACAGATTTACATGTCTACAGGCAATTTTATCTTTTGATCAGCTCGATTATTGTCGGCTTTGTTGTCTATGCTGCCGGTACTGTCGGCTTCGTCGGCTTGATAGTTCCGCATGTTATCAGAATGCTTGTAGGTACGGATCATAAAAGGCTTGTTCCCGTAACAGCTTTAGCCGGAGCGATTTTTTTGGTTGTGGCTGACACGCTTTGCCGTATCCTGATTCCCGGCGCAGAGCTGCCGATTGGTATTCTTGTAGCGATGATTGGTGCTCCCTGCTTTGTTTATCTGATGGTAAAACGCACCTATGGCTTTGGAGGTAACTGATTGTGGAAATATTAGCTGAAGCAGTCAAAATGTTTGTGGGGAACAAGGAGATTCTGAAGGGAATTGATTTTTCTTTGCATAATAAGGAATTTCTTGGTATTATAGGACCGAATGGCAGTGGCAAAAGTACCTTTTTGAAATGCGTTTATCGTGTGCAGAAGCCGACTAGCGGCGACATTTATTTTGATGGCAAGCATTTGGATGAGCTTTCTTATCGCGAATCTGCCTTAAAGCTGGCGGTTGTTGCCCAGCATAATTTTTATAGCTTTGATTTTTCGGTTCTGGATGTTGTGCTTATGGGGCGTTCGCCACATAAAAAAATGCTGGAGCGTGATAATCTGGAGGATTTTAAAATTGCCAGAAGCGCTTTGGCCAGAGTAGGAATGGAAAGCTTTGAAAAGCGCATGTTCTCTACGCTGAGCGGCGGTGAGCAGCAGCGTGTTATTTTGGCAAGAGCGTTGGCGCAGCAGACGGAGTGTCTTGTTTTGGATGAGCCGACGAATCATCTGGATATTAAATATCAGCTGGAGATAATGGATATCGTCAAAAGCTTAAATGCTACCGTAGCGGCAGCAATCCATGATTTGAATATCGCTGCTATGTACTGCGACAGGCTGATAGCCATCAAGAACGGACTCGTGGTTGGTATGGGCACGCCGCAGGAATTGTTGACAGAAGAGTTCATTTATGATATGTATAATGTACATAGTAAAGTGACTTATGATGCAGAATCGGGACGCATGAATATTATTTATCTGCCAAAGCACTGGAGGGAATGAATTGAAAAAGATTGTTATATTACGTTGCCTGCGCTCGGAAGAAAATTGTACAGGCGCGTCCTGCTTGCAGGCGTTTAATGAGCGCTCTTGCCAGTTTGCGCGTTATGGCGATGAGGAAATCCAGCTGGTGGCATATATGACCTGCAATGGCTGCCGTAAAATTACCTTGGGTGATAGCAGCAGCTTAGAGGAAAAGATTGAAAGAATTTTAAGCATCAAGCCGGATGTTGTGCATGTGGGCATTTGCTGCAAGACGCGTACTGATGATAACGAGTATTGTCAGGAGGCCTTGAGGCTGGTTGATATTTTTCGTAACCATGGCATAGAAATTGTCTGGGGAACGCATTCCGATACTACCAGGCACCCGAGGAAGTTTACTTATGAATAAACGCTTTACCTTGCTTTCTTTGTCTATAGTACTTGGTATTTGTGCCTTCATATATTTTACGCAGACGCAGGTGATTACTGCCAGTAGTTCTGCTGTGCAGGCTCAATCAGCCTATGGCGTAAGAGCTGTAAAAAATGTCAGAGTGCAGAATTATAATGCCTTGGGTGAGAATATCTCTTATTATGACAGGGTGCCGCAACGAGTCATTGCTGTCGGCGAACAGATTAATGAGACACTGGTAGCCTTGGGTGTGGAGCAGAATGTTATCTGCCCTGTGCGTTATGGCAATCCCTTTTATACACCTGAGCCGCAGTATGCAGAGAGATATAACAAAATAAAGTTTCAAGACAATGTTGTCTTGAATATGGAAAATGTTTTATCCATGCAGCCGGACCTGATTATTTCCGGTCAGGTGCTTTATGCAGACAAGAAGCTCAAGAGTACAGATTTTTGGAATAAGCGCGGTATTCATACCTATGTCTCAACTAATGCTAATTCTCCTACCTCGCATAATAAAAAAGAGACACTGGAGCAGGAGTGGGACTTTATTTTAGGCTTAGGCACAATTTTTGACAAGGAAACGGAAGCGAAGAAAATTGTTGCCGATATGCAGCAGGATATTGCTGCGGTCAGAGAAAAAACGCAGTCTCTGCCAAAGCCGAAGGTGATGATTATCGAAATGCTGGGCAAGAACATTGTGGCCTATGATGATTCCAAGCTGGCAGGAGATATTTGTGTAAAATTAGGCGCGCAGGTGCCAAGCTTTACTTCGGGGACGATAGGTCTGGAGACTATTATCGAAGAGAATCCTGATGTGCTTTTTGTTGTAAAAAGCGGTGGCAATCCTGAAGAGGCCGCGGATTTTTTCCGTAAGCATCCAGGTCTTAAATCATTAAGGGTTGTGCAGGCCGGACATGTTTATGGTATTTCGTTGAACTATACCTATAACAGTGCTATCAAAACAGGAGAGGGCATCAAAAAATTTGCTAAAGGGATTTATCCAGAGCTTTTTTAACGAGCTGTCGCGCAAGCGGCGGCTCGTTTGCTTGCTACAGCTATTTATCTAATCACGATTATACAATTTTTGTTGCTTCAGAGCTATATCAATAAGTTTATCAGTCTTATCTGCCATGAAGAGAGGAATATTCAGCATATCGCCGTCAAGCTTTAGATTTTCTAAAGAGAACCGAATACGTAGTTTTACCTGGTCGGGGAATAGCTCTTTAAATTTTTTAATGCTTTTGCTGGATATATTAGCTTCAGATTTTACTTCTACAGGAAAGATATCGTTTTCATGCTGGATAAGAAAGTCAACCTCATAGGGCGGATTGCTTTGGCTCCAATAGCGTGGCATGACGTCGAATTGAGGAATCAACGATTGTAAAACGTAGTTTTCTGTCAGAGCGCCTTTAAATTCGCTGAAAAGGCGGTTGCCTTCACTGAAGATAGTGGGAGCAAGCTGTGATAATCTGCGCAGGATGCCGACATCAACTAAGTAGATTTTAAAAGCCGATAAATCGTCATAGGCAGCTATTGGCAATTTGGGAGCAGAGCTACGGTAAATTTTATGCACGAGGCGTGCATCTACGAGCCATTGCAGAGCATCTTCATATTCGCGTGCCCTTGCACCTTCTTTGACAACCTTGTAGATAAATTTTTTATTTTCTTTAGCAAGCTGAGAGGGGAGAGATTTCCAAATTAGAGATATTTTAGGAAATTCCTTTATATCAGGATGTTTAGCAAAGTCTCTTTCATAGGAGCCGATAATGTCAGAAAGGGAAGCTTGCATAGCAGCAACGTCTTTTGCTTCTGTCCACATTAATACAGGCTCAGGCATTCCGCCTGTAATATAATACATTTTTAGCTTTTCGCAAAGAGGATTGAAAAAAGCATCAGCAATAGGCTCGATAGTATCAACCTGATCTAAAAAGACTGCTAAATTTTTGTCACCATTAGCCAATAAAAACTCTGTGAAGGTCATGGGATCAATCTGCATGAAGTTGACTTTGCCAACAGGAAATGATGAGGGCTTAGAAAGAGTTATCCCAAGCAGTGAACCAGCACAGGCAACATGGTACTCTGGTGCATTTTCACAAAAATACTTCATGGAGTTGATAACCTTAGGGCAGTCCTGCACCTCATCAAAGATAATGAGAGTTTTTTCAGGAAGAATTTTTTGATCGCTTGCCAAAATTAGGTTCTGTAAAATGCGGTTAACATCCTTGGTAGTTTCAAAGAATTGCTTATATTCTTCGTTCTCATCAAAGTTGAAATAAGCTATATTATCATAGTAACGTTTGCCAAATTCCTTGAGAATCCAGGTCTTGCCAACCTGCCGCACGCCTTTAAGAATTAGAGGCTTACGATAGGGTGAGTTTTTCCAGTTTAGCAGTTTATTTAAAATTAATCTTTCCATAAAAAAACTCCTCTCACATTTTTATCAATAAATTCGTGATAATTCTCACGTTTTTATATGTATTTAAGTGTAGAACACACACATTTTCACAAAATTTTATGTGGAAACCTACACGCTTTTATTATAGAGCTTTTGAGTATAAATTTCAACTCACCTTGCGTTTTCTTCCTCGGCATAGTAAAATACACTTATGATTGGAGGAATTATCATGAAGAAAATAGCAATTTTACGGTGTCTGAAAACGTCTGCGTCCTGTGCGGGAGCAGGCTGTCTGCGTGCGCTTTATGAGCATGATAAGGCTTTTGCACAATATGGCGACGAGGAGCTGCGCCTGATGGCTATGTGGACCTGCAATGGCTGCGGTGCTTCGATGCTGGAGAATCAGGAGGGCATCCGCAAGAAGCTTGAGCGCATGAAGGCGCTGGAGCTGGACGCTCTGCATATCAGCCACTGCACGCACAAGAAGGATGACGAGGGCGTGAAGCATCTGTGCCCGACTATTAAGGCGATTATCGAAGAGCTGGAGCAGGCCGGTATTAAAATTGTCGACGGCACGCATTGAGCGAGCTGCTGTCGCTGCGCATCTTAAAAAACAATAGCATAAAAATAAGCCTCCCTCCGGAGTTAGACGAAGCATCTAATTCCGAAGGGAGGCTTTTGTTATTTGTGATTTTTGATTAGCTGAGCAAGCTGTTGAGCGATGGCTGTCAGCTTTTCCCTATCCTTGGACCAATAGATTTTGTAATTCATCATGATTGGTTCATTGTTTTTTACGAGAGGCAGGATGTCGGTATAGTTTTTATAGAATTTGGGTGTGCGGCCTCTGGCAGCCATGGGGATAAATGAGGGTGTCAGTTTATCTACAAGGTAGGTTACGGAGTCTGCCATATCCATAGAAGCAGTGAAGCTGCCATGATAATTGAGCAGCTGACTGAGAAATTCTTTCTCTTGAGGTTCATATTTTTTATCGGCAATGATAACGCAGCCGTAGTTTTTTAGTTCGTTGACATCTATAAACTTTTTGTCAGCAGGGACGCTGCCGGAAGTCAGGCCGACCATGAGACTGCCGCTGCCCAAAAGCTCGCTGTTAAAAGCGGAATAATCATCATAGCGCTCTTCGGTGATGAGAAAATCTATTTCGCCTTTTTTGAGCATATCCAAAAGCTCACCATAATCCCTGTAGGTGATTTTGAGATGATAGTTGTTTTTACAGCTATTGATAGTGTTGACGCTGTTGATGAGAACGGAAAGATTATAATTACGCCTGCAGCCAATAGTAAATTGGGGGGGTAAATGTTCTTGGGACAAAACTTGCATATCCTTAGTCAATGTTTCAAGCTCGCCTACGATTTTCTTGCAGGGGCCGTAAAAGCGTTCTCCGGCAGGAGTAAGCTCAAAGCTGCAGTTGTTGCGGTTGATGAGCTTCACACCAAGCTCTCTTTCCAAATTTTTTATTTGCAGGGAGAAGGCTGGCTGCGAAACGTAACAGAGCTTGGCTGCCTGTCCAAAGTTTTTACAGGCAACGGCGGCAAGAAAATATTGCATTTGACGTAAAAGCATAATGAAGACTGCTACTAAAAACATAGACAAAAGTGTTTATGTCTTAGAAATTTCCTTATTCATTGTGCTCACTCTCGCTGTCTAAAGGACAAGCTACTAGTGTTTGTATAGCACTCCAAAGGCGTAAATTCCCGACTAGCCATCGGTACATATATCGGGCCTTTTGTTATTAAGCTGCCCGATATTCTTTAGCATCCCGCAGATTCAGCGAAGCATTGAAATCCCTGTCTTCTGTATAGCCACATTCAGGACAAATATATACACGGTCTTTGAGTTTCAGACCTTTATGGATATGCCCACAAAAATGACAAGTTTTAGAACTTGGATAAAATCTGTCAACAACACGCATTTCTATGCCAATGATTTCTGCTTTGCGTTTCAGCTTAGTCAGCAGATAATTAAATCTTTGTGCTGCCACAGCTTTTGCCAGATGCCTGTTCTTCATCATACCTTTGAGATTCAAGTCCTCCACAGTAATAAAGCTTGGTTTTTGCTTTACAATTTCATGGATGACTTTGTTTTCATAATCTTCACGGATTTCATTAATGCGATGATGAAGTTTTTGTACCTTTAGCTTTTGCTTTTCTATGTTTGCAGAGGATGCAGCAGTTCTACCACCTTTCTTTTTTCTAAACTCATATTTACGGCTAAGACACCTCTGCTCTTTCCTAAGCCGTTTCTTTAATTTTTTAATCTTTAAGCTCTTATTGATGTTTTTAAATGTCTTGCCATTGCTTACAATAGCTAAGTCTTTGACACCTAAATCTATACCAATACCTTCTGTTACAGTATGATATGAGGCTTCCAAATCCTTGTTGTACTTGGATTTTTCGTCAATATCCACCACCACAGACACATAGAACCTGCCAGCCTCATAAGACACTGTACCATTAGTAACTTTAGCATCTACGGGTAAATAGCCAAATTCTTTAAGCCTCACCTGCTTGAGCGTCGGTATCATCAATTTGTGACGCCATATCGTCCAATCCCCTTTGTTGTTTTTAGGAAAATACAGTTTTACATCCTGATTAGCCTTCTTCTTGAACCGTGGGAAACCAGTTTCGCCCTTAAAAAATTTCTTGAACGCTGTTTCGGCGTTGACTTGCGCTTTCTTTCGCGCTTTAGAACCACATTCGTCAATCCACGGCAATTTCAGCTTCAGTTTATGGTTTACATATTTATCAAATTCATTAGCAGATATAAAACGCTTCTGATGTATGTCTAAAAAGCCGCGTTGATACATCTTGTACAACTTTTTATTGTAAGCAATGTACTGGTTATACAGAAATCTTGCTATGCCGATTGAGCGAATTATCTTCTCTTTCTGCTCTATAGTCGGTGCTATTTCTGTCTTGAATGCCTTTAGCAATAGCCTCATCCCCTTCTATTTGTTTTTTGTATTTACGCAGTCCGTACAACCTGCATGAAAAAACATGAAGTATACTTACTATGTCCTGCACCAATTCCTCATGCGGTGATAGTTTGTCGTTTTTCACAACCACTATCTCAACATTAAATTTATTGCAGAATTTTTCAAACCAGTCAAAACCAAATCTGACGAACCTATCTTTGTGAGATACTAGTATCATTTTTACTTTATTTTCCATGACTTCACCAAGCAGTTGATTCCATTTCTTGCGATTATAGTTTAATGCGCTTCCATAATCACGGATAACTTCATCAACAATTAAGCCTTTAGCGTTCACATAGGTTTGTAAAAAGTCAACTTGATTCTCCAAGTCATCAGTTTGATTTCTGGTTGATACTCTGGTATAAATGACAATCTTGCGGGAATCTACGTCTCTGCCTATCCCCTTGAACTGCAAATATTGGTCGTAAGTATAGTATCTTCGATTAGTCGGGGTCCGGTTTGCTACAAGAGTTTTTTCTCTGTCCCAGCGTTGCAGTGTTTTTACTGTTACGTTGAGCAGTTCGGCAAACTCTTTTGGCTTATAGTTGGTGATATTTGATGTATTCATGGTTTAAGTCCTCCATAAACACATTATATCACTAATATACACTTTTATCTATATAATTAATTACTTAATCTTGCCTCCTTAGGTCGTAGATTTAATTTTTAAATAAACGTATTTAATAACGGTATTTGCTAAACTCAGCATACTCTTCTATAATTCATATTAGCAATAAATTCTAATATGGTTACTTAGGCACTAACATCTTATCATTATATCATAGAGAAAGCATATATACAATTGCTATATAGTTAGTGGAAGGATATTTAGAGGCAGATAGCATATAGATTTTATGAGTTGCTATTTTTTTTGCGCTAACCAGCGGAACATGGATAGCGAGGTCGGCGCGATAAGATAGATTAGTTTTCCCAATGATTCATTTTAAAAATTTTAGAGGAAGGGAGGATATGATGAAAAAGGTATTTTTGCTTATTACCCTGCTACTTGCTTTGATGTGCCCAGCACTTGCCGGTGCTGCGGAAACTTCCAGCGACAGAATGATTCTGGACTGGACCACGTCGAAGGTTTGGGTAAATAGCGGTGAGCTGTGCGTTACAGGTACGTTTGTTAATAAACGCAGCGACCTGACGATTACAAAGCTGAATGATTTTGTAATGCGTGTGACCTATACGGATAAGGATGGCACGACAAAGCGGTTCATAGGCAAACCAGTTAAGCTGCCGTTGTGCAAAGTTAATGCCTCAAGCTCGCGCAAGATGAACTTTAATTTTGGCAAGATTGACGCGGAAGCAACGAATAACTGGGTAACAGCGCAGGATTATACGTTTACGTATATTAATGGCGCAAGATTTTGATGTTTTTTTGATGAGTTGAGCATTTTTGCTCTCGGAATGAATATGTGAGTGTCTGTCGACATTCGCAACAATTTAAGAAAGAAGTGTATGAGTAACATGAAGAAAAGATATACAGCTGCGGCTGCTATGATGATGGTGCTGGGCATGTGCGCAAGCGCAAGCGCAGCCTTCGACGAAAACCTGAACGATTATACCCTGGATGCAATGGTAGTAGAGGCTGACGCAATTAAAAACAAGTTCGGCGATACTATTACTGAGCAGTCCTACTATCGTACCGGCGGTGACGTTAAGGTTATTACTCGTGAGGAGATTGAAAAACGTCATTATACTGATTTGACTGAAGCTATCAAACGTATTCCTGGCGTAACCTTCCAAAATCCTGGCTATCGTGGCGGCGAATATGGCTATCAGTTCTATAACAATGGTGTTTCCATTAATGGTGATACCCGTGTAATCATTTTGGTTGATGGCCGTCGTGTAGATAATGCTGCCAGCACCCGTATCGGCAGCAGCACAAAATCCGGTTCTAAATCTACCGGTGTAAACCTTGACCAAGTAACCAATATGGAAAACGTTGACAAAATCGAGGTTATCAAAGGACCTGGCGCTTCTGTATATGGCAGTGATGCAACCGGCGGTGTAATCAATATTATTACCCGTAAGGGCGGCAGTGAAAATGTTGGTTCTATTGATTTGTCTACAGGTTCCTGGCATAAGCATAAATATGCTATTAGCTATTCCGGTAGTGCCGGTGATGACAAATCTTGGCATTATTTCATTTCCGCTAACCGCGATATGTCCGGCGATACCGGCTATAAAGATGGTATTGTCGGCTCTAACGGTTCCTTGGGCGGTTCCAAATGGAAGGAAGACGGCGTTAACTTCCGTGTAGATAAAGACTTCAATGATAAGCAAAACTTGAAGGTTTGGTACAACTTTAAGGAAGGCAAGGACGGCTATCCGATTGCTGTACCTAACATGAAGTATTGGAATGAAAAAGACTGGAATGATATTATTTTCAAAGCTACTGTAGGCCAATTAGATGAAAATAATAAATTAGTAGGTGGCACCTTAGGTGGCGATGCTAAAAATCCAGGTTATCATAATCTCTATGCATTAGATGGTCAGGTATATGGCTCCTTCAGTAAGTTCAAAAATAATGACTGGGATGTACAGTATACTTTCAATAAAGAAAATGGCATGGAAAGCTTTATCCGTGTATATGATCAGAACCATCGCTATGCTCACCGTGATAAATATCAATGGTATGTAAACGGTAAAGGCGCAGCTGATGCATATAAAGCTGCATTCCCTAATGGCGCAACCAACGAACAGCTTTCCCAATGGATTAGCCAAAACTTAGCTCCGTTCCCGGATGGTGACCAACAAAAGGTTAAAGAATGGTTGGAAAAAACCGGTGGTGCTGCACAGGAACCTACCAGCTGGCATGAAGAAAAGAACCGTGGCGTTCAACTGCAATATGCTAAAACTGTAGGTGTTAATGATATTATTGCCAGCGTAACCTATGATAAAGCTAAGAATTTCTCCAAGGGAATTAATAGTGCAACCGGAGAGATTACAACCAGTCATGTAGATAGAAAGTCTACTACTGCTTATATTCAGGATAAAATCCATCTGAGCGATAAATGGGATATTACTCCTTCTCTGCGTTATGCAAAATACAGTGCTTTTGAAACAACTAATGATAAAGGCACAACACAGGGCAAGGGCGATACTCATCTGCTTACCCCGGTAATTAATACTCAATATATGTTTGATGATACCAGCAGCATGTACTTTGGCTGGACTAAAGTATTCCGTCCGTTAAAACAAGGTGACTATACCAGCGTTGATGGTGTATTTAAAACTCCTTTGGATGATGAAAAAGGCGATGCCTGGACATTAGGCTTACGCAAAGATTTAAGTGATAAGACTAGCGTTGCGGTACATTATGACTGGACCCGTATGAGCAATGCGATTGCAACATTACCAGTTTTCGTTGATGGTGAAATCAAGAATACCGCAGTTAATGCTAAGGAGGATAAAAAATCCTTTAACTTAACCTTGGATCATCAATTTGATGAGCATTTCACCTTAAGCGCATCCTATTCTCATATGAAGGATAAATGGATGGCTAAAAATGGTTGGCTACTTGATCCGAGCTGGGGCTATCGGAATCCTTCAGATATCAACACTGCTATCAACAGCCTGCGTCCGCAAAACCATTATTCCCTGAACCTGTCTTATGAAAACGGCAAATTGTACACCGGCTTACTGACTAACTGGTATACCGGTTGCAGCGATTATGCATTCACCAACAACCGTTTCTTAGTTCTTGACTGGAACATGAACTATGAGGTTACTAAGGATTTGACTGCATATGTAATCGTAAGCAACCTGACCAATGAAGCTTATGAAACTTCTTATAACTCTTGGAATGGTGTTGGCAGCTCTGCAATGCCTGGCCGTTGCTGGATGGTTGGCATGAAATACACCTTCTAATTCCTTAATTAAATAACACTCTATATTAAAGTTTAATCATACTCCATCTCACTCCGGTAAAGCACTACTGCTATTTTTAGTGGTAGTGCTTTGCTACACAAAAAAAGCATTATGCTAACAGTTTATGAGTTAACATAATGCTAAATATTATTCTAGTTCTTGTAGAAGATAGTTTTTTATATCGGTTATGTGTTGACGAAAGTAATTTTTGTTTACAGCTTCATAAGAGAGAATGCGTTTTACTTTTCTTTCTAACTCAGCTATGAGATGCTTATTTTTTATAATGTAGATTTGTGCATTATAGCCTAAGTATTCACGAGCAATATACTTATCAGTTATAGGAATAACATCGCTAATGAAAAAAATAGATTTTGTCGTTGTTTTGCCTAAATGGTAAAAACAGGAACGGATGTGTCTGGTGTCAGATTCAAGGTAACTCATAATTCTTGCCTTGGCTTTTTCATCTCTGTGCTCCCAATTACCAACGGGAATTGCCCAATACAAATTAGGATTTTCTTTTGCTGGCAATAAACAGACTATAGGGCGTTCTTTGGCATCATTCCATTGACCACCTAATTTTCTTATTAGTTCATAGAGAGCTGCATCTCCAAAATACATTCCGTTTTTAAACATAAAATTTCTCCATAAATAGCAAAAGCTCCTTTATGGAGCTTTGCTATTTCTACGATGTTTTGGCGCACATCGCGAAGCGTATTTGTAACTACAATGTTAATCCGTACATTGTGAAACGTAATTGTATCATTACGATGTTCTGCGCACATCGTGAGGCGTTCGATATATATAATATCTTCACTAATATTTTATAAGAAAAAAACTTAAATGTCAAGCAGATGATTTGTTGATGCACTTTAATAATAAGTTATAGATTTCTCGATGAATTAAAGGAAAGGGGATAGTTTATGCAAAAATGTGTTGCAATTATTACATTACTTGTTTTAGGGTTAGCACTCTCCGGCTGCGAACGCAACATCTTTACGCTTCCGGTACACGAAAACCCGGAGGCCCTGGTGCGCTTCAATACGCCGGTGCAGTACGATTATAATCCTGCGCATTATCCCGTCACGATTGAAAACTTTAATACGCAGGGAGAACCGGAACAACAGACCTTCACCAAGCCGCCGGAGCGAGTGGTTGCTGTGTGGCAGAACAGCATTGAAACGCTGCTGGCGCTGGGCGTGGGCGACAGGCTCATCGCCGGCAACGGCGTTCCGGACAAAAAGTTTTTCCTGCCGCAGTATCAGGAGCAGTACAGCCGGATTCCGTATACAGGCTTGCAGCTGCTGGATGTGGAAACAACGATGATGCTGAAGCCGGACTTGATTGTGGGCTGGCATTCGACGTTTTCCCCAAAGGTTATTCGTCCGACGGACTTTTGGCATAAGCGCGGCGTGAATACCTTTATCGCACGCTCGTCTTTAACAGACGGTAAACCGCGTACCTTGCAAAACGAATACAAGGATATTTTGGATTTAGGCAGGGTTTTTGATAAAAACGAGAGGGCGCAGCAGCTTGTGGCTGATATGCAGCATGAGGTGCAGTTTGCCACGAGCCAGACAGCAGGCTTTAAGAAGCGTCCGCGTGCGCTGGTCATTGAGTTCATGGGCAAGGAAGTGAGCGTTTATGGCGAAAAGTCGCTGGCAGGCAATATTGTGCGTGAGCTGCATGGTGACCTTTTGGCGGCGAAGGATCGCAACATTGGCCTAGAGCAGGTCGTAGAGCTTGATCCTGATGTTATTTTTATTGTAGTAACAGAGTTCAACTACGGCCGCGAGCAGGATATGGTTGACCGCGTTACTCAGCACAAGGCGCTGAAGAATTTGCGCTGCGTGAAGGAGGGCCGCGTGCTGCCCCTGCCTCTGTATGCTATTTACAGCTCAGGCGTGCGCACCTATGACGGTATCAAGATTATCGCCAACGGTTTATATCCGGAATTGTATAAGGAGAAGTGATTATGCTAGATTTTTTAAAGAAGCAGGGATATCTGATTATTTGCGCCGGACTCATAGTGGCGCTGGTTATAGCGCTGTTTTGGGCTATGTCAATCGGTACAGTGAAGCTGCCGATGGCCGGCATTTATAACACAGTCATGGAGCAGCTGACGAGCGGACAGGCGATTGAGGGGCCGGATAGAGGTCCTGTGCATGACATTATCTGGCTGCTGCGTCTGCCGCGTCTGGTGCTGGCTGCCTTAGTTGGCATGGGACTTTCGGTCTGCGGCGTTATCATGCAGGCGGTAGTAAAGAACCCCTTGGCTGACCCGTATATTCTGGGTATTTCCTCTGGTGCGTCGCTTGGCGCGACAGCGGCGATTCTGCTCGGCATCGGCGTGGCCTGGGGCGAAAACTTTGTCGGCATTGCCGCTTTTATCGGCGCGTTTATTATGTCGCTGGGCGTGCTGTTTATCTCGAATCTTGGCGGCCGCAGTAATTCCGTGAAGCTGCTTTTGGCAGGCATGGCGCTGAGTGCTGTCTGCGGTGCTTTCTCCAGCTTCATTGTATACTTTGCTAATAATAAGGAAGGCATGCAGACCATCGCCTACTGGATGATGGGCAGCTTTGCCGGGGCGAAGTGGGAAACGCTGGCCGTTATTGCACCGATTGTCGTGCTGGCGGTGCTGTTTTTCTGGAGCCAGAGCAGAATGCTGAACCTGATGCTGCTCGGTGATGAATCGGCGCTGACCTTGGGTACGGATTTACATATTTATCGTCAGCTTTATTTGCTGGTGAGTGCTTTGATAGTTGGCTTCGTTGTTTATTCCGCAGGCATGGTGGGCTTTGTCGGTCTTGTTGTGCCACATGTTATCCGTATGCTGGTGGGCACGGACCATAAGAAGCTTATTCCGGTCAGCGCTTTGACAGGTGCGGTGTTTTTGGTAGTAGCTGACGGCCTGTGCCGCGTGATTATTCCGCGCACAGAGCTGCCTATCGGCATTCTGATTTCGCTTATTGGTGCGCCGTGCTTTGTATATTTGATGATTAAGAAAACCTATGGCTTTGGAGGTAACTGATAATGGAGATTTTGGCAGAAGCAGTAAAAATGGCCTTCGGACCAAAGGAAATTCTTAAGGGAATAGATTTCAGCCTGCATAATAAGGAGTTTGTGGGCATTATCGGGCCGAACGGCAGCGGCAAGAGTACGTTCTTGAAATGCGTTTATCGCACGCAAAAGCCGACGGCCGGCAAGATATACTTCAACGGTACGCCGCTGGACGAGCTTTCTTACCGTGAGTCAGCGCTGCAGCTGGCAGTGGTTGCGCAGCACAACGTATATAGCTTTGACTTTTCGGTGCTGGAGGTTGTGCTGATGGGGCGTTCGCCGCATAAGAAAATGCTGGAGCGTGATAATCTTAAGGATTACCAGATTGCGCGTCAGGCGTTGGCAACGGTTGGCCTTGCTGATTTCGAGGAGCGCAGCTTTGCGACGCTCAGCGGCGGCGAGCAGCAGCGTGTTATTCTGGCGCGTGCGCTGACGCAGCAGACGGAATGTCTGGTGCTGGACGAGCCGACGAACCATTTGGATATCAAGTACCAGCTGCAGATTATGGATATTGTAAAATCACTTGATTTAACGGTTGTGGCGGCGGTGCATGATTTGAACATCGCGGCGATGTACTGCGACCGCCTTGTGGCTATCAAAAGCGGACAGGTTGTGGGCATGGGCACGCCACGTGAGTTGCTGACGGAAGAGTTTATTTATGATATGTACGAGGTGCGCTGCAGAGTGGATGAGGATGCGTCGGGCAGAATCAATATAGTTTATCTGCCGCAGCATTGGATGTAATTTGTGGTACATGTTGATTTACGTTTTATGTAGTAGGTCAATTTTGTATAAATAATGTCAAGGGGCAGAAGAAGGGCGGTATATTTATGAAAGAATATATAAAACCAGAAGTAGAACATATTGATTTGAATGTAGTTTTGCATCATTGTAGCTGTAGTGCTGGGGACGATAATCCATTTCCATGTATTACACCGTTTATTCAACAATAATAGCATAGTCAATTTTTAAGTGATGTGACTGCCCCTTGATATATTATGAGGTGAAATATGAAAAGCTTTTTTGAAATGACTAAAAATAGCAGATTACCCCTATATGCTAACTTGCAATTAACTTACAAATGTAATTTTCACTGCCAACATTGTTATCAGACACCACTAAAAAGTATACAGTTTGCGGAATTGGATACTGAACAATGGAAAAGAGTTATTAAAATTTTAAAAGAAAAAGGCGTATTGATATTGCATTTTACTGGTGGAGAAGTTTTTTGCCGAAGAGATTTAAGAGAGCTTTATGAATATGCTTATAATTTAAATTTAAAAGTAGCTATTTCTACAAATGCAAGTTTAATAGATGATGAGATGATAGACTTTTTTAGTCGTAGCAAGCCTTACAAGGTTGCTATTACTATGTACGGATTTTCTGATGATACGTATAGATTGTTTACAGGTAAAAATAATTTCTTTGAAGTTTACAATAATATATTAAAGTTAAATAAAAATGAAATCAATTTATTCCTCAAAGCTATAGCTAATAAAATTAACGAGAAAGAGTTAATGGATATATAATTTTTCTAAAAAATATGGCATTGACTTTTTACATTTTTCAAGATAAATAACTTTATTGATGGTAGTAGAAAGCCAATAGCTTTAGAATTAGACGAAGATAGAGTTGCATTTTATCAAAAACAGTTTGGACAGATTGATAAATATGTAAAATATAAGAGCAATAATAGAATTTATGAAGAGTGCACTGTTGGTCTAAATATCGTTAATATAGATCCAGAGGGCAATATGTATTTATGTGAATGCAGTCAAGAAAAGAAAATATCGTTATTAAAATATAGCTTTGATTTTTGTTGGAGCGAGATTGGTAAAGAAAGAGAAAAAGAATTTCAAGTGGATATAGAGTGCAATAAATGCGATCAGAGAGTCTTTTGTAATATGTGTCCACCACTGATAAAATATAGATATGGAAAGCTATGTAAGCCGAAGGCTGAGTGTCGTTATGCAGAGAATATCAAAAGGATGGTTGAATTAAACTATGATAAAAATGCCTGAAAGCACTAAGTTTATTTTTTCTAAGATGCTGGTACATAAAAAATTGTTGCTTTACTATTCTTTGTTTTGTATATTTTTTGGTATCTGTAATTTAATTGAACCTATATTGGCGAAGAATGTAATGGACAAAGCTTTTTATGTAAAAAGTAAAGATGAATTATTAAATCCAGCGATAATTTGGTCCGTGATCTTTGTAACTAAGTATATCTTTCAATATGCACAAAAAAATGTTGGTTTGAAATATAAATTAGAAACATTTAAAACTATTAGAATGGTTGTTTTTGAAGATATATTAAGGAAACCACTACAGTTTTTTAAAACAAATACTCCGTCTTATATTTTGTCGAGAATAAATAATGATATAGAGAATTTGAATGGGATTATGTTTCATAATTTGATTTCAAGTGTTTTGGCATTAGTACAGATTATTATTATTCTATTTTTTATGTTTAAGATTAGTCCATTATTGTTTCTTGTAACGATAATACTGAAAATGTCAGAGCTTATATTGAATACGATTTTCCCTTTAAAAAAACTATATAAGAATCATAATGAGGCACTTGCTGAAATAGATAGTAAGGTACAAGATACTTTTAGTTGCATAAAATTAGTGAAAGCTTCTAGTAAAATAGATTACGAAACTAAGCGTTACCAAGATAATTTAGTGAAATATTTTGCGAGAAGGCTTTCGAGAGATAAAATCAATGTCATTCGTGAAGTAGGAAGTAGGTTTATCTTAGAAGCTAGTTATCCTATAACGATTATTGCAGGAGGTTTTTTTATATTTTATAAATTTATGTCAATTGGTAGTGTTGTTGCAT
>ERZ1026901.724-NODE-724-length-23674-cov-12.416571_pt1 | contig 23674 bp, 18 predicted proteins | sample MGYA00380179_ERZ1026901 | MGnify/ENA primary metagenome ERZ1026901 (study PRJEB33269, sample SAMEA4719815) | human gut metagenome | biome: human-associated habitat; feature: organic feature; material: feces | place: Cameroon | collected 2013-10 ... | reverse complement strand
ATATGCGCAGCAAGCGTTCAATCATGGGCTCGCCGCATACGGGTACCAGCGGTTTTGGCTGTTCGACGCCTTCCTGCGCCAGACGGCTGCCTTCGCCCGCTGCTATTACTGCAAATCTCATTCTCTATATTTCTATGATTTCAAATGAAAACGCACGGCATGAGTCTGTGTCATGCGTAAATTTTATTTAAACGGTGCAAAGTTACGAGTTTATTTTGATAAAAGCATTAATTAAGCACCATATTTATTGTTAGAAATCTTCTTGTATCGGCATAGTGAGTCAAGGAAGTAGTAGTTTGCGTAGTTGATTGGGGTATCGATAGTGAGTAGATTCGGTGTAGCTGCCATCTCAGTTCGAAGGCTTGTTTGTTGATTTCTTCCTTCTGTGCTTGGGCAAATACGCCCTGCACCGACATGCACGCAAAGACAATGAACAATAAGATTTATTTCTTCATTTTGTGATAATTGCTTTTAGTTTTTAGTTCGAATTTCGATATTCTTCTGCAAAAGTACTCTTTTTTATATTAAATAGACTACTTTTGTAGCTATGAAAATATTTAAGCATATATATATAATATATTCATTCTTGCATATAGCTCTCTCTGCTACGCTTGCAATGGCAAGTGTGGAGCAAGCTACTGCACAGAGTCGCATACGGATTACCGAACCTATGCTCATGCACGAGGAGCGCATAACACCTTTACCGGCTGATGGCAGCACCGTCAGTGAGCGTAAGGTGTCGTTTCAGTGGCCTACCGCCGATAACGCTCCATTCCGCTATCGTTTGCGCTATTCGCAAGACTCACATCTTGCCACCGCATGTACTGAGCGTGAAACTTTCTGGCCTATGTACAATCCTGATACCGACCTTGCCCCGGGTATGTGGTATTGGCGGTATGGATATGTATCCGAAGATGGTAGCGTCAAGTGGTCGGACATAAATAGTTTTAAAGTAGTCCAATTGTCACCAACCCATTTCTGTCCACCGCCCTTCAGTAGTGTGGTGGAGGGTTTGCCAGATTCGCATCCGCGCATTCTTACCACTCGTGATACATGGAATTCGTTCGCTCTTAATACTAAGGGACGTCCCGAACGCAAGTGGTATATCGACAAGGCACAGAAAGTGATGCGTAAACCGATGAAGTCAACTGCCGATATTGCAACTTCGAAACTGTCCAAACTCACCAATGCCGTGCAGCGTAAGGCATATCTTACGCGCGAGAGTCGACGAATTATTGACGGTGAGGAGTCGGGATGCAATGCTTTGGTTTTTGCCTATTTGCTCACACGTGATGTAAGCTATGCTCATGAGGCAACACGACGCATAATTACAATGGTTGATTGGGACAAGGATGTCAATGTCAAGGGCGACTTCAACGACGCTTCGCTTCTGTCGCTATGTACTATGGCATACGACTCGTTCTATGACGTGCTCACCACGGAACAACGCACCGCTCTGCTGCAAGCCATCGACCGAAAGGCAGGAAAGATGTACGCTCTATACAACAATCATCTGGAAAACTACATTGCAGACAACCATGTTTGGCAGATGACGCTTCGCATTCTGACTATGGCTGCGCTTTCCACCTACGGCGAGTTGCCACGGGCTGCTATGTGGGCTGAGTATTGCTACAACGTATGGGTGGCGCGTATGCCTGGTCTAAACACCGACGGGGCATGGCACAATGGCGACTCATACTTTATGGTCAACTGTCGCACCCTCATTGAGGTGCCTTGGCTATACAGCCGTCTCACGGGCTACGACTTCTTCTGCGACCCATGGTATCGTCGTAATATAATGTATACAATCTTCGAGCAACCGCCATTCAGCAAGTCTGGAGGCAATGGCAGTTCTCATCAGCGTGTACTCGAGCCTAGCGCTACACGCATAGGTTATCTTGATGCGTTGGCCCGACTCACTGGCGACACTTATGCTGCCGACTTTGTGCGCCGCACGCTCGCTGTGCGCCCCGACTATCTGAAGAGGTCTTTTCTTGGCAAGTCGGGAGATTTGGCATGGTTTCGCTTGCAGTGTCAACGCCCATTACCCGAAGGTGTCGGACTTGATTCTCTACCATCGGCATACGTGTTCCCCGAGAGCGGACTGGCAGCCTTCCATACAGACTGGACTGATTGGCATCAGAATGCTATGTTGACATTCCGCTCAAGTCCATATGGTTCGACATCGCATGCACTTGCCAATCAGAATGCTTTCAATACATTCTACGGTGGCCAGCCGCTCTTTTATAGCAGTGGTCATCATACTTCATTTGTCGACCGCCACTCCATACTATGCCATCGTGCCACACGTGCCCATAATACCATCCTTGTTGACGGTATGGGCCAGCGTATTGGTACTGAGGGTTACGGGTGGATACCACGCTATTATACTGGTAGTAATGTGAATTACGTGCTCGGCGATGCTTCGAACGCTTATGGCGAGGTGGTGTCTCCATTATGGACCGAACGTCTGCGCAAGGCAGGAGTAGAGACTTCGCCACGTACTGGATGGGATGTGAATCATCTCGCCACTTACCGCCGCCATATTGTAGAACTTGGAACCTCAGGACTTGTCTTTGTATACGACGAACTGGAGGCCGACCGTCCCGTAGTGTGGAGTTATATGTTGCACACAGTGTTGCATCCGATGACTATTGGTCATGAGTCGCAAGCACTACACGTACGTGCCATAAACTATGCTCGTGGTGTTTCCGATGCTTGGCTTTACGCCTCTACAGCTCTTACTGCCGACACAACATCGCAATTCTTCGTACCTGCTGACAATTGGCTTAAGGGTGATGCAGACGGACGCTATGCTTCTAATCCCAATCATTGGCACTTCACCGCTTCCACAGCCAAGACCCGCTGCTGCCATTTTGCTACTATCATCGACACACATTCTGCCGATAGTAAAGTGCGCAAGCCTCGTCTGACTAAAGACGGCACTATTCACGTGGCGGATTGGACTATACGACTTAACTTAAAAGCCGATGGGCGCAGCTTCTTTAGTGCAACTAACAGCAAGACAGGAACAGAAGTTACACTGAGCGATAGGGGAACATTCATTCGGGATGCAGGCCATACCGAGATACTTGTCGACCATCTGCCGCAGCTGGAGATTTGATAGGGAAGTTGTCGTCGTAACTTGAGCATGAGTAAATGGCAACAAATGTTTATCTTTTTTTGAATACCAGCCAAGGTATGGTTCCTTGTCCCTTATGCTTCTTGCCCTTTTGGTTTGCATCACCAATATCATGCAATCTACCATCTGCGGAGCGGTAATAACAGTAGTCCGTTCCGCTGGTGATGTAGATGGCATCAATGAAGCCATATTCGCGTAAAGCATCGGCAAAAGCCCAAAGCGCCTCTTTGTTATGGCTCTCAATATAGTAGAGTTTGTTGCCGATTCGACCAATAGCCCTACGCTCCACCTTACCGTGTAGATAGAATCTGGATGGCAGCACACCGTTTGAAACAAGAATAAACTGGCTGAAGAAGCAACCTCTATTCTCTATACAATAATCTTTCACCTTTTCGTCTCTTGCTACACCTATCACTACATTGTTGTTTGCCATGGCACAGTATCCCAATCGGCTTATGTTTGTAGCCAGTTCCTTACCATTAACAACAAGGCTGCCGAGGTATCGGTTTTCGTGTGGGTCGTAGCTTGTAAAATCACGCTGCGACTGTAGAGATAGACTTCGGTATCAGTAGAATCTGGCTGTGAGAATGAAATCTCGGCTTTCAGTCAGCGCAGCTCGTAAATGTTCATACCTACGCCAAGTATAGAGTCGCTTGTCATTGTCACCTCTGGTGTAACATGACTTGCGGGGCTCTGTAGCTTCTTTATGTTCTCCGCTGATTTCACGGACACTGGTACTCCTATATTTATATAGGTGCGATAATACTTATATCCCAATGCTAAAACTATAGTAGTAATTATTGCTACTAGTATAGAGCCTAGCATCCATAACCATCTCATATTTTTAGTAGTGGTTATGTTTATGGTATTGTTTTCTTTGCTATCGTTGTCGTTCTCAATGATCATCACAGGCACTTCACCTTCCGTCTGACCAGTAACAACATCTGGTTTTTCGTCAATGACAATAACCGGCTTCTCGTTAAAGTTATCTTCTATATAACTAATAGCGCTATTATTTAAATACGTTGTTGTTTTTCTTCTTCTCTCTGTCAGCTCCGGCAGTAGTGACATTCTTTTCCTGCTCGAGCGTCGTCTCCAATTCTATTTGATCTTTCAATTCTTTCAGAGCATCTTTTGAGGCTCTGAGCTTGAATTCAACACTAAGCCGTGAACCGGACAGAAGCAATTCCTGCGTGCTAATATTTATAACGTAGATGTATTTCTTATTTTCAATAAGGCTTTTGCCAACTCTTATGAAAAAGTTGTTTTTTAATTGCAAGAAGGCGTCCTAAAAGAATTTGAGTTTGAACGTCATTTTGTGAGGCTTGCCATTGAATAGGTATACATCTGAGTAGTTCTCGTCTGCTTGAACGAAAACGATATCGTCTGTCTGTACCCTGACAAGTTCGATAGATGTCGAAATATTAAGCCATTCCATCTGTTTATGGTTTTATTACTTTTGTTCAGAGCAGTACGACCAAAGCACCAACAACCTTGGCAACTGCGCTCATGCAAAGGTATATGTTTTTTCCAACAATACATATAGATTTATGTATCTAAATAAACGTATTGTATAAAGTGTCTCACTTATTGTATATTATTGTCAGCTATAAATTTATTCTAAAAATAGATTGCAAAAAAACGGGGCAGAAAACCGGTGTGGAGTTCTGCCCCGTTTAGAGGGTTATATCTAAAGAACTATATTATTTCGTATCTAATATACTTTAGTCTTTCTTTTTGCCGAGCGACTTTAGCCAGCTGATAGGTTTTGTCAGAATCTTTGTGATAGCACTTGTTTGCTTTACAGCGGGCACGTTTGGCGTAGGTTCTGCCTTTGGAGTATTAGGCTTACGGCTGTTGCGGCGCTGTTGTTGTCGACGTGGCTTCTGCTCGCCTTCAGACTTCTGTTCAGTGTTCTGACGCTTACGGTTGTTTGGCTTTCTGTCGTTATTTGACTTATGTTCGTTGTCTGACTTCTGCTCGCCACGAGTTTTTTGTTCGCCACGAGTTTTCTTTTCGTTGCGCGCCTTCTGTTCCTTGTCTGTCTTCTGCTCGTTAGGGTTGTTCTGTTCGCCAGTTGTCTCGCTGCTCTCAGGTCGGCGGCGAGGCTTACGGTTGCGTTTGTTGCGTGGCTTCTTCTCGCCATCGGGCTGGGTGTTGTCAGCTTTGTGGTTTGAGTTGTCTGGTTGTTGTGAGTTGCCGGTTGTTGGCTGCTCGGCATTGCCCGTTGTGGTGTTAGCAGACTGCTCAGCGTTGCTGTCAGCATTCTGTGGTTTGCGTCGGCGGTTGTTGCGAGGCTTCTTCTCGCCTTCAGTAGTCTGCTTGTCGGTTGTCGGTTTCTTGCCTCGTCCACGTCCACGGCTGTTGCGGTCGGACTTGCCTTTGCCTCGCGGAGCGTTATAGTCGGGTGCTTCGCCCAATCCTTCAGGCAATGCCACCTTTTCAACCTCACGGTTGAGGAACTTCTCAATCTGCTTGAAGCTGTATATTTCCTCGTCGCTTACAAATGTGATGGCAACACCATCGCGCTCGGCACGTGCTGTACGTCCGATGCGGTGGACATAGTCTTCGGGATCGTGAGGCACGTCGAAGTTGATGACCATTGCTATGTCGTCGATGTCGATGCCACGTGCAACGATGTCTGTAGCTACGAGTACATCGATCTGTCCGGTCTTGAACTTATAGAGTATTTCGTCGCGCTCAGCCTGCTCAAGGTCGGAGTGCATCTCACCCGAATTTATCTTCATCTGCTGCAGAGTGCGGTTGATGGCCTTCACCTTCTGCTTCTTGCCAGAGAAAATGATGACACGGTTGAGGTCGCCCTTGCGGAAGAGGTCCTTGATGATGCCAATCTTCTGTGTTTCGTAGCAAACGTAGGCGGTCTGCTTGATTTTCTCGGCAGGCTTGCTTACTGCTATTTTCACTTCTACGGGATTCTTGAGCAGAGTCTTGGCGAGTTCTTCAATCTTCTCGGGCATAGTGGCCGAGAACATGATAGTCTGGCAAGTAGGGGGCAACTTGCTTGCAATCATCTTAATGTCTTCAGCGAATCCCATGTCGAGCATGCGGTCTGCCTCGTCGAGAACGAAGAAGCTTACGCGGCTGAGGTCGGCAGAACCGAGTGAGATATGGCTGATAAGACGTCCGGGAGTGGCAATTACTACGTCGGCACCCATCTGAAAACTCTTGAGCTCCTGATCGTAGCGGTTGCCGTCGTTGCCGCCATATACAGCCACGCTGCTAACGCCGTCGAGATAATAGCCAAAACCCTGCATGGCCTGGTCGATCTGTTGTGCCAGCTCACGTGTCGGGCTCATTATGACGCAGTTGATAGCGTCCTTTGGAAATCCACCGTCGTCGAGACGCGAGAGGATAGGCAGCAGATAGGCAGCGGTCTTGCCCGTACCGGTCTGCGCTACACCAAGAAGGTCGCGACCTTCGAGTATTGGCGGAATACATTGTTCCTGTATGGGGGTGCATACGTCAAAGCGCATGTCGTATAGTGCATCAAGCACATGGTCGTTGAGTTGTGTTTCGTCGAAATACATTGTTAGAAATGTTGAGTGTTGAATGTTGAATGTTGAATAGTTGCGGTAAGACCGCAATGTTGAATTTGAAATGTGGAGTGTTGAGTGGCAATTAATTAAATCAACATTGTTTAATTCGTAATCGGCAAAGCCGACAATTCAACACTCTACATTCCTAATTCAACATTTTAATTGGGTGCCTTTCTGTAGCAGAAGTATGCTACGATGGCGAATGTGATGTTTGGTATCCATGCCGCCAGTATAGGAGGCATGCCTGCATTGATGGCGAATGTGGATGACACGGTTTGCAGTAGAATGTAGCCGAAACTGAGTGCAAGACCGATGCCGAGATACATACCCATACCTCCCTTTCGCTTGCGCGATGACAGCGAAAGACCGATGATGGTGAGGATGAACGAAGCAAATGAAGCGGCAATACGCTTGTGATACTCCACCTGATACTGCACTACGTTGCTGCTGCCTCGGTCAATCTGCTTGGAGATGTACTCCTTCAGCTCGGGCGATGTGAACGTTTCCTGCTGACCCTTTGAGTAAACGAGGTCGGTAGGTTCCATTACAATCATTGTGTCGAGCTTTGAGCCGCTTGTGATGTTCTCCTTAAGTCCGCGCATTTCGCGTATCTTCCAGTTGCTGACAGTCCAATGATACTTGGAGTCGCTGATTGTATCATACTGCGCCTCCATAGCTGTGAGGTGGCTGACGAGCTTCTTGTTCTCAAACTTGTCGAGCGAGAATCCGTAGCCTTTCTTGTAGTTGTTGTCGTAGTGCTGTATATAGGCAATCACTCCACGGTCTACTTGCAGCATAACATTGTCGGCTGAGGTGTTGAGTCGCTTGTTCTTGTACATCGACTCGAAGTTCTGCTTGACGATAGTGCCGTGCGGAATGATGTAGGATGCGAGGAAGAACGAGAGCGAAGATATGAGCACGCACGAAATCATATACGGACGCATGAGTCGCTTGAACGACACTCCGGCTGCAAGCATGGAGATAATCTCGGAGTTGGAAGCCAGTTTTGACGTGAAGAAAATCACGGCAATGAACACGAACAGCGGACTGAACAAGTTGGCGAAATAGGGCACGAAGTTGGCGTAATAGTCGAATACGATGGCCTTGAGCGGCGCATGGTATTGCGTAAACTTCGAGAGGTTCTCGTTGACATCGAATACTATGCTGATTGATATGATGAGCGCGATGGAGTAGATGTACGTACCGATGAACTTGCGTATAATATACCAGTCGAGTGTCTTGATGTAGCGCAGCGGATTGAGCACACCAAGCACCCGCAGAAAACTCAGCTTGCGTGCTGTCCACGCTGCCGTTCTGCGCATCCATGCTGTGTGCTTGTGCATCCATCGTGCTGCATGCAGCAGGTGGCGCATCCGCCTTATGTTCTTTCTTTTCATCCTACTAAAACTAAATTCTTCTTCCGAGATTGTCTATGACGCTGCGTTTCCACTGTACGAAGTCGCCCTGCTCGATGTGCTGGCGTGCGTCGGTGACGAGTCGCAGATAGAAGGCGAGGTTGTGAATGCTTGCTATCTGCATTGCCAGAAGTTCCTGGGCCTTGAAGAGATGGTGCAGATAAGCCTTTGAGTGCAGACGATCGATGTCGCATCCATCTGGGTCGATGGGCGAGAAGTCGTTCTCCCACTTCTTGTTGCGCATGTTCATCGTGCCATTGTAGGTGAAGAGCATGGCGTTGCGTCCGTTGCGGGTCGGCATCACACAGTCGAACATATCCACTCCTCGCTCAATAGCTTCGAGAATGTTCTGCGGTGTACCTACGCCCATGAGATAGCGCGGACGGTCCTTGGGCAGAATCTCATTTACCACCTCAATCATTTCGTACATCACTTCGGTAGGTTCTCCCACTGCCAGTCCGCCGATAGCATTGCCGTCGGCACCCTTGTCGGCTACATACTTGGCAGCCTCGCGACGCAGGTCTTTATACTTACATCCCTGCACGATAGGGAAGAGGCTCTGCTTGTGACCGTAGAGCGGTTCGGTCTCGTTGAAGCGCTTGAAGCAGCGGTCGAGCCATCGCTGTGTGAGTTGCAGGCTCTTGCGGGCATACTCATAGTCGCTCTCGCCTGGAGGACATTCGTCGAAAGCCATCATGATGTCGGCTCCTATGATGCGCTCGGTGTCCATCACGCTCTCGGGTGTGAATATGTGTTTCGATCCGTCAATGTGTGAGCGGAACTCGCATCCCTCCTCACGCAGCTTGCGTATACCGGTGAGAGAGAAAACCTGAAAGCCACCCGAGTCTGTCAGAATCGGGCGGTCCCATGTGTTGAACTTATGCAGTCCGCCTGCCTTGCGCAGCGTGTCAAGTCCGGGACGGAGGTACAGGTGATAGGTGTTGCCCAGTATTATCTGTGCCTTCACCTGCTCGCGCAGCTCCTGAAAGTGTACTCCCTTGACCGAGCCAACGGTTCCCACGGGCATAAAGATAGGAGTCTTTATCTGTCCGTGGTCGGTGGTTATGAGTCCGGTACGTGCGTCGCTGCACGGGTCGGTATGTTGTAGTTCAAATGTCATTTGTCTTCTTTCTTTTCGTCGTCAATCTTAAAGCTTACCGGATTGTCTACCAATGTATCGGTGAGTGCAAACTGCCATACGTCTTGCACGTTCTCGACATAATGGAACTGCACTCCCTTGCGGTAGATTTCGGGTATTTCCTCAATGTCCTTGCGGTTGTCGCGGCACATTACTATATCTGTTATGCCGGCGCGCTTGGCTGCAAGTATCTTCTCCTTTATTCCGCCTACGGGCAGCACCTTGCCACGCAGAGTTATCTCGCCGGTCATGGCTGTGTTCTTGCGCACCTTGCGCTGCGTGATGGCTGAGGCTATAGAGGTGGCAATTGTGATGCCTGCCGACGGGCCGTCCTTCGGAGTTGCGCCTTCGGGCACATGGATGTGGATGTTCCAGTTGTCGAATATGCGGTAGTCAACGCCCAGGGTGTCGATGTGTGCCTTGACATATTCAAGGGCTATCACAGCCGACTCCTTCATCACGTCGCCAAGATTGCCGGTGAGAGTGAGCTTGCCTGCCTTGCCCTTACTGAGCGAAGTCTCGATGAAGAGAATCTCGCCGCCTACGCTGGTCCATGCCAGTCCGGTCACTACGCCGGCGTAGTCGTTGCCCTGATAGATGTCGCGATAGAAAGGAGGCTTGCCGAGCAGGTCCTCAATCTCGTTGGGAGTAATCTTCTCGTAGGGCAGTTGTCCGTCGAGTGCCTTGCGATAAGCCAGCTTGCGCAGCGCCTTGTTCACCTGCTTTTCGAGCTGTCGCACACCGCTCTCGCGTGTGTACTGTTCGATAATCTTCTCTATTGCAGCCTTGTTGAATGTCGGCTTGTCTTCCTTGGCAGCCAATCCGCAGTTGTCAATCTCGCGCGGAATGAGGTGGCGTTTGGCTATTTCTATCTTCTCTTCGGTGATGTATCCGCTCACTTCAATCAGCTCCATACGGTCGAGCAGCGGCTTAGGTATGCTGCCGAGGTCGTTGGCTGTAGCTATGAAGAGCACCTTCGAGAGGTCGTAGTCAACGTCGAGATAGTTGTCGTGGAAGGCGTTGTTCTGTTCGGGGTCGAGCACTTCGAGCAATGCCGATGACGGGTCGCCGTTGACGGTGTTCTGTGTCACCTTGTCAATCTCGTCGAGTATGAACACTGGGTTTGACGAACCTGCCTTCTGTATGTTCTTGATGATGCGTCCGGGCATTGCTCCTATGTATGTTCGACGATGTCCGCGTATCTCGCTCTCGTCATGGAGTCCGCCAAGCGACATGCGTACATACTTGCGCTTCATTGCAGCAGCAATCGATTTGCCGAGTGATGTCTTGCCCACTCCCGGAGGTCCGTAGAGGCAGATAATGGGCGACTTGAGGTCGCCTCTGAGCTTCAGCACAGCCATATATTCGAGTATGCGCTCCTTCACCTTTTCCATTCCGTAGTGGTCGCGGTTGAGTATGCGCTGTGCACGCTTCAGGTCGAGGTCGTCCTTGGTGTATTCACCCCAAGGCAGATTGATCATTGTCTGCAGATAGTTGAACTGAATGCTGTAGTCGGGACTTTGCGGATTGAGCATGTCGAGCTTGTCGAGTTCCTTTCGGAACACCTTCTGCACGTCTTCGCTCCAGAGCTTTGTCTTGGCTTTCTCTTCCAGTTCCTTGCGCTCGGGCGATCCCTCACCGTTGCCAAGTTCCTCCTTTATGTTCTTGATCTGCTGCTGCAGGAAGTACTCACGCTGCTGCTCGTCGAGGTCTTCGCGTGTCTTTGATCGTATGTTCTGCTTGAGTTCGAGCAGCTGCATCTCCTTGTGCATCACGCGCAGCACGCCGATGACGCGCTCCTTGATGCTCGAAGTGTTGATAAGCGAAATCTTGTCCTCAAGGCTGAAAGGCAGGTTGGAGCATACGAAGTCGGCTGCAATCACGTCGTTTGAGATGTTGCTCAGTGCAAACTGCGACTCGTCGGGCAGCTCATCGTTCATCTGGATGTACTTAACCGTGTTTGCGCGCAAGTCCTCCATAGCTGTCTTGAACTCGGTGTCCTTGTCGTCAGGCATCTCCTCCATAGCCTGACTTACCTTGCCGAACAACATCGGCTTGTTGCTTACGAGTTCGTCGAGGTGGCATCGTCCCAGTCCCTGTATTATTGCAGTAACGTTGTTGCCAGGTCCGGGCATTTCGAGCACCTTGACCAATTTGGCATATACGCCATATTCTATGAGGTCGCCTTCGCCTGGCAACTCCACGTGTTGGTCTTTCTGGCAGAAAACGGCAAATAATGCATCGCGCTCCTTGCCGATGTCTTTTAGCAGCTTAAGACTTTGCTTGCGTCCTACAATGACGGGGCATATTACTCCCGGGAATATTACCACGTTGCGAGTGGCAAGTACGGGAAGCGTTCCCTCATATTCCACATTGAGCAGGTTCTTTATGTCGCCGTCGTAGTCGGCAATCATTTGTATTGATGTATTGGATCTCTTGTTCATATTATATAATAATGTGTGGCGTACAGATGGTGTACGCTAATAGAGTATAGCAAAATCTTTGCAAAGTTACTCAAAAGTTTTCAGATAGACTTCGATTTTATATAATTTTGCAACGTGTACGCCTCCATGGAATTATTCAAGTATTCAAAAGGAGTCGTTTTGGGTTGTAAAAGGAGTCGTTTTAGGATGCAAAAGGAGTCGTTTTGAGCAGCAAAAGGTGTCCTTTTGAAAGTCGTGAGTAAAACGACTGTTTTACTTACGGCATTAATTGCTTTTATCGTTGAATAAGGTTTTCACCGTAAAACCGTTATAGATTGAAAAAAATACGCTAACTTTGTCCGTGCATATACTATGCACAACCTAAATAAGAATGTTAATAACTGAAACAACGTCAACTAAAACAGAATTATGATGAAAATCTTTTTCAGCGCCAAGAGCATTGTGCTTACATTGTGTCTGTGCGCGATGTCGGCCGTGGCATGGGCCGGAGTGAATCCTAAACCTTTTGTCGTTCCCGAACTGAAGGAATGGCATGGTGCCGAAGGACAGATGACCTTATCGGGCAAGTATGTCGTAAAGGGCGGCAAAGCAGCACTCGAAGTAGGCGAGATGTTTGCTGCCGACTATGGCAATTTGATGGGGACACAACTCACATTGAAGAACGGCAAACCGTCGGCAGGAGACATTGTGCTTGTGCTTAAGGCCGACAAGTCGCTTGGACAGGAAGGCTACCGCATCAGCATAGGTGACTTTACAACCGTCAGCGCAGCTACAGTCAAGGGACTGAAGTGGGGCACACGCACCGTATTGCAGATGGCAGAGCAGAACAAGTCGAACGGCGGAGCATTGTCTAAGGGCAACATTGTGGACGCGCCGGAGTATGGCTTGCGCGGATTTATGATTGACTGCGGCCGCAAGTTCATTCCGATGGACTATCTGCATTCGCTTGTCAAGACCATGGCTTATTATAAGATGAACACCTTGCAGATTCATCTCAACGACAACGGTTTCCGTCAGTTCTTCGATAATGATTGGGACAAGACACAGGCTGCATTCCGATTGGAGTGTGACACATATCCCGGACTGACTGCACGCGACGGTTCGTACACCAAGAAGGAATTCATCGACCTCCAGAAGCTTGCCGAGCAGTATGGTGTTGACATTATTCCGGAGATTGATGTGCCTGCACATACATTGGCTTTCACTCACTACAAGCCTGAGATTGGCTCGAAAGAGTATGGCATGGACCATCTCGATCTGTTCAATCCTGAGACATATAAGTTTGTAGACGGACTCTTTAAGGAGTACCTTGAGGGTAAAGACCCCGTATTCCGGGGCAAGGTGGTGCACATTGGTACTGATGAATATTCCAATGCAAAGAAAGATGTTGTAGAGAAATTCCGCTACTTCACCGACCGCTATATTAAATATGTAGAGTCATTCGGCAAGCAGGCTGCCGTATGGGGAGCGCTTACTCACGCCAATGGCGAAACCAAGGTGAAGTCGGACAATGTCATAATGAGCTGCTGGTATAATGGCTATGCCGATCCGAAAGAAATGAAGCGACAGGGCTATAAGCTCATCAGCATCCCCGACGGACTTACCTATATAGTTCCGGCTGCTGGCTATTACTACGACTATCTCAATTGTGAGTCGCTCTATAATAAGTGGACACCGGCACAGATTGGCAATCAGAAGTTTAAGGAAAACGACCCTGCTATTCTTGGCGGAATGTTTGCTGTGTGGAACGACCATGCCGGCAATGGCATCAGTGTGAAGGACATTCACGACCGTTTATATCCAGCTTTGCAGACTCTCTCAGTTAAGTTCTGGCGTGGAGCCAAAACCTCAATGCCTTATGCAGAGTTCAACAATCTTCGCCATAAACTCAGCGAGGCACCGGGTGTAAATGAGGCTGCACGATGGACCAATGGCAAGACTCTCAGCATTGCACAACTTCAGCCAGGTCAGACTACTGGTGAGACAGAGGTGGGCTATGGCTATCGTGTCGACTTCAATATCAAGGGCGCTGCTGAGGATAAGGGTACGGTGCTGTTTGAGTCGAAGAATGCCACATTCTATCTTGCCGATCCGGAGGAAGGTAAGCTTGGATTTGCACGCGAGGGCTATCTCAACAAGTTCAACTATAAGATTCCAGAGGGCAAGAAGGTTAGCATTTCGATAACGGGCGACAATACCAAGACGTGTCTTTACGTAGACGGTAAGCTGAAGGAAGAACTCGGTCCGCTCACCATCTACGCTATGAAGACTTCCGATCGTACTACATTCCAGAACGGCGACAAGAACGCTTGGCAGCCGGTGATGTACAATCCGCAGACCCGAATGTACTATCAGCGCACACTCGTCTTCCCGCTTGCCAAGGCAGGAGCGTTCAAGAGCAAGATTACCGATGTGCGTGTGTCGCAGAAGTAATCGTCTGAAATACTTATTGTGAAGTGATGATTTCGTCCATCCTGATGTCGTGTTCTTCGGCCGGGATGGACGTTATCATTTGGAACGGGAAGCATACACCTATCTTATATGTATCGGGTATGAGTGGCAGGAAGCGGTCGTAGTAGCCCTTGCCACGTCCCATACGGTTTCCGTCATGGTCGAAAGCCACGCCAGGCACTATCGCCAGGTCGATGTCGGCATAATCGGTGAAGAGCGGTCCGGTAGGTTCCATGATGCCATAGGCACCTACCTGCATGTCTTTCGGACCATTGTAGCGGTGCAGCTCCATCGTTCCTTCGCCCGTAACGCGTGGCAGCAGGATTGTCTTGCCGCTCATCAGTAGTGAGTCGACGATGGTATGAGTGTCCACTTCGTCTGGCAATGAGTGGTAGAGCATAATGGTTTTGGCAGATTTTACACGTGGGTGTGCGAGTAGACGCGTAATAACAGCAAACGACAATTCATGCAGCTGCTGGCTGGTGAATTGTCGTTTGTTGTTTTTAATCTCTTTTCTGAGTTGTAGTTTGGTTATCATTTCTTGTTCTTTTTGATAGGCTTTTTGGGGAATGCAGCCTTGTTCTTGAACACCGCAAGAGCCGTCGTTACGGTCGGGTCGTCAAGATTGAGGTACTGTGTCAACGCCTGTTCATCGAGCATGTTGTATATCACTCGCGAGTTGAGATAGCGGTTGAGCAGGCTGTGCGACTTGCGTATCATCAGATTGCGGCGCTTCAGTCCGTTCTTGTCGGCATACGTAGCAAACTTGTCCACAAGGTTCTGCGTGTCGAGATACTTCACCATATCCATCATTTCGTGGAAGTTGTTAAGCTTCAGACGGTTGTTGTCGGTGTAAGTATAGGCAAATTGCAGTATGAGCCCGGTCATGGCAGCTGCCTTATAGTATGATGTCATGCCCAGCGTATCCTCCGGAATGAAGATGTCGGGAGTGATGCCGCCACCGCCATATACCGTGCGTCCGATGCTTGTATGATAAGCCGGGCCGTGGTGCTTGATGCTGTCTTGCGAGAAGAACTCACCATGCTGGTAGCGTGCCAGAATGTCTTCCTCGTAGTCTTTGTTGTCGCCAGCGGTGAAAGGCTTCTGTATGCAGCGTCCTGACGGAGTGTAGTAGCGTGCGATGGTGAGTCGTATCATAGAACCGTCGGGGAATGCGAGCTGTTGTTGCACAAGTCCCTTGCCAAACGAGCGGCGTCCGATGATGGTGGCACGGTCGTTGTCCTGCATGGCTCCGGCGAATATCTCGGATGCCGAAGCCGAACCCTCGTTGATAAGAACAATGAGCGGTATCTTCTGGTACGAGCCGTGTCCGTCTGAACGGAAGTCCTGACGTGGCGACTTGCGTCCCTGCATGTACACTATAAGTTTGTTCTTTGGCAGGAACTCGTTAGCCATCTGTACGGCAGAATTCATGTATCCGCCCGTGTTGTCGCGCAGGTCGATGATGAGATTGCTGAATCCTTCCTGCGACAACTGTGCCAGGGCAATGAGCATTTCGGGATAAGTGGTCTCGCCGAAACTCTTCACCTTAATATATCCGGTATGCTCGTCGATCATGTATGTAGCCGAGATGCTCTTCTGCGGAATGTCGCCACGTGTCACGGTGAAGTATTTCACACCCTTCTGACCGTAGCGTACCACACCGATTTTCACCTTAGTGTCCTTCGGACCCTTCAGTCTTCGCATGGCTTCCTCTTGTGTTACAATCTTGCCAACGAACGGTTTGCCGTCTACGCTTACAATCTTGTCGCCAGCCAGGATGCCTGCCTTCTTGGCAGGTCCGTTCTGCACCACGTTCTGAACATGAATGGTGTCCTTGCGGATTGTAAACTCTATGCCCACGCCAGAGAACGAACCCTTAAGGTCGTCGGCTACAGCCTGCGCGTCCTTAGCACTTATGTAGACCGAGTGAGGGTCGAGATCGGCAAGAATCTGCGGTATGGCCTGGTCGACAAGCGAGTCGATGTTCACCTTGTCCACATACTGGTCTTCGATGAGATGTAGCAGATTGGTCAGTCGGTTAGAACCCGAATTGATGATGTTCAGTCGGTTGCCCGAGAAGTGGTTGGCATAGAATGTGCCAATCAGAATGCCAATGACAACGCACATTGCCATTATCAGCGGCATGAACCGGTTAGACTTCTTTATGTTCATAATCGTCCGGATTTAGATATTTAACTTCTATATTGGCTCTTTTCAGCAGGTCGATGCCGTCAGTCAGACGGTATTGCTCGCCGTATATGACGCGTTTGATGCCTGCCTGAATAATCAGTTTGGCGCATTCAATGCATGGCGAAGCCGTGACATATAGCGTAGCTCCGTCACTATTGTTAGAGCTCCGTGCCAGTTTGGTGATGGCGTTGGCTTCGGCATGCAGAACGTAAGGCTTCGTTACGTTCATGTCGTCCTCACAAACGTTTTCAAATCCGCTTGGCGTACCGTTGTAGCCGTCGCTTATTATCATTTTCTCCTTCACGACAAGAGCTCCCACCTTGCGACGCTGGCAGTAGCTGTTTTCAGCCCAAATGCGTGCCATTCGTAGGTAGCGTAGGTCGAGACGGAGTTGTTTCTCTTTATTTTCTTTTGATTCCATTGCGTTCGAGTAATGCTTCTATTGTTGGTTCTTGTCCGCGGAAGCGCTTGTATAGCGTCATAGGATGTTCGGTTCCACCCTTCGAGAGGATGTTGTCACGGAAACTCTGAGCTGTCTTTTGGTCGAAGATGCCATTGTGCTTGAACACGCTGAAGGCATCGGCATCGAGCACTTCCGCCCATTTGTAGCTGTAATATCCGGCTGCATATCCTCCTGCCATGATGTGCGAGAACTGTGTAGTCATACATGTATCGGGCAGCTGCTTCATCACCTGGGCCTTAGCCCAAGCCTGCTTCTCAAACGGTATGATGTCGTCGGTGAACTCGTCTTTCTTTGTATAGTAAGCCATATCGAGCAATCCGAAGCTCACCTGACGCATGCATGCGTATGCTGCCATGAAGTTGCGGCTCTTCACGATGCGCTCTATCAGTTCGTCGGGCATCGGTTCGCCCGTCTGATAGTGGAACGCGAAGGTGCGCAGGAATTCTTTCTCCACAGCGTAGTTCTCCATAAACTGCGACGGCAGCTCAACGAAATCCCACCATACATTAGTACCGCTGAGGCTCTCGAATCGGGTGTTTGCAAACATGCCATGAAGCGAATGTCCGAACTCATGAAGGAATGTTTCAACCTCGCCCAGCGTCAGCAGAGCCGGCTTTTCGGCAGTAGGCTTAGTCAGATTCATCACCACGCTTACGTGCGGACGTACGTTCACGCCCTTGCGGTCAATCCATTGCCCCTGGAATTCGGTCATCCATGCACCGCCCTGCTTGCCCTTGCGCGGATGGAAGTCGGCGTAGAACACAGCCAGATACGAGCCGTCCTTGTCGAACACCTCGTATGCCTTAACGTCTGGATGATACACCTGAATGTCCTTGTTTTCCTTGAATGTGATGCCGTAAAGGCGTGTGGCGAGTCCGAACACGCCCTCAATCACCTTTGACAGTTCGAAGTATGGGCGCAGCATTTCTGCATCGAGGTTGAATTCGCGCATCTGTAGCTTGTGCGAATAGTAGCCGAAGTCCCACGGCTCAAGTTCGAAGCCGTCGCCCTCGGCATCCTTCGCCTCGCGCTCTATTGCCTTCACCTCCTCAATGGCGGTAGGCTTGTAGGCGTCAATCAGGTCGTCGAGCAACTTGTAGACATTGCCCACGTTAGACGCCATGCGATGAACGAGCACATAGTCGGCAAAAGTCTCATAGCCCAGAAGCTGGGCTATCTCTCTTCGCAGATTGATGAGGCGTTTGCATATTTCAAGATTGTTCTCGCTGTTGTCGTGAGTTCCCTCGGTGTTGCGGGCCATATACAGCTGCTTGCGCAGTTCGCGCTGTGTGCTGTAAGTCATGAACGGCGAGAAACTGGGATAGTCGAGTGTGAAGAGCCAGCCTTGCTTGTCTGCCTCTTTGGCTGCAAGCGCAGCTGCTTCGCGAGCTGTTCCGGGCAGACCGTCGAGTTGTTGCTCGTCAGTAATGTTGAGTGTGAAAGCTTTGTTTTCCTTCAGCAGGTTCTGCGAGAACTGCAGCGACAGCATGCCGGCTTCCTCTGTGAGCTTGCGCAGACGCTCTTTGCCCTCGTCGTCGAGCAACGCACCGCTGCGTACAAATCCGTCGTAGCAGTTGTCGAGAAGCATCTGCTCCTCAGCAGTCAGTTCGCGATGATGCTCATACACATATTTAATACGTTCAAACAGGCGTCGGTTGAGCTTCACGTCGTTGGCGTGCTTTGTAAGAATAGGGCTGAGTTTCTGCGCCAATTGGTCCAATTCGTCGCATGTCTCGGCGCTGAGCATGCACGAGAAAACTGTCGACACGCGTGAAAGCAGGTCGTAATATCCCTCGCCGTTCTCATTGTCAACGCGCACTATAGTGTTTTCGAATGTAGGCTCTTCGGGGTCGTTCACGAGTTTTTCTATTGCCTCGTCGTCGCGCCGGATGCCCTCCATGAAGGCTTCTTCGTAGTCAGAAGTCTTGATGCGGTTGAATGGAACGGTATCGTGCGGGGTGTTGTATGGTTCAAAGAAGGGATTCTTTCTCTCCGGAGTATTTGTGTTATTTTCCAACATACTAAATCCTAAAAATCTGTGTGATATATCAGTATGCAAATTTACGGAAAATATTACAGATGCAAATATTGTAGTAGGGGTTTTTAACTTATATTATGTATGTGTCAGTATATGCGTTATTCTGATGCTTTGATATGCTTTATTTCAATGCTTCGATATGTGGTATTTCGATTATCCCTCGGCTGAATGCGAGCAGGTTTTCGTCTTGCATTGTGTTGAGTGTTTCGGATACGGCACGTCTGCCAAGTCCGGTTTCCTGCGCCAAACGTGTCATCTTGATGCGCATGGTTTTAGGTCCGGTGGGCGTGGAGCAGTGTTGCTTGATGAAGTGTACTATTCTGCCACGTGCGTCGGAGGGTATAGGGTGCCACAGCTTGCGTGTGGTTTTCTGCGACAAAGCCGAGATGTAGTTGATGAGATTCATTCGGAAGATGATGAATTCGTCGGAGATGCGCATCAGGTCGTTCTTGTCTATCTCCACGGTGTCGCATGTTGTGGTGGCTATGAAGGTGCGTGTATAGTGCAGTTGCAGTCCGAACACGCATTCGGGCTGCAACATGTATGGCGCTGCCACGTTCTCCTCGATAGAGTAGCCGTGGTCATCGGCGTGAGCTATCGACTTTGCCTGTCCGTTTGTGACAAGCGCGAGCCGGCGGCAAGGGTCGCCCTCTTTCTTGATAGTGTCGCCAGCTGCAATCTTGCGGAACGTGAATTTTGTCTGTCCGATGATTTGCAGCAGATTGTCGCTGGTGAGTCCTTGGAATAGTGGAGAGCTTTGCAGACTGTCGTATAGCTTCATAGCTGATTGTCGTTTTTATTTCAGAATCTTGCCCTTCATTGAAGGCGAGTACCACACTTTCAGCTGTCCCTGATGGTCGCTATATATAAGGTATGCCATCAGTTCGGGATGCTTGTCGAGCACTTTCTTGGCTTTGTCGAGTCCCATCACCATGAATGCCGTAGCATAGGCGTCGGCTTCGGCGCATCGCTTGGCAAGTACGGTTGCCGAAAGGATGTTGTGCTGAACGGGATAACCGGTTGAGGGGTCGATAGTGTGGGCGTATTTCTTGCCTCCACGGTAGTAGAAGTTGCGGTAGTTGCCACTTGTTGCCATAGCCATATCCTTCACGTTCAGCACGGTCTGCAGCTCTTTGTCTACGGCTGTAGAGTCGTCTGTAGGCTTGGTTACGCCTATTTTCCACGGCAGACGCTTCTCGCTGATGCCGTGTGTCACAACCTCGCCGCCAATCTCGATCATATAGTTTTCGATGCCACGGCGCTCCAGCATATAAGCCACTACGTCGCAACCGTAGCCTTTGGCGATAGCGCTGAAGTCGAGCATGGTCTTCGGGTTCTGCTTGAAGATGCGGTTGTCGCGCAGCATAACAGTCTTGTATCCCACGGCGGCACGCAGCGAGTCGATGGTGTGTCGGGTGGGAGGAGTGCCCGTTTTGAATCCGAATCCCCACGCATTGACAAGCGGAGCTACGGTAATGTCGAATGCTCCGTCGGTGTTGCTGGAAATTTCCTCAGCCAACTTGAACACGCGGTTGAACATATTGTTGGTTTCGGCGTTCTCGCCACGGTTGATGCGTGCTATGATAGAGCTCTTGTTGAACATCGACAGCGCCTCGTCCACCTTCATCAGCTCAGCCATTATGTCGTCGTTGAGCGAAGTGTCGTTCTGATAAGTGATGTGATAGTACGTGCCGAACACTTGTCCTTCGTCGTGCTGATAGGGTGTGTTGCGTTGCTGCAGTACGATGTTGACCGTGGCGATGATGAGAAACAGCAGAAACACAATCCGCCATCCTATTTTCTTCTTGCTCATAAGCTATGCTTTTAAGTGCTTTAATATCTCAAACGTTTTTTAGAACTCGATAGTCACATTGAAAGTGCCGGCAAGTTTGGACGAACCCTGCTTGCCGAATCCCGGCACATACCATGCGTTGCCAAGTGCTCCGTTGTCGTGAGCCAGTCGTCTGCGCCAGCGTGCCGACCATCCCAGTCGGAGCGGTCCCCATATCTTGGCGTCAACGCCGAACACCGCCTCCATCCAGTGGCAGTTGGCCTTCACGCCCTTGGCGTTGAACTCCACGTCGTCGCCCCATACCGGATCCTTCAGTCCTTCGGCCTCCACGTCGTACTTATAGTAGGTCATGGCGTAGCGTGCACCCACGTAAATACGGTAGTCGTCGTGCTTGTTGCGTGCTATGTTGAAGTCCATTCCCACACGGGCGTAGGGTGCCGAGGTTTTGTATTTCATTCCTGTGGTCACTTCGTCGGCATCGGCTGTGCCGTAGCCCACCTCCACCACGGGGAAGTACTTGTCCTTAAGGTTGACACGCAGCTGTGCCTCATACTGTCCGTGGCTGCCCAGTACGGTCTCAGCCAGACCAATCATGTCAGCCGACACGGCTACGCCTCGCAGCAGCGGTATTGAGTCTGCCTTGGCGGTAGTAGTGGTCTTGCTCTTGACGGTAGGTTTCTTGCGTGCTGTAGCCGTAGTGGCGAGCAGTAGCAGCAAACTAATTATTGCTGTTCTTGAAATATATGAGTAGATGCGCCTTTGGGTCATTGTATGTCACCTTATTATAATTTACCTTTATGTCTTCGATGGCGTGCTGTGTGAACCGTACGCCTTCGATGTCGTGAAACATAGCCGGACTACAGTCGACCGACTCGAAATGCTTCTCGTTCTGCTTCGTCACCCACACCGTGTCTACCGTCTTCAGACGGGTGTCCTTCTGAACGAGCGTCAGGAAGTAGACGTCCTCGGTGCGCGAGTAGCTCATGGGTATTGCCAGACTGTCCAGTCCCGTCTGCCTGTTTATCAACACCGTGTCCTCGTCGGGATTGTCTGGGGTGCGTTCGGCGGCTATGGTGAGCGTGTCCTCAAGCACCGCCTCGTTGCCGGTTAGCTTCAGCGACATGTAGGTGCGGTTGTTGAGCGGACAGTCAATCGACGCACATGCCGCTACCGACACAGCCACGGCTGCGGCAGCCACGAATTTCGTTATCTTGTTTCGCATTGTTTAATGTTTGTTGTTTCTGTAGCCAGCATGCGTTGGCGTTTATTCCTCACATTTCAGCGTCTTCTCTATCTGATAGTCGTTGCGGTTTTGCGACGAGCGGCTCACGAGGTCGGCTATGAATCCAGCCAGGAACATCTGTGTGCCTATCATCATCATCGTGAGGGCTATGAAGAAGTAGGGCGAGTCGGTGATGAGACGCTGCGGAATGCCGTTAGAGAGACACCACAGCTTGTCAGCGCCCAGAGCTACTACAGCCAGAAATCCGATGAAGAACATCATCGTGCCCAGAAATCCGAACACGTGCATCGGCTTGCGTCCGAAGCTTGAGAGGAACCACAGCGTGATAAGGTCGAGATAGCCGTTGAAGAAACGATTCCATCCCATGAATTTCGACTTTCCGAACTTGCGTGCCTGATGATGAACGGGCTTCTCGCCAATCTTGTCGAATCCGGCATTCTTGGCAAGATATGGTATGTAACGGTGCATTTCGCCGTACACCTCGATGTTCTTCACCACCTCCTTGCGGTAAGCCTTGAGTCCGCAGTTGAAGTCGTGCAGGTTGTGAATGCCGCTCACCTTGCGTGCCGTTGCGTTGAATAGCTTTGTGGGGATGGTCTTCGAGAGCGGGTCGCCTTGCTTGCGGTTCTGCTTATAACCCGATACTAGGTCGTAGCCTTCGTCCATAATCATGTGGAAAAGTCCCGGTATCTCGTCGGGCGAGTCCTGCAAGTCGGCATCCATAGTAATCACCACGTCGCCCTGGGCAGCCTTGAATCCGCAGAACAGCGCCGGACTCTTGCCGTAGTTGCGGCGGAACTTGATGCCCTTCACCTCCTCGTGGTCGCGTGCCAGTTGCTCTATTACGTCCCACGAATGGTCTGTAGAGCCGTCGTTAACGAATATCACCTCATAGGTGAAGTTGTTGCTGTTCATCACGCGTTCAATCCACGCGTAGAGTTCGGGGAGCGATTCGTCCTCGTTGTATAGTGGTACTACTACTGTTATGTCCATAATCCGTTGTTTGTTTGTTCGATTTTATTTGTGTATTGTCTATTGTCTTCTGCGGCACACCAATGCTATCGGCAGGCTTGTCAGCGCTCCCAGGAAGAAGTTCTGCATCATGAACACGAACGACCATTGTATCGGAGTGAGCTGTGTCAGCGTGTCGATGTTCTGCTTCAGTTCGGCTCGGCTGATGCCGTTCTGTTCGTAAACCGGCGCCATTGCCTTCATCGTGTCGGTGAGCAATCCTACGAAGCCGCCGTTGTCGATGAATCGGAAGTACACGAATTGCACCAGTGCGAACCCCAGCGATGCGTAAACGAAGTTGTACAGACTGTATGCATAGGCTCGTCTTAGCGATATGGCTCCGCCCAATACGTTGTTGCGGAACCGGCATGTGCGCCATCCTATAAAGAAAGGTGTAGCCAGTGCAAGGAGATTGCCCATAGTTCCAGCTCCAACCATTGTGACGCAAGCGAAACTCACGGTCCAAAGGGCGGTGAGCAGGAGTGCATCCACGCGGGCGAAAGCCTTGAGCTGCATGAATTCTTCTATCTTTATCATTAAAATAATGTATGTGTTTTATAAAACTGTTGCAAACTTACTACTTTTTTTTCGAATACCTGTCATATAAGCATTTTTTGACATAATGAGGTTCAAAAGAAATGTTAAATGCGCGAAGTTTGCTGTCTGATAATTTGCAGTTTCACAAAAAAACGCTACCTTTGCACTCGCTTTTGAAAAGACGGGCAAGTCTTTCACGGCCAGCTCCCTTCGAATCCTCCAGGACGGGAACGTAGCAAAGGTAGTTGGT
>ERZ1026901.723-NODE-723-length-23678-cov-14.299962_pt1 | contig 23678 bp, 18 predicted proteins | sample MGYA00380179_ERZ1026901 | MGnify/ENA primary metagenome ERZ1026901 (study PRJEB33269, sample SAMEA4719815) | human gut metagenome | biome: human-associated habitat; feature: organic feature; material: feces | place: Cameroon | collected 2013-10 ... | reverse complement strand
AAGAACGTACAACGAGTTTTTTTTATTTATATTGGGAGTTTTGACACACCCTCCTGAGCAAGCGGACAAAACCGACAATAACACAAAGATTTTGCTCTTATATTTAACTGCCCAGGTTATGGCGAGGACGCCATAACCTCCTAAAAGATACAACAAAACAGAAAAAACATAAACAAGAACCATACAAGAAAAAGCTAACTGTAGGAGGCTATGGCGTCCCCGCCATAGCCTGAGCAAGCGAACAAAGTAAATAATACCCCTACAACATTTTGCACAAAGAATACTACTCAGGTTATGGCGAGGACGCCATAACCTCCTACAGTTAGCAACGTCCATTCACAACAACCAACCACAATTCATCACTTAATTCCACTTTGCAAAAACACGCGCAGAAAATACAATTTGTCAATTTTAGGTTAAAAAACGACAAACATTATTGACAAAGCGTAGGCTTTTTAGTACCTTTGCATATACTTAAAAGCCAAATTAACCGCAATGACAATGGACTTATATTCGCTAATCGCATACGTTTTCAACTGCGCCGTATGCGCCACAATTGGAACACTCTTCCTGTTCACACCTTTAAGAAAGGACAAGGAGGGGAAGATAGACTCATACATTAAGACACGATTGTGCCTTGCTGCGTCGGCCTTTATCGAGGGACTGGCAAGTCTGCTGTACACCGTGCGCATTGTCAACGAGGTGCCTCATCTGGCGCTCGACCACTTCACCGGACCGCTGTTCATGTACTTCTCGATATGCATAGACATGACAGCCATCATATATCTGCTGCACGGCAAGCAGCCCAAGCTGCGTACAGCCATACTCTTCATCTCGCCCGTACTGCTCGTGTGGCTTATACATATATTATTGTTCATCCCCGACTACGGCTTCACCTTCTCCGCCAGGGCATACAACGAATTCATCACAACTACACCTGCCACCATCACGTGCTATGCGCTGTATGCGGTGTTCGCGATCGAATTCGTCTACATTCTCAAGTCGGTCAACCAGCAGATTGTACGCTTCAAGGAGCATATCGACAACTATTGCTCGGGCACAAGCCGTAACCGGAGCCACTGGCTCATAGCCGTTGTCGCCTCAATGGTCACATATTATATAATAGATATAGTTGACATGTGCGTATCCAACCCCACGTGGGACTCCATCGTACTATGGCTTCTCTCGCTGATCGTCATCGCCAACAGCTTGGCTTTCATCATATGCCGCAACATCTATTGGAATATCAGTCCGGCATTTGACACCGACAAGATTCCACTACAGCGAGCCATTACTGACGAAGACCCTTATCCCGAGGAAGAAATCCAAGCCCAAGTGGCGAAAGTACTGCGTTACCACGAACGCGGCATACCCTATTACGCTATAAGTCAGATAGAAAAGGACGAAGAAGAAAGCACCCCGAAGCCCAAGTCACAACTCAACTCTATCGACAATATCGTGAACGAGTGGACCCTACGCGACGACAAACCCTATCTTAAGGAGAGCATCACCATTACGCAGGTGGCTGAAGAGATGGGGCTCAACGCCCGACTGCTGTCCAACTACATCAACAATGTGAAGGGACGCAACTTCAACGCATGGATAAACTATCTGAAAGTGCAGGAGACCAAGGTTGTGCTGCTCGCCGACCGCACACTACCGCTCAGCGATATAGCCTATCGTATGGGCTTTGCCGACCTCGCCTCGATGTCGAGAATATTCAAGCAGATGGAGGGTATGCCCCCTTCGGTCTACCGACAGAGAAATTGACATTATTATATATATACCCCTACATAATTTATATGCGCCCCTTCATACGATAAAAATCCTTTTTTACGATATTGAAATCAGGTGACGAAATACGAAAAAATGCTGTCTTATTCCTATGTAGCATTAATAAAATGTACAGAAAAATGCAGATTTGCACATTTAGGACACTAAATTAACAAGCGACAATTACAATTTATCTCTAAATTTGCAATCGTATAACAGTACAAGGGTAAAATCACAACACAGAACTAAACAGACTTAATTAAGGTTTAAACAAACCTCTTTTAAAAAACTAACAGACCTCTTTTAAAAAAACTAACAGACTTTGACTAAAAGACACCCCGCCTTTGACAATAAGTTTTAACACAATAACATCACAAGACTAGAACACTTAAAAAAGAAAGTAATATGGCTAAACACGTAACATACAGATTGAGGCTGCTCATAGTAGCTCTGCTCGTGGCTGTATCGGCTAACGCCCAGCAACTGGGCCTGAAGACCAATGTGCTCTATTGGGCCACTACTACACCGAACATCGGACTGGAACTTCAGACCGGTCGTAAGCACACTATCCAGGCCTTCTACGGCATCAACCCCTGGAAATTCAAGGACAATAAGAGCATACGCCATTGGGTAATACAACCGGAATACCGCTACTGGTTCTGCCAGACGTTCAACGGTTGGTTTCTCGGCGTGCACGCTATGGGCGGACAATTCAATGCCGGAGGCATCAAGATGCCGTTCGGATTGCTCAAGGAGTTTAAGGATCATCGCTACGAAGGATGGTTTGCAGGCGGCGGACTCACAGCCGGCTACCAGTGGCCATTGTCAAAGCATTGGAATCTGGAGACCTCGCTCGGTGTAGGCTACGACTACATCCACTACAAGAAGTTTGAATGTAAGACGTGCGGCAACAAGAAAGGTGAGGCACACAAGAACTATGTTGGTCCCACAAAGGCTGCCATCGAACTTATATACATGTTCTAAACCGACTACGTACTCTATTAACTAACACAAAGACTCCAATATATGAAACACTACATTATATTATTAGCAGCCCTCGTCTTAAGTGCCGCCAACGCGACGGCACAGACGAAGCGGTCGGCAAGGATTCTCAACCGACAGGTGGCGGTGGAGAATATCAAGGCTACAAGAGCTGACAACCAGTTCTTCGTAGGAATGGACTTCTGCCTCGACGAGCTCAATATGCCTGCCAACCGTCGCGTGGTGCTGACGCCGACAATCGAGTCGGGCGACAACAGCGTGGCTCTGCAGCCCATCGTTATCAACGGTACGAAGCAGAAGGTGATGTACGAACGCCGCGACAACCGTAAATATCCCGACGCAATGGCGGTGACTCGCAAGAACGGCAAGGCTCAAAGCTTCTCATATCAGGCACAGACCGAATACGCCGACTGGATGCGCAATGCCGACATTGTAATGAAAGAAGACCTCTGCGGATGCGGAAAGGTGGACGAGCAGGAGAGCGAACAGATCAAGAAGATGCGACAGCCGAAGGTGGCTTACATCGCTCCGGTGGCTGTAGAGCAGAAAACGTACTCTATGTCGGGCCGTGCTTACGTCGATTTCCCGGTCGATCGCACCGAACTTCATCCCAATTACCGCAACAACCCGCGCGAACTTGCCAAGATTGTCGACACTATCAACATCATTAAGAAGGATGCCAACATGACAATCACAAGCATCGAGATTCACGGCTACGCCTCGCCCGAGGCTCCATACAAGCACAACGAGTATCTCGCTGCCAACCGTGCGGCTACGCTCAAGAACTATGTCAGACAGCTCGTCAAGCTCGACGACAAGCTGTTCAAGGTAAAGTCGACTGCCGAGGATTGGCAAGGACTATGCAAATACATCCGCGAGAGCAATCTCAACAACCGCAACGCCATTCTGAAGATTGCCGAGGACAACGCAACGGAGCCCGACCGACGCGAGTGGCTAATCAAGTCGCAATACCCAGAGGAGTATCGCACAATGCTCGCTACATGGTATCCGGCTCTGCGCCATTCCGATTATGTCATCACGTGCAACGTGCGTCCGTTCTCGGTAGAAGAGGCCAAGCAGCTCATCAAGACCAAGCCTCAGCTGCTGTCGCAGAACGAGATGTACATGGTGGCACAGACTTACGAGCCGGGTTCGAAGGAGTTTAACGAGGTGTTCGCCATCGCCGCCCTCATGTATCCTGACGATCCTACAGCCAATCTCAATGCAGCCTGCGCCGACATCAATGCCGACAAATGGTCTGACGCGCTGCGCAAGCTCGACAAGGCAGGCGATTCTGCAGAGGCAGACAATGCAAGAGGCGTCTGCTACTGGCAGATAGGCAACGAGGCTAAGGCTATAGAAAGCTTCAAGAAGGCTGCCGACAAGGGATGCGACACAGCCCGAAGGAATCTCGAAGACATCCAATAGACACAATACACATACACCGACACAATGCTAAACTGGACTTGACTGGCAAACCAGAACAGACAGACTAAACTCAGACTGAACGCAATCAGACTAAAAAAAAGACTTTTATTCAAACACAAAAATTAATAACCACTTAAACTTTATTGTTATGAACAAGTTTAAATTATTCCCTCTTGCACTGGCTGCAATAGCATTTAGTGCTTGTACATCCGAAGAGGTTGCCGAGAACAACCCTACCACTGGTGAAGGAACAACAAGCTATGTAGCTGTCAATATCAATAGCGTTGGAACCAGCGGTTCGCGTGCTGACGGCGACTATGTTAACGGTTCGGCCAACGAGAACAAGATCAATGCGGTACGCTTCTACTTCTTCACGGAGAGTGGCGATGCCTACAATATGGGCACAACCAACTATGTGGAGAAGGAAAATCCTACTGGCGAAGGCAAACATACACCTAACGTAGAGAAGATTACAGACGCTATGCTCGTGATCGAGGGCGCAACCAAGACTGCTCCTCACTCTATGATAGCTATTGTAAACCCCGCTACGATTGAATCAGGCGTTCTTCAAGCCAAGATGACAAAGGCACAAGTCGAGGCAGCCGTAGCCGGACAGAACTTCAATGCACAAGGTGCTGACGCTAAGGATTTCGTAATGTCAAGCTCGGTGTATTCTAACGGAACAAACAAGGTATGGGTTGCCGACATAACAGGACACGTTGCTACAGACAAGACTACTGCCGAACGCAATCCGGTTGACATCTACGTGGAGCGCGTTGCTGCCAAGCTCACTTCTACAGCAACTGTTGCTAAGGAGAGCGGCAAGTTCCTTGTAGGCGAAACTACCAACGGCAAGAACGTATATGCAGTCATCAAGGGTTGGGGACTCGCTAAGGAGACAACCGACGCCAACCTCATCAAGAAGATTGACGCAACATGGACTGACAATGACCTGGGCATCACTCAGTGGAATCATCCAGCATATTTCCGCTGCTATTGGGAGACATCAAGAAGCGAAATGAGTCAGGGCAAGTCGTACAACGCCTACACTTCTCAGATTGGCGATGTTTACTACACCAATCCTAACACCTCTGCCAACAACAAGCCGCAATACGTAGCTACCGTAGAGTTGCAGTATGAAGACGGTACAAAAGCCGAAATCTGCAAGTACAAGGGCGTTGAGTATCTCTCGGAAGAGGCTGTGAAGAAGGCCATCTTGGCTGAGAACAAGGATTACAAGAAGCATACCACAACTGCGACTGGTACCGAAATCACAGGTCTTACAGTCAATGACATCCACTTCGTAGTGACAGGTTATCAGGTTAAGGCACAGCTCAAGGAGGGCGTTACAGTATATAAGGGTGAAGTAGAAGCTACAAATGAGTGCAACACGAATATGGGCAAGTCGCTTGCCGAAATCCGTAAAGAGGGTAGAGCTTACTACTACACCGACGTAGCACACCTCGGCACAGCTAAGGGTATTGTACGTAACCACTACTATCAGATTGACGTCAACTCTATCAAGGGCTTCGGTACTCCGGTATACGATCCCGATAGCGAGTTCGTTCCTGTAGTTCCAGAAGATACACAGACTTATCTCGCAGCTCGTATCAACGTTATCTCTTGGAAAATCGTTAAGCAGACTGTCGACCTTGGCAAATAATCAGCTAAGCCGAACGATACAAAACTCTATTAATAGAGAAGAGAAATACTACGTACTGAGATGTAAAGTTCAAGGCAAAGCGAACTTAATCTCTACGTACTAAAGACGTAAACCAATCGTAGGTGGGTATGACTCTACCGCCATACCCACCTACCCTACCCCACACAAACGCCCGGCGACTCCGCCACCGGAACAACAAGGACGGAGGTATCGCGCCGTCAGATACCACAAGGATGACGGCAACATGAGGCCACACAAGCGGCTCTCATCAACCGACGCAGACTATACTCATTATTAATATATACTCTCACATTATTAATATATTACTCTCACATACTTCACGAAACAAAAACTAAACGATATGAAACACAACAAGCGCCAAATAATTAGTGGCCTCAAGGCCCTTGCAGCTGTGATGGCTATGATGTTCACCGTGACCTCGTGTGGAATGATGGAGGACGATCAGTCGAACTGCCCGAAGGAGTTGCGCGTCAACTTCAAGTACGACATGAACATGAAGTTTGCCGACGCCTTCCCCAACGAGGTGAAGACAGTCACGCTTTACGCCTTCGACAAGGACGGAAAACTCGCCCTGCAGAAGAAGGAAAGCGTGAAGGACATTGAAAATCGTGGCGGATATATGTCGGTCAACGAGCTTAAGCCCGGACACTACACACTCAAGGTGTGGGCGGAAGGTGAAGAACGATATGCCGATTCTTACATCTACGGCGAGCCCAACAGCCAGGACATCAGTTCGCTCACATGTCGTATCAACCGCTCTGAATGCATCGTCGACCACGACCTCACCCCGCTCTATCACGGACTATTGAAGGATGCCGACCTCAATCTTGAAGGTTTCGGAGTGAAGACGGCCACTGTCGACCTGATGAAGAACACCAACGTGGTGCGCGTAGTGCTGCAGAACACGTCGGGCGAAGCTCTCAACGCTGCCGACTTCGACTTCTTCATCGACGACGGCAATGCATTCCTTGCCTACAACAACGAGCCGATTACACGCTCAACGGCACTGCCAGAGAACGACGTTACGTATGTGGCATGGTCGAAGTACGACGGCATCATCAACGGCACACGATCGGAACTGATACCCGACATCGACGGAAGCGTAACGCCGACATCGGCTGTCGTGGCTGAATTGACAGTCAACCGACTCTTCGAAAACAAGAATCCGCAACTCTGGATCTACAGCAAGGAGACACAGGAGAAGATTCTTCAGATTCCGCTCATCGACTATGTTCTGCTCGTAAAGGGCAACTACAACAAGGCAATGTCCGATCAGGAGTATCTGGATCGACAAGACGAGTACAACTTTGTATTCTTCATTGACGACAACCACAACTGGCTCGCCGCTCAAATCTATATCAACTCATGGAGAGTGGTGCTCAACAACACAGACTTCAAATAACCCTTAAAGAAACTGACTATGCTTAGAATAAACCGCTATAAATCAACGCTGACAGTTTCGCTCATGTTCTGTCTGCTGTCCACTATGTCGTGCGGCTTCGACGACGGCTACGGCAATGAGGACCAAAACGACAATGCGGTGATGGTGGCTTTCCGTATGTCGTACGCCAACGGCAACACAAGAGCAGCCAACGAGGGATGGAACGACTACGATCCGAAGGACGACGGAACTGCATACGAGAATGCCATCAATACCGAACAGTTGCAGATTAAGGTGTGCGACGAGAACGGAACTATCATCGGCAACGTTGACAACGTCATTGCAATAAACAACGGTACCGACACCAATCCTGACTATTCCATCACTGGAACGTGGGAAAACGCCGCCGACAAGCTATCCAAAGCCAAGAAGATTATGGTGTTTGCCAACTGCGGAACGAGCATTGTTACGTCTGGCAACATCCAGAATCTCGCCTTCACAAGGGCATCCACAACGCAATACATACCCATGTGGGGCGTCACAACGCTAACCAACGAGCTGGTGGTGGGCAAGAGCAACAACCTCGGAACTATCGATATGCTGCGCTCGCTTGCCAAAGTGAAGGTGAAACTTGCCGACGGCATGAAGGCACGCAAATATTCGCTGGGCGCAATGCAGCTCAACAACTACAACACTTCGGGCTATACGCTGCCGCTGACATACAACACCGCTGCCAGCACGGCAGCCATACGGTTCGACAATTCGCTTCATGCCAACAGCTCATGGGCTCAGTCGATAGCAATGACAGGCAATGACGACGAGAGCATAATGCTCTACATACCCGAATACGACAACATCAATGCCGCCACAGACCGTAAGGCTACCATAAGCTTACAGCTGATGCGCGACGGCGAAGAGGAAGGCAACTACACGCTGCACTTCTGCAATTACACAGCCGAAGGAGCTCCCGATGCAGCCTCAACCTACAACATCCAGCGCAACCACTACTACGAATACACCGTAGGACGTACCGACGACCAGGTGAAGATAGTGCTGAATGTGAAGAAATGGAATCTCTGTCAACATGACGAGATTATTATGTAAAACGACTGACTTAACAAATACAAAAACCATAAAGCGATGACTCACGCCAAGAACATATTCACATACATGCTCGCGCTGTTCTCGACGCTTGCCCTTACCGGCTGTTTCGAGGATAGTAACGACGACTGCCAAGGCCAGGCGGAGAGCAGCAAGACGCAGGTGGAGCTAAGGCTCGCCGCTTCTGCCAGTTCGCCTACTCGCGCCAGCGGCAACATCAACGGCGTTACAAGAGCGACATGGGTAGACACTAACGCTGCCCCTGAAGGAGAGATGATGCACAATTGTTTCGTTGTCATCGTCCAGAACGGCAAGATACAGAACATTATCGAGCGCGACTTCTCTACCGACGGCGAGAAGGAATCAACCGTAATGAAGACGGTAGTGGCTAAGGGTGCCGCTACCTTCTACTCGTTTGCCAACATCAGCCGTGCCGACATAGGTCTGGAAGGCATCAACTCGTTCCCCGCCGAATTGCCTGCCGGATTCGACAACATGTATTATAAGGTAGAGGGCAACACTTCTTCCATTAGCGGCAACGGCATCCCGATGAGCAACAAGCAGACCGCTACCATCGACGACAACACCCGAACCGTAAGTCTGGAGGTGATACGTATGATGGCAAAGGTACAACTACAGTTCACCAACGACACCGGTTACGACCTCAACGTGAAGAGCGTTACGCTGACCGACATAACCGAAAACGCTGCCAACAACGTCAGTCTGCTGCCCAAGATCAAAGCAAACGAGGTAGTGCCCAACATCAATGCCGCCGCAACTTACGCCGACTTCACTCTGACTATGGGCGAAACCAACGGCAAGGAGGTGAAGAACGGAGCACAACTGAACACCACATTCTACATCAACGAGAGCGTTGCACACACTCCGAACTACTTCGTTCTGAGCATCGACACAGACAAGGGTACCGTGACGAAGCGTATAGCAATGACCAAGTGGAACCGAATTGCACGCAATGACTACCTGATTATACCCGTAAAGCTTGTTGACTACCGCATAGAGATTGAACCGCAGGTGTTCACGGCCATCGGTGTCAAACCCGAATTGAATTACAGCAACGACCGCATCACAGCCACATTCAAGTCGTACGGCGAGTTCCATCTTAAGCTGCACGTGTACAAGCGTAGCAACAACGAGGAACTTACAGCATGGAGAGTTACTGGCGTTACGACGCTCGAAGCCAATCCTGCCGAAGCCGAAGACGTCTGGATATACGACGACGAACCAACCTACGACAGTCGTACCAAGACGATTGAGGGATACATAAGTCCACGCAAGGGATACGCTATCCACGAAATCAACGTCCAGATAGACGGCGTAGGCTACGTCATTCCGTATCGCTTGCAGATAATCAAGGATTAGAATATATAGGTGGGTATGGCATTCCTGCCATACCCATTTTTCATTTAAACTATCACGAACATAACACCTTACGACTATGAAGATTCGCAATAACAACATAAACCGACTCGCAACGTCCAAAAGACTGCTGCTGCAGCTCCTTGCGATGATAGCCCTTGCGGCAGCGCCCAACTGTGTTTATGCGCAGAACCTTGCTTTCCACCAGACTGGCGCAAGCGGTTTGCCACTCGACAAACACCTTGGCATGCAGCAAACCGCCGAATGGCACTACTACTATTATCTTCCTACCGGCAACACAACGCAGATGGCTCTCAACCTGCCTTTTGTAGGTTGGACGGGACAATGCAACGACCTTGAGCCTTACGGATGGATTCGTTGGTACGACTATAGCACCGACAAGAAATCAAACCAGCTGTCTGCCTATGATAAATACTACACCTACCTTAAGAACAGTAAGGACAACAGCAGCGGCACAACCATCGGACTTAGCGCTTATAAGATAGCGTCACCGTCGACCAACTATCAAAATTATGTAGGCGTCAACTACACCAAGCCCTCCGGAGCCGATGCTGCTGACTGGGCAGGCGAGACCATTGCCTGCGATGTAAGCCGATATATTGACGGCAATATCAGCTCTACGAGCAGCACAAACTACGTCACCAAGGAGCCAACCCTTACCATTCGCTACATCTTCCACATCCGTTCGGCAGCTTATCTTGCCAATAAGATAAAGACCGCATTGTGCGAAGGCAGCGCCAAGGAATACGCCGACCTGACCCTTGAGGACAATCAGCGCATCGTATTCGGATTGAAGGACGATAACGCAACTATGACCTTGCGCACCAATCTGAACAATTCGGGCGGACAGTCTTACTGGTTCTATCCTCTCAACAATGCCACTAACGGCAAGTCGGTATATGCTACCACCGAGAACCAGAAGATAAAGGCATCTGACTTTCAGGGCACTATCAAGCAGGCCAGCTACATCCGCTGGATTGCATACAACGAAGACCGCACCAAGTATTGCGTACTTGCAAGCAAAGGCAATCAGTTCTACGACTTCAAGGTGAACGATCTTAAGAACAATACTCTTGGATGGCGCAACGTAGCTAATAACAATAACGTCAGCACACCTACCGATATCGGCGTAGGACATACTGCCTACATCGTAGCATATGCTTACGACGGCACATATATGTGCCCAATAGCCAACTTCGAGGTGCTCCTGCATAGCGGCTATCCGAAGACAAAGCAAGAGCTGACCGACGACAACGACCTTGACCGTACGCTCACTTACTTCGACAATCGATTTGAGCAGAAGGCGGAAATCTCGTTCGACGACAAGAACGACCTTACCCGTCCGACAACCGCCAACAACACCATCAAGAAGCCTACCGGCTTCAAGTCGAGCACATACGGATTCACTTACCAGGCACTTACCGACTATTACTCGAAGACTTCTACTTCGCGTCAGCCCAACACTCCTATCCATGGCGACTACGGACTGTATAAGTCAGCCAACCTCGACGGCGTATCCAAGTCTACCAACAAATACAAATGGTGGACAAACACAAGTCCGCTGCCTACCATATACGACCGCACTTGGGCAAAGACCGGAGGAAAACAGTTCGGACATTTCCTTTATGTTGACGCCTCGGACGAAAGCCGCCAGATAGCATCAGCCGACTTCGAGGCCGACCTCTGCACGGGTTCGCAGCTCATATTCAGCGGTGCTGTAGCCGACTACACCCAAACCAATGCAGCAGCTCCGCAGGTAATGTTCCGCCTATACGGCATCAATAAGGATGCCGACGGCAACGTGACCGACCAGAAACTGATACAGTCGTTCATATCAGGCGACTTCAGCACAAACACAAAGACCCACCAGTACGGCAAGTGGTATCAGATATTCAGCAAGCAGGTGCTTCAGAAATCAACCGGAGTGAGCAACTACACCACCTTCCGCATTGTGCTCGACAATATGTGTAAGAGTACCGGAGGTGCCGACTACTGTATCGACGACCTCTGTCTATACACCCAGACATCCAAGCTCGACGTATTGCAGAACCGACCATTATGCCCAAGCGAGAGCGGAAGCGAGACCGCTCCCGAGAACATAACGTTCAAGCTTCGCGGCATATACGAAACCTTCCAGGCTATGGTCGACATGAAAGAGTCGAAACTCTTCTATCGTATCTGCGACGAGAACGGCAATCCCGTTAACGGTATCGACTACGACGGCGACGGACAGGCAGACGAATATGGCACAGCACGCATTCCTGCCAAGTACGACGCTACGCTCAATCTGCCCGCTTATTCAGCCGACGGCAAGAGCAACGTACCGATGTTCGAGAACGACAACAGCGGCAACCGATGCCTCGTCATTGCCAACCGCAACTTCAACCTTGTCCCTGGCAAGAACTACCACGTCTCTATAGCCTATCCAAGCGAGGACAATGCCGACCAGCCTGGACCTTGGGGCAAGTCTAACGACGTATGTTCTACGTACAGCGACCCGTTCCAGATTGTCAAGCAGAACATCATCGTGACCGACATCACGAGCAATGTGGTGACTGTAGTGCGCGTAAAGTGCGACGGATCGGAGACTGCCAACCTCACATTGTACGCCAAACTGGAGACTGTCGACAAGGTTAACGGAGGCAAGGTGGAACTGCCCAACGTGCAATTCGACTGGTTCTTCAGCGAGAGCAACCGTAGCAACGACATCAACACCAACGGAGTGCTTGAGGCCCTGCACCACTTCCGCGACGTATATCCGTCGGCTACCACTCTCAGAAACGCAAGCGGAGCCTTCACCGAAGCCGACCGCACATTGCTCAAGCAGTATATCGACAACGGCCGACTGCTGATTACAGCCAACAGCACCATCAACAAGTTCAACGAATTCGGACGCTTTGAGGTGGCAGCGATACCTATCGCCAACACCATCACAGTAGGCGGACAGCAGTACGACATCTGTACCGACCCGATGATGTTCCCGCTTACCATCGTCAAGGACGGTCCGCGCATATACACAGGTTTCAAGGATGTGACCTATCCTACCGAAAGCCGCAGCCTGCGCATAGGCCTTCCGCAGATCAAAGCCATCATTGCCAATGCCGACGGCAAGCTGCTTGTGCCGATGACACGAATGGAGGATGCCGAAAGCGTAGCTCTGGAGAACGGCGGAAAGGTATGGATTTCGGAGACCAACGACCCCGACATGACGCTCACAAGCGGACAGGCACAGCATATAGCAAACGTCACCACAGCCACAATCGGCAAGGACGACGCTACGATAGGCATACGATTCAACGACGACGCTGCCACACGTCTGCGCGAAGGATACATGTATGAGCTCAACTTCAGCTTCAACAAGATAGAGAGCACAGCCTCGGCAACATGTCCGGGCGAGGTGTTCATCAATCTGCTTGTAGTGCCTGAGTACACCACATGGATGCCTTCTACAGCCACCAACGCTACGTGGAACCACGACGCCAACTGGTTGCGCTCGTCGCCCGACGAAATCTGCAGCGCCAACTATGCCGACTACGGCGAGCAGCGTACTGGGGCTTATCTGCCGATGAAGTTCACCAAGGTGACCATACCTACACTCACCGACCGCATATATCCCAACCTCGGCGAGATAAGCTATCGCAACAACGGCATAGCCAACCACTATGGCAACATAGCCTACGACATGATTACGAAGTGGACCGACAATACCGCCGACCACTCGGATGCAGGTGACGGCATCTTCGGTTGCGAGAAATGGAAGGGAAACCTATGCGACCAGATCTACTTCAAGCCCGAAGCTGAGCTACTCTTTGCCAGTCACCTCACCTACAACAAGGCTTATGTGGAGAAGAAGCTTACGCCCAACACATGGAGCGTGATGTCGTCGCCACTGAAGCAGACCTATGCCGGCGACCTCTACGTACCTGCCAATAACGGACAGGAGCAGTCGGAGGCGTTCAAGGAGATGACTTACAACGAGAGTGTGAACAACCGCAACGCCTATCCTATCTTCCAGCGCAGCTGGGACGGCGACGTTCAGCAGGTGGTAGACAACACTACCTTCTACAAGGCAAACCACGACGGACAGATAGAAGAGACCACGGGCAACGAGATAACGCTCAACTCTGCCTACTGGACCCACGTATATAATAAGGTGGACGAGGCGTATGCCAAGGGCAAGGCTTTCGCTGTGAAGGCTGGCGACAAGTACACCGAGGGCGCCAAGAACAACAGCTTCGCCCTGATACGTCTGCCTAAGGCTGACAACAGCTACAGCTATTACGACAGCCAGAGCCAGAGCAACATCTCGGCTACAGTACAGAAGACAGCCGACAACTATCGTATGCAGCTGGGCGACGACGCCAACGACCACACGATGCAGCTCATGCAGCCGCTCAACCAGAACGTACACGAGGGCAACAGCTATCATCTTGTAGGCAACCCCTACCCCTCTTCATTGAGTATGTATAGCTTCCTCAAGGCCAACACAGCCTTCGAGAGCAGCGTATGGACATTCGCCGACGGCAAGTTTACGGCTCACGCCATTGACACCAGCCTCGACTACGACAAGAAGAAGGACGTAATCATACCTCCTACACAAGCGTTCTTTGTCAAGGTGAAGTCAGCCGAGACCGTACCCGACAACGTATTGTTCAACGCTTCGATGCTCATCAACAGATGGGTGACTGGCGGCGAGAAGGCACTCACGCCACAACCTACAATCATACTGACCACATCGGACGGCACACGCAGCAGCCAGTCGGAGCTGAGAATAAGCGCTGAGGCAGGCCGCGACTACGTAGCAGGCGAGGATGTGGAGATGCTCGGCGAGGGCAACATTGCCGAAATAGCCCAAGCCTACTCCGTTGCAGGCTCGCAGGCAGTAGCCCTTAACGCCACCGACGACATCGACTGGATGCCTATAGGCGTTGTGGCAGACAAGAGCCGCAGTACCAACGTTACCGTAAACCTCAACAGCAAGATGCTGCGCAAGATGAACGACGAGGGCGGCAAGCTCTTCATCTACGACGCAACGAGCAAGAAGTTCAGCGAGATAGCCGACGGAATGCAGATAGAGATGATGGCAAACGACCACGGACGCTACTACATCACCACCAACAACTGGGTTGTTCCGACCGGCATCAACGCAATCCGCTGCTTCTCACCAGCCCAAGGCACCATCATCGTGGCTGTACTTAACGGCGAGATGAAGCAGGCTAAGGTTTACGACACGGCAGGAGCTCTCGTCACAAGCAGCCGCAGTACAGCCGGCGAGCGTTGCCAGCTCAGCGTACAGCAGCCCGGTGTGTACATCGTAAAGGCTACAACTATGGACGACAAGACCGAAACATTCAAGATTGTAGTAAAGTAGTTAGCGACATCAGATATAGTTAGTAACCTCTCAGATACGTTTAACAATGCAAAGCCCGTTGAAGGACAAGTTCCTTCAGCGGGCTTTTTTTCATTTCACACTTAACACTTACCTTTTCCAAAAGGACTCCTTTCGCCTTCCAATAGTTGTCCTTTTGCCCTTCAAAAGGACCCCTTTTGCTCACCAAAAGGACTCGTTTTGCAACCCAAAAGGACTCCTTTTCAAAACGACCGAACATTTAAGTGTTCATCCGATATTTAGAATGATAGTATTAGATGTTCAAGTTTCAGATGAAATGGCAATGCAAAATGTAGGAGGAGGGTGCGCAAAAGTCGAAAAAATAAGAATAGGGCTATTAGTAGGAGGGTATAGCATCCCTGCTATACCCGCTCAATCTACTGAAAATAAAGGCAGAGTGGGTAGGGCAGGGATGCCCTACCCTCCTACATTTTGGATTTCAATAAAGCTATCGTATCACTCCATACTTCGGATGAAATACATTTAACTTTAATAAACGAAGATTTTCGGAAATGGTAATGTTGGTTCCATTTTACCTGATATCTTTGCACCATCAAAAGAAAACAAACAGAAAACAAAGAAGAAACAAACGAAAACTAAAGATGAATCAAACCGCAAACAAAGATGAAAAGAAGAACAGAACTGATGCTGTATGAAGCATGATAACCGACACAAAAACTTCAAGATATATTACAATCAGGGTCTGCAAAGACCCCATTTACTTGACGTCTTAACATTAATAATTCAAAACACAATGAAAAACACGGAAATGGCTGTCGCCCTGGCGGCAGCCACTTGTACCAACGTACAACAGATGATGGTCGCAGAAACAGTATTCGACCAGTTGCCAACCACTCAGTTGAGCCGGCATTTCAGCCTGCGCGAGTTTGTCATATCAGCCACGGCAATACGCTTCGGCATTGACAACACACCGCCCGACGAGGCGGTGGCGCGGCTGAAGGTGCTGTGCGAGAACGTGCTTGAACCGCTGCGCCTACGCTTTGGAATGTTGCGCATCACGAGCGGCTACCGCTCGCCGATCGTAAACGAAAAGGTTGGAGGCGTGGCTACATCGCAACACACCATGGGCGAGGCAGCCGACATCCACGTGCCCAACGATGAGGTGGGCATGAAGATGTATAATTATATAAGGTGTAACCTCGACTTCGACCAGCTTATTTACGAGTATAGGTCGAAGACGGGCGCGCGATGGATGCACGTGAGCTACCGTGCCGACGGCAACAACCGCCATGAGGCATGGATTAATGCTTCAAATGCTTCTCGACGTGATCGGCAACGGCAATAGGATCGATTTGTGCGAGGCAGGCATAGTCGCCCCGCTCGCACAGACGGTTGCCATGCAGGCTGCACGGACGACAATCGAGGTCGGTCTGTATGACATCGTCCTGACTCTGGCCATAGCCCAAGTAGCCGGCATAAGGGTGCGTAGCCCCCCAAAGGCTCACCACCCGGGTGCCGGCTATTGAGGCTAAATGCATGTTGACGCTGTCCATCGAGAGCATCACATCGAGATGCGACATGACTATAAGTTCCTGCTGCACGCTGCCAAGCAGCTGCGAGGCGTTGGTGCAGTTCTTGTATTGGGCGCACCAGCGGTCGATTTGCGCCATCTCGGCATCGCCTCCGCCAAACAGGAAGATACGGCATGAGGGATGGCGGCGTATGAGTTCGGCTATGACGCGTTCGGTAAGCTGGGCAGGATACACCTTGCCGCGGAACGCAGCGAACGGAGCTATGCCTATCCATTGCTGAAACATCTTCTTCTCTCCGATACGGTCGCTCACCAGTCGCAGATTGCCTCCTGTGGGCGGGAATAGCGACTGGAAGTCGAGACGGACGTTGTAGCCCAGTCGGGCGAGCACGTCAAGATAGTCGTCGAACAGCGACGGCAGCTGCTTGAGGCACTTGTCCTTGGCAGCCACAAGCTTGCGGCGTTCCTGACGATGATTGTCGAGATGCTCCACACGATAGCTTGATATGTTGAAACGCATGCGCAGATATTGCGAGCGCAGTATGCTCTGCATGTCGGCAATGGCTGTGAAGTTCTTGGCAACGAGCCGTCGGTAGAGGGCGTTGAGTCCCTTCACGCCATGATACTCGCCGTTGAGGTCGGCAGCCATGAAGCCTACGTTGTGCGCCAGTCCGTCAAACAGCGACCGGGCGAAGGGATTGCTGAGCACGGTGATGCGCAGTTCGGGATACTGCCGGGCAAGCGAACTGACCACGGGGACGAGCATTGCAATCTCGCCCAGAGCCGTGAAACGCATTATCAAGAGGTGTTCTGTCTTCATAGATTGATTCGGTTTTAGGTCTTAAAAACTCTCAAGCCATCCCTTAAGGTTGGTGAGCATCTCGGCATGAAAGGCAAACGAGGTGTTCATTCCCCATCCGTGTCCGCCCGTAGGATATACGTAGAGCGAAGCCGGAACGTCGTGACGGTATAGCTCGGCATAGTAGTTGACGCTGTTGATGGGCATAACTGTATGGTCGTCGTCCGACAGAAGCAGGCATGCACGAGGCGTAACGCGTGTCACCTGAAGGTCGGAACAGTACTTCTGCTCGTCCTTCTTATGGGCATCCTTGCCCAGCAGATTGTCGTGCGAGCCCTGATGAGTGTAGCCCTGCATCATGGTTATGACGGGATAGAAGAGAATCTGGAAGTTTGGTTTGGCTTCGGCTTTCGACTGTGTGGCTATGGTAGAAGCAAGATGTCCGCCAGCCGAAAATCCCATTATGCCTACGTCAGATGCGTTGATGTGCCAGTTCTTGGCGTTGCGGCGTACTGTGCGCAGTGCCTCCTCGGCATCGCTGATGGGCACCTTGACATTGCCGTTGGGCATGCGATAGTGCAGAACAATGGCTGCAATACCCATATTGTTGAAGAAGGGTGCCCACTGTGTGCCCTCATGTTCCATTGCCAGATGAGCGTATCCGCCACCCGGACATATCACCACGGCACGTCCGGTGGCACGCTTGGCGTCAGGCAGATACACCTTTATGTAGGCGGTGTCCTGCAATCCGTTTTTGTTGGGGGCCTTGGCAACCCATAGGTTTACATCGAATGAGCGTTGCGCCATAGCCGACACGGACGCGGCAAAGAGCGCAACAAGTAAAGCTATTGATTTCAAATTTCTCATTTCTGATATAAGATTTTAGATTTCTATCATTAATATTTGGCTTTTATCTTGCAAAGGTAACCATTTTTTAGTAATATTGCAGACGTTTTTAAAATTTACTTCACATGCATCCATTAGAGAAATTTGAGTATTGCCCAATGTGCGGCAGTCATCACTTTGTAGAGAACAGCAAAGCAAGTAAGAAATGCGAAAACTGCGGATTTGAGTTTTTTATGAATCCCAGCTCAGCCAACGTAGCAATCATCACCAACAGCAAGGGCGAAATACTCGTAGAACGCCGTCGCAACGAACCCGCCAAGGGCACGCTCGACCTGCCCGGAGGCTTTGCCGAATTAGGCGAAACTGCCGAACAAGGCGTTGCACGTGAGGTTATGGAAGAGACAGGACTGAAGGTTACAGAGTCAAAATACCTCTTCTCACTGCCCAACATCTACCGCTATAGCCGCATCGACGTACACACACTCGACATGTTCTTTGAGTGTAAGGTGGAAGACGAGAGCGTGCTCACAGCCAACGACGACGCTGCCGAATGCATGTGGATAGCACCCGACGACATACATACTGAGCAGTTCGGACTGCGCAGCGTGCGCTGGGGACTCATTAAATTCCTTGGACGCGAAGAGTGTTTTTCGCCCGAAAACCGCGAAAATGTGGATAAAAATGTGTAAGTTTGCAGTCTATTAGTCAATAGACACACATTTTTATATATAGCATAATAACAAGAAACAATGAAGATAAAATCATTCAACAGCCTCTTCGCCATCGCTTTGGCGGTAGTGGCAGTGCTGGGCATGGCCTCATGCAACGAAAAGAAGTTCCACGTCAACGGTACTATCGGCAACGCTGCCGACTCAACGCTCTACTTTGAGAATATGAGTCTGAACGGTCCGGTGGTTGTCGATTCGGTGAAACTATCGGCCGACGGCACCTTCGACTTTGACGACAAGGCCCCTACAGCACCCGAGTTCTACCGCCTGCGCATTGCCGGACAAATCATAAACATTGCCATTGACTCTACTGAGACGGTCAGCATAAAGGCAGAATATCCAGGTATGGCATCGCAGTACGAAGTAAGCGGATCGGAAGAGTGCTCGCGCATCAAGGAGCTTACGCTCATGCAGATGGGACTGCAGACACAGCTCAACGCCATTGCAAACAATCCGCAGCTCGGAGCCGATGCAGTCAACGACAGCGTAGCACGTGTTGTTGAAGCATACAAGACCCGCGTGAAGACCGACTACATCTTCAAGGAGCCTATGAAGGCCTCGTCTTACTTCGCTTTGTTCCAGACTTTGAATGCAGGCGGACAGTCGGTGCTGATATTCAATCCACGTTCGTCAGAGCAGGATGTCAAGGTTTTTGCTGCCGTGGCTACAAGTTGGGACACTTTCTATCCTAACGAGGAGCGTGGCGAGAACCTCCATAACATAGCCATCGAAGGCATGAAGGACATACGCATCATCAAGAGCAAGCAGGCTCAGGGCCTCGTGGCTGCCGACAAGGTGAACACTACGGGCATAATCGACTTCACCCTGACTGACAACAAGGGTCAGGAGCGCCGCCTGTCGTCGCTCCAGGGCAAGGTTGTGATGCTCGACTTCCACCTCTTTGCAGGCGAAAAGTCATTGCAGCGCATCATGATGCTGCGCGAACTTTACAACAAGTATCACGCTGCCGGACTCGAGATATATCAGGTAAGTGTCGACTCTGACGAGCATTTCTGGAAGACTCAGACTGCCGCTCTGCCTTGGATATGCACACGCGTTGACGACGACTCACGCGTACTGCAACTGTATAACGTACAGCAGGTGCCCACCTTCTTCCTGCTCGACCGCAACTGCAACGTTGTGAAGCGCGATGCACAGATCAAGGACATCGATGCTGAGATTAAAGCGCTGCTTTAATTGAGGTTGAGATGGTGTGGTGGTGCAGACAATAAAAGGGGACCGACTTCACAGCCGACCCCCTTTGTCTATTATACAATAACATTATGAATTTATAATTTTGGCTATTTTGAAATGTGTGGCGGCAATGCCATCGGCATCAGCCACTGTAATCATCACGTTGGCAAAGTTACTATAAATTAAAAACTTGCACAATACTCATATATGAGTAAATTTGTGCAACAACTAAATGAAACGACAATGGAAAAGAAATCGAACAAAAAAGGATGGATCATCGCAGGTGTGGTGATTCTTGTGATAGCTCTCTGGGGCATTAGCGGATATAACGGTCTGGTGTCGATGGACGAGAACGTGAACGGCAAGTGGGCTAACGTTGAGACACAGTATCAGCGCCGCTCCGACCTCATCCCTAACCTCGTAAGCACCGTCAAGGGCTATGCCAAGCACGAGAGCCAGACACTTGAGGCTGTAATGGCTGCACGCTCGCAGGCTACTCAGGTGAAGATTGACCCCTCTAACTGCACTCCGCAGCAGCTGGCACAGTATCAGAAGGCGCAGGGCGACGTTACCAATGCCCTGGGCAAGTTGCTCGCCATCACCGAGAACTATCCCGACCTCAAGGCCAACCAGAACTTCCTCGAACTGCAATCGCAGCTGGAAGGCACCGAAAACCGCATCAACGTAGCACGCAAAGACTTCAACGATGCTGCCAAGGAATACAACGTGGCTATACGCCGATTCCCCAAAAGCCTGATTGCAGGCATGTGCGGTTTTGACAAGAAGAACTACTTCGAGGCAGAGGCTGGAGCCGACAAGGCTCCTAAAGTGGAGTTCTAAACAATGAACATCGTTAACTTTCTATCCCCGTCCATTAAAGGATGGGGCAAGGGAGCGGGGCTTCTTATCGCAGCCCTGCTCTTTGTCTTTACGGCAACTGCTGCCGCAGAGACCAAGCAATACACCATCGACGACGTGCCCAACGTGCGCCTCAGCGACGTGCGCCAGTATGTGACCGACCCTTCAGCCATTCTCTCTGCTACAGCACGCGACTCTATCAACGCCATACTCGGACGCTTGGAGAAGAGCACGGGCATTGAGACTGCCGTGGTAATGCTGCCAAGCATAGGCGACGAAGACATCTTTGACTTTGGCCACGAACTGTTCCGCAAGTGGGGCATCGGCAAGAAGAAGAGCGACAACGGACTGCTCATTCTCTTCGTGAAGGACCAGAAGAAGGTGCGATTTACTACCGGTTATGGCATAGAAGGCACTATGACCGATGCCATGTCGAAGCGCATCCAGACCACTTTAATGATACCACGCTTCAGGAAAGGCAACTGGGATGGCGGTATGGTGAGCGGTGTGCGTGCCGTAGCGAAGACTCTCGACGGCTCGATGCAGGCAGAAGAGGACAGCGGCGAGGACGACTTATCGGATATCATGATTGCACTCGTGTTCATAGTAGGAACTATGCTGATATTCATTTATGCTATGGGCTCGCAACAACGCTGTCCGAAATGCAAGAAACGCAGTGCCCTGCGCAAGGTGAGGGAGCAGCATCTGGTGGTGAAGAACAAGAACGGACGCATCATGCGACGCATTCTGCGAACCACATACGTATGCAAACACTGCGGCAACACCGTAACTAAGGATACCGACGAGAACGATCACGGCAGCGCTATGGCTACCGGTGCCATGCTCGGTTCGATGTTGGGCGGTGGCAATAGAGGCAGCGGATTCGGTGGCGGCAGCTTCGGTGGCAACTTCGGCGGAGGCTCAACGGGTGGCGGCGGAGCAACATCGGGATGGTAAGAGAGTTAGGAATTTTGAGTTTTGAATTTTGAATTGTCGGCTGCGCCGATTAGGAATTGATGAATTAGGAATTCAAAACTCAAAATTCAAAACTCAAAATTGCCAACGGCAACAACTCAAAACTCAAAATTCAAAACTCAAAATTCGAACTATGAAAATACAAATCATAAATGGTCCCAACCTCAATCTGTTGGGAACACGCGAACCCGGAATATACGGCAGCAGCACTTTCGAGGCTTATCTCGACACATTGCGCAAGCAGTATCCTGACGTTCAGATAGACTATTATCAAAGCAATATAGAGGGATGCCTCATCGACAAGATGCAAGAAGTGGGATTCTCGGCAGACGGAATAATCCTCAATGCCGGCGCTTACACCCACACCAGCATCGCATTGCAGGACTGCATACGCTCGCTGAAGAGTCCCGTTATAGAAGTACACATAAGCAATGTGCACAAACGCGAGGAGTTCCGACACAAGTCGATGATTTCTTGCGCCTGCCTGGGCGTGATATGCGGATTCGGAATGGACTCTTACCGTCTGGCACTCGAAGCAATCAAAGCGTTATGACTGAAGATATAGAGAAATACGTACTGGCACACTCAGCACCCGAAGGCGACTATCTGTACCGCCTCTACCGCGCTACCAACATCCATACTATACACGGACGCATGGCGTCGGGACACCTGCAAGGACGCTTGCTGAAGATGCTCGTGAGCATGATACGCCCCAAGAACATTCTTGAGGTGGGCACCTTCTCGGGCTATAGCGCCATCTGCATGGCTGAAGGATTGGACGAAGGAGGCAAGGTGTGGACGTTTGAGATAAACGACGAGATGGAAGACTTCACCCGTCCGTGGATAGAAAACTCGCCAGTTGCAGACAAGATAGACTTCCGTATAGGCGATGCCAACATTGAAGCGCCTAAGCTTGGCGTGACGTTCGACCTCGCTTTTGTCGACGGCGACAAACGTACGTATGTAGAGACTTACGAGATGGTGCTACGATTGTTGCGCCCCGGCGGATATATCATTGCCGACAACACGTTGTGGGACGGCCATGTCACCGACCCGGCTTACGACCACGACCATCAGACACAAGGCATCAGACAATTCAACGACCACGTTGCTGCCGACAACCGTGTTGAGCAGGTGATAGTGCCGTTGCGCGACGGACTGACGCTGATTAGAAAAAAGGATTAAAGACATTAAAGGCTTACAAAAGAACCACTACTATATTATATGGCTCAGAAAAAGAATGACGACGGACTGACACCTATGATGCGACAGTTCTACACGTTCAAGAACGAGCATCCCGATGCACTGCTGCTCTTCCGCTGTGGCGACTTCTACGAGACGTATGCCAACGATGCCGTCGAAGCGGCTAAGATTCTTGGCATCACTCTGACCCGACGCTCCAACGGAAAGAACCCAAGTGGAGCGGCTACGGAAATGGCAGGATTTCCTCACCACGCTCTCGACACCTATCTGCCTAAGCTCATCAGGGCTGGCAAACGTGTGGCTATATGCGACCAACTGGAAGACCCTAAGCTCACAAAGACGCTCGTGAAGCGTGGCATCACCGAACTCGTGACGCCCGGAGTGGCTATGAGCGACAACGTGCTCAACTATAAGGAGAACAACTTCC
>ERZ1026901.721-NODE-721-length-23708-cov-40.145013_pt1 | contig 23708 bp, 20 predicted proteins | sample MGYA00380179_ERZ1026901 | MGnify/ENA primary metagenome ERZ1026901 (study PRJEB33269, sample SAMEA4719815) | human gut metagenome | biome: human-associated habitat; feature: organic feature; material: feces | place: Cameroon | collected 2013-10 ... | reverse complement strand
AGGAAATCGGCGAGAGGTCGGCTGTTAGGAGCACCCAATTTACGTTTGAGAAGAGCCGTGTCGAGATTAAACAACGCCTTGTCACCTAATGAGCGAATGATGGCAAAGCCTTTGCTGTCCACACCTCTTTCATATAATACACCAGAGAGACGCTTCTCTGTTTCTGCAAGTTTTGCACGTGCTTGTACACGTTCGTATTCCAGCAAGCGCTTTTGTACCAGCTCTGCTCGGCGAGTCTGTACGGCAAAGTAGTTTTGGGCAAAAGAGATTTGTGGCTTGCGTGGATCACCATTTTGGGCAATAAGGTAGCAAGCATAACGAGTCAGCATATAGTCTTTGACCTCACGCTGAGCACCTTTAGCTATAGGTATCATTTTCCCAACGCCGGGAAAATGATATTCTACCATTTCGCCAGCGTTAATACAAGCATCTTTAGCTCGCTCGATGACACCTTCAAATCTTTCCCATTTGGAATAACCTAACACTTGTGCAAGTTCTCTTGCACTCCAACACTCTACGCCTTCGTATTCGTTGGCGATAGCTTCGAATTGCTCGAACAATTCTTTGATTTCCTCTTCCTTCATAATCGTTTATTTTTATGATATTTCGACAAAGTTATGCTTTTTATTTGGTTGTAGCAAGGAAAAGGTAATTTATTTCCTTCTTTGTTCTTCAATAAATACTTGTATCTCTCCTAAATCTCCAATTTCTTTTGGTAGAACAAACATATTGTATGGGTTCGCATATTTACGGAAATGCTCTTCGATAGAATGTATATCTATTTCATTTATGCTTTTTGAACTGTTAAAACCGATAGGTTCAATGTGGCATAGCTTCCATCCTTGTAAAGCATCTGTTCCTAAAGGCTTGGAATACTTTGCTTTTTGTTTGCTATCTTTAGTTCGCATAAACAGCATAGGAATCATATTGTTTTGAAGCATTTCTTTAATTTCTTTCAATGTTGGGGTATGTTGTTTCATAACTTGACCATATACCCAGATTGCAAATGTATTGTCAGAAACTATAATTTCTCTTCCTGTAGGATGTATGAAAGATTGACCTCGGAATTTAATGTCTTTTCGAACAATTAATGGCATGTCTTTGGCATCCACCCAGTCATTAATGATTTTGTTCCAATAATCTAATGTTTCTTTTGATATTTTAGGATTGAATTCTGAAGAACGCCATAGTTGACCAATTTCCTTGATTTTTCTTCGTATATTATCACCGACTAAATCTGGAGTTGTTTGTTTTGATTTTAACCCAATGTTTTTCGTCTCATTTCGTTCAAACAAGTATTTATTGGCTTTTTGGGGAGTCTTCGTGTAACTATACACTCCTTGTTCTCTGTAACTTTTTGATTGGATAACATTTGAAAAAGATTTGTAAAAATCTTCTTTCGTCATTTGAAAGTTCCCAACAGGTGTCTTTATACAGAAAACGTCGTTTTCTTTTAAGGATTCTATTATGCAAGCTTTAAAAGTTAGTCTGCTACAAGAATATTCTGTGTAACTCATATCGTTTAATTTTGAAAAGACTTCTTGGCTTCTTTCAAACAGTTATATAGCTCATCGTCAAACTCTCGGATGTCTTCGTCAGTCAATACTCCGTCATAGTATAAGTAACATACGGTGATGTAATATCTACCTCCTGACATCCCATCGTATCGGCGAGCGATATGCTTGTCGAATTGGTATACCTTATCATATAGTTTGAGGTATGCATCGTGTGCATCCTCTGCTGATGCGTTCTTGTTCATGAAATCTTTGGTAGATTGCATGAACTTTGCGCACTCTCGCTGCAAGCCCAAATTAATGAGCTTTCGAGCTGTTTTCTTCTGAGACTTCGTTAATTCTATCATGTTCTAAACGTTTCTTTTCTTTTTTAGCCTTATTTCTTTTTGATATACATTTCTTGCAGATGTGCAGTCTGTGTCCTTTACCACTGAACGACTCGTTGGATTTATATTCGCCACACATCTTGCAATAATGTCCTTGATGCTTATGCTTCTTTCTCAAAATCCTATTTTGCAAATAATTTTCCGATGAGATTCAAGAGATTAGAGACAGTTTCTTTGCTCTCTACAGGTATCTTGATGGAGGTTTCGCCTGTCTCCTCGTCTTTTTCAATAATGGAATCAACCAGTTGGGCAGTGGCTTCTGGCGACTTTAAAGTTTCGGCTAAGCCTGAGAGGAAAGATACTCCTTGAGCTACTAAATCCTTTGGCTGATTTGAGCGATTAGAGACGGATTCTCTGTTCAGAGATGAGCTCGTATGCTGCTGGATGGAAATATCTTCTTTGTTCTCGTCTGATTTGTGTTCGTTGCGAGACTTGTCTGTTTCCAATTCCTTAGGATTGATAGTTGTAAAGTCTTCCTCGACCTTCGGCGTTTCAGTCTGACCTTCGGAATCTTTAATGTTATTAGAATCAGCATCCTTAACCTTCTCTGTTTTTTCATTTTCTTCCACCATACCGCTTACGGTTTCCATCATCTTGCTGAACTTATCATCTGTGATGAAAACAGAATCCTCGCCATCATCGAGTACGCCCTCAAACATGGAGGTCTTGAAGCGCAACTTACCGAGCATCTCTTCCTCGATGGAATATGGAGTTACGAGATTGATAACCTGGATGTTGTTCTGCTGGCCAAGGCGATAGATGCGACCGATACGCTGTTCGAGAACGGCAGGATTCCAAGGCAAGTCGATATTGATGATGGTTGCTGCTGATTGCAGATTCAAGCCCGTGCTGCCTGCATCAGTAGAGAGGAAAACTCGGCTTGAAGGTTCGTTCATGAAGTTATCTACCAGATTCTTGCGCTTTTCGGATGGCACGCCACCATGCAGATATTCAAAGCCTATTTCTTTTTTCTCCAGTTCCTTGGCGATGAGGCGGGTCATGCGTTCCCACTGACTGAATACCACAACCTTTTCGCCTTCCTCGCTGATGATGTCGCTGATGATGTTCACGCATTCATCCACCTTGGTGTCGTATCTCGTCTTTTGGTCGAGGATATAACTGCTGTCGCATACCATGCGCATCTGCGAGAGGAAGAGCAGGAGACGCTTGCGGTCTTTATCGGATAGGAAATGCATTTTGCGCCATTTCAGAACCAGAAGACGTACCTGATTCTGCCACTCCTGATGCATGTCCTTCTGCTCGTTGGTCATCGGAATGAAAAGGTTCTTGTCTGAACGCTCAGGCATCTGGAGTTTTACATCTTTCTTGCGACGGCGAATGAGGATATCGCTCAGCTTCTTGCCTATATCGTTAAGGTTCTTATAGCCCAGTACTTTTCCAGTTTCATCAGTAATGATATGCTTGTCTTTGAAGAGATAGTAAGGGGCGAGGCGGAAATTATCAACAAACTCTACGATGGAATAGAGTTCATCGAGCTTGTTCTCCAATGGGGTACCGGATAGAATTACGGAGTAATCTGCCTCTATCTTTCTTGCCGCACGGGAAATTTGCGTGTTCCAGTTCTTTAGGCGCTGCACCTCGTCCATGATGAGCATGTCGGTTTGCAAACTGCCGAGTATCTTGATATCATTGGCGGCACTGTTATAGGAAATAATCTTGTAAGGTTCCGGGCGATTGTACGCTTCCTTTCTCTTGAGATGACTTCCCTCTATGACGAAGACTTCGGCATCAGTAAACTTCTTGATTTCACTGCGCCACTGGTATTTGAGCGAGGTTGGGCAGAGGACAAGTACAGAGCCAATGAGACCTTCCTTGCGTAACAGTTCGGCAGTACCGATAGCTTGGATTGTCTTTCCGAGACCCATCTCATCAGCAATAATAGCCTTTCCTGCCTTTGCAGCAAAGCGGATGCCCTCTTTCTGGTAAGGATAGAGGTTTACTTTCAGAAGATTGTCGAGTTTTTCATCATCGTATGTCTTCACAATATTCTCTCTTTTCGCTTTTTCGCGGATGTCGATGATAAAGTCAATGGCATCTTTATAGCATCTGAATGTATCGCTGATTTGGCGAGCTTGTTTCAAGAAAGAGCCAATGCGGGTATAGGCTGACTTCTTCAAGACGTGGTTCTCGTCGAAGTAATCCTTGGCTAACTGTTCGTATGCCTCCTTGTTGTCAGAGCCGATACGAATCTTTACGCATCGCTCATCCCGATAGGAGAGATAGACAGAAGTATAAGGTGGCAATTCCCGGTGTACATGCACACCCTTCTTTCCGCCAAACCATTTCTTGACGGCTTCGATATGTTTGCAAGTGCCGAGTCTCGAAGTCTTGAAATCCATGCAGGAACAATAATTCCATTCGCTGTTGGCTCCACGATACACCACCTTGTATTCGTTGTTTTTTTCTGGGTTGCGAACGATGTATTCGCCAGGGAAAAGGTCATCATCTACACAACTGATGTTGAAGTGCTCGATATCGGTCACCTGCTTGCGCAGTTTTATTTGCCATTCCTCCAAGCTCATCTTCTCAGGCTTCACGATATGCGAAATCTTGACTTTCTTCTTTGTCTTTCTAACCTTCTTGGTGCTGTTACCGCCTTGGTTATCTTCTGGTTTATTGTTTTTTGCCATTGTTATGTTGCTTTTTAAAAAAAACTTTTAAAATTTTATGTAAAGGTACACATTATAAATGAAAGATACGAAAAAATCGTGGAAAAAGAACTAAAAAAGGCATCCACAGCCCATGTGGATGCCTTTATAATGGCATTTTTTAGAGATTCTTTTCGAATTTGTGTAACTATTCAGGTTTCTTTATGCTTGATAATATTGCAGGATTTACGAAAAGAAAGATTTTTCTAATCATTGGTGGCAGTATCAAGCATGAAGCACACATGATAACAAATACTACGTATCCTGATATTCCCAATTGTTCAAAAGGAATTAACATCACTAATTCTAATATCAGCATGTGAGTCACATAGTATAGCATGGAATTTTTACCAATATAATTGATGATTTGTAGTTTGGGTAAATAACGTAATAAATTATTAATTACAATACAGCCAGATATAGAAAATACTATGGCTAATATATAGATACTATTTCCATAAAGAGTATTGTTTCTTAAATCTATGTGAGACGGCCATATTATCATAATACCTAAATATAAGGCGATGGCCATGCTTGCGTACTTTTTATAGAATTGTTTTTCCTTCCATAAATAACCTAATGTATATAAAGATATTCCTATAGATACATTGGCGAGATATGCTGGCTTTTCTATATGAATGAGCTGGCATAGAAATGCCACTGTCAATCCTCCCAATGCAATACAGGTTATTGGTACTTTTTGCTTCATCAAATGAGTAGTGACATCCTCAACACATGAGCCACCACAGAAGTAGATGCTCATGAGAGAACGGATGATTTCACTATACTGATAACCGAACGAACTACACCTTAGACCGAGGGTAGAGTCGATTGCAGAGGACAATGTGGAGTCAAATTGCTCCATGATTGAAAAAATTCCTCCAAAAAGAGTGAGTTTCTCGGATTTAATTTGTACCTTTGCCATGTCTATCGTCGGATTCTCTTGTCTATTTTTGCAACACTAAGATAAGTGAATTCTTCGACATGGCAAAATTCTGGGCCGCTCGGCTCTGCCGCTTGGCTTGTCCAAGAACTTTTTGTTGCTCAGGTACTTAAAAGGTATAATTTATAATAGTGTTGCGGAATTAAGGTTTATGAAGAAACTATTTTTATCTTTAATTGTAGCTTTAACATCGGTTACAGGTCTGACGGCTCAGTCTATAAAAGTAACAGAGCCAGAGTTTGCAGAAGAGACACTTCTTCTGACTTCTAATAGCCAAGGAGTTAAATTGTCTCGTGAGAATGGTACGATTAAAACAAAGGCTGGAGCAAGCCTTTATCTTACAGGTATCGGCAAGGTGAAATCGAGACTGACTCTTAAAGGGGTTAAGTCTACGAGTAAAGCAGTCGGCGGCTCAACAACACGTCTTATCGTTAAGGCTGCCGACAATAAGACTGATCCAAACTCTTTTATCTCAATTTTTAAATTTGAGGTTAAAGGAAAAGAGCGTAGATACCAACTCGCTGAAGCTGGTACACTTTCTAAATCAGAGAGTAATAACCTTTCAAGTGTGGACTACAAGGCTAAGAAATATGGCGAAAGTTCATATTACATTGTATTGGAAGATCTTACCCCAGGTGAATATGGTATAGTCATTGGCGATCCTAATCATGAAAATACAAAAAACGGAATGAAAGTAACAACATTCACCGTAGAATAACAAAATCCGTATAAAGACTTTTGTCTTTCCCCATACAAATGCTTCCATACTTTCGCAGTATGGAAGCATTTTTCAATTTATCCCTACCCAAATATTGGCACAGTTGCATAAAACAGTCTCGACGTAAGTATTTTTGATTGCACATGGAAGTACTTTCGTTTTTGTATGCTCGGCATGAACATTATCTAAGAGGTGAAAGTCCCAAAGTTATTCGGAAAGGTCGGTGTAAATGAAGTAGGTATAAGATGGAAAGATAATGCCCTTATCCTGAAGGTCTCACGGACGCATGGTGACGTGGATGTATTCGATGGTACCTAAATACGTGAAATGTTCTTTACACTTCCTTCGCTGAGATTTCTGTATTTTTGTCAGACTCTTTTTTGTTTGTAAATATCGAAAATATGAAGGCTGAAGCCAATTTGCTAAAAATCAGATGGTTATAATTATAAGGAATTAATGGTCATGTTCCGTAATTTTCATGTCGTACGACATTGCATCCTATAGTTGTACAACATAAGCGCTATAGTTGTACGGCATGAACCGTAAAAACGTACGACATGAGTATGTATAGTTGTACGACTATAGAATTATGGTTTGAGAAAAGTTGTAAAATACGGGTGCTACTGATGCTAAAATCTATTTTTTTACTATTAGATGCCTCAACAGAGAGTAGGCAAAATAGTATAATAAATAATTACATTTAGTTCTTTTTGAAAAAAAACAAACCACTTTTTGGATTTCGAAAGAAATCAATCAATGCAAAAATGTAAGTAGCGTAAACATCTATATATGAGCGATATACTGTATTTATGGCAACACTAATCAGGCATAGAATTGATGTGTTGGTAGAACACCGCTTTTTGCTGAGAGACAGTATTGATTGATTGCAACATCCCGGTTGTTTCATGTGGAACAACCGGGATGTAATGGTATGAATGTTTTTAATGAGCTTCGAGCCAGTTGTTTCCCCAACCGGCATCTGCTACTAAAGGTACGTTCAGTTGATAGGCATTCTGCATTTCCTCTACTACGATTTGCTCTACTTTCTCTTTCTCTTCGGGATAAACAGAGAAGTTGAGTTCGTCGTGTACCTGGATGATCATTTTGCTCTTGATGTCTTCCGCCTTGAAGCGTTTGAAGATGCGCACCATAGCCACTTTGATAATGTCGGCCTCGGAACCCTGGATAGGAGCATTGATGGCATTGCGTTCGGCAAATCCACGCACAGTGCCATTGTGACTGTTGATGTCCGGCAAATAGCGGCGACGGTGAAAGAGGGTTTCGGCATAGCCTTTTTTCCGAACTATCTCTTTGGATTTTTCCATGTATGCCTTGACGCCAGGGAAGGTGTGGAAATAGTCCTCGATGATTTGTTTGGCTTCCTTGTTCTCGATATTCATGCGTTGTGCCAGTCCGAAAGTGGTAATACCATAGATGATTCCGAAGTTGGCAGTCTTTGCTTTTTTGCGTTGAGCATCAGTGACTTGCGAAATGTCTTCGTGCCATATTTTGGCAGCTGTAGCCGCATGGATGTCGTTGCCTTCGCGGAAGGCTTCCGTCATATTGGGATCCTCGCTGAGATGGGCCATGATGCGTAGCTCTATTTGAGAGTAGTCGGCAGAAAAGAACAGACATCCTGGCTCTGGGATGAAGCATCGGCGTATCTCCTTTCCGTCGTCATCGCGTACTGGGATGTTCTGCAGGTTAGGGTCGCTGGATGAGAGACGTCCTGTGGATGTGATGGCTTGGTTGAACGAGGCGTGAATGCGACCAGTACGAGGGTTGATGAGTTTGGGCAAGGAGTCTACGTAGGTGCTGAGGAGTTTCTTTAACCCTCTGTAGTTCAATATCTCATCGATGATAGGGCTCTTGCTTCTCAGCTGTTGCAGCACTTCCTCGCTTGTCACATATTGTCCAGTCTTGGTCTTCTTTGGCTTGTCTACGATTTTCATCTTTCCAAAGAGTATTTCTCCTACTTGTCGAGGAGAGGCTATGTTGAATGACTCGCCTGCCAACTCATAGATGTGGCGCTCTATCTCGGTCAGCCTGTTGGTAAGGTTGACTGATGTTTCTTTCAGTGTGTTGGTATCTATACAGACACCATTCATCTCCATGTGTGCCAGTACTGGTACGAGCGGCATCTCTACATTCCAGAAAAGTTCTTCCAGATTCAGTTCCTTGAGTTTGGGCTCCAGAACGTTCTTGAGTCGCAAAGTGATGTCGGCATCTTCGGCGGCATACTCATAGACTTCGGATGGTGACAGGTCACGCATCGATTTCTGGTTTTTGCCTTTCGGTCCTATCAGGTCTTCGATATGTACAGTCTGATAATGCAGATATACTTCTGCCAGATAGTCCATATTGTGGTAGAGTTCTGGCTGTATAAGGTAATGGGCAATCATCGTGTCGAACATCTTTCCTTGTATCTCTACACCATAGTTCATCAGTACCTCGTAATCGTACTTGATGTTTTGTCCCACTTTCATGATTTTGGGATTCTCATAGAGTGGTTTGAAGATGTTTACGAATTTTAAGGCTTCTTCACGATTTGAAGGAATCGCCACATAGAAAGCTTCTTTTTCCTCCACAGCAAAGCTCAAACCTACCAATTCGGCATCAACAGCATGGGTTGAAGTGGTTTCTGTATCTAAACTGAGAATTTGTTTTGTAAATAAATAATCATAAAGACGCTGTGCATCTTCCTCATTATCAATGAGATTATATTTATGTTCTACAGTTTTAATGCTCTCAAAATTCGCGTTTTTCTGCTCATCCTGACCATTGGTCGGATTTTCGGCAAATAAATCAAGCTCTAAAGAAGCGTTTGTTGGCTTTTGTTGAGGTTTTTTAAGAACTCTGTTAGCAAAGGACTTAAACTCTAATTCGGTGAAGATTTCGTCGAGTTTTTCCTTGTCGGCTTCGACCAACTTCAAATTGTTCATATCGAGAGCAACGGGTACGTCAGTTCGAATGGTTGCCAAGAACTTCGACATCTTGATGTCTTCTATAGCACCTTCTACTTTTTCGCGCAGCTTTCCTTTCACCTTAGAAGAATTCTCTATCAGGTTCTCAACGTTGCCAAACTCGTTGATGAGTTTGATGGCAGTCTTCTCACCCACGCCCGGACAACCCGGGAAGTTGTCGGCAGAGTCGCCCATCAACGCCAAGAGGTCGATAACCTGGAGTGGGGAAGTGATGCTATATTTTTCTTCAATCTCTTTGGTTCCCAGTTTCTCGTATCCTCCACCATGTCGTGGGCGATACATATAGACATTGTCTTTTACCAACTGTCCATAATCCTTATCGGGTGTGAGCATGTAGGTTTCAACATTCTTTTCGCCTGCTTGTGTGGCTAAGGTTCCAATCACGTCGTCTGCCTCGAAACCGTCAACTTGCAGAATAGGGATGTGGTAGGCATCGAGGATATTTTTGATGATAGGTACTGAGAGTTTGATGTCTTCTGGAGTTTCCTCACGTTGGGCCTTATAAGCAGGGAAAGCCTCGTGACGGAATGTCTTTCCGTGGTCGAAAGCTACTCCTATGTGTGTTGGCTTTTCCTTGGTCAGTATCTCGTTGAGTGTGTTGCAGAATCCCATGATGCATGAAGTGTTGAGCCCTTTCGAATTGATTCGTGGGTTCTTCATGAATGCATAATACGACCTGTAAATCAGTGCGTAAGCGTCTAAAAGAAACAGTTTATCCATAAATAATTATTTTTATCGCGTAAAATTACTAAAAAATTGCCACATTTCGCGAAGAATTGATTAATTTTGTAACAAATTTCGGAAATAATGGATTATTTATCACTTATCAAGCAACCTATAGAGTCTGAATTGGCTGATTTTATAGACTTGTTCAACAAGTCTTTGATGCACGGCGATGGTCTTCTCTCGCAGGCGCTCGATCATATTCGACAGCGTGCGGGCAAGCGAATGCGACCTATGCTCATCTTGCTGATGGCCAAGAATTTTGGTAAGGTAACTCCCGTTACTCAGCATTCTGCTGTGGGATTGGAATTGCTTCATACGGCTTCTCTTGTTCATGATGATGTGGTGGACGAGAGTGGAGAGCGAAGAGGTCAGGCAAGTGTGAATGCTACTTATAATAACAAGGTGGCTGTACTTGTGGGCGACTATATCCTTTCTACTGCTTTGCTCCATGTGTCGTATTCTCACTCTGAGGAAATCGTGCGTTATCTGGCTGAATTGGGTCGTGTGCTTTCTAATGGAGAGATACTGCAGTTGAATAGTATCAACAATCAGGAAATATCAGAAGATGTTTATTATCAGGTCATTAAGCAGAAGACTGCTGCCTTGTTCGAGGCTTGTGCCGGGATAGGAGCCTTGTCGGCAAAAGCCTCGATGGAGGCTGTAGAGGCCGCAAAGAAATTCGGGCAGAACCTTGGTATCATCTTCCAGATTCGTGATGATATTTTTGACTATTATGACTCAAAGGAGATAGGCAAGCCTACGGGGAATGATATGGTGGAAGGTAAATTGACCCTGCCTGTCATTTATGCTCTAAATTCTACTGGAAACGAACAGATGATGAAGTTGGCCCGCAAGGTAAAGGCGCATGATGTTTCGCAGGAAGAAATAGCTCAGTTGGTGGCATTTACCAAGGAGAATGGAGGTATAGAATATGCTGACAAGAGAATGTGGGAATTCCATGCGGAGTCTATGGATTTTCTTGATACTTATGTAGAGGATAAGGATGTCTATCAGGCTCTAAAAGCCTATTTAGATTATGTTATAGAAAGGAAGATATAGTTTTTTGCTTAGGATGATTCTGTGTTCTATACTTTGGAACTTATGTTCTATAGTTTAGAACTTGTATCCTAAAGTTTAGAACATAGAATGAATAAGGATTCAAGGACATTTTATCCTTATAGAAAATACAATTTAATATAGTATACGATAAAATAATAAGAGCTTGATTCCCAATGAATGGAACCAAGCTCTTATGCTTATGAAGTAATGCTAATGACACCTATGCCTTAGAAATACTTGATTTCCTTGCCTACAAGTTCGCTCAAGAGGAGGTTGGTAAGGCGTGATGTTCCCAGGCGCAACCACTGATTGGTCAACCATTTTTCACCTAAGACTTCCTTAACGATGGTGTAGTAAACAACTGCATCGTGGACGGTATTAATGCCACCTGCAGGCTTGAAACCTATCTGAATGCCAGTCTTTTCGTAGTATGCCTTGATGGCCTGACACATGACGTATGCAGCCTCCGGAGTGGCAGAAACCTTCTCCTTGCCAGTAGAGGTCTTGATGTAGTCGGAACCTGAGTACATGGCTAATATGGAGGCTTTCATGATGTTGCTGCAGTTCTTCAGACAACCTGTCTCAAGGATGCACTTCATCTTGTGCTCTCCACAGGTTTCCTTCAGTTCCTGAATGTCGTCGCAAAGACCCTCGTAATCCTCGCTGAAGAACTTGCCTACAGGCATCACGATATCCACCTCTGTAGCGCCGTCTTTGATGGCCATGGCGGTCTCGGCTACCTTTACCTCTATAAATGTCTGTGAAGAAGGGAAATTGCCGCTTACGACGGCGATTTCCACGCCGTCAACCTCTAAGCTCTGGCTGATAAGTCCAGCAAAGTTAGGGTAGGTGCATACGGTAGCTACATGAGGAAGCTGTGGATAATCCTTGGCAAACTGGTTTACCTTTTCGATCATCTTCAGGATGCTTTCCTCTGTATCTTCGGTATGAAGAGAGGTCAACTCGATGCTGCCAAAGAGGAATTTCTTTACCTCCGTGGTCTCATTCTCAGCCACTTTCTCGTCGAGTATCTTCTTGACTTCTGCTGCTACCTCCTCGTCGTTGAGGTCGCAGTTATACTGTTTCAAAACTGACAAATACTTGTCGTCCATCTCGCTGTACTGCCCTTCTTTCTGGGCAATAACTTGTTCCTTGATACTGCTCATACTTAATGTTTTTTATTGTTGTTATTTATTGTTTGTCTTTTTCTTGTTCTGTGCTTAATTTAGGGTTGTTTTTATGTCTTTCTGCATCTCTTTGTGTCTTCTTGTTGAAGCTCTTTTGAAGCTCTTCTGTAAGGTCGATCCCCGTTTGATTTGCCAGACATATAAGTACCCAAAGAACATCGGCCATTTCTTCTCCAAGGTTGGGTTTTTCTCCCTTTTTAAAGCTTTGGTCGCCATAGGTTCTTGCTATGACTCGAGCCAGTTCACCTACCTCTTCAGTCAGGCAAGCCATATTGGTTAGTTCGCTGAAATAGCGTACTCCATATTGCTTAATCCACTTATCTACAGCATCTTGTGCTTCTTTTATAGTCATAACAGATGATCTTTAATAATCAAATAGGTCAAACTTAGCCATAATCCAGTGAAGAATAACGCGGCAATGGTGTTGTAGATACCGATCTTTCCGTCCTCTCTTTTGTCATTTAAGAACTCCAGATTCAGACCCATGATCATGAGTGTTTGACCTGCGTATACAGCCCATTGGTTGTCTAATAACCTTTGTGAAAAGGCGATAGACAGAATCAATCCTATGGTTGTTAGCCAATCTTTATACTTTAATATCCTTTTCATTTTTCAGTTCTATAGAATAGTCTGGATCTACTCCTTATTATGGGTGTCCATCATGATGGTAACTGGGCCGTCGTTCAGCAGATCTACCTTCATATCTGCGCCAAATTCCCCTGTTCCTACAGGCTTTCCAAGTGACTCAGAAAGCTTTTTGCAGAACTCTTCGTAGAGCGGAACGCTTATCTCGTGTTTGGCAGCTCTTAACCAGCTGGGGCGATTTCCTTTCTTGTAGCTGGCGAATAGGGTAAACTGGCTGATGACCAATATCTCGCCCTTTATATCCATAATAGAGCGATTCATCACATGATTCTCGTCGTCGAAAACACGGAGTCCAATTACTTTTCTTACTAACCAGTCTATGTCTTCAGAAGTGTCGCTTTCCTCTATGCCGAGAAGGATGAGATAGCCCTGCTGGATAGCAGATTTTACTTCTCCCTCGATGGCGACAGATGCGTGTGCGACGCGTTGTATTACAATTCTCATATTTCTTAATTATATCTTCTGCAAATATACATTATTTTTGCCGAATTGCCATCATTTAGGCTGATTATTTTCAAAATAATCCCTTAATATGCTTGCCTTATGCTGGCCCGCAATCTCTGTTAGGGGTTCCAGGCTTGCTTCTTTTATCTTTTTGACGCTTTTAAAATGGCTCAGAAGTGCCTCTTTTGCCTTAGGGCCGATGCCTTTTATATCGTCGAGTTCGGAGTGTAAAGCATGCTTGGACCGCTTGTCTCGGTGGAATGTGATGGCGTATCGGTGTACTTCGTCCTGAATCTGTGTGAGGACTTTGAATAGCTCACTCTCAGTCGGTATGGCAACCGTTTGAGGAGGAAAGCCAAAAAGTAGCTCGTTGGTGCGGTGTCGGTCGTCTTTTGCGAGTCCAGCTATGCTTATATGAAGCCTGAGCTCGTCTTCTATTACGGCTCTTACAACCTCCATCTGGCCTTTACCACCATCGGTAATAATAAGGTCGGGTAGCGGTGTGCCTTCTTCTATCATACGGCTGTATCTGCGCCTTACCACCTCCTGCATTGATGCGTAATCGTCGGGACCTACAACGGTTTTTATGTTGTATTTTCTGTAGTCTTTACGGCTTGGCTTCATACCTTTATATACGATACAGCCTGCCACGGCATCTGTGCCGGAGATGTTGGAGTTGTCGAAGCATTCTATCTGATAAGGCAGTTTTGGCAACTTTAATTTGGATTGCAATTCCTTCATCAGTCGAGTTTGTTTTTGTTCTGGATTGAGCTTTTCTGCCTGCTTAAGACGGTCGAATTTGTACTGTTTGCAGTTCATTTCCGACAATTCCAAAAGATGTTTCTTGTCGCCTCTTTGTGGTACGAAGAAAGTGGCGTCTTTTAATTTCCATTCCATCTCGAAAGGCACAATAATCTCTTTGGAAGCAGAGTGGAAACGTTCTCTTATCTCAGGTATGGCAGTTATCAAAAGCTCTTCGTCGCTTTCCTCCAACTTGCGTTTATATTCGTAGGTAAAGCTCTGGTTGATGGTGCCATTTTTGACGTGGATATAGTTGATAAATGCGTTCTTGTTGCTGTCGTCGTTCACGATAGTAAATACATCTACATCGGTAATGGTGTGGCTTACAACCTCGCTTTTTGCCTCAAATTCGTCGAGCAAAATATACTTTCTCTTGTATTCTTCGGCCACCTCGAACTTAAGAATCTCAGCATTTTTCATCATCATATCGTAGAGATATTTGCTTACTTCCCGTGTGTTTCCCTTCAGAATCTCACGAGCCTGGCGCATGTTTTCCTGATATTCTTCGTAGCTTTGCTTGTTGATGCAAGGCGCTCCGCAGTTGTGTATGTGATAGTCGAGACAGGGCTTGTATTTTCCGTCTCTGATGCCTTCTCTTGTCAAAGGAAAGCGACAAGTGCGGGGTTTGTAGAGCTTTTTGATGATTTCAAGTACTGCATACATGCTTCCTATGTGAGGATAAGGTCCGTAGAATGTTCCTACGCGCTTGTTGATGTTTCTTGTTTTGAAAATTCTCGGGAAAGGCTCGTTGGTTACGCAAATAGAAGGGTAAGTCTTGCCGTCTTTCAGCAAAACGTTGTATTTGGGGTTGTATTTCTTGATCAGGCTGTTTTCCAGCAGTAGTGCGTCTTCTTCTGTATTGACCACTGTGTAGGAAATGTCGTGAATTTTGGAAACAAGCACTTTGGTTTTGTATCTGTCTACTTCCTTATGGAAATAGGAAGATACTCTTCGCTTCAGATTTTTAGCTTTTCCTACATATATAATAGTATGGTTCTCGTCGTAGTATTGGTAACTTCCTGGCTTTTCAGGCATACTTAATACTATATTTTTGAGCTTGGCTAATCTTTGTTCGTTGTCTTGTTTTGACATTTCCTTTATATTTAAGGGTAAAAAACCGCTATAGTTTCACGTGAAACAATAGCGGTTTATGTTTTATAATTGTAAGAGGGTAGATACTTCTACGTCGTTATCGAAGACCTTTCTACCTATGAAATTCTCGTTTACCAATTCGATGATGAAGTTGGCATAAACCTTCTTGGGATGGAATTTCTTAACCAGGTCGCAGGCGGCTTTCATGGTTCCGCCAGTGGCGAGCAAGTCATCGTGGAGCAGAATAACGTCGTTTTCATTGATGGCGTCTTTGTGGATTTCGATAGTGTCGATTCCATATTCTTTAGCATAACTCTCCTGTACGGTTTCGCAGGGGAGTTTTCCGGGTTTTCTGCAAAGTACGACTCCAGCTCCCAGTCGTATAGCTAAGGCGGAAGACATGACAAACCCACGAGATTCGATGCCTACGATCTTTGTGATGCCTTTGTCTTTGTAGAGTTCATACATTTCGTCGTTGATCTCTTTGAGGGCTTCCGGACTCTTGAAAAGAGTGGTGACATCGCGGAAGTTTACTCCCTTGATTGGCCAATCGGGAATGCTTCTCAGATTGTCTAATAATAACTTGTTGTTCATTTCTTTTATATGTTTAATTTGTTACTTCTTTCTTGTTGTTCTTGCTCTTTGTTTCTGTCCCTGTACAGCATGTACTTTTGCTTATGCTTAAAGTGATGCTTTAGCTCTATTTTTCTTGATGTAACCGTTGTTAATGGTGTTATTATCAATATTTTAGCTTTATAGTGGTTTCACGTGAAACATTTACTTGTTTCATAGTTTCGCAAGGGTAGAAACTGGGTGTGGTTCCTATCTGCCGAGCAGTACAAGCATGACGTTGATGTCGCTTGGAGAAACGCCCGGGATTCGGCTTGCTTGTGCCAGAGTTTCGGGGTTTATCTTCGAGAGTTTCTGGCGTCCTTCGGTAGATATCTCGTGAAGTTCTTCGTAGTTGAATCTTCCCTTAATTTTGATATTCTCGAGTCTGTGCATCTTGTCGGCGATGATTCTTTCCCGGTCGATGTATCCTTTGTACTTCATTCTGATTTCTGCAGCCTCTGTGATTTCTTCTTTGCGATTGGCGGGAGCATTTATCACTTCCTTCAAATCAGGGATAATTTCCGCTAAGTTTTGCAAATTCAGATGAGGTCGTGCCACCAGGTCTATCAGTTTGCAGCCAGCTCTGAGTGGAGTAGTGCCTAAAGCTTCCAGTTTGGAATTGACCATTTCTTTCTTGATCGGGTAGTTGGCGCAGAATTCGATGATTCTATCGATTTGCTCTTTCTTTTGCATCCACCATTCAAATCTGTCTCTTTTGGCAATTCCCAATTCGTATGCTTTTTCTGTGAGTCGGGCATCAGCATCGTCCTGTCTGAGAAGAATGCGATATTCGGCGCGCGAGGTAAACATACGGTAAGGTTCGTCCACTCCCTTTGTTGTCAAGTCGTCGATGAGCACACCGATGTAAGATTCGTCTCTTTGCATTTCGAAAGTCTTGTTGCCAGTGCAATAAAGTGCGGCATTGATTCCTGCAACGGTTCCTTGTCCGCCAGCTTCTTCGTATCCTGTTGTTCCGTTTACCTGTCCGGCGAAGAACAAGCCCTTGATGATTTTAGACTCCAATGAGTGCTTTAGTTGGGTGGGGTCGAAGTAGTCATACTCTATGGCGTAACCGGGACGATAGATTTTCGCATCTCTTAGCGCAGGTATCTCGTGAAGAGCTTTGAGCTGTATGTCCATAGGCATACTGGAAGAAAACCCGTTCAGGTACATCTCGTTGGTGTCTTCTCCTTCTGGTTCCAGGAAGAGAGGATGCTGATCTTTGTCGGGGAACGTGACGAGTTTGGTTTCTATACTTGGACAATAGCGAGGACCTGTGCTTTGAATCTGTCCGTTGTAAAGAGGAGAGTCGGCAAGTCCGCTTTTTAGTGTCTCGTGTACTTTATTATTAGTATAGCAAGTCCAGCAAGGCAACTGTTTCAGCACTCTGTGTTCGCCCATATACGAGAATTGATGAAAGTCGCTGTCGCCAGGCTGAATTTCCATATCTTCGAAATGCACGCTTCGCTTGTCGATGCGAACAGGAGTTCCTGTTTTCATTCTTGCGGTTGTGATTCCCCATTGTGTGATGCTTTCTGTGAAGTGATGTACTGCAGGTTCGGCGCATCTGCCGCCTTCTACCATTTTTCTTCCTACATGCATCAGTCCGTTGAGGAAAGTTCCAGCAGTAATGATAATGCTTTTAGCGAAGAACTCAGCGCCCCAAATGGTGCGTACTCCAACAGCTTCTCCGTTTTCCACTAACAGTTCTTCAGCCTGGTCTTGCCAGATGTCCAGATTGTCGGTATGGTCGAGAATGGTTCTCCATTCCCATATGAACTTTCCTCTGTCGCATTGAGCTCGAGGGCTCCATACGGCAGGTCCTTTACCTATATTTAACATACGGAACTGGATGGCGGTCTTGTCGGTGACTATACCCATCTGTCCGCCTAATGCATCAATCTCTCTTACAATTTGTCCTTTGGCGATTCCGCCCACGGCAGGGTTGCAGCTCATCTGTCCAATCTTGTTCATGTCCATTGTGATGAGGCATGTCTTGGCTCCCATGTTCGCAGCAGCTGCAGCGGCTTCACTTCCGGCATGGCCTCCGCCTATAACGAGGACGTCGTACTTGAAATTCATAATCTATACTATTTCTAATTTTCGGCAAAAGTAAGAATTTTAATTGAATTTTTAGCAAAAACACTTTGATAAATCATGAATTTATAGTAATTTTGCAGCAAACTTGCGGCCATGTACCTAAAAATAGGTATTTTGGGCGGTGCAAGCAAACATCTTGTACGGTGATATTTAAAGAAGAATATAAATTAGTTTCAAACAGTTAAATATTTAAAAATCAATCATTTATGTGGTTAATCAATTCATCTATTGGTAGAAAGGTAGTGATGTCAGTAACTGGTATCGCTCTTATTCTATTCTTGACATTCCACGGTTGCATGAATGTGGTTGCGCTTTTCTCTGGAGATGCTTACAACACAATCTGCGAATTGTTGGGTGCTAACTGGTACGCCGTAGTTGCAACTTTAGGTTTGGCAGCTTTGGCAGTTTGTCACATCGTTTACGCTTTCATCCTGACAGCACAGAACCGTCGTGCTCGTGGTAACCAGCGTTACGAGGTAACAGCAAAGCCAGAGAAGGTAGAGTGGGCAAGTCAGAACATGTTGGTACTCGGTATCATCATCGTTCTCGGTCTTTTGCTTCACCTTTTCAACTTCTGGTACAACATGATGTTTGCAGAACTCTTGGGTACAAGCTTCGGTGGTCACGAACCAGCAGATGGTTTCGCTTTCATTCAGGACACCTTCGCCAATCCAGTATTCGTAGTTCTCTACATCATCTGGTTGGTAGCTTTGTGGTTCCACCTCACTCATGGTTTCTGGAGTGCCATTCAGACACTCGGTTGGAGCGGTAAGACATGGTTCTGCCGTTGGAAGATGATCGGTATGATTTACTCTACCATCTTGCTTCTCCTCTTCATCGTAGTTGTATTGGCATTCGCTTTCGGTTGCGCTCCATCTTTGTGCTGCGCATAATTCGTGTAATCATTTAAGTATTAAAAAAGATTATGGCAAAAACATTAAATTCTAGAATACCTGAAGGACCAGTTGCTGAGAAGTGGACCAACTATAAGGCTCACCAGCGTTTGGTTAACCCAAAGAATAAGTTAAAGCTCGACGTTATCGTTGTAGGTACAGGTTTGGCAGGTGCTTCTGCTGCTGCTTCTCTCGGCGAGATGGGCTTCAATATCTTGAACTTCTGCATCCAGGACTCTCCACGTCGTGCTCACTCTATCGCAGCACAGGGTGGTATCAATGCAGCTAAGAATTATCAGAATGATGGTGACTCTGTTTACCGTCTGTTCTACGATACAGTAAAGGGTGGTGACTACCGTGCTCGTGAGGCTAACGTTTACCGTTTGGCTGAGGTGAGCAACGACATCATCGACCAGTGCGTAGCTCAGGGCGTTCCTTTCGCTCGTGAGTACGGTGGTATGTTGGCTAACCGTTCTTTCGGTGGTGCTCAGGTATCTCGTACATTCTATGCTAAGGGTCAGACAGGTCAGCAGCTCCTCCTCGGTGCTTACTCTTCTTTGAGCCGCATGGTTGAGGCAGGTAAGGTAAAGCTCTTCACCCGTTACGAGATGGAGGATGTAGTGATCGTTGACGGTCACGCTCGTGGTATCATCGCCAAGAATTTGATCACAGGTAAGTTGGAGCGTTTCTCTGCCAATGCTGTAGTTATCGCTACTGGTGGTTATGGTAACGCTTACTTCCTCTCTACAAACGCTATGGGTTGTAACTGTACAGCAGCTATCCAGTGCTACCGCAAGGGTGCTGACTTCGCTAACCCATCTTACGTTCAGATTCACCCTACATGTATCCCTGTTCACGGTACAAACCAGAGTAAGTTGACTTTGATGTCAGAGTCACTCCGTAACGATGGTCGTATCTGGGTTCCTAAGAAGATTGAGGATGCTAAGGCATTGCAGGCTGGTACAAAGAAGGGTTCTGATATTCCTGAGGAAGACCGCGACTACTACTTGGAGCGCCGTTACCCAGCATTCGGTAACCTGGTTCCTCGTGACGTGGCTTCTCGTGCAGCTAAGGAGCGTTGCGACAAGGGCTTCGGTGTCAACAACACAGGTCTTGCCGTATTCCTCGACTTCTCTGAGTCTATCAACCGTCTCGGTATCGACGTTATCCTGCAGCGTTATGGCAACCTCTTCGATATGTATGAGGAGATTACCGACGTTAACCCAGGTGAGTTGGCTAACGAGATTAACGGCGTGAAGTACTACAACCCAATGATGATCTTCCCTGCTATCCACTATACAATGGGTGGTATCTGGGTTGACTACGAGTTGATGACCACTATCCCAGGTCTCTTCGCTATTGGTGAGTGTAACTTCTCTGACCACGGTGCTAACCGTCTTGGTGCATCTGCTTTGATGCAGGGTTTGGCTGACGGTTACTTCGTATTGCCATACACTATCCAGAACTACTTGGCTGACCAGGCATTGTGGCCAAAGCTCTCTATCGATCTCCCTGAGTTCGCAGAGGCAGAGGCAGGTGTTCAGAAGGAAATCGACCGCCTGATGGGTATCCAGGGCAAGCGCTCTGTAGATTCTATCCACAAGGAGTTGGGTCACATCCTTTGGGAGCACGTAGGTATGGGTCGTACCAAGGAAGGTCTTGAGGAAGGCTTGAAGAAGATGAAGGCTCTCCGCGAGGAATTCAACAAGAACCTCTTCATCCCTGGCAAGAAGGAAGGCTTGAACGTAGAGTTGGATAAGGCTATCCACTTGCGTGACTTCATCTTGATGGGCGAGTTGATCGCTTACGATGCATTGCACCGCAACGAGAGCTGTGGTGGTCACTTCCGTGAGGAGTACCAGACAGAGGAAGGCGAGGCTAAGCGTGATGATGAGAACTTCTTCTACGTAGGTTGCTGGGAGTATCAGGGCGATGACACAACTGCTCCAGTGCTCAACAAGGAACCTCTCGAGTATGAGGCAATTAAGGTACAGACAAGAAATTACAAGAATTAAAAAGCGAACAAGACAATGGCAAGAAATATAAGTTTCACAGTTAAGTATTGGAAGCAGGACGGTCCTACAGCACAGGGTCACTTCGATACACATGAGATGAAGAACATCCCAGATGATACTTCATTCCTCGAGATGCTCGACATCTTGAACGAGGAGCTCATCGAGTCAGGTCAGGAGCCTTTCGTCTTCGACCACGACTGCCGCGAGGGTATCTGCGGTATGTGCTCTCTCTATATTAATGGTACACCTCACGGTAAGACTGAGCGTGGTGCTACAACATGTCAGCTCTACATGCGTCGTTTCAACGATGGTGACGTTATCACCGTTGAGCCTTGGCGTTCTGCTGGTTTCCCTATCATCAAGGACTGTATGGTAGACCGTTCAGCATTCGACAAGATCATCCAGGCAGGTGGTTACACCAGCATCCGTACAGGTCAGGCTCAGGATGCCAACGCTATCCTGATTCCTAAGGAGAATGCAGACGAGGCAATGGATTGCGCTACATGTATCGGTTGCGGTGCTTGTGTTGCTGCATGTAAGAATGGTTCTGCAATGCTCTTCGTCAGCTCAAAGGTTAGCCAGCTGGCACTTCTCCCACAGGGTCGTGTAGAGGCTGCTGCTCGTGCTAAGAAGATGATTGCACGTATGGATGAGCTCGGATTCGGTAACTGTACAAACACTCGTGCTTGCGAGGCTGTTTGTCCTAAGAACGAGTCTATCGCCAACATCGCCCGCCTGAACCGTGAGTTCTTGAAGGCTAAGTTGGCAGATTAATCTTCTCTTATCGAGATTCTTTTTTCCTCTGACGGATGATTTCCATCAGAGGAAAATCAAATGAAATATTAGACCTCACACTATATGCTCTTTGCGTAAAGTGCTGAGGTCTAATTGTTTCTTTTGTGCACCCAAACATTCACTTTTTATGGAATGTTATGAAAAAATAATCCACAAAAACATGTAAGTAATCATTATTTTCATTATCTTTGCAACCGAGAATAACTAAATAACAGCTTATGCCAGAAATATTAAGAATGTTCGGAATGCGCTTTTACTTCTATTCTCGTGAGCATGAACCAATTCATGTCCATGTGAAAAATGCAGATGGAAGAGCAAAGTTCGAGATAACAGACGATGCTGTGGTTCTTGTTTATAATAAAGGATTGAAGAACAAGGATATTAAAGCGGCTGAAATGGTTCTTGAAGAGAATCACGACTTAGCCATTGCAAAATGGAAAGAGTATTTTGGCAGTAGCGTAGAAGAAGGAGGTGAAAATGAAGATTAAAAGAATTTGGTTTGCTGATGACCGTATTTACGGCGAGACAGACGATGGAAGAGTGCTGTGGCAGTCCTTGCTTTATTATAAGCGTTTGAAGAATGCTACTCATGAGCAACGTGAAGATTATGAGATAGATGACGAGGGCATTTATTGGCCCTTGTTGGACGAGGATGTTTCCTTTGAGAGTTTTGAATACGAAGATCCAGAACCTACAGGCATTTCCTTGATTTTTTTATCTCATCCAGAACTGAATGCTGTAGAGATTGGTAAACGTTTGGGAATTAGCCAAGGTTTGATGACACAGTATGTTAATGGCACTAAGAAACCATCTGCTGAATGTGAGCGTGAAATCTTGCAAGAAATAAAAAATACCGCTAATGAATTACAGTTAGTTTGTGTGTGAATAGAAACTGCTACATCTTGTGGCAGTTTTTATTTTGTCCATTTGTGTGCCCGAACATTCTCTTTTCTTGGCTCTACATGAAAAATAATCCACGAAAAACATGTAAGTAATCATTATTTTCATTATCTTTGCAACTGATACCACTCTCGCTCACGCCGTGTCGAGGCATTTAGAGGCTCTGTGAGGCTCTTTCTCATGCCGAGATGGGGAGAAACAAGGTAAGTGGGATATAGCGGTGTCACGACATAATATAAAGGCGTTTACTTGACGCTTTGTTCTTGACGTTCTGAAACTTCGCAACTTTCAAATGTAGTCTTGAGCATTGCAACGGTAGATGCCCTCGGGATGTGTAATAATCACATCTCTTTACTGGTATGGGTGTATTGCATCTTGCAATATGCCAAATATTGGTATAGGGAGAAGTGTATACATATCGGCGTGGGCTTCGACGTTGCTCGTTCAACTACATTGGGCAATGCGAAGGCCTCAGAACGTGGGACGGGTAACAGGTAGAATCCCACGTTTTTTTATTTTGCCGTCAGATTAAATTAAGTATAATCGCCATTTGGGGATTCGGTGGCAAATAAACTTAGTATGAAACAAAAACTACATTCTTTATTGCTCCTAGTGGTATTGCTTTCTTGGAGTATTGCGATTGCCGCATCAGATTTTGATGATGGTATCTTGAAGTATACGATTACTTCTCCTGAAAATTTGGAAGTGAAATGTGATGGATTTACTGATGCCCATAAAAATGATGAGAGCGTTGTGATTCCTGAAACGGTGAAGTATAATAAAAAAAACTATACGGTAGTATTAATAAGAAATTTAGCCTTTTGGAATTACAGTGGCTTGACTAGCATAAATATTCCTTCCAGTGTCACTTCGATAGGTGATAATGCCTTTCAATATTGTAGTAGTTTGACAAGCATAAATATTCCTTCCAGTGTCACTTCGATAGGTGATAATGCCTTTGGATATTGTAGTAGTTTGACTAGCATAAATATTCCTTCCAGTGTCATTTCGATAGGTAATTATGCCTTTTCAGGTTGCAGTGGCTTGACTAGCATAGATATTCCTTCCAGTGTTACTTCGATAGGTAGTAATGCCTTTTGGAATTGCAGTGGCTTGACTAGCATAAATATTCCTTCCAGTGTCACTTCGATAGGTGATTTTGCCTTTATGGCTTGTATTTAGAGCCTTATAACCAACCATAACTTACTATGACTAACCAAACATA
>ERZ1026901.720-NODE-720-length-23721-cov-8.944435_pt1 | contig 23721 bp, 19 predicted proteins | sample MGYA00380179_ERZ1026901 | MGnify/ENA primary metagenome ERZ1026901 (study PRJEB33269, sample SAMEA4719815) | human gut metagenome | biome: human-associated habitat; feature: organic feature; material: feces | place: Cameroon | collected 2013-10 ... | reverse complement strand
ACATCTGGCAGATGCCGCCGTAATCGGTAGAGTTAGGAACGATGATAATCAGCGTTTGGTTCAGATTGCTCTTGTTTACGGTTGGAGCACCCAGAGCATAACTGAATACTTCGTCGTAATCTGCCTTCAAGCCTACGCCACCGGTAAAGGTGGTGTTGAATCGGTTGTAGCGGATGGTATTCACAGTTCCCACGCCCGATTCCGTAGAAAGCGGAATGGCTGTATAGACGTTGAAGTAATCACGGTAAGTCTTGTAAGGCTCAATACCGAAGAAATATTCCACTTCCTGCTTGATATCATTCAGATATTCTCCGCTGGCAATATCCTTTGCGCTAAAGCCGTCGCCGAGCAGCACGATATTGATTCCACCCTTGTTGCCCTTGGTAGCCTTCTGCAGGGTAATCCATTCGTCCTCGCCATATTCATAGCCATATTGGGTAACGCTGCACTCGTGGGTGTAGTCTTTGTTCTTCAGACGGAACACCACCTTTCCATCACGGCTATCAGCATTCTTGGCCATTCCCTTGATGGTCAAGGTAACTTCTGTCTTCTTGTTGCCGCTGGCAGGAGAAACCTCACACCAGTCTGGCTTGCTGGCTACTTCCCATTCGCCTTCGGCGTTAATCACCAGTTTCTGCTTATGCTCCGTGCTCAGGGCGCAGGCTACAGATGGACGGCAAACGAGCTCGTGGTGAGCTGCAATACGCTTGAAATCCTTCCATCCACTGGCAGCTTGGTATTGTTGGATGGCAGACTCTGGTACTTCCAAAGTGAAATTGTCTTTTGCTACACCATCGAAAGCTCCGCTCTCAATATGGGCAGGCATCGTTCCTTTGCATCGTATAGATGTAATCCCGAAACAATCCGAGAATGCGCCTTGACGTATTGTCTCCATAGATTCTGGGAAGATAATACCTTCCAACATTTTACAGTTTGAAAATGCACTTTCACCGATACTTTCTACTTCATTAGGAATATCAAGAACTCCCATCAATCGCCAATTGTTGGCAAAAGCATTGCTACCGATATGGGTAAGGGTAGATGGTAATGTTAAGGTTCCAGAAAAATCATTATTACAGAAGACGTTTTCCGAAATGACTTTTAGACTTTTGGGCAAGTGTAATTCGCCTTTGAAATGACAGTCAGCAAAAGCATCGTTTGCAATATTTGTTATACCATCATGTAAAGTTAATGTTCCGTTAAAACCACAGTTATGAAATGCTTCAGATGGTAGGGCTGTAATACCTTGTGGTATTGATAATGAGCCTGAGAATCCAGAACAGTAGCTAAACGCACAATTACCCATTCTCTTAAGTTTTGCAGGTAATCTTAATTCACCATATAATCCACTACACCCAGAGAAGCAATATCCTCTAATTAATTCCAAATTATCTGGCAAAATTTAATTTCCTGTAAGATTTCTACAATTTTGAAATACGCCTCCATAATAGTCAGTTCCTTCATCACCCATGTCATCTTCGCCTCTATTTCCTAATTTTTTTAGAGTAGATGGGAGAGATAAGATTCCATTTAGACCGATACATCCGTTGAAAGCTCCACGTTTAATTTCTGTCACACCTTCAGGGATTATAAGAGAACCTAGAAAGCACTATTTGGAATTTGATCATCCATATTCTCTTCATACTCTTCGTTCTTTCCCCATCCTTTGATTCGAACTTCTTTCAAATTCAATGCTGACAAACGGAGCATAGAATCTCTCATGAAGTAGAAATCCTTTGCATTAATCTGTCCTGTAATCTTGAGATTTCGAACCTGAGTATAGTCCTTATTAGCCGCAGTAATGGCATTCTTCAAACCTCCAGGAGTAGAGTTGATGACAATATACTCCTTCGCCGTTGCATCATGGCTTACCAAATCATTCTCCCAAGGAGTGATGCTTTCGCTTACCAAAGTAAGCTTATAAGCGCCGCTTCCTGCCTGCTTATCCACCTTGATACCGAAGTTCATCATTTTGCCTGCCACATAGGTAAGTGCCTCGTTCTTAGCGAACTTATAAGGCACACCACCGATGGTGATGCTGAAGAGGGTAGTGCCGGCTGCCACGGTTTGAGGAACCACGATGGTGCGCCACTCGTCGTTGACACGAGATGGGATGGTCATGGTGCTCTCTGCACTTCCAGCTGCCTTGATTTCGCCGGTAGAAAGGTTGATGCTTGCCTTGCGAGCCACATTGGCTGTCAAGACTATCTTCTTGGTATTCGCCCATTCGCCATCGGCAAAACCGGAACCCTGAATCAGGGTAACACGGGCATTAGACATGCGATGAGCCAGAGGCAAACGGATAACGCTGGTGGTAGGAGCCACATCGGCCACCTTTCCCCAGAGAAAATCGCTCGCTTCGTAACCTCCCATCTCGCCCTCTGACGTTGCGGTACTTTGGTCCTTCTGTACCTCAAACTGATAGTCTTCGATGCTCTCAGGGTTGGCAAAAGGGTAGTAACCATACACATCAATATGAGTATGCTTGTCTTTCCAAAAAAGATCGTAGGCAGAACTCCATTTATAGTTAGGCTCATCAAAGGTGTGGCGCACATTATCGCCACGGTTGCCGCTAACCTTCAGGGTTCCAGGAGTATTGCCATCGTAATCTACGATGTAAACACCCATCACGTCGCCATTGCAGAAACCGTTGTCGTTGACGCGGGTCACGGCAATCTGGTCGATGTCGCCCGATAGCTGGATGCGGTTGCTGTCATGCTGTTCGCTGCTGCCGAAGAAATCATCGCTACAGCCTGTGAAGAGCATGGCTACCAAAGCCACCATATAATATAATAAGGTGGGCTTGGAAATATGAATTGTTCTCATATCGTCTTTGTTTAAGAGTGAATCTTTTTATTCTGCTGTGCCTCCGTAGTCGATTCCGTCGTCTTCCCACTTGGTGATGTTCACATTCACACCATTGCTGGTCTTGCTCAGGGTTACGGTAAACTTATGCTTCTTTCCTGCTTCGAAGGCGGTGAAGTTGGCTGCCTTCTTCAGCTGGTAGTCTCTGCCATCCACGTTCACGGTGATGAGTACGCCTTCGCCTGCAGCTTGCGGAATGATGAGAGCCTTATAGTTGTTGCCCTCTTCCTTCAGTGGAGTGAGGTCGGCAGCATCGCCCTTGGCAGTCAATTCGCCAGTTACGAGATTGGCGGTAGCCTGGGTCTTCAGCTGGTTAATCTTTACGCTGATCTTTGCCTTGCCCAGCGATTCCTCAGTAAAGCCATTGCCTGGCTTCAGGGAAATGGCCATCTGGCTCATCACGTGCTTCGCATCAATCTTCACGGCATTCTCGGTAGGAACCACATGGGTGGTCTTGCCTATCAGCAGATCGCCTGCCTTGTATTTCTCGGTTGTGCTCTGGTCTGCATTCACGCTCCATACCAGGGCAGTTACATCGCCGATAGTGGCGGTGTATGGATAATACAGATAGAAGTCGGCAGGGGTGGTGTTGTCTTTCCAGTAGATAGGAGAGGCTGGAGTCCATGTGCCGTTATAGGTAAACTTCATGTTGTCCACATGATTGCCTGTTGCCTTGAGGGTGGCTGCAGAACCGTCGGCGTTGTAGTTGACTACAAACAAACCGATGTTGTCTCCTTCCTCGAAGGAGTTGTTGATGACCCGTGTATCAACAGATGTGCTGATATGGATTGGCAACTTCTTGCTCTCTTGTCCTGTTGATGGAATTGGGTCGCTGCTGCTTCCCGATGAGCATGCTGCTAGAGCGAGTAGGCTACATGCTAGGATTCCGAATTGCTTAACTCTTTTCATTTGTTCGTAGTTTAAAATTATTAGTTTATGATTTTTGCTTGCAAAGATAATGAAAAATGGGAAACTATACAAGTTCATAATGGTTCATTTCTGAATTTTCTTTCATTATGAACCTCTATTTGATACAAATAAGCGGAAAATATACCAAAACAGAACCCCAAACAGGCTTTATATTCCTATTTGGGGTTCTGAAATAACATGTTTATTTGATAATCTGCTCTACATCCTCGATGCTGCGGTTGAACGGACCGTTGTGCTCCAGCTTGATGGTGCACATGGCGGCAGCAAACTTGCCTGCCTCGGTAGGGGTGGCACCCTGCAGTCGCTTGTAGAGATAACCTGCCGAATACGTGTCGCCGCATCCTGTGGCATCCACCACCTCGTGAGGAGGATAGGCGGGAATCTCGTAGAAGGTATCATCTACATAAATCAGAGAACCCTCGCTGCCCAGGGTGATAATCACCTCGGTAACGCCCCACGAATGGATGAGCTTGGCAGCCTCCCGGGGTTCCTTCAGTCCCGTGATGGTCTCCATCTCCGTCTCGTTCACCTTTAAATAATAGGTGTTCTTCAGCACCTCCAGCTTCTCCTTCCAGTCGATGGGATAAACCTTCTCGTCTCTCACCTCGCGCAGATAACCCTGCACGTCGATGGAAACCCTGCCGCTGCGGGAGAGAAACTCCACCACCTCTGGCGAGAAATCATCGCTCAGCAAACTGCCCAGGTGGTAAACCTTCGCCTCCACATGCTCCAGCTGTCTGATGGTAAAAGGGTCTGCCTTGGCAAGCACGCGCTGCTTGCGCTTGTTCTGGTCTTCCTCGTAGATGTTTTCGAAGAACACCGTGTTGCGGGATGGGTTCAGGGTGACGTCGATGCCAGCCTGGCGCATCTTCTCTATCGGTTCAGTTTCTGTAGGATCCATTGCCGTAACCAGCGAGAAACTTACGTCCTTGGGCAACTGGTTGATGGCGTAGGCAAAATAAAAAGAAGTGCCGCCTGCCATGTAAACCGTGCGGTGGGGAGTAACAATCTTATCCTTCGTTACGTGTCCAATACAACAAATATCTTTCATCATTTTTATTTTAAAACGCCTGCAAAGTTACAAAAAATCTTCGATTCAGGGCAACGTCTCTTCTTTTATTTCTACTTTTGTTGGAATTATTGGGAAGAAAAGAACATTTTTCTTTTGTAGAATACTTATTTTAATGTACCTTTGCAGCCGAAATAGAATAAACGAACATTATCTCGGGAATTGAAATTTAAACAACACTATGTGGTTTGATAATTTAATCAACGTGCATTCGGCGGTGCAAGGCATCGTCATTCTTTCATTGATCTGTACTTTGGGACTTGCCCTCGGCAAGCTCCATGTAAAAGGTATCTCCCTCGGCATCGCCTTCGTCTTCTTCGTGGGAATCGTGGCGGGCCATCTCGGACTCTCCATCGACCCAGACATGCTGGAGTTTGCCGAGAGTTTCGGACTTACCATGTTTGTATACGTGCTGGGACTCTATGTGGGTCCTAACTTCTTCGGCTCCATGCGCCACGAAGGCATCGCGCTCAATCTCTGGAGCCTGGCAGTCATCGTGGTGGGAACTCTGTTTTCCCTCCTCCTCTGCCTGGTGCTGCCTGTAAGTCTGCCCGATATGGTGGGCATCCTCTGCGGTGCCACCACCAATACGCCAGCCCTGGGTGCTGCCCAGCAGGCTTTGCAGCAGTTGGGCTTGCCTAGCGGCGGAGCGGCACTTGGCTGTGCCGTCACCTATCCGCTGGGTGTGGTGGGCGTCATCCTGGCGATGATGTTCCTGCGCAAACTCTTCGTCAAGCCGGCTGACCTGGAAATCCGACGTGCCGATGAAGACGACCATACAGCCATCGGACAGTACGTCATCGTGAACCCGGCGCTCAATGGCAATACCATCGCCGAAATCTCGATGATGACCCATCGCAAGTTCATCATCTCAAGAGTATGGAGAGGCGAACAGGTCATCGTGCCGGAAGCTGATACCGTGCTCCATACCAACGACAATGTGCTCGTGGTTACCAACAAGGATGAGGCAGCTGCCATGCAGATTCTCTTCGGAAAGAAGGTGGATAAGGAGTGGAATAATGATAAGGTAGACTGGAATGCCATCGATGCCAAACTGGAAAGCCGAATCATCGTGATGACCCGTCCGGGACTCAACGGAAAGCGACTGGGAAGCCTCCAAATGCGCAACACCTACGGTGTGAACGTGAGCCGAGTGCTGCGTGGTGATATCCGACTGCTTGCCACCGACGACCTCCGTCTGCAATACGGCGACCGCCTTACCGTGGTGGGAGACCCAACGAGCATCGACCACGTGGAGCAGTTCCTGGGTAATGCCGTGAAGACGCTCAACGAGCCTAATCTGGGTGCCATCTTCCTGGGAATCATCCTCGGTCTTGCCGTAGGAACCATTCCGCTTCATATTCCGGGCATGACGGCGCCTGTGCGTCTGGGCATTGCCGGCGGTCCTATCGTGATGGGTATTCTCATTGGTGCCCTCGGTCCTCGTGTGCAGTTCATCTCTTATATGACGCGAAGTGCGGGTTTGATGCTGCGCGAACTGGGTCTTGCTCTCTATCTGGGCTGCTTGGGCTTGTCGGCTGGTGGACAGTTTTTCGAGACGGTGATTCGTCCCGAGGGTTTGATGTGGGTAGGCATCGGTTTCCTCATCACGGTGGTTCCTGTGGTCATCGTGGGCTTCATCATCCTGAAGACCAAGAAATATGATTTCGGAAGCATCTGTGGAATCCTCTGTGGAAGCATGGCGAATCCGATGGCACTCACCTATGCCAACGAGACGCTGGATGGCGACACCCCTAGCATCAGCTACGCCACGGTGTATCCGCTGGGAATGTTTATCCGAGTCATCATCGCCCAGGTTATTGTCATGTTCTTTGTATAATAGACTTTTTTATAGCACAAAATTTTCCCTTAAGGCTAAATATTATTACCCTTAAGGGAAAATATTTTTTGCCTTAAGGGTAAATAAAATCAGCCTCTCGCTTGATGTTGATTTCCTTCCCCGTAAAAGGATGCTCGAAGGTAATCTCCTCGGCATGGAGATGAAGGCGGCTTGCCTTCTCGTTGCCATAGAGCGGGTCGCCAAGGATGGGAGCATTCAAGCCTTCGTGGTGGGCACAATGCACACGGAGCTGATGGGTCCTGCCCGTCTTGGGATAGAGTGCCAGACGGAGATGGGTGGCATCGATGCGATCCAGAACCTCATACTCCGTAATCGCCTCCTTGCCCTGTTCATGATTCACAATCTGTCGGGGACGATCCAGATAATCGGGCATCAACGGAAGGGAAATCTTCTGCTTTTCTGTGGCAATAGAAGATCTTTCTTCTTCCCTCATCTCTTTCTTCTTTGCTTTTTCCCAGATTTTATCGCAGGCTTCCTGATCCTTACATCCAATGATGGCGATGTATTTCTTCTGAACCCGATGGTGAAGAAACTCCTTCTGCAGACGATGGTAGGCAAAATCCGTCTTGGCAATAATCATCAGACCGCTCGTTGCCATGTCGAGACGATGGACAATCAGCGGACTGCTTGCTGCTGGATATTTCTTCCGCATGATGGAATAGACGGATGGCTGGGATGAATCCTTGCCCGGCACAGACAGCAATCCCGAAGGCTTGTAGATGACAGCCAACTGGTCGTCTTCGTATAAGGTTTCCAAAGCCTGCTTTTCAGCAATTTTAGAATCAAAGACCCTATCCGGCAGCATCCAATGCAATATCGGCTTGCATTTGCCATTGCAGGCAGGATAGAACTGCAGATGATGGCGAATCTCCTCCTTCGGACTTTCGCCCCACCAGAACATCGCCATCTGCAAAGGCCTGTAACCATGCAGGTAAGCATATTGCAGCAGTTTCGGTTCGCAGCACTCGCCACTTCCGGCTGGCGGCACCATCTTCAGGGCAGCTATTCTGCTCGTTGCAAGGGTGGCTTGCGGATAATCCCTGAGGGCTGCATCTCTGAAAATCTCCAGCAGGTCCTTCATCTTGCCTTCATGATTCTGCATGCGGAACTGCGAGAACAACCATTGCTGCAAGGCATCAGATAATGTCTTGCGCAGTTGCTTCAGGCGAAGAATATCCGCTTGAAAGACTTCATATTCCGTTTCCAGGGTAGTCTTTTCGGAAAGCGATTTCTTGAGTCGGCGCAGTTCAGCCTTCATAAACTGGCTTTCCTTCACCATCTCAGCCTCTTCCTCCGGGGTAAGATTTCCTGTCTTTCTCCGGGCATCACGCTTTGCCTTCGCCTCCTTCATCTTTTCCTGATAGGCAGCGATGGTCTGCTTCCGCTCTTCCTGCAGTTGTAGGATGAGGCTCTTGGCTTCCTTTATATGCTCATTGCCCTCCAATTGCTTGATTCTCTGGTTGATATCGGATATTTCAGCCTCATGGGTCTTGAAATATCCGTCGGGCTGCAGATAGTCGAATACGGCTGGCACAAAGTCATCCCAGTCGCTTCTTCCGCCTATCTGTCCGCTATAGGCTGCAAGATAGCCTATTTTTGAGGCACCAGGTTCCGGTTTGGCATTCTCAACGATGAGTACGCCAAACATTTTTCCTTTATCTATCTCCTCTCGCCAGTCTTCACGCTCAGATAGATAGGTTTGCAGCTCCTTGCATACGGCGATGCAAAGAGGATGAGGCTGATAATCGAGCGGATTGTTCATGCGCTCGGGGATGTCGATGCCTGATAACAGGACTTGGTCTATGGAATGCAAAATCATACTGCAAAGTTACAAAAAAAAGTGCAGAAGTCTTGGTTTATCCACGGAAAAATCTTACTTTTGCATAATAAAACGAAAAATTAGTAATGAATGACAAGAAATAGCAATATATTCTATCACCTCGTCGCCTTTCTCACGGTGGCGATTTGGGGTACCACCTTTGTAGCTACCAAGGTGCTGATGCTCAATGGGCTTTCGCCAGCCCAAATCTTCACCTTGCGCTTTTCCATCGCCTACGTGCTGATGCTTTGCTTCAACCATCGCCGCATCTTTGCCGATTCGTGGAAGGATGAGGCCAAGATGGCGCTGCTGGGCATTACGGGCGGTTCGCTCTATTTCTACAGCGAGAACGAGGCGATGAACTTCACCACCACCACGAATACTTCGCTCATTGTGTGCTCCTGTCCGCTCTTCGCCACCCTGCTGGTGCGTATGGTCTATAAGGATTCCTCCCGCATCCACATCGTGCAGCTGCTCGGTTCGCTGCTGGCTTTTGTGGGAATGATCATCGTGGTGCTGAACGGCAGATTCGTGCTCCATCTCTCTCCGGTGGGCGATGCCCTGGCGTTTACGGCTTGCATGTGCTGGGCGATTTATTCGCTGCTGATGAAGTCGGTGAGCAATCATTATGGGGCGGCATTCATCACCCGGAAGGTGTTCTTCTATGGTGTGCTGACCATCCTGCCGTATTATCTCTTCATTCCGGGATTCCCGCCGATAGAGGTCTTCAGCCGTCCGCAGGTATTCGGCAACCTGCTCTTTCTGGGCTGTCTTGCCTCCATGATCTGCTTCCTCACCTGGAACTGGTGCATCTCGAAGCTGGGAACGGTGAAGGCTACCAACTGGGTGTACTTCAACCCCATCACTACCATGATATTTGCTTCGTGGGTGCTCGACGAGAAAATCACCCCCTACTTCCTGGTGGGCGCCACCTGCATCCTGCTGGGCATGTATGTGACAGACAAGAAAACCAGGGGAGAATCATAATCTTCCTGAAAAACCAACCTGAAAGCAAACAGACTTATGACAGAACTGAAAAAATATACCTGGTTATGGCTGATGGGATGCATGATGCTGCTGGCAGCCTGCTCCTCAGAAAAAAAGGAGGATGACTCCTGGTACAGACCCATCGATGAGTTTGTTACCCAGCATCAGCAGATGATGCAAAGCCAGCCCGACTCGATGATTCTGCAAATCAGAAATCTGAAATGCGGAGGCAAGCCGGAACTGGTAGAGCAATGGAAAAGACTGATTGTGGCGAAATGCTGCTATCTGAAAGGCGCCGATCCGGAATGCCAGGCGCTTATCGACTCGGTAAACGGCTTTTGCCGCCAGCATCCCGACCAGGAAACCACCTTCAAGATACAGTCGTATGCCGACAACCTGCAGGGTGTATTGCTGCAGGCTGTGGGCAAGCGGGAACCTGCCCGCACTTATTACATCAAGGCTTACCGGGAATTGATGAAACTGGACAATCACAATGATGCCATCGACATCTGCATCAATATCGCCGATGCTTCCCGCCAGCTGGGCAAACTGGCGGATGCATCCTCGTGGTATCGCCGTGCCAATTTCCTGGCAGATTCCCTGAATCTGCACGAAGCTCAGAACAGTATTCTGGCAGGATTGGGACAGGTGTATAACGACCTGCGCAACTATCAGTTGGCGCATTTCTATTTCCGCAAGGCTGAGCGCCAGTATCCGCCCAGGAATCCGAAGGATGCCCATTTCTTCTACAACAGTTGGGGAAATGTGTATAGCAGTCAGGAAAAACCCGCTGAGGCTCTGAAGTGCTTCCTGAAGGCGCAGAAGGCAACCCTGCAGATGGGACAGCCTTTCATGACGGCGGTGGTGGATGCCAACCTGGGACAGACTTATCTGGAACTCAACCGCCTGGATTCTGCCCAGAAATATCTGGCTAATACCACGAAGTTCTTCTTCGTGCAACCCAACATGCAGAACGACCTGCAATTCTATATTGATGGTTTGAATGCTGCCCTGGCATTGAAGCAGAACCGTCTGGACAAGGCTTCGGCGATATTGAGCAAGCCATACGACCTCTCGAAGATGTCGCCCAACTACCTTTATCTCTACCACAAGGGATGGGCGGATCTTTATGAGCGAAAGGGACAGTTTGCCAAGGCTTTGCAATATCAGAAACTGATGAAGCAATACGATGACTCTCTGCGCAACGCCACGATGGTATCGAATGTGCAGGAGAACGAGCTGCGATTCAAGCAGGATACAGCCATCGTTCGCCGCGACCTGACTCTTCAAAGTACGCAGGCAGAGGCAAAGTCGTCCCGATTAATCCTGCTCCTGGTCATCGGTTTGCTGGTGGTGGGTGTGTTGGCGCTGGTGGTGTTCTATCGCTATAAGTCGTTGCGCCACAAGCATCAGCATCGGGAGGAGATGAACCGCATGATGGCGCTGAAGATGGAGAACGTGCGCAATCGCTTCTCGCCCCACTTCGTGTTCAACGTGCTCAACATCTTTATCTCTAATCTGCCAAAGGGCGTCAACGTGAAGCCGCTGCGTCTCCTGATACAGGTGCTCCGAGCCAATCTGCTTACTTGCGATCAGGTGGCAGTAAGCCTGGAAGATGAGTTGCAGATGGTGATGAGCTATTCGTCTCTTCGCCACGAAACCAATCCGTGGCTTCCGATGCCCCGTTTTGACATAGCCAAGGAGGTGGACATGACGCTGATGCTGCCTTCTATGATTCTCCAGATTCCTGTGGAGAATGCCCTGAAGCATGCTTTCGTGGGAATGGAGGAATCGGGAGAGAAGCCGCTGCTCGATGTGAAAGTCTGGATAGAAGACGGCATGCTCCGCATCGATGTCATCGACAATGGCTGTGGCGGCGTGGGTGCCGTGGCTGGCATGGGGGCAAGGAAGACTAATGCTGCGGCAAGCACGGGTACGGGATTGAGAATCCTGAACAGTACCATCGAGATGCTCAATGCCGGAAATGCACGCAAACTGTATTTCAGGATGCAGAGCCGTGCGGGTGCTGCTGATGGCGGGAGTGACCGGCAGAAAGGAATGTGTGTAAGTATCGGAGTACCATGCGAATACGATTATAGCGTGTGCCAGTAGGGTGGGGAAACTCCTTTCGTAAATATGTAAAAAATGGAATAATATGCAAACGGATCAAGATAAAATCAAGGTAGTGATTGTGGATGATGAGCCACAGAGCATCCTGAGGTTGGAGAACGATTTGGCTGCCCTGGAAGATTTCGAGGTGATAGCCACTTCCTCTTCGGCGATGTCGGCAAAGACCTTGGTGATGAGCATGCAGCCCGATGTGCTGTTCATCGATGTAGAGATGCCTGGACAGACGGGTTTCGAGGTGTTGCAATCCTTGAGAGATGAGATGCCGATGGACCTCATCGTGGTGTTCTATAGTGCCTTCAACAAGTATATGATTGATGCGCTGCGTGCTTCCGCCTTCGACTTCCTGCTGAAACCTTATCAGCAGGAGGAACTGGAACTGGTGGTGGGACGCATCCGCCAGAAAATGGAAGGGGGAGATGGTTCGTCATCCTCTTCATCCTCCTCTTCTGAATCCCATCAGGATCCTCAGAATTTATTGGGGGTGAATGGCTTGTTGGGAACATCGGGCAAGCGCCTTGCCATTCAGACCATTTCGGGCTTGCTGATGGTGAAACCCGACGAGGTGTTCTGCTGTACATTTGATGAGGATACCCGTCTATGGCATCTGAGGTTGGCTAACGGACAGATTCATAAGCTGAAGAAGCAGACCACGGCGAAGTCTGTTCTCTCCCTATCTCCATCGCTGGCTCAGGTCCGTCAGGATTGCATCATCAATCTCGACTACCTCATCAGCATCGAGAACTACACCCTTCGCTGCATCTTCTCTCCTCCCTTCGACCAGGAGAACATCACCGTTTCCCGCCGCTGCTACAAGGCGGTGAAGGAGAAGCTGGAGATATTGTAGGGATATAGAATATAATAGAAAGTAATCTGGGCTATTGGCAAGGCTACGGCTCCAGCTTTTATGAAGTGAGGATTATGGTGGGGGAATGAAGGGGAAAAGGACCTGGTGATTTTTAATGTTTTAGATTCTTCAGGAATCTGATAGACTTATAAAAAGGAAGCGACGAAATGCAGATAATACGTTTCGTCGTTTTCTTTATCCAAGAAAATCTTTACTCCAATATTCTTTCAAATAGCATTTTTTATTCGCTACCACCGAATAAAAATGCTTGATTTTATTCGGTGCCAGCGAATAAAAACTTTTGCTTCCAATTTACTACTAAAAAACTCAGAATACCTTATTTTACAAGTTTTAGGGTATTCAGAATGCCTTATTTTACATGTTTTGGTGTTCTTAGAATGCCTTATTTTACATATTTTACTAAAAGTTAGTGTCCTTCATGGAAGTACAATGTGACTTTTAGGGGAAGTACAGTACATACTCAGAACGAAATCACCTTCTCAAAAGAAAAGGTTCCTCTTAACCCCCAAGAACAACCGCTTGTTAGCCTTAAATGCCCGATAAGTACTTTTGCGGAAATATGGGGGTTGTTTTGTGTTGAAAAAAATGTTATCTTTGCATTAATTAATAAGAATATTATATGGAAGATGCAAAGTTAAATGTCATTGTGCTAGGCAATGACCCTCAGTATATTCAGAAGTTTCGCTCAGCGCTGACTTCTATGCAGACAGCAACATCCAAACGGACTGCTATCCAGACAGTTTCGAAGCTGTTGCTGGTAAAGGCAGAAGATGTGTTTGCCTGCAATTTCGATGAAGAATGTCATCTCTGGAATATGCGGATGGTGGATGGTACTGAGTATAAGCTGAAGAAGCAGACCACGGCGAAGATGATACTGGGCATATCTCCCTACTTTGCTCAGATACGTCAGGATAGAATCATCAATCTTGAATATCTGGCAAGCATCGAGAATTACACCCTCCGCTGTACATTCTATCCTCCTTTCGACCAGGAGGAAGCCTTCATTTCCCGCCGCTGCTACAAGGCGGTGAAGGAGAAGTTGGAGATACTGTGATGATTCTGGGGGTAAAGATGTGATTATTTATTGATGAAGGTGAATATTTTATGTAAAAAGTTACGGAGAATATAAATAATCTCCGTAACTTCTTTCGTTTTAAATATGCACATCATGATTACTTGCAGATATATTTCTTGCCATTGATGATGTTGATACCCTTTTGAGGAGCGTTTAGACGACGGCCATTCATATCGTATATCTGACCTCTCTTTGTTTCTTGCCTGATTGGGGTGCCAATTGATGTGTCTACATCCTTTGTGGTGAATCTTATCCTGTATTCGTTGCTGTTTTGAGACCCATTCCTAAGTTTAAGACTACCTGCTGGCACAATCAGCGTATAGTGCGTACTAAATTGTAGAGCCTTCTGGGGTGTTATGGTTGTCTGAGTCTCTGCAGTTCCGTCAGAATGTATCTTTGTTTCGAAATGGCTGTCGACGTATATTTTTGAACCATAGTCTGTTTCTAGCCTAATCCATTGGGAAATAGGTTTGTTGCTCGCATATGATACCGCCTGGTTAAATTGTAGCACAGGCTTTACGTTTATATCCACATCCATATCTCCATCTTTTGGCGAGGAGTTAACCAGCTTGATTTCCGTTCCCCCTTCTATTACTCCATCTCCATCTTCGTTCACAGTTATGAAAAATGTTACAGTTTTCAAAGGCATGTCTATTGAATGTCCGTATTCTCGTTGGTAGACATGGCATGATACCTCCACCCGTCCCCCAGTAACGTACTTGGTTGCTCCTGTAGCCAATATCGTACAATAACTATCGAACAAGGAACCACCACTGGTAGATGTTACACAAATAGAAGGAAACCACCAATCATATCTGCTGACATAATGATTGGAGAAAGGAGTGGCATTGACTTTTAATGTGGTTTCTTCACCTATTTTAAGCGTAGAGTAAAATATCTCTGCCTTGGCTGTTGTTACAAACATAACAAATAGCACTAATAAATAAACTAATCTTCTCATTGTATTTATCTGTTTTAATTAGTAATCTTGTTCTTGCTATAAATGTATTCCAATTTTCATTGCAAATTTAGTGAATTTTTCGATAATCACCTTTCGCTTGTCTGCCTGGAAAGGTTTCAGATATTTGTTTCCTAAAATCTGCTGGATGGCAGCCTTCTTGCCGCCATTATTTTATATTTATGCCATTTACTCTTTCATATCCTTTCATTTGCCCATCCCAATAAAGTTTTCCATTCAAAAGAGTAATCAAATCTCCATTTGATAAAACAATTTTGTTATTAGCAATAACATAGGTATAGATATATCTATCAGAAAATTCTGCAAGATAAAAAGGATATTGAGTATTTGTTTCTTTATAAAAGGCATTATTATTCTTCTTTTGGTATGTCTGAAAACAAATGCGCTGAACAGTATTGGCATTAATAAAATGCCATAGATAAATACTGCTTTCACCACCTCTCCATAAAATGCCGTCTGACCAATAAGCACCAAAATATGAAGTTTCGGTATAATCGTTTGGATCGTAATTATAGGCATCTTTTACTTTTTGACGAACACTTTCTAAACATATCCAATATCCCTCAATACCGGATTTTGTGACCTCAATATCGTCTTCATCCTCATTAGATGAAGATGAACAGGCGGTAAAAGAAACCATTGCAAACAAGGCGATGAGAAACGCCATTAAAGATAATTGTATTTTTTTCATGAGTTGTGCCCGTCATGCCGATAGCAAAGCTTTAGATTATTTTGAATATGGGCGGTATTAATCCCTGTGACTGCTATAAAAGCTAGTTGAAATAATGATATCTAGTGACACCCAAACCATCAGGTTGTCTGGCACAATAAGTGAAACCTCCTACATAATAATTACACTTGTACGTGTCGGAATTTTTACTGACATGTCCTTTATTTCTATAGGAATCTTTGCTACCGCTGAGCAGTATTTTTCCGGAATCTCTATTCACCCATTTATAATAGCTGTTGTATTTCAAGGTGCCGCTTTTCTCGTCAATGGTGATAATCGTAGTTACGGATACTGGAGAAATTGTAAAGAGAGAAGTATCGGCACTTCCAAAGTTACCTCCATCACCTCCTCCTGTTCCATCATCCTCATTATCTTCGTCCATTCCTGGTGTATAAGGCATCCATTCTCCTACGATGTCGGGATAAGTATATTTATGGGTATCCTGATCTTTCGGAATCATGTATGTTGGTGTTTCGGGGGTACAGCCCACATAAGAGACTGTGAGATGGATGTTCTTTTGCAAGGCACGTCGATAACCATCCTTGTATTCATAATACAGGTCTCGCTCCAAGACCGAATAATAAAAGGCATAGCAACTTACCTCATAAACGATGTCGCTATTGTTAGTTATTGTATGACTTTCTGTATGACCTAGAAATTCAAAAGATCGAATTTTGTCTTCCGCCAAGTGTCCATATTTGTCACAAAATTTACAACTGAAAGATATTACGGTTCCATCGTTCACTTCTGTTACCCCATAAGTATCCTTATGGTGCTCTACGAAATGAACACCATCAAGTTGCTCTGAATCTTCAGAGTCTCCACTGCTACATGCCATAAAAAATAGATTCATGGCAAGTAATAAATAGAAAAAATGTTGCTTCATAAATGTGCTCATATTCTTATTTACGCTAAATGCATTAATATTTCTCTGCAAAATTAGCTATTTTTTCGATATGTTGCAAACGGGTTTTTCGATGGTTGGGGCTAAGTGGCGGTTTGCGGGTTACAAGCGGTTGTTTATAAGGGGTATGTGGTTTTAGTTTTATGATATTTTTAGCTATAATAAGAGGAGTGGATTCAGTACGAGAGTTTATAATATACGAATAAAGCCCGCATGCAATCAGCAAGATTGCATGCGAGCTTTGTTGTTAGACCATTTCTTGAATCTGTTATTCTCGTTATTCTGTGATTTTCCAATCCAACACACCTTTTCCTTCTTCGTCTAGCTCAATGCCGAGACCTATTACCTTTCGTTTATCTGCCTTGAAAGGTTCTAGGTATCTGTTATCTAAAATCTGCTGGATGGCAGCCTTCTTGCCGCCATTGTTTCTCAGCTTCAGCTCTATCACGTAGATGTAGCGGGAAGTTTGTGCGATGAGGTCGATTCTTCCAGTGGCAAGCATGTGCTCCACTTCAACTTTCAGCCCGATGGCATTCAAAATAGTACTGATGATGAGGCGATAGCGCTCTTCCATGTCCATAGAGGCAAGCTTCTTGTTGCTGTAAGGCACGTCGGCAACCAGTGCTTTCAGCGTTTTCATGGCATCCGCAATCTGCCCCGTACCCAATTGACGGAACAGGCTACTTTGCAGACTGATGATATCGCTTTCTGATTGCATGGTCAAGGTTGGCAGCACAACCTCGTAAAGTGCCTGTCTTACTTCCTGGTTTGGGAAACCTAAGAAATAGCCAAATTCATCGCTGCTTTTGATGGTAAGGTAGCCCGTCTGATAGAGGAAGAGCTCGGCACCACCATTTATTACATCAGAACTCTCAAGAGTTTTGCGTAAAATCGGACAATGTTCAAAATTGCGTAATCGCAATTCCATGTTGTCAACAAACTTCGGCAGCATGGAGGTAGCTCCGGATGAAACCCAGAAACAACTCAAGTCTTGCGTATCAAGCGCATTGAGGAGACTGAAAGGATTGTAGACGTCCACCATATTTCTGCGACTGAAATGGTAGCCATCGTAGTAATCCTTCAGGTTGTCGTGAGTTTGCTGCAAGGTCCAACCGTTCACTTCTGCCATTCTTTCCAGTTCTGGCTTGAAGTTTTCTCCGATTTCTTCTTCTGTAATACCGCAAATTGCAGCATATTCTGGAAGGAAACTGATATTGGTCAGGTTGTTGAGTACCGAGAAAAGAGAAATCTGGGTAAACTTGGTGATACCCGTAATGAAGACGAAACGTTGGTACGCATCATCAGCTTTCAAGATGGAAAACACGCTTCTATATACTTCTGTGCAACCCTCATGCTCGGGAGTTTTCCACGAGTGCTGGAGAGGAGAGTCGTACTCATCGATAAGAATGGCAACCTTGAGCCCTGTTTGCTTATAGGCGGTTTTGATGATGAGGTCGAAGCGGTTTCCTAGTGAATCTGTTGGTTTAATATGGATGCCATATAATTGCTCATAAACATCAAATGTTCGATCCAGATATGCTTTAACTTCATTTGCAGTCGCTCCCCCTCGGCTCATGTCAAGTCGAATCACAGGGTGCTGCTTCCATTCCTTCTCCAACTCCATTATTTTCAGTCCTTCGAAGAGATCTTTGCTTCCTTCGAAGTAAGCCTGAAGTGTATCAACAAGCACAGATTTACCGAATCGGCGAGGGCGGCTCAAGTAATTATACTGTTTGCCATTGTTCGCCAATTTCCAGATGATGTCACTCTTATCTATATAGAGATAACCTTCTTCTCTGATCTTATTGAAAGATTGTATGCCTACCGGCAACTTTCTGCATGCATTGTTTGCCATAACTATTTCTCCTATTCCTGTCTTTAGCCGCAAAGATACGGCTATTTTTTGAATCATGCAAGTTTTTGGCAATTAAAAAGATGTAAAACTATGCTTGATAAGAGAAAAGACTATAGTGAACTCCGTACATTTTGAAAGTCCTATTATTTATTTTTTATTGCTCTAACAGCCCATGTCGAATAATTGTATCTGTTTGGTGATATTGAACTATAATAAGGGATGGCGGAACGTTCTGTATATAACTCGGCAGGTTTCTGATAGAAATTATATTCAATCTCGTAGTAATCCCAATAACTATATGCTCCAGAACCAAACCCTACGGATTCGGTAGAAGCTGTTCCGTAATTGGTAACCTTATGTAATCTTGGCAGATATATTTGTTTTCCGTTTGGACCAGTGATGAGCAAGCCATAATCAATGATTTCCATTTTGCATTGTGCCAGTTCTTCTACCTGTTCTTTTGTTGGTAAATTACAGTCGCTTCCATATAACTCTTGAATCTTTGCTGTAGAACGATTGGAACTGGTTTCGTTGCCTTCTTCCATAGGATTGGCGGCTCCTAAATTTTTCGTACCCCATTCGCAGCTTAAACCTAAATCAACAAAGTCATTAGTATAGTCTGGCAGTTTTCTCAAGGAACTACTCTGTTTTTCTCCAATAAAAATATTTTGACCTATTGTGATGAAAGGGCAATAGTAAACCGTTGCCTCTGGATTGCAATGTACACGAGTACTGTTAGATTCTGAAATAAAATGCAAATCGCTATTATCATCGTAATAACTATTGTTGAACTTCTCTAAAAGCTGTGGACCATTTAAGGCTATAGGCTTTTCTGAATATACAATTGCGGTTCTGAAATCTTCTTTTTTGTTTAGACCTTGTGTGTCTATATCGTAATTTAAGGTTGCTTCTTGAAATGTCTGGTCGGTCAAGTTAGCTGTCATTTTTCCGTTGTAAGAAAGCTCTTTGGTCTTGAAACTGCATATTTGTTTTCCTACAAAGTAATATTCGCTAGGTCCAACGAATGTCCTATAATAGTATGTTGTGTTAGGCTTTAAGTATTGTATGGTAGTGTAGATGTTTCTACCTTTGTTTTCACCATAAGCCCTCGTTGTTAGCTCATCTGGTTTTTCGCCATACTCTATTCCGACCGGCAAGTCATATACTTCACCTTCAGGGTAGTTTACATAGCCAACAACATCTACATAAGTCATGCCGGTTTCTTTTGCTGTACCAGTTACGGCAATATCTGAATAATTGTCTATTCCTGTATTAGGATTAGGCATGTCATTGTTGCTGGAATCATCACTGCTGCAACTGCCAAGGAAGCATAAAAGTAATGCCAATAACGATAAAAATTTAATTGTTTTCATAAAGCTTGTTTTTAAAAATGTTAATATTTTTAGTTTCTTGTATATTAGGATGATTTGTTATGAACCTTTTAGATTTAAACGTTCTAGGAACATTAGATTCATTGGTCTATTGGCAGCATAGCCTTTGCCTATCTCGCCAATTGCATTGATGCGGAGTTTCTCTAACTCTACCGCATCCTCATACTTCTTCTTTGTTTCGTAATCAACATCAGACTTGACAACCTTTGCTACCTCGGAAAGCAAAGACATAGCATCCTTGTAACATTTGGCTTCAGGATCTACAGAAGATAGAATAGCTACCACAGGAACACTACCTTGCTGAGTAGGATTAGCCGCCCATAAAGCTTTCGCCTTGTTAAGACGAGCTAGAAAATAAGTATCCCGATAGAGTACATATATCCTCATGGCTTCTTTCATGGCAGAATCATAGCCATTGCAGCAGGTAGGAACTACCGCCAGCATAGCCAACGCTTCACCATAATTCTTCATTGCCACCTTCGACTTCACCTCCTTCATGATGATAGGAAGCTGAGAATCATAGTAATTGATGATTCTCTGCTTCAGTTCTGAAAGGAAAGAAGTTATCTTGGTGTTTCCACGATTCAACTGTCTGACGGCATTCATGGAAGCCTTGGTATCATTGGTGCCCACACCCTTCACCTCCACGTATGCAGAACTGAACAGTTTCTGATGGTAGATATCCACTAGATACAAGGTGACTCCAAACACATTCACTATCTGAGCGGGAGCCCCACCTTGCACATGTCTGTCCAACTGGTCAAACTTTGCCGTAACGGCAAAATTGGCATTATCCCATCCTACATCCAGTTTCGACTGAGTAACCAATCTCTCCAACTGCGTCTTCAACGTAGAGGCAGTTTCATCCGTTACATGGGCAAAGCCATTGTCTATCACCACAGATATAGGAATACTGCAATCTTGAGCCATCACTCCTTGAGCGGGGAACAGCAAGCAAGAGGCAAGTATATATTTTAAAAGATTCTTTTTCATAATTCACTCGTTTTATTTTTCACCGAAAATCAACACACATCTTCCAAGTCCCTGATTTACCACCTTTACTGGAATATTGTAAGGGGCAGCCTTGAAATATCTAGCCATATTACGGGCAAAAGCATGGGTATCCATTGCCAGTCCCTTATCATTGTAGATAGGAATTCTCACCTGCTCATACTGCAAGGTAAAATCTGTAGCATCCGATTTGTTGAAGCGATGGTTTACACAATTCTCGCTCAGCCAATTATCAATCACTTCATTCAGTTCCAAATCGCCATATTCCTGAGTGAAATCCAGTCCACTACCATTATCGAAACATTTCATGGTGAGAGAAACTTCGCGACCATTCGTCAGCATATCATCAAAATGACTTTGCAAGCGCTCACAAAAAACGTCCATGTGATCTTGAACAGCTTCCTCTAACAACACCGGTATCTCGGCAGAGAATGAACCTTTTCCCGTTCCCTCTGCGCCGGCAATCTGCTTATCAGAATAAGCATCAATAGCAGCGAGATTATAAGTGATGGAACTCTTGGGACCCATGGTGTTCACCGTCCAGTCTAATCTTAAAAGAATATCAGCCTTGGCCTGTCTGCGCAATTGGTCAAGAGGCGATTCGGCAATAGAAGAACCTGCCTTGCTCGTGATGAGCGCATCCTCGGCTGCATTACGACTGATACTTTTGATAGTCTGCTGCAAGTCTTTAAGCGTAAAGCCTCTGTCAGCCATCAGATTGCCGATTTTTGTGATAACGGCATTGAGTTGCTTATCCGTAGCGACCGCAGTCTTAAAATCAGATACTTTTTCCTGGGTTCCCTGATTATTAATGGTAAGCATATATCCATGTTCATTACACCAGGCATCGCTTGGCATTACCATCAGGGTAGGCTTCTTAGCCTGTCCGAAAACTGCCGTGAAGGAAAATACCATCAAGGCAACTGCTAAAATATGTCTAACGTTCATAGCTTTTCTTTATAAATGTTCATTACTTATTATATTGTCGGCCTTCAGGTGAGCCTTCAGTTGAGGACGCAGTATTCTGATGGTCATCTCGTAAGAGTAGCCCACCTTATCCTTTGCCCTTGCAGCCGATCCCTTCTTGGTATCACGCAATGAGACGTATTTTTTATAGTCGCCACCATCGGCAAAGAATTTGTTGAAATAGTCTTCATAACGTTCACGAGCATTCGCCTCTGTTACCAAAGGGCGCATGTTGCAACCAGCCACCCCCTCGCGGATACCATCGAAGACAACCGTCCAGACAGCATTCTTCATGGCCTGTTCCTTGGCATCAGCACGGTTTTTGCCATAACCAATGACTCTCAGGGTTTGAGATCCATCAAGTTCAACTCCCATACATTTGATAGAAGTGCGGTTAACCACAGTCTGTGCCTTTATAGCAGAAGGAATCAGTGCTATGACTAACATAAATAATATTGAAATCCATGTTCTCATAATCGTATTCTTTTAAAAATTAGAAACCCGACGACAACGAGCGCACCACTCCTGCAGTTTCCAAGGTCTTTCGCAAAGCCACCTTGTTGACCTGCACGATAGCTCCACACTTATAACCCTTTGCCGTCTTTACCCTTTCATAAGAACCAGCGATGATGCTTGCATAGTTCTGGCATTCTCCCGTAGGAGCGAAGAATTCCCTGCAATATTCAGCATGGCTTGCCTCTGTTTCTGCAGAAGCCATCGCAGGTTGTCTGGTACCGCTATTATTGCCAGTGCAACCACGGAACACGATGCCATGAACGGCAGCTCGCTTCAAATCCTGATCATTAGCCGACTTCGCATAGACAAAAACCTTCACCAAGACCATTCCTTCGTTTCCTGATCCAGCTCCAGTAATGTCATACTTCGGCATGTTGTTACTTTTGGCTAATGCAGAAAGTGCTATTGTCAATATTGTGAACAACAAACTCAATACTCTTTTCATACGTCTTTAATTTATTTAATTTCCCTTACTAACATTCCTGCAAAAAAAGGTCCTCCGCTAACTTTTTCAAAAGTCGTAAATTTTAAATCTGCCCCTTCTGCCTTTTCTTCTGCAGCCATATATCGATTGTCCCATATTTTTCCTTTTATAGGACGGATTACTCCAATTCGTTTATAATTTATGTGACCTTTGGAATCCTCCACAGTTTCTAATACTTCATAGCGACTGTTCTCTGTAACGCCTTCTTTCATGCCGATTTCACATGTTAAAGGTTGAATGTTATAGAGTGGTGCCTTAACTTTAAATACATCAAAGTTCTTTTGTAAACTTGCGATGTTTTCATCCAAAGCCCTTTGGCAAGCTTTTCTTACCATTTGTCGCGGATTATCTTTGTTTATTCCTAAAAAGGATACACTTTTACCGCTACTTTCTTGCATACCTAAATATAGTAAAGAAAAACGCCCTCGGTTGTTTTCAAAATTCTCCTTCTTTTTGTCATCACTGTTTTCTGAATATATGTCTTTGTAAAAGTATGAAGAAATTTCATCGTCCCAGATTAATTGGTACAAGTATGTTTTTATCTTTACGTTAAAGCCTTTGTATGAAGAAATGATAGTTCCTAAATTGTTCTCTTCGCTCACCTCTATTCCATTAAGGGCACCGGCCATTTGGGTAGCGGCACTTACCACGCCTCCTATGATGGAAGAACCTTTGCTTTGATCGATATATCTAATATCATTTATCAAAACAAAAGTGTTACCAATAAGTTCTTCTCCTGCATCTTTTAGGAGTGCGTCTTTACGTACAGAGAGAGCAGCAAGTCTTTTTTCAACTTCAGAAGCATTCTGGTAACCTCGTTCCTGTACCAAGTTCATATTACAGATTCCCGTTGTTTTTTTTTCTATTAAACCATTTGGCAATGAGGCGGCTTGCTATAGCTTGTTTTTGAAGGAAAAAATCAAAATCATTCATTAAGGTTTTGTCAGAAGATGCATTAATCTTAAATCCCATGTGTGAATCTAGATTCTTCATCTTCAATTTCCCATCTGCGGTATAAAAGACTTTTTTCCCGATTGAATGGTCATTGTATTTGTCTGGAACTGGCATTTCGTTAAAGACATTCTCAATTTCTTGTGCAAAGCTCAAATCTCGATGTCCTATCATGAAAGAACAGATAGACCCTCTTCGATAGAGAAATACAGAATCTCTTGTTTGTGAAACCGCAACAAGAGATTCTATTGTTAGCAAAAATAATATAATTTTTCTCATATAGTAACAGTTAAAAAATAACTTGGTACAAAAATGCTAAGCAGATTTGCACCT
>ERZ1026901.718-NODE-718-length-23742-cov-8.593448_pt1 | contig 23742 bp, 24 predicted proteins | sample MGYA00380179_ERZ1026901 | MGnify/ENA primary metagenome ERZ1026901 (study PRJEB33269, sample SAMEA4719815) | human gut metagenome | biome: human-associated habitat; feature: organic feature; material: feces | place: Cameroon | collected 2013-10 ... | reverse complement strand
AAAGTAAAAGTTAAAAAAATAACAAAAACAAGCTTGCTATCATTCGTGCTTTGTTATGAGTTTTTGTACTGTGTATAATGTCAGAATAGGAAAGAGAATATTACGTTACATCCATCATTAAAGAGTATATAGCATCATTGCCCGCCGGAACGGCAGTTGCTCCCGTCCTCGCCCCTGCGGGCGGGGGCAACTGCCGTTCCGGCGGGCAATGATTCATATTGAACTTAAGATGGCGGATAACTAAGCATCGCTGTAAGTCATCATCAATTTCATCAACTAATCACATCAACACCTGTACGACTCACGTCTCGTGCCGTTCGTCTCGCTAACTGCCTGTTTAAAGGCGGTCTGGCAGGCGGCGCGTTGCGCTGTCTCCTGCTGCTCTGTAATCTCTCCCTGGCTTCGGCGGTCAGGCAGCTGCATCACATGAAACATCATCATGCCGCCTTACATGCCGCGTTGCGGCATCATTTGCCAACCCTGCGAGCCTGAAGCACCACAATTATATCCGTCCGGTTATTCTCGTCTGATTTGCCTGTAAAACCCGGCAAAAATGAAAAACCTGTCCGCGACTGCGTCAGCTTACTGCTGGCAAGGCCACCAAGCACAAGTAATTCACCGTCCTTAACATCAACCTTTGTGCTGATTTCCCGCTTCGTCAGTGTCGGGCTGGAGTTAACGCCTGTCGTTGTCTTTACAAAATCGCTCAGTTGCTGGCTGATATCCAGTGTTATCAGTCCGTCAAGCACAACCGGCGTTACTGTAAAAATCGCCCCGCTGTTCCTGTATGTCACAGACTGGACTGGCGTTCCGCTGCTGCCCTGATAGCTGACACTGTCCAGCACCGGAACTTCCTGACCCACAGTAAACTGCGACTTACTGCCGGAAAGCACCGTAAGACGCGGATTACTCACGACATTAAAGCGTGAATCCTCTTTGATCAGACTGTAAAACGCATTCAGCCCTCCAACATTCAGCGTAAACGAATTACCCCCATCAAGACGAGCCCCCACAGACATCCCCAGTTTATTACGGAACAAATCAGCAATAATTTGCAGTCCGGTTGCATTGCGGTCTGTCGTCTGGACTTCAAGAACATAGCCGCTCACCGTTACCTGCTCTGCCGGAACGTCAATACGCGGCAGTATTTTTTCTATCTGCCGGACGGATGCTGCCGGACCGGAATAAACCAGCACTTCGGCATCCGTTGCGATCGACATACGCGTCGATGCACTGTCTGTCGTGGTTATACCTGACACACCGCCAGACAAATAATCGACGGACTGAATATGATTACTGAAAGCCCCGGAAGAAACCACAGAGTTAAGCATTGCCGATAAATAACTCACGCTGCGGTATTTAGGGCGATAAGTAAAAACCACATCAGGCACTTTCTGCTCAGTCTGCTTTATCACTGAAATGTAATCCACGCCATCCTTCATCGACGTGACGCTGATATTCAGGCGTTTAAGGTATGAAATAAAAAAGCTTCGCGGCTCCTGATTTTTACTCAGATAGAAACTGACAAGTCTTGTGTCTCCTGCAATATCCGGCGACAACTGATAAGGGCGATTAAAAACCCGTTGCCAGACCATGCTGATAACCTGAGGTAAAGGCGCATTGTCCATTGACATCTCCACACGTCGTGCCTCACTTTCTGAAACGGCATAAGCCGGAGAAAAAAATGATAAAAGCACAAATGAAAAGAATACGGTGATCAGTTTCATTTTTGCCCCCTGAAAGAAACCGGATTATTACAGGACCATGCAACAACCTTCACGCCGTCCACCTCTCCCTCAAGCATAATATTCAGCCCCCTGAATTTATTTGCGGAAACCATACGAAGGCGATTATCCGTATCGCGCAGAAAAACATAGTTCCGGTCCCCGTCATTAAAACGCCCTATTACGCACCACTTTTGAGAAGGCGCAGGAGCGGTTTTATTCTCCGGTGAAGGCGAAACATTAACCGACGGCGAAGACGGCGAAGAACGTAACGGCGCTGACTGCTGTGCCTGTTCTGTTTTTTTCTGCGGATTAAAAAAAGGCAAAAGAAAACTAAAGAAGAGATAAACAGAAAGCAATATAAGAAAAATAAACAAAAGAATAACCTGCGGTTTAAACAAAACCGCCCTTGCGTCAGTTCTTGTTTCCACCGCTCCCTTAACATCATGAGAGCTGTAAAGCGGGTAAATATCTTTACTGTAACGGCAGACATAATTTGAAAGATGCGTTGCCTTTGTGGTTCTGGAACCGTCGAAAACATCAACGCGATAACTTTTATGAGAAAGACCAATCAGTTTTTTCATTCTGAAAGTCTGCTCAATACGCTCACGAAGAAAGCGAGGCAACGTTGTCAATGCCTGATTAATAAGAACAAGGTCGCAGGTTTGCCCCGTTTTTTCATCAGCATAATGGCGATGCTCGGCAGCAAAGATACGGGCATCAGATGACAAAGCTTTATCTGATGTAAAAAAACGATGACACTCATCGAGAATAATTAAATCACCTGGCTGGCAGAGTGATTTATCCTGATTTCCCTTAACCGGATAAAAATCAGGGGACATAACCCGCTCATTTTCAACATGAATGATTTCACCTGGTGAAATATCATCACTTATCAGTTTATTTTTATAACAATACTGAATGATTGCCTCATGATTCAGTCCGTATATATTTGAGACAATCCTTCGGCCGGATGCAACAGCCGGAATAATAACAGACTTAACCACTTCATAAGATTTGCCAGAACCCGGCACGCCAATATATGCAGTAATAGCCATAAATCACCCTCTTAATTAAAGAATGGAATGCGGCGTATAAAGAAACGCGTAAACATGGCTGAAACCATCATGGGCAAAACAACATCAAAAGACATCAGATTAAGAAACCACAAAACAGAAGAAGGCAACTCTGAAAAAAGCGAGGAAATACTGCTACCATCAGGAAGATGAGTCACAATCAACGGAAGAACTTCTACAACCATAATATAAATTGCAGAGAACATTACAAACTTAATGAGTGCAGTACGAAAAATAAAACCAAGAGCAGTATTTATTGCAGCAATAAAAATGGCAAACATAATTCACCACCTGATTATCAGGACCGAAGAACAATAAAGAATGAAAGCATGGAGCCAATCAGCGTCATAATCACCCTGAAAGTGGCCCTGACTTCATCGGTATCAAGCAGCACACAAAAAGTATCCAGTTGATAATCTTTATTCCAGATATTGAATGTAAAGACAGGACACTGCCCCCGTGGAATTGTCAGTGAAAAATCACGCGCAGAAGGCCACATATTCCACAATGGAGAAATGAATGATGAAGGCTCAGGAGATGAAATATCAGGCGTATCCACTGAAGGTGCAGTGCCAAAGTCATTTGACACAGTCACGTTAACATTTACCGTAGCATTACCTGTTACAGTGGTACTGCCAGAACCTGTTCCGACTCCAGCTCCTGTACCGCTACCCGTTCCAGTGCCTGTACCCGTTCCAGTGCCTGTACCCGTTCCAGTGCCTGTACCCGTTCCAGTGCCCGTACCCGTTCCAGTGCCTGTACCCGTACCGCTGCCTGTACCCGTACCGCTGCCTGTACCCGTACCGCTGCCTGTACCCGTACCACTGCCTGTACCCGTACCACTGCCTGTACCCGTACCACTGCCTGTACCCGTACCGCTGCCCGTACCTCCAACGGGCTTAAAACCGGGGTCAATAACAGGAGGGGTATATTTACCTCCAGAATTGCTGGTATCACCACCTGGTGTCGGAGGAATAGCAATAACACCAGATTCTGTAAAACTTGCAGAATCACCGATGCGGAGATCTACCGTAGAACGATAATTGTCTACGTCAGCAGAGGAATATTTCAATAAAAACGAAGATATCCCGCGATATTCAGAGAGGCCATCTAATTGTTCAGTCAGCCCGTTAAGAATATCTGCAATATCCTGAGATGCCAGATTATTTCCAGAGAAAGAAGGCACGTGGAGAGACGATGAGAATGGATTTTCAGTGGTTGCTGCCTCGCAAGTAGAATTACCGTCAGAATAAAACAGAACCTGACCGTTATCACAAAAAACAGAATCCTCACTTAACGTTACTGACCAGAATACAAACGAACTCTGGGACCAGGAACCTCGAAAATAATAAGCGTAGGAGAATGTGTACCACTCATTATCAACGATACTCTTCGGAGGAGTATAATAAGACGACTGAAGCGAGGCTTTATCTTCAGGAGGTAAGCACTGAATAACCCGCGCAGCAGCAGAAAACGGCGAAGTACTGGTAACGTAGCAATTATCAAACCCGCCATGCCAGGCCTTGACACCCGCACTCATGGCTGGAGTGTAATAAAACGCGTTATAGCCGTTTTTATCTAAAACCAATTTTGCCACCTCCTCAGCAAAAGGCTTTCCTGCGGCATAAATTCCAAGACTGACAGTAGTTACACCAAGACCGTAAGCCAGAGTACTCCACGACATTGCTGAAGCAGAAATTCCGGCAGATGCAGCATAATTTGATGCAAAAGACGCTGCCGCACGTGAATATCCTGATAACGTTGCCGAAATAGATGAGGCGCTGGCCCCCATTGCAGATAATTTGCGATTAATAATACCGGACAATTCAGAAGAAAATGTTGTGGTAGTCAGTGTCGCTGTTTCAGCACAGGCGTGATTTGTTAACAAAACGTACAATAGCGACACAGAAATATTTTTCAAAAAACTCATTTCATCACCAGTAAAAACTAAATGGTTTTACAATTCGACGGAAATCCTGATCGGCTTTTTCAAGAATAACTGAAACAATATATTCTTCAATGGTTGTATTTTTATTGTGAATAATTCTCTCTATCTGCTCGATAGTGTATTCCGGCAATTTAACTTTAAATTCTTGAGTAGACATAAAATCTCACAAATTAGATTTAAACCCAATGACGCAACATAACCCACAAAGGGAGCCAAACATCATAAAAATAAAATCAAACATAAATATCCAAAAAAAGGGCGGAATATCCGCCCTTCCTCATAAAAAACAACTCAGATACTTCTGAGGGCTCCCCATACTTTACGAACGCCAGCAAAAGTCAGATAAACTGTAACTCCTGCAACACCGATAGAAAGAATAACAGCAGAAACAGAAGACATATCAATACTGTTAGTCAATGATGAAAAATCGACTGTACCAGCAAAAGACGGAGATACAGCAAGAGCAGAAGCAGCGGAAAAAGATAAAGCTGCAACTTTCTTATTAACACCCTTAAAAAGATTGGTCATTTTTGCAAACATAATTAAAGTCTCCTTATTAAACTCCAAATTGTGGAAATAATCATGCCAAGAAAAAAACAAAATACTGGCAGTGAAAATCCCGTTAAAAACGCCGAGGAATCAACCCCCGACACATCAGGTATCCCCACGCAAATAGCATTAATTTGCGTGGAAACCGAATCCGAATTAACAGACATGAAACTTAATTCTTATCTTTACCAGCGGGCAGTGCACCCAGCGGCTGACCGTCAAAACGTTTCATGGAGCCGGAAATAAAACGATACCAGACACCATGACGTTCAGAGCCTGTCGACCATGAGTTAACATCCACCGTGAGATAAACAGGTTTGCCCTGCAAATCAGGACATGAATTAAAAAATTTAAAATCCTCCTCAGTACAGGAAAAGCGCTCATGCTCCTCACGGCGGACTTTTAATTTTCGGTCCTCATACGGATAGGCAATAACAATGGCATATTTGGGTTTGGCCTCAGGGTTATAATGAGAACCCGTGGGTTTTAACTCCTCATCATTTATGACAGTGGCGTGAATAAAATATCCCGCCATTGTCATACCTGCGGTAAAACCCTCAGGGGAAGGAAACGGAAAACTGTCGTAAATTTGATTCATAAATCAGACTCCTCAATGTTAAAAATTCAGTCAGGGACAGTTATTGTCACAAGTCCAAGGGTCGGCTTCGCCGCCCCCACCCGCCGCGCGGGAGCGCGTCGTGCGGTGTCGTGAAGCCGACGAAATAAACACAGATTCATAGCTGCTGCCGCTTCTGACTTCCTCTGCGCGGATTTTTTCTGCGGGGGTCATACGGCGGACAACACAGCCCATAAAACGGGTTATGACCGGAACAGGGCCAAACATGAAACCGGAAATCACCGGTGCGCAGGGTTCACCGTAACGGTTAAAACGGGGTTTACCACCTTCCTGCGGCTGAACGTAAAACGGACGAAGCAGACGTTCAGAACAGAAGAAACCGCCGTTCAGCAGGATATAGGTCCGGAAATCGCCTGCATCACAGGCCATGCGGATGGCTTCCAGTTCGGCGACCTGCTGCGGCGTGAACTGCTGCATATTGATATGATGCGCCTCAAGCGGTGCGCGGAAGCTGCGCATCTGGCGGTAAGCCGTAACGGAGGGAACGCCAAAGAACTGGAACAGGCGAAGGCGCGTTGCTTTCTGCCAGCAGGCGGCACGGCTGACGGCATCACAGAATGAACGGGCAGAATAACGGTCATTCAGGGCGGTAATACCATCCGCACTGACATCACCCGCCATTTTGGTGATGTACTTCACGATGTAACGGAAACCATCACCCTTTTCAGGGTCAATAGCCTCAATACGAATACGGTGCTCTTTCGCCCCCTTTTCATCCGGCTCATCGCGCATGGCCTCTTCACGGAAAATGGCCAGCACCGTTGCGCTCTCATGGGGATTGCAGTAAATCAGGAAATTCCAGTGCGTTGTACCGTCAGCATGAGGCTCGACCGTGCGCAGGCCGGGTATCTGAATACCGGCTTTATCCAGTCTGCGGCAGACCCGACGCCAGACGGTATTCAGCCAGGCGTGCGAATCCTTAACGGTCGGGCAACCTGCTTCCCACCATTTTTTATTCGGACGAGAATGCCATTTTCCGGCAACCTTAAAACTGGTCGTCGGGTGAAAACGTGACGGCGTGGTGAGCACGATGAAGTAGCCGGACAGCCCCATATCTTCGGACAGTTCACAGACGGCCTTTCCACGAACGCAGAGTTCAGCAATCCGGTTTTTCGGATTCGAAACAGAGGCGTTATGCGCATCTTCCAGCGTACAGACCAGCTCATTAAACGCATCAAAGACACCGGAGGACCGGAGATACTTTTTCACGCGTTTACTGCGGACAGCAAACAGGTCACGATGCCAGTCAGAAATATAAGGCGCGTTGCGGTTCAGTATGCCGAGCATGCGACAGACCTCATTAACCCGCTGGTCACGGATAACCCGCAGGAAACGGGTGACAAAAGCCAAATCAGTCAGACGCTTAAGCAATCCCTCATCGCCGTAACGCTCATGATAAGTGGCATAAACGGGGGCGAAATCAAAGCCGGAGATGGCCTGAAAATAGGCCATCACATTGAGAAGGTGATGCTCTGGTACATCACTATAAATGGCCCGAGAAACAAGGCAGTCACGAACAACCGAATCAGCCACCTCAGCAATCTGCTCATCAGTGCAGAAAAGCGAGAATTCATAAGGGTCTCCGTCCTGATTGAAGAAAGCAAAACGGTGCGCGGACTCAAGCGCCATCAGCGCATTTTTCACACCGAGCTGGTAAACCAGACGGCAGAAAGCATGCGCCACGGTGAACGAAAACGAGCCAAACTGTGATACCAGTCCGGCAGCCCTGCCCCTGTCAGCGAGAGATAAATCCGTGCAGTTAATTCCGTAAATCACACGGTCAACCTGTGTGTTACGTGGCAATGCGAGCTGTGCAGATAAGGTCCCGACCTCATCACGATACTGGCGGGAAAGCGTGGCAAGGTTACGGGTGGCAACATCGCGCTCAGTCCGAAAATGCTCACGTTCGGGCAGCGTCAGGCAGGGACGACCAAGGGCAACGGATGCCGCGTCGATGGCGTTATACGCTGTAAGGATGGCTGATTCCGTTTTCATGATTAAGCCCCCGGACTGGGATGCAGGGCAGGGTTAAACATTGTCCCTGATGAAAGCATGGCATTAATGATGCAGAGTAATTTACGCATGGCAGCAACCTGAGCCAGTTTTCTGGGCTTACCCTGAGAAATCAGTCGCATATAAAACACCCGGATAGCCGGGTTAAAACGCACGGCAGAAAGTGTCGGCATATAAAGCGCATTCCTGACCATTGCACGACCGCCCCATACAGTACGGCGACCGCGCATAAATCCGGAGTCCCGGTTAAACGGAGCCAAACCAATCAGGGCACTAATCTGACGGCGGTTCAGTCTGCCCAGTTCAGGAACTTCACCCAGCAGCACGCCAATTGTGGCGGGACCAATCCCCTTAAATGAGGCAAGAAGACCGGATATATCTGCAAAATGTGAGCGGACATGCAGTGAAATATCTGCATCAATACTTTTCAACTCAGAACGCAGGAAAGATAAAACTTTATTAATACTGTCAGTGGAATAGTTACTGGCGGCAGATTTACGCTGCTGCTCAGTGGAAATCATATTCACAACCTGGCGGCGACGGGCCACCATACAGGCCAGTTTGCGACGTCTGTCATCAGTAATTTTTTTGACAAAACGCTCACGGTCAGGTCGGGCATGAATAACAGAAGCAAGCTGCGCAAGCAGCTCAGCATCAATTCTGTCGGTTTTAGCCAGACGCCCCATGGAACGGGCAAAATCACGAGCCTGACGCGGATTAATGACAGAAACGTCATAGCCAAGAGACTGCAGGAAACAGACAACAGCATCTTCATAACCGCCCGTGGATTCGAGCAGAACAAGAGAAACCTGCTGCATGGAAAGCAACGTTTTCAGCTCAGCAAAGCCTGACTCGTTGTTTGATACAGTCTGATGAAGCTGTGCAGGAGACACATGAACATCAAGAGTGAGTTTTGATACATCGATACCAACTGTTACACTGTCTGACATCTTATTTATCCCTTCCTGGTGTGCGAACTTGGCACCTGGTTCAGTCAACAATACGGGCTTGGATAAGAGCAGAAACCATGCGCAATATGCTGTTTAACGGGCTTATACCCTCGGAGTTATCAGGCTACATGGTTTCCGTCAGAGCCTTCGGGGGAAGAGTAAAACACAAAACAAACACACCAGGAGTTAACCATGGAAAGTGGTCATCGCTTCGATGCGCAGACGCTGCACAGTTTTATTCAGGCTGTATTTCGTCAGATGGGTAGCGAGGAACAGGAGGCGAAATTAGTCGCCGATCATTTAATCGCGGCAAACCTGGCAGGGCATGATTCACATGGTATTGGCATGATCCCAAGCTATGTGCGCTCCTGGAGTCAGGGGCATCTGCAAATTAACCATCATGCCAAAATCGTTAAAGAGGCGGGGGCGGCGGTCACGCTCGATGGCGATCGCGCATTTGGTCAGGTCGCGGCACACGAAGCGATGGCGCTGGGGATTGAGAAAGCGCATCAGCACGGTATTGCTGCCGTGGCGCTACATAACTCGCATCATATCGGCCGTATCGGTTACTGGGCGGAGCAGTGTGCAGCGGCGGGGTTTGTCTCTATCCACTTTGTTAGCGTGGTGGGTATTCCAATGGTCGCGCCGTTCCACGGCCGCGACAGCCGCTTTGGCACCAACCCGTTCTGTGTGGTTTTCCCACGTAAAGATAATTTCCCGCTGTTGCTCGATTACGCCACCAGCGCCATCGCATTTGGGAAAACTCGCGTCGCCTGGCATAAAGGCGTCCCCGTGCCGCCAGGTTGCCTGATTGACGTTAACGGCATGCCGACGACCAATCCGGCGGTAATGCAGGAGTCGCCGTTGGGTTCGCTGTTGACCTTTGCCGAACATAAAGGCTACGCCCTTGCAGCGATGTGTGAAATTCTTGGTGGGGCGCTTTCCGGCGGTAAAACGACGCATCAGGAAACGTTACAAACCAGTCCCGATGCCATTCTTAACTGCATGACCACTATCATCATCAACCCGGAACTGTTCGGCGCGCCGGATTGTAGCGCGCAGACCGAAGCCTTTGCCGAGTGGGTGAAAGCCTCGCCGCATGATGACGATAAGCCGATTTTGCTACCGGGCGAGTGGGAAGTTAACACGCGTCGCGAACGGCAGGAGCAGGGGATTCCATTGGATGCGGGAAGCTGGCAGGCCATTTGTGATGCGGCACGGCAGATTGGTATGCCGGAAGAGGTGTTGCAGGCTTTCTGTCAGCAGTTAGCCAGCTAAAAAAAAGCCCGTCCAGTGACGGACGGGCAAACAAGGGTAACATAGGATCAATGAGGGTTAGAGCATATGCGTCTGTCGGCAAACAGACAGGGAAATACTTGTGCTGGACGTAGCGTGAACGCCTTATCCGGCCTACGAATTACTTATAGATAACCGCAGTTCCGCTTAATTTATTGTTGTTGGTGGCAGAAGTGATGCTGTATCCGCTGGCACCAGCAGCCGCAGCTTTCTCAGCCAGTTTCGCTTCCAGGGCATCGAGGGTGGATGCGCCATCGGCAGAAACCACGCCGATTTTATTCATGTTCTGTGCCTGGGATGCCGTTACCGGTTCCGCGGCAAACACGCCAAATGACAGAGTTGAAAGAGCCATAGCAGCAACAACAGCATTGATAGTTTTCATAATTAATCTCTCGCAGGTGATTTTTGTTTAAGTGACGTTGTTTCGTCGATGTGATGAGTATCACGTTTTTTTACGAGAGATAAAATCGAAGAGAATTGACCGCCTTATTCAAATAAATTGATTGATATCTAACATACTGATAAACCATTTATTTGTTGTACTTATGGACTTGTTTTATGCAGCGTGGCAGTCACGGCAGCGTTAAAGGCACGGAATGCCACGCAAAATACAAATTATACTCACTATACATCCCGCCAGTTGCAGTTAACGTAACTGGCTGTCTTTCGAACCTCTGCGATTATATCCTGTATAAGCTGGTTTTTGTAAATCTTTCTCCTGTTGGCAGTGAATGCATAAGCGCACGCCAGGAATGGCTTCCCGACGGGCCTGCGGGATGGGGGCGCCGCACTCTTCACATTCATACAGGCTCTCGCCACGCGGAATTTCACCCCGGGCACGAGCAATCGCATCTTCAATTGTACTGTTGATCTGTTCGTTGACGGCGTCATCGTTAGCCCAACCGGATGCCATATCGTCCTCCCCATATCAATGCTTGTACAGTTAAGTGTAGCTAATATAGGGACGAACTCGGGCAGTTCAAGCGTCAGATCTCCGACCATTCCCGCAGCAGATTATGATAAAGATTGAGCAGCGACAGGATCTCTTCACTTTCACCATAGCGGCTTTTCAGCGACTGAATATTGTTGTCCAGATCGAACAGCATGGCGCGCTTTTTATCATCGCGGATCATCGACTGGATCCACATAAATGATGCCACTCGTACGCCGCGGGTTACGGGCGTCACGCAATGCAGGCTGCTGGAGGGATACAACACCAGATCGCCTGCCGGAAGTTTTACCCGATGTTGCCCGAAGGTGTCATTAACGACCAGTTCGCCGCCGTCGTAGCTTTGTGGATCGCTTAAAAACAGCGTGGCAGAAAGGTCAGTGCGCATCCAGCCGTTTTGTGGGTGACTGCGTACTGCGCCATCCACATGAAAACCGTAAGTTTCATTGTTCTGATAACGATTAAACAGCGGCGTGGAAAGGGTACGCGGCAAGGCAGCGGCAAAGAACAATGCATGTTGGTTAACCGCGTTCAGCACCTCATTTTGCAGGGCGGCGTATAACGCGCTGTGGGTGTCTACCTGTTGATTATTCTTAACTTGCGCACCTTGTGCGCCGGTGGTGACGCGTCCATCAACCCATTCGGCTTGTTCCAGTTGTTCACGAAACCGCGCGACGTCCTGTGGCGATAACACGCAGGGAATGTGGTACATCATACAAGTTCTCCAAAAAGTGGGGCTTTTACCCTACACCGATTTTTAACAGCAGGTGCTTTGTTCATGCCGGATGCGGCGTGAACGCCTTATCCGGCCTACCAAATGATGTGAATTCAATGCATTGCACAACCTTGTAGGCCTGATAAGCGCAGCGCATCAGGCAGTCCTGTTCTCGCCATCAACATTAGTGAGCCCTGCGCCCCACATCTGAATCAGAAATGCATATTGGCGGTAAGCAGGAAGGTTCTTGGCTCGCCCGGGTGATAACGGTAGCCGCTCTTGTTGATTGAGGCGACGTAATCGGTATCAAACAGGTTGTAGACGTTTAGCTGGAGGTCGAGATTGCGATTAACCCGATACCCCAGTTTGGCATCGGCGACCCAATAACCCTCGGTAAATGCTGGCGTTCCCACCGCGCCGTCTGAACCTTTATGCATACTGCCGATATAGCGAGCGCCCGCGCCAACAGAGATATCATCGGTTGCCTGGTACTGGCTCCATAAGGTAAAGGCGTGCTCCGGGGTATACGGCAGCGATGAGGAACCATCCTGGGCAACATCTTTGCCGTTTTTGATGGTTGCTTTTTGCTGGGTATAGCCGCCAATCACCTGCCACGCGGGAGTGATATTCCCGGCCACGGATATCTCATAGCCTTCGACGCGTTTCTTACCGTATTGCGAGTAAGTTCCGTCATCATTTTGCTCAACTTCATTTTCGATATTAGTACGGAACAGCGCGGCGGTGAGCAACAGGCGTTTATCCAGAACCTGCCATTTGGTGCCAATCTCGCTGGTGTTGGCTTTTTGCGGTTTAAAATCGGTGCGGTTGGCACTGTTACCGCTGCCAGACTGCGCAAGGGCGAAGTTGTTGCCGCCCGGAGGCTGCTGGGAAACGGCATAGTTAATATAGACATTGCCGTTTTCCGTCAGGTGATACAGCGCCCCGGCTTTCCAGTTCACCAGATTGCCAGACTTGGCGGTGTCAACAGTGGTGACCGGAGAACCTTTCGCCACGCCAGCTGGGCAGGTAACGGCACCTCGGCCACTGCCGCCGCAGGCGGTGGCACTGTCATATTCAGTATGATAATTATCCAGACGGATCCCGCCGTTCAGCTCAAAATCACGGGTGATTTGCAGCGTATCGAAGGCATAAATTGCGAAGGTATCCGTCTGACCATTGGCGTTTGCGCCGTTACGCGTCAGGCCGCCAGGATGAATGCTGCTGTCAGGATGATAAATATTCACCGCAGGTAACGTCACCGGATTAACGCCATAGTTAGTCTGCGTTTCACGGGTAAATTCCACGCCAGTACTGACATCATGACCGATAGAACCGGTATAGAACGTCGAGGTCAGGTTGGTCTGGTTGGTGAGAATTTTATTACTCACATCCTTGGTATTCGCCGTGCGTGACCAGGTCCAGCTATTCACATCGCTGGTGGGCTGGGTAATATTCGACGCCCCGCCCATAATCGCCGTCATCAGGTAATCCTGCTTCACGCGCGACCAACGGGTAGTGTTGCGAATGGTGGTGTTATCGTTGATGTCGTGCTCAAAACGCATGGTAGCGGTGTCGGTGGTCGAATCGTCGTAATCGGAATCCGTGCCGTAAAAGTTATGCGTATCAACTTTTCCGGAATGATTCAGGGCCGCCGTTCCCGCCGATGGGGCAGAATAGCCCGGCAAACCGATGGTCGGAATGCCGCCGTCTGGCGTGTTGTGCTGGGTGACATGCAGATAATTAAGATACAAACGATTCGCTGTGCCAAGGCCAAAAGCGACAGAAGGGGCGACGCCGTAACGCTCATTTTTAACTTTGTCGCGTCCGGCATCGTGCGTTTTTTCACCCATCACATTCAGGCGCACCGCGGTGGTATCACCAATGACCTGATTGACGTCCAGCGTGCCGCGGCGGAACCAGGCGCTGCCAATACTGGCGGAAGCGTCAATGCCTGAATCATTGCGCGGCTGCTTGCTGATCATATTGATCGAGCCCGTCGGCGCGCTGCGCCCGTAGTCGGTGCCGGACGGCCCTTTAATTACTTCGACCTGCTCTGTATTGAAAGTGTCGCGCGAGACGCTGCCGATATCGCGAATCCCATCAATATAAATACTGTTAGAAGTATCGGCACCGCGCATATAAATGGCGTCGCCAGTGGTGGAGTTACCGTTCTCACCAGCAAAAAATGCACCCACGCCGGGGACGTTTTTGAGCGCATCGGTAAGGTTGGTTGCACCCTGATCTTTAATCACTTGTTCAGAAATCACCGTCATCGTGCGGGTAGTATCTGCTACCGGACGCGAGAATTTCGGATCGGCAGATTGTTGTGGCGCGTAAAGCGAAGGCGTTGATGCTTCGACAACCAGCGTGTCATCCGCGTTAGCTTGCCCTTCGGCGGCGAGTGCCTGTGCCACAGGCGTGATGCCAATACAAAGACCGGCAAAGAACGTGAGCGAATGAAATTGTCTGGCAGGGAAATTGCGATTGTTTTCCATTTTGCAGGTGACTTTTTCTTATATGTTGAAATTTTCACTGTCACGAGAAAGCCTCTCTGCGGATGCGATGCCACTGTTAATCCCGTGATAGTGTTCGTGCAAGTGATAATAATTTTGATAAGCATTATCACTTAGCGCGATTTTCTATCACCCATTGCGCGAAAAAGAAATACATTTATTTACATTAAGTTCATATTTGATGTTTTTTGATTACAAAACAGGCGAAAACTGCATCCAGAGGCGAATGCAGTTACGTTGGTGGGGTTATTTGTAGATGGTTGCAGTACCGAACATCTGGTCATTTCCGCCTGCGGAATTAATGACATAACCTTTCGCGCCTTGTTCGCGCGCTTTTTCTGCCAGTTTATCCTCCAGATCGCTTAGGTTTGATGCGCCAGTTGCCGAAACGGTACCGGCGGGCCGTAGCTGACCGCTGTCCAGGTTACTCATTGGTTGCGCGGCATAAGCCGTGAGAGAGAGCCCGCTCAGGACGGTGGCAATCAGTAGTGTGAGGCACTTTTTCATAATGACATCCTCATAAATACAACGGGTAGTGCCTGATAAGTGTAGGTCGCCTGCGCGATGCAAATGACGCAAAAAATTGACAGAGATGTGCTTATTTTTTGAACGATATATTTTTACAAAATAAGACAAATCAATGACATGAATGATGCTGATTTTTATGGTGAATAGCCATAAACCATAGTCATGTTAAGGTTTGGAGAATGATAAACGCAGCCAGATATTTACCCTGTCGCGTTATGCGGGTATCTTACGCCGCTGCTTAAAGGAGAATGCTATGTCCGCCCAGAAACCGGGGTTGCATCCGCGCAACCGTCATCACAGCCGCTACGATCTCGCCACGCTTTGTCAGGTGAATCCTGAACTCAGGCAATTCCTCACGCTTACACCCGCCGGGGAGCAAAGCGTAGACTTTGCCAATCCGCTGGCGGTGAAGGCGCTCAATAAGGCGTTGCTGGCCCATTTTTACGCCGTAGCGAACTGGGATATCCCCGACGGTTTTCTCTGCCCGCCAGTACCGGGCCGGGCGGATTATATTCATCACCTTGCCGATTTACTGGCAGAAGCAAGCGGAACAATTCCAGCTAATGCCAGCATTCTGGATATCGGCGTTGGTGCGAACTGTATTTATCCGCTGATTGGCGTACATGAATACGGCTGGCGTTTTACCGGTAGTGAAACCAGCAGCCAGGCGTTAAGCAGCGCGCAGGCGATCATCAGCGCTAATCCGGGGCTTAATCGCGCCATTCGTCTGCGTCGGCAAAAAGAGAGCGGGGCGATTTTTAACGGTATTATCCACAAAAACGAGCAATACGACGCGACCTTGTGTAACCCGCCATTCCACGATTCCGCCGCTGCGGCACGGGCGGGTAGTGAGCGTAAACGGCGTAATCTGGGGCTGAACAAAGACGATGCATTGAACTTTGGTGGTCAGCAACAGGAGTTGTGGTGTGAAGGCGGTGAAGTGGCTTTTATCAAAAAGATGATTGAAGAGAGCAAAGGCTTCGCGAAGCAGGTGATGTGGTTTACCTCGCTGGTATCTCGTGGCGAAAACTTACCGCCGTTGTATCGTGCTCTGACGGACGTGGGCGCGGTGAAAGTGGTCAAAAAAGAGATGGCCCAGGGGCAAAAGCAGAGCCGCTTTATTGCCTGGACCTTTATGAACGACGAGCAGCGCCGCCGTTTTGTCAATCGCCAGCGTTAAAGCGTTGGTTCCCCCGGCGGCAACGGTTCAGCCGGGGTCGCGCCCGGAGCAGGCAGCACCTGATAAGTCTGCACTGGCGCGCGAACGCCCGCCAGGTCGAAATGTTTTTTCACCTGGCTGTCGAGGGCAAAGCGGACCGTCCATTGTTTGAGTGGCAGCGTGGTGAACGAAACACGCAGTGTAAATGCGGTATTGCTTAAGCCGACAATCCCGGCAAAGTTCGGTTCACCGATAATCAACCCGCGAATTTCTTCGTTTTCCATTAATTCCGCTACCGCATCTTTCAGTGCCTGATTGGCTTTATCAGCATCTTCATGGCGATCAACATCATAATTTGCCACTACCGAACCAATGCCGCGGACAAAGTTAGCAAAGGTGGTAATCGAAGACCACGGAATGATGTGATACGCCCCGGTATCCTGGCGTACGCCCACGGAGCGAATCGACATCCGTTCCACAGTGCCGGTCAACGGCCCGATAGTCACCAAATCTCCAGTGTTCATGCCGTTTTCAAACTGAATAAATACCCCGGTGATAATATCTTTCACCAGCGTTTGCGAACCAAACGAGATAGCCAGACCTAATGCCCCGGCACCTGCCAGCAATGGCGCGATATTAACGCCGATTTCCGACAACACAATCATGATGGTGATGGTACTGATAATCACCGCCAGCGCGTTACGGAACAGCGTCAGCAGGGTACGCGTACGGGCGCTGGGTAGCGGGCGGCCATGAATATCCGAAGCCAGCCGGTTTTCGATCAAACTGGCGAGCACCGTCCAGCCAACCGCCGAGAAGAAAAGAATGAGTGCGATACGGATCAGGATATCTACGGTTCTCTGCCCCGCGCCGTTTTGCAGCCAGTTCCAGAAATCGAACAATCCCCATGCGCTCAACAGCAACATTACCGCCACGCAGACTGTCAGAATACGCGCCGTTTTCAGCGCCGCCGAAAGCCAGCCGTTCAACCGTTTTTGCAGCTCCGGATAGTTACGCTGAGTATGTGGCGAGAGAGTGATGGTTTTCGCCAGCCAGCGGGAAAACATACCGGAAACAAACGCGGCGATACCAATAATCGCCAGGCTGCGTACCGTTGCACCCATCATAAATTTCAGGCTGTTGCCCGGATCGAACAACGAAAAGAAAAACAGCACGATAAAATAGGCGCTTGCCAACCAGTGCCACACCAGCGCAAAAGCGCGAATAAACAGGCTGAAAAAGGCCAGCGAGTGTTCCGCGAAGTTGAGCAAATGCTGCGTAATCTCTTTTTTATTACGAAAGATCAGGTACAGCGCCCAGACGGTCATGCACAGCATAATGATGACGTTCGCTAGCGCACCGATTTGCACATTCACCTGATTAGAGATAATCGGCACAGCCACAATCAGACCATACCCAATCAGGCTGCTTAACCAGCTCAGGCGACGACTCCAGTAACGGGCGCTTTCGTCCTGAATCGTAAACGGGCGCAGCTCCGCCACGTTGGGGCAAAAAATCAGGCGTAGTACGGCTTTGAAAAATTCAATCAGGGCAAAGGCGTTGAGAAACAAACTTTGTTGGAAAGCGATGGTGCGACTGCCCGCATTCAGGTTGTCGCTTAAAACCTGACCGACAAATAATGTCAGTGCCAGTAACAGCAGGTCGATAATAAACGCCCCGATAATCATCGCCGGAAGCTGCAACCAGTTACTGCGCTCACGATTTTTTTGCCGTGCCCACTGGCCCATTTTGCGATACAGCGGCAGCGCGCACAGGCGAATCAGCCAGTAAAAACCAAACACTAATACCGCTAACATTGAAAAATGGGTCAGCGCATTGCTGAAGGTTTGTGGATTAAACGGCTTATGCGGGGAGCCGGTGATATTGCGATAAAGTTGTCCGAAGCGGGCGGAAAGGGCTTCACCATAATGGCGGCTGACTTCGGTGACTTTTTGCAGCACGGTTTGCTCTTCAACCAGCGTCGGCGGCACGATCTTCGGTACGGGTTCCGCAGGGGGCGTCGCGGCGACGGTGCGCAACTGGTCGATCAACTCTTTACGCGAGGTGTCATTATCCAGCACATCCGCCAGTGCGCCATAGGCCGCTTTTTTTTGTTCGATATCCGGTTCCGGGGCCGGTTCAGTCGTTGAGTCCGTTGTCGTTGTGGTTGTAACGCCGGGTATGGATACCGCGTGGGCAGGTGCGCCCAGCAGGCAGAAGAGGATGAACAGGATCCACCGCATGACTCCTCCAGTGAGAAAACAGAGCAAAAAGATAAGTATAGATGCTGGGGGAGGGGCGATTTTAAATGAGAGGAATCTGGTGTGCCTCCCTTTCGGGGGAAAGGGAGGCTGAGAAGTTAAGAGACGTGTTGCAAAAATTCCTGCAAGCGCTGGCTCGGCGGGTTCTTGATCAACGCCTGCGGATCGCCATCTTCTGCAATTCGGCCTTTATCAATGAAGATAAGACGCGAAGCGACTTTCTCGGCAAAACCGATTTCGTGGGTCACGATCACCATCGTCATCCCTTCTTCAGCCAGATCCTGCATAACCTTCAGCACTTCATGGCGCAGTTCCGGGTCAAGAGCGGAAGTCGGTTCATCAAACAGCATCATTTTCGGCTTCACCGCCAGCGCGCGGGCGATCGCCACACGCTGCTGTTGACCACCAGAAAGTTCGGAAGGGTAGTGATGTGCACGTTCTGCCAGACCAACTTTCGCCAGCAGCTCACGCGCCAGTTTTTCCGCCTCTTCTTTGTTCGCGCCACGCACGCGTAGCGGACCAAACATGACGTTTTCCAGCGCCGTCAGATGCGGGAAGAGGTAAAACTGCTGGAACACCATACCCGCTTCCTGACGAATCAGGCGCTCGTCAACTTTCGGATCGTTAACCTTCAGGCCATCGACAATCAGATCGCCGGAGGTGATTTCTTCCAGTTTGTTGATGCAGCGCAGCAGGGTCGATTTACCGGAACCGGACGGCCCGATAATCACCACGACTTCGCCCTGAGCAATGTTCAAATCGATATTGTGCAGCACCTGGGTTGGACCAAAATGCTTGGAGACGTTTTTAAATTCAATCACAGGATTTTCATCCTTCTTTCCAGACGACGCAGAATAAAGCTCAGCACCAGGGTAATAATCAGATAGAACACCGCAACGGCGCTCCAGATCTCAAGGGCGCGAAAGTTACCGGCAATAATTTCTTGCCCCTGACGGGTCAGTTCCGCCACGCCGATAACAATAAACAGCGAGGTATCTTTAATGCTGATGATCCACTGGTTACCCAGCGGCGGCAGCATACGGCGCAGTGCCAGCGGTAAAATGACGTAGCGAATGGTTTCCCAACGTGAAAGGCCGAGAGCCAGTCCTGCTTCACGGAAACCTTTGTGGATAGACAGCACCGCACCACGCGTGATTTCCGCAATGTACGCGCCGGAGTTGATCATGATGGTGACCACCGCCGCAGTAAATGGGTCGATGCGTAAGTCGTTAAACGCCATCGGCAGGGCGAAATAGATAAACATCACCTGGACGACGATAGGTGTGCCGCGGATCACTTCAATAAAGACCAGCGCGACGTGGTTGGCTATCCAACCACCGAAGGTGCGTGCAAAACCTGCCAGCAATCCGATCACCAGGCCGCCAGCCAGACCGAGGACCGAAATCCACAAGGTCATTTTGGCACCTTCAATCAGAAGCGGAATGGCAGGCCAGATGGCACTCCAGTCAAACTGCATATGTTGTTCCTGTTACCGTGGTGTAAATAATCAAATTCAGGGTAATTAACGGCCCCGGAGCGGGTTTGCGCCCCTCACCCTAATCCTCTCCCCAGAGGGGAGAGGGAACTGCCAGTGCGCTTTACAGGCGTAGCATTATTATTTCGGTTCAGTACCGAACCATTTTTTGTAGATTTCGTTGTAAGTTCCGTTCTCGCGCAGGGTTTTCAATGCGCCGTTGACTTTGTCACGCAGCTCGTCGCTACCTTTCGGGAACGCAATACCGTATTGCTGTGCTTCCAGAGAGTCACCTACCGCTTTGAACTGACCGTTACCGGCGGTTTTGATGAAGTACAGAATGTTTGGCGTATCGTGCAGAACGGCATCTGCGCGGTTGGTGCCCAGTTCCATATAGGCGTTATCAATGTTCGGGAACTGACGCAGATCTTTAGTTTTGATGTTTGCTTTCGCGTAATCAACGGAGCCAGTGCCGCTCTTCACAGCAACCACTTTCCCGTCGAGATCTTTCACGCTTTTCACATCGTTATTGTTAGCTTTCACCATCACTAACAGGCCGCTTTTGTAGTAGCCGTCAGAGAAATCGATCGCTTTTTTACGCTCGTCGGTAATGGTGATGCCCGCCAGCGCCAGATCGACGTTTTTGGTTTGCAGTGCCGGAATGATCCCACTGAAATCCATCGGCTTCAGTTCGTAATCCAGCTTCAGCTCTTTAGCGATGGCAGCCCACAGATCAACGTCAAAGCCCACGTATTTATCGCCCTGTTTAAATTCAAACGGAACGAAGGCGGTATCCGTCGCGACAACTAATTTTTTATCCGCGGCATGAGAAGAAACCGCAAAAGCCAGGGTCAGTGCAACCAGTGAAACTTTTAATACAGACTTCATAGCATTTCCTTTTTTCTATCCACGGGACGATCCCCTGCGTGACATTCACATATATGAAAAAATCGTGCCAGTTTTGCAACTCATTGATTTATCGAGATGCGGCAAAAACGTAATGCACGATTTATAGGGCAATACCCTGAAGATGCACCATTCTGGGGCACCAAACTGGTGCGCTAAAATTGTGCACTCAACACAGTGATTATTTAGCGTAAAACCTGATGAAAAAACAATCTTTATGTAACGATTGTGTGATGATGTGGATACAAAAAATTTACTTAATCAGCTGAGGGCAGCAGATGGATGCACTAAATAAGTGCGTTGAGGCGGGCTGCAAAACAAAACGGCCTCCTGTCAGGAAGCCGCTGTTATCGTTTACTAAATTTCTGCGCCATCAGCGATGGATTTATTCGATGTTAGATTCGATAAACCACAGGAATTTATCCAGATCGCGAGACGCGGCGGTCAGGATATCTGCGGTGTCGTCATCTTTCGCTTCGCCAATCGCTTTACGTACATCATTAGCGACAATCGCATAACGGTCAGCCAGTTCTTTCAGGTGATCCTGAACGTTGTGGATGTCCAGCGGGTAACTTTTCAGCGGGGTTTTGCTGTTGATAACTTGAGTGGTCCCCAGAGCTACACCGCCCAGCTGCACTGCACGTTCTGCCATGGTATCCAGATGATCGATCAGTGCGGTGCGGAAGCCATCCAGCATTTCATGTACGGCAATGAAGTTAGCGCCGCGCATGTTCCAGTGCGCTTGTTTGGTAATCAAAGAAAGATCAATAAACTGGATAACCTGGCGATTCAGCAACTCTACTGTTGCTTTTTTCTCGCTGTCAGAGACATCGTTGCGGGTATAAAGCAGATTGGTCGCTTTTGATTTAACTAATTTAGCGGTACTCATAATTTCATATCCTCTTGATGTTATGTCCCAGTAATTAACGAGACTAAGTATAGCACCGGCTATGTGTTCCGCTATTCTGGCTGTTCCTATCACACTAATAGTGGTAACAAGCGTGAAAAACAAAACTAATAAAAATTCAATGAGTTAGATATATTGATAAGAACAATTCTTATTTATTGGCTCGCCAGGAATTTTCGGAATAAATATGCTTTTGCATAATTCGATATATAAAGACGGTGTGGAGGAAAAGTAGCGAGAAATTCTGCATGGTTATGCATAACCATGCAGAAATGTAAATTTAATTAATGTCTAATTCTTTTATTTTGCTCTCTTTGCGTACTGTCAGCGTAGACCCCATTGAAGCGGCGATGATAGCGCCGAGCGCCAGCAGCTGTATGGGTGTCAATGTTTCTCCGAGGAAAATCATCCCGGAAACGGCAGCCAGCGCCGGTTCCATGCTCATCAGCGTACCAAATGTCCGCGTTGGCAAACGGGTGAGGGCAATCATTTCCAGCGAATAAGGCAGAGCGGTCGAGAGAATAGCGACAGCCAGACCCAATGGAATAACCGACCAGTGCCAGAGTGCTTCACCAGCCTGAAGCGCTCCAATTGGCACGAAAATTAACGCTGCAATCAACGAACCAATTGCCACCGTCGCAGGGCCATGTTCCGCTCCTGCGCGTTGCCCACTTAAAATGTAAATAGCCCAACAAGCCCCTGCTCCCAGTGCCAGCGCACAGCCGGTTAAATCGACATGGGAAACGTCTTGCCCCAGCGGTAGCAGGAACCACAGACCAAGAACCGCCAGCACAACCCAGACGAAATCTACCGGGCGACGAGAAGAGAACAGCGCCACCGCCAGTGGTCCGGTGAACTCCAGCGCCACCGCAATACCCAGCGGTACCGTCTGAATAGAAAGATAAAAAAGATAATTCATCCCACCCAGCGAAACGCCGTAAAACAACAGCGGTAATCGTTGCTCTTTGGCAAAGTGCAGTCGCCATGGCTTAAAGAACGCGATGAGGATCAGCGTTCCTAATGCCAGACGCAGCGCAGTGACACCCGGTGCACCCACCAGAGGAAAAAGTGACTTAGCTAACGAGGCTCCACCCTGAATAGACGCCATGGCAACGAGCAATATGACTATTGGTAACCAGACCGGCATTTTACGTAATGAACCAGGCATCCTTTCTCCCACAAATATCTAAACCTAAGTAAAGCGTGGAGTGTACTGGATATACCCAATGCTGGTTGAGCATTTGTTGAAAAAATTTTCCCCCGTTTTGACTAAAATGCGCCAGGATTGATGGAATCATTAGTCTGGTGATTAGGAATAATCTGGATGAATGACAGGGAAAACATGCGTAATACTTATGCAGTTCTCTGAAAAAGTGATTTAAATTTAGATGGATAGCGGCGTATGGAAACGTTCTGTTACATGAAATGGCCCGTTAGACATCACAAATCGCGAAGAGTTTCCCATTAATTTTTGATATATTTAAAACTTAGGACTTATTTGAATCACATTTGAGGTGGTTATGAAAAAAATTGCATGTCTTTCAGCACTGGCCGCAGTTCTGGCTTTCACCGCAGGTACTTCCGTAGCTGCGACTTCTACCGTAACTGGCGGTTACGCACAGAGCGACGCTCAGGGCCAAATGAACAAAATGGGCGGTTTCAACCTGAAATACCGCTATGAAGAAGACAACAGCCCGCTGGGTGTGATCGGTTCTTTCACTTACACCGAGAAAAGCCGTACTGCAAGCTCTGGTGACTACAACAAAAACCAGTACTACGGCATCACTGCTGGTCCGGCTTACCGCATTAACGACTGGGCAAGCATCTACGGTGTAGTGGGTGTGGGTTATGGTAAATTCCAGACCACTGAATACCCGACCTACAAACACGACACCAGCGACTACGGTTTCTCCTACGGTGCTGGTCTGCAGTTCAACCCGATGGAAAACGTTGCTCTGGACTTCTCTTACGAGCAGAGCCGTATTCGTAGCGTTGACGTAGGCACCTGGATTGCCGGTGTTGGTTACCGCTTCTAATCACTTCGGTGATATAAAAAATCCGCCTCTCGGGGCGGATTTTTTGTTGTGCACAGAAAACCCCCAGCTAGGCTGGGGGTTCCGGAAAGCTTTCAGCTTTG
>ERZ1026901.713-NODE-713-length-23825-cov-6.863946_pt1 | contig 23825 bp, 17 predicted proteins | sample MGYA00380179_ERZ1026901 | MGnify/ENA primary metagenome ERZ1026901 (study PRJEB33269, sample SAMEA4719815) | human gut metagenome | biome: human-associated habitat; feature: organic feature; material: feces | place: Cameroon | collected 2013-10 ... | reverse complement strand
TGTTCGCCCTCTTCGAGGACGTTTTATTATCTTGCTGTTAAACCGCAGGTTACGTTCGCTTCGCTCTCTTCACCAGCGGTTATGGATATTCGCCGCCTTCGGCGACGCTTGCTTGAGATGATTTCCATCATATTTTAAATGCGAAAGTTCAGTTAAAGATAAAAAGGGTCCCTGTCTAAGATTAAAGACAGGGACCCTTTTGGCTTCTTTTTGGGGGCAGATATGCTCTTATTTCTTTCTTGGCTTTCTTCTTGCCCAGCCTTCCTCGGTAAAGTCGGGCTCGGTGCCTTTCAGCTTCACGTTATCGTTGTGCTGGAAAAACTGCTTCCAGTCGTCTTTCTTGCCACTCTCCTGGAACGTTGAGTCGTCGTCATAGTTGCGGCGCTTCGACTTCTTTTCATATTTTGCAAAGCCGTCGTTCTTGCCATAGCCGTCGTTGTCGCGGCCTCTGCGTGAGGTCCTCTCGCTGCGGCCTGAAGAACGGCTGTCGTCGCGTGAGCCACGGTTGCCTCCATCGCGTGAGGAGCGGCCGCCGCGTGAGCCACGGCCTGAGGCACCGCCGTCGCGGCTGTCGGCATCGTTGCAGCGCACGCTGCGACCCTTATATGATGTTCCGTCGAGGGCACGGATGACCTTCTGTGCATCCTGCTCTGGCACCTCTATGTAAGAGAACTTGCTCAGCAGGTCGATGTGTCCAATCTCCTGACGTCCGTCCACATGACGGTTTACAAACTGCATGACCTCGCCGGGGTAGAAGCCGTCGGCCTTGCCCAGGTTGATGAACAGACGTTTGAAGCCAGCCTCAGCCTTGCGCGGGCCTCGGCTGCGGTCTGTGCGTCCTGTCTTGCCTCTGCCCTCGGCGTCGCGCTTGTTGCGCTCGTTGGTGGGCTTGAGAATCTCGGGCGCGTCGGCATAATATTTGAGGAAGCGGCCAAACTCAAGGCTCACGATCTTCTTCAGGATGTCTTCCTTGTCAACAAACTCGAAGTGGCGGTTGATGTCGTCCATGAAGGGAGCGATCTCCTCCTCGTCCACATCGGCCTTCTCTATCTCGTCAATGGCCTTATAGAGCTGCTTGGTGCATATCTCCTTAGGTGTGGGCAACGTTCCGTCGACAAAATCCTTGCCTATCTCGCGCTCAATGTCGCGCACCTTACGCTTCTCGCGTGTGTGTATAATGCTTATGCTCGTTCCTTTCTTTCCTGCTCGTCCTGTACGTCCCGAACGGTGCGTGTAGCTCTCGATGTCGTCGGGCAGACCATAGTTGATGACGTGTGTCAGGTCGTCCACGTCCAGTCCGCGTGCTGCCACGTCGGTAGCCACGAGGAGCTGTGTGAGGTGCTGGCGGAACTTCTGCATGGTGAGGTCGCGCTGCTGCTGTGAGAGGTCACCGTGCAGCGACTCGGCGTTGTAGCCGTCGCGTATGAGCTTGTCGGCCACCTCCTGTGTCTCCTTCTTTGTGCGGCAGAAGATGATGGCAAAGATGCGCGGGTAGAAGTCGACGATGCGCTTCAGGGCCAGATACTTGTCCTTGGCGTTCACCATATAATAGATGTGGTTCACGCTCTCGGCGCCCTCGTTGCGTGATCCCACCACAATCTCCTTGAAGTCGTGCAGGTAGCTCTTTGCAATGCGCTCGATCTCGCGGCTCATGGTGGCCGAGAAGAGCAGCGTGTTGCGGTCCTGTGGCACGCCCTCGAAGATGGCGTTTATAGAGTCGGCAAAGCCCATGTTGAGCATCTCGTCAGCCTCGTCGAGCACCACGTTCTCAACCTTGTCGAGCTGTGCCACGCCACGGTTCATGAGGTCGATGAGTCGTCCCGGTGTGGCCACGATGATCTGTGCGCCGTGCTTCAGCGCATGAATCTGGTCAACGATGCTGGTGCCTCCATAAACAGCCACCACGTTGATGCCCTTGATATACTTGGAAAAATCTTTCAGGTCGTCAGCGATCTGTAGACACAGCTCGCGTGTCGGACTGAGCACTATGGCCTGAGTGTGTCTTTGCGTAGGGTCCACGCGTTGCAGCAATGGAATGCCGAACGCGGCGGTCTTGCCTGTACCTGTCTGCGCGAGGGCAATGACGTCGTTGCCGTGTCCCAGCAGATATGGAATCACTTCTTCCTGCACTGGCATGGGATGTTCGAATCCCAGCTCTTCAATGGCGTGGCGAATCTCTTCGCTTACGCCCAATTCTTCAAATGTCTTCAATGTGTCTTGTTGTTTCTTCTGTGCGGTCTGTGCCGCAATGATGCAGCATGTCTGTGCTGCTTGAAAAATAAAAAATAATTCTCAGGGGGAAGTGCGCTCACCCTCCCAGCCATAATCCTCAATATCTCTAAAAAAGATGTATAAACAGGGTGAAGAAACCTCCCGAAAACGCTCTACCGACAGCCTTGTCGGCAGCGTTGCGGGTGCAAAGTTAGTGAAAAAGAATGAGTTAGCAGCCAAAAGCGCGGCTTATTCTCAAAAAAATAATGTTAAAAAAACTCTCACATGCTATGCTCATTAAAGATAAATGCTTAACTTAGCAACTCAAATTGATTTTTTTAACTAAAACCATATAATTATGAGAATGAGACATCTTAAGGTTGCGGTTGTGCTCCTTGCGGGCGTGCTGCTCACCAACTCTTGCGTTGGTTCGTTCAGTCTGTTTAACAAGTTGGCCACATGGAATAAGTCGGCTACAAGTGAGAGATTCCTCAACGAGCTTATCTTCCTCATCATCTCTCCTGCATACGCTGTGTGCTCTGTTGTCGACGTGCTGGTGCTCAACACCATCGAGTTCTGGTCAGGCAGCAACCCTGTGGCACAGCGTGTAGGCAAGACCATTGAGGTGCAAGGACAGGACGGCCGCTATTATGCCGTGACCACTCTCAAGGATGGCTATTCTATAAAGAAGCCCACCGGCGAGGTCATCAAATTCATCTACAACAAGGACACCAAGACCTGGCAGGAGGAAGAGAACGGCATCGTGACCGATCTGTTCCGCTTCAACGACGACGGCACCGTTCAGGCTTTCCTGCCCAACGGCACCGACATCAAGGTTTCGCAGGATGAGGCTGGCCTGTTCCAGGCTCGCATGGCCATGAACGGCGCTTGCTTCTATGCAGCAAGATAAGGATTGGAGACAAAAGAATTCATGAAAATGAACGTCTGCGTTTTCTGTTCGGCCAATAACAACATTGCCGCCGAGTATTTTGATGCTGCCCGTGAGCTTGGCCGCTGGATAGGCCATGAGGGTCATGCGCTCGTCTATGGCGGTGCCAACCTCGGACTGATGGAGGCTGTGGCTCGTGAGGCGCACGATGCCGGTGCCATGGTCATCGGCGTTGTTCCCACCATTCTTGAGAAGACGGGTCGCGCGAGCGACTGTATCGATGTCAACATTGCCTGCGACAACCTTAACGACCGCAAGGCGTTGATGATTGACCGCAGCGACCTCATCATTGCTCTTCCCGGTGGTGTGGGCACCCTCGACGAGATATTCACCGTCGTTGCTGCCGCCTCGATAGGCTATCACCACAAGCGCGTGGTGCTCTACAACATCGGTGGCTTCTGGAACCCGCTCCTCGCCCTGCTCGACAGCATGCGCCAGCAAGGCATGTTGCGCCCAGGTTTCGAGACCTCGCTTCCTGTGGCTAACAACCTTGAGGACATTAAGCGCATTGCAAGTGAGGGATAGAACGGGCTTAAGATAGAACAAAAAAAAGGCACAGCTTTGAAGAGAGCTGTGCCTTTTTTATAGGTGATGATAGGTTGTTTGGGCTGACGTGTCGGCGTACCTCGGTCGGGATGCGTGTGTACCTCGGTCGGGGTACATGTGTACCTCGGTCGGGATGCGTGCGTACCTCGGTCGGGGTACGATGACCATCAAGCCTCTTTGACACGACAAAGGGGCTTTCCCTTTCAAGGCGTCAGCCCTTTTTTACCTTTTTACTTTTTTACCTTTAAAAGTACCTTAAACACCATGTCCTTATAGTCGACACGATATTGTGGGAGAGATATGCCGTTGGTGCCCCAGCTGTCCACACCGCCGAGACCTGTCTGCACGAGGTCGAGGCAGAGGTTTGTGAAGCGCGACTTAGGCACCTGTGGCGAGTGGCGCTGTTCCTTCTCGTCACCGTCGTCGAGGTCAGCGATAGAGTAGTGGAGGGCGCTTGCGGCAAACTCCTTGTCAGAGAGCACAGTGAAGCCGTTGCCGTCGGCATCGGTCTGCTTCCACCAGCGCATGTCGCTCTTTGTGCCTGTCTCCTGCGGACGCACATAGGGGTAGAACTGCTCGTCGGCTGTCTGCTTGTAGATGCCGATGTTCTGTGACAGCTTGCGGTCAGCATAGTTTTCTATCGGTCCGCGGCCGTAGAAGGTCGACTGGTCCATGTTGTAAGGCAGCTCCATGACCATGCCGAAGCGGAACATGGGGCTAACCTTTGCACCCTTGGTTGTGCCCATAGCCTGTGTTACCGCCATTGAGCCGTCGGCAGCCACGTTGTAGGTAAGCGTGAGCTTGGCCTCCACCTTAGGCATGTCGTAGGTAGCTGTAACCACCGCCACGTCAGCCGAGCCCTTGGCACCCTTCTTTATGTCGATGCTCTTGAGGTTCATCTCGGGGTTGAACCACGCCTTGTAGCTCTTGTTCAGGCCGCCACCCATGTCGTTGTCGGTCACGGCGCGCCAGAAGTTGGGCTTCAGCGTGCCGCCCTCGCCGAGGAGCTGCTTGCCGTTCACGTCGTAGCGTGTGAGCAGACCCGTTGTCTTGTCCCATGCCACGTTCACGCTGTGTGTCCTGACGCTCAGCTCCTGCGTCTTCTTGCCGTTGTCAATCTTTGCCTTCTTGCCTTCCTTTGCCATCATGACCTTCTGCTCGGCAGATGGTGTGGCGATGTCGTTGCCCTGCCATCCGTTCACGGCGAGCTGCTGGTAGGCGACCACCTGTCCTGCCTCCATGAGCGGTTCAGCCTTCTTCAGACGATACTCGATGTTCACCAGTCGCTCCTTGCCGTCCTTGGCTGTGCTCACGGTGAACGGCAGCTTGATCTGCTTCGTCTCCTGCGGCTTCACGTCGATGTTGGCCTCTGTTCCGTTGGCTGTCTCCACGCCGTCTTCCATGATGCTCCAAGAGAGCGACACGTTGTCGAGCGTGCGGAAGAAGTTTTCGTTCTTCACCGTCACCACGCCGTTGGCGAGGTCCACGGGCGAGGTCCAGATGTTCTGATAGTAGAAGCCTGTCTCATACATGTGCGGGTTAGGCACGCGGTCGGGCGACACCAGACCGTTACAGTTGAAGTTGTTGTCTGACGGGTCGTAAGAGTTGTAGTCGCCACCATATTTATATATGCTGCGTCCCTCAGCGTCTTTTCCGCGCAAGGCCTGGTCCACGAAGTCCCAGATGAAGCCACCCTGATATTTAGGATACTTGCGCACCAGATCCCAGTATTCCTTGAATCCGCCGCCCGAGTTGCCCATGGCGTGGGCATACTCACACTGTATGAGCGGCTTCGTCATCTTCGGGTCAGAGGCGTAGCGCTCACAGTCGGCGTGTGTGTAATACATAGGACAGAAGATGTCGGTGTTGCTGCCCAGCCCCGCGCGTTCCCAGTGGATGGGTCGTGAGGGGTCTGCCTGTCTTATCCAGTCGTGTGCTGCCGTGAAGTTGGGTCCGTCGACCGTCTCGTTGCCCAGCGACCAGTAGATAATGCTCGGATGGTTAAAGTGCATCATCACGTTGTGCTGGTTGCGCTCCAGGATCTGCTTTGCAAACTGCGGCTTCTTTGCCTCCGATGTGTCGTCATACTGGAAGCCGTGGCTCTCCTGGTTTGCTTCGGCGCAGAGGTATATGCCATACTGGTCGCAGAGGTCATACCACATCGGATCGTCAGGATAATGGCATGTGCGCACAGCGTTGATGTTGAAGCGCTTCATGAGCGTGAGGTCTTGTATCATGCGCTCTCTTGACACCACATATCCCTTGTCGGGATCCATCTCGTGGCGGTTGGCACCCTTTATGAGCACGGGCTGTCCGTTGACGAGCAGCTGGGCGTTCTTGATCTCTATCTTGCGGAAGCCCACCTTCACGGGCACCGACTCCACGTCCTTGTCGTTCTGCTTCACCGTTGCCACGAGGGTGTAGAGGTGTGGCGTCTCTGCTGTCCACTTCTGCGGGTTTTGCACGTCAAACTTCAGCGTGTGCTTCAGCACCGCCGGTCCTCCCGTCTTGCTCTTCACCTTCGATGCGTTGATGACCTTTCGTGTGACCTGGTTGCCCTGTGGGTCGATGAGGTCGAACACGAACATGGCAGAGCCTTTCATGTTGACCTTCACGCTGAGCTGTCCGTTCTCATAGTGTGCGTCGAGGTCGGGCGTTATCTGGAGGTTGTCAATGTGTGCAATGGGTGAGCGGCTGTAGAGGTAGCAGTCGCGTGCCACGCCGCTGAGGCGCCAGAAGTCCTGGTCCTCACAGTAGGAGCCGTCGCTCCAGCGGAATGTCTGGAAGGCGATGAGGTTCTTGCCCGGTCGCAGGTAGGGCGTGATGTCAAATTCGGCTGCCACCTTCGAGTCTTCGGCATAGCCGGCAAACTGTCCGTTGACGTAGAGATACATGTTTGAGGTCACGCTTCCGAAGTGGGCAATGACCTGTCGTCCGTTCCACGAAGCAGGCAGGTCAATGGTGCGTCGGTATGAACCCACATGGTTGTCTTTCACGGGCACCATTGGCGGGTTGTCTTTAAAATGTCCGCGCCAGGCGAAGCCCACGTTCACATATTCGGGGTCGCCATATCCGTTCAGCTCCCACACGGCAGGCACCTCCATCGTGCCCCATGCCTTGTCGTCGAGCGCGGGGTCAAAGAAATTGGTGGGTCGTTCGTCGGCGTTCTTTACCCATTTAAACTTCCACACGCCGTTGAGCGACAGATAGTTGCCGCTGCCTTTCATGTCGCCCTTGAGCGCCGCGTCGCGGTTCTCGTAGGCGAAGAAATGAGAGTGTAGAGGGAAGCGGTTGATGGCGTTCACCTGCAGGTCGTGCCATTCGGTAAACGACGGCACCGCCTCCTTGGTCTCTGTTGCCTTGCCGGCCAGTGCTGCTTTGGCTGCCTTTGCCGCCCTCGCTGCTTTCGCCGTCTTGGGTGTTTGTGCCGCTGCCGTTGCTGAGCATAGGCCCATCACGGCGAGTGTCATAAAGAGATTTTTCATATTATCTTTGGTTTTTGGTTTTTAGCCCTCTTTGTGGTGAGGGTTGGTGATAAAACTTGTTGTGTGTTCTTTTTGCAAAGATAATGCAATTAAAAGACAATGCAAAGCATCTTCCTTTTTTTCTATGTTTTTTCTTGTTCTTGAAAGCCTTCTAGCGGTTGTTTTAAAGACAATAGAGACAATTTTTCCTTTTCCTTCTAGCGGTTGTTTTAAAGACAATAGAGACAATTTTCTCTTTTCCCTTCTAGCTATTTGTTTTAAAGACAATAGAGACAATAGAGACAATTTTTTCTTCTTAGAGCTGTTTATAACAATAGAGACAATTTTTTATTTGTCTGCCTCCATAAAAAGAAGACTAAACACTTAAAGACCTATCGGTTTTCCAAACATGTTGAAGATTTCGTTATTCTCGTCATCATAGAGATAGCGCTCTAACTCAAGGCGTTTGGGAGCAAAGTTAACAAGAATTCCATGGTTTATTCGAAGTAAACGCATATAATTATAAAGCTGAGCGCGATGATTTTCGCTAAGAAATGTAACTGCCTTACACTCAACAATGATATCTTTCTTACAAAGAAAATCTATGCGAAAAGAAGCACACATCTTTTTTCCATGATACAAAGGATGGAAAGACAACTCTCTTTCATAAGCAACATTCATTTCCTTCAATTGCATTTCCAAGGCTTCTTGGTAGCAACTCTCATTAAGCCCTATCCCCAACTCTTTACGAACTTCATATATGGCACCCACGATGTCATACATAATTTTTTTGCTTTCTTCGATTTCTACCATAAGCTCTTTCTATAAAAAATCAAGATTGTTCAATGAGTTAACGCCTTATTTGCTTCATTATTGTAATAAAAGCCCATATTTTCAAATTAAAATTGTCTCTATTGTCTTTAAACCCTCTCAAGAAGTTTGCTTTAATGCCTATTGTTTTTAAAATATTAAGATTATAAATTTTTGTTGTTTTTACAGCTGAAAAAATAAAATACAGCGCTTTTGTTTGCTGTTAACCAAAAACTTGCTAACTTTGCATTGTCTAACAAGATAGAACGCGATTCAAGAGCGTCCGCGCACCCAAGCGCGAACGGAAAAAGGAACGGAAAGACAAGCTTAAAAACGATAGACAGGCTTGAAAACAAGTTTAAACGTTGAAACGACAAGCATAAAAAAATAAAAACAACATAAATCAGATTATTTCACTATTATGGCAAAGAAAGCTTTATTGATGATTCTCGACGGATGGGGAATCGGCCAGCATGGCAAAGGCGACGTTATCTTCAACACACCAACACCTTATCTCGACTACCTCACAGCCGTGAGCGCACACTCTGAGCTCCAGGCATCAGGCGAGAACGTAGGTCTGCCCGACGGACAGATGGGCAACTCGGAGGTGGGACACCTCAACATCGGCGCCGGTCGCGTTGTCTACCAGGACCTCGTGAAGATCAACCGCGCATGCAAGGACGGTTCTATCCTCAAGAACGAAGGCATCGTCAGCGCCTATTCTTATGCCAAGGAGCACGGCAAGAAGCTCCACCTCATGGGCCTCACCTCAACAGGTGGCGTTCACTCATCGCTCGACCACATCTTCCGCTTCATCGAGATCGGCAAGGAGTATGGTCTGAAGGACCAGCTCTTCGTACACTGCTTCATGGACGGTCGCGACACCGACCCCAAGAGCGGCAAGGGCTTCATTGAGCAGGTACAGCAGTGCTGCGAGAAGAACGATGCCCACATTGCCCACATCGTGGGACGCTTCTACGCCATGGACCGCGACAAGCGCTGGAACCGCGTGAAAGAGGCTTACGACCTGCTCGTTGAGGGTCAGGGCAAGCAGGCCACCGACATGGTGCAGGCCATGCAGGAGAGCTACGACGAGGGCGTGACCGACGAGTTCATCAAGCCCATCTGCAACAGCGCCGTCGACGGACGTATCAGCGAGGGCGACGTGGTGATCTTCATGAACTTCCGCAACGACCGCGCCAAGGAGCTCACACAGGTGCTCACACAGCAGGACATGCCCGAGGAAGGCATGCACACCATCCCCGGTCTGCAATATTACTGCATGACTCCCTACGACGCATCGTTCAAGGGCGTCAACATCCTCTTCCCCAAGGAGAACGTCATGGACACCCTCGGCGAGTATCTCTCAAAGCAGGGCAAGCGCCAGCTCCACACAGCAGAGACAGAGAAATATGCCCACGTCACCTTCTTCTTCAACGGCGGACGCGAGCAACCCTATGAGGGTGAGGACCGCATCCTCGTGCCCTCGCCCCGCGTGGCAACCTACGACCTCAAGCCCGAGATGAGCGCTTATGAGGTTAAGGACAAGCTGGTGGGTGCAATAAACACACAGGAGTATGACTTCATCGTTGTCAACTTCGCCAACGGCGACATGGTGGGACACACCGGCATCTACAACGCCATCGCCAAGGCTGTACATGCCATCGACAACTGCGTGAAGGACGTGATCGAGGCTGCCAAGGCCAACGACTATGAGGCGATCATCATTGCCGACCACGGCAACGCCGACAACGCCATCAACGCCGACGGCACACCCAACACCGCTCACTCGCTCAACCCCGTGCCCTTCATCTACGTTACCGACAACAACTCGGCTACCGTGCGTGACGGACGCCTCGCCGACGTGGCTCCCTCGATCCTCCACATCATGGGTCTGGAGCAGCCTGCCGACATGACGGGCGAGAACCTCATTTCTGACAACAAGGCTGCCGAGTAAAGGCACCGCATGGCTATATGCCCCGCATCCGTCCACACACCTGTGAGACGGGGTGGGGCATATCGCGTTTCTCAAAACGCACCTGAACATCGCAAACACACATCTGCCCACTCAAGACATCTATCGCCAAAAGCACCTGCCTATCCATGCTCAAAGCATCTATCTATCGCTCAAGACATAAAACGTAACGCTCAAGACATAAAAACGTAACGCCTAACCCCAATCTCTGCGATCGACCAAGAAACAAAACTGTCTTAAAGATGTAATTTCTCAGAAATGTGTAAGCCATAACTTTGCAGCATATGAGCTATTGTAGCTTAATCTACCATATCGTGTTTCGCCCTTTCGCTAGCGAGAGGGTCATAACGCCCGACCACGCCGACGACCTCTACCGCTACATCTGTGGTTTTGTAGAGAGCCGTCAATCGAAGGTGTGCGAGATAGGTGGCATGCCTGACCACATACACCTTCTTGTGCAGATAAGCCCTAAGGTGGCAATGTCCGACTTTATGCGCGACCTGAAAACCAGCGCCAGCAAATATATGAAGGACAACCCCACATGGTTTCCTCGCTTTAGAGGATGGGGTAAAAGCTACTGCGCCATAACCGTTTCGGCATCGCGTGTGCCATCGGTGGCTGGCTATATAAGAAGGCAATATGAGCATCATACCAAGAAATCGTATGCCGATGAAATGCGCGAGATATGCCTCGCCTACGGCATAGAGGTGGATGAAAAATATTTCCTCAAAGAGTGAAGACGCAGTCACCATCAGAGCCCTCGCCTCCCAAGTCCGGTCAGGTCTGTGCTCTCGCCTCTCAAAGGTCGGTCAAGCCTGTGCCATTGCCTCGCGTCCCCGAAGGGGGCGAATGTCCATAACCGCTGGTGTAGTGAGCGAAGCGAACGAAACCTGCGGTCTCCCCGAGTGTGGGATGATCGTCCTCGAAGAGGGCGAACATAAGGGATATGTGTCACGGCTCGCTCACAGCTTCCATCTATGGACATGCATGGCATCTACGCACGGCTTGCTCATGTTCGCCCTCTTCGAGGACGGACCACTTGCTTACGGTGAAACCGCAGGTTGCGTTCGCTTCGCTCTCTTCACCAGCGGTTATGGATATTCGCCGCCTTCGGCGACGCTTGCTTGAGGTCTTCTCGCAGCATGCTCGTTTGAGGTTTTCTTATCTCTCTTTTTTCACATCCATTCTCCTACCCCTCATCGCGGCGGCTGATGGATCTATCAAATATTTTTCTAAAATTTATTATCATCAATTATTAATTTAAAACTCGTAAAACATGAAACGAATTTTACGTTCATTATGTACGCTCCTCATGCTTGTGGTGTGGGCGAGCGTGGGATTTGCGCAAGAGGTTACTCTTGATTTTACAAATGCAATAGACGACTGGGGAATCAGCGCTACAGCTACAGCAAAAGCCACAAAGTTTACCAATGGTACATATACAATTGAGGCAAGTAAAGGTTTTAAACAACAAGGAAAAGGTGTTTTATTAGGTAAAGAAGGTGCAACGTTAACATTACCAGCATTCGATTTTGATGTAGAAAAAATTGTTGTAAGAAAAAATACAGGTTCTGTTTCTGGAAGAGTAACACAGAATATTTTTGTTGGCACTCAAAAAGTTAGCACACAAACGACAGGTGCTGGTAAAGATCAAACATACAAAATAGATGCAAAATACCAAGCAGCAGGAAACATTTATGTGTTGAAGGTCACAAATGCTAACAGTACTCAATTTTCAAAAATTGAGATTTATAAAGCTGGTCCCACCAAGACCGCTACAACTCTCGACTTCGGTTTCACAACAAAGTCTGTAAACATCAACGAGACATTTACTGCTCCCGCCACGCTGAAAACAGGCGAGACAGCTATCTCTGGCGCTGTGACCTACACAAGTTCTAACTCTAAAGTAGCTACTGTAAACAAGACAACAGGCGAGGTGTCAGCTCTTGTTGCAGGTACAACAAAAATCACAGCAACCTACGCTGGTACAAGCGAATATCAGGGTGCTACAGCATTTTATGACCTGACTGTTGTTGACCCCAATGCTACTGAAGAAACGTTTGATTTTACTGACCCTGCATCATTAAATTATTCTGATATTGTAACAACGGAATTGAAAGAAGGTGAAAAATTTGTCAAAGAACCGATTTCTTTGACAAATAAAAAAATGGCAGTACAACAAATCGCTTATATAAATCTACTTCAGGATTTTACCTTGGTGTATATCAAGGAGGACAAATGGAGCTGAGTGCTGCTGATGGATATGCTATAACAGGTATTTCATTTACAAAAGATGGAAAGACTCTAAAAATAAATGGCGTTTTAGTTAACGCAGATTGGTCAGGTAATGCAAAATCTTTGATTTTGAGTGTTGATGCAGGAGAAAAAGGAACAAGAATAAAAACAATGACGGTTTCTTTCACAAAAACTGCCGTCACCCCAACTCTCCCTCTCGACGAAAATGCTGAGACTTCTGTTACAGAAGAGGCTCTTATGAATGCAGTAATAGCAGCTAAGGCTTATGACGTTAAGCTTGCTCGCACGCTGACAGCAAACGTATGGAACACTATCTGTCTGCCGTTCGATGTTACAGCAGAGCAGATAGCAAATGTTCTGAAGAGCGCTGGCAACGTTAAGGAATTTGACCACGAGGATGCATCTAAGCAGACAATCTATTTCAAGGATGCTACAACCATGGTTGCAGGTAAACCTTACCTCATCAAGCCGACAGAATCAGCTAAAGAGCTTGTGTTTAAGGGTGTGAAGATTACAGAATATGAGCCAAAGAATACTAGTGGTGACAATTATGCTGTTTATGGCACATTTGGCAAATACACAATGAAGACCGATGGCACAGAGCTGTTCCTCAAGACCGACGGCAAGTTCTACATTCCTGCTGCAGGTACGGCAACAATGAAGGGCTTCCGTGCTTATTTCTACAACATAAATGGCAGCACAGCAGGCGCTGCCCTCAACCTCAGCTTCGGCGATGCAACAGGCATCAACGGTGTTGCTGCTGATGCAGAGAAGAACGTTAAGGTTTACAATGTTAACGGTCAGTATGTAGGCACCAGCCTTGAGGCTCTGCCTAAGGGCTTGTACATTGTAGGTGGCAAGAAGGTCCTGAAGTAAGCAAGTGATGTCAATAAACTTAAAAACTGAGAAAAGGAAAAAGTTATGAATAAAAAATATTATATTGCTCCTTCTGTAAAGGTGGAGTATGTAGAAACAGAAAGTTTGTGCGCTGCCAGTGGTAACGGTATAAGTTATGATGGCGGAGCAGGCGTGTTTGGTGAATCTACTAAAGGCAATGCCGATGAGGCCTGTGGCAAGCTCCAAATAAACGACGTGTGGGAATAACAATCTCCCACATAATGGAGTGACCCTCCCCTCAGCTTTTTAACCGCAAATGCGGCGGCACGACGCTCTTTGAGTTGTCTTGCCGCCGCATTTTGTATTGTACAAATTGCGCGTTAGGATACATTTCAAGGCAAACTAAAAATTGTCTCTATTGTCTCTATTGTCTTTAACCCCACGCAAGAAAGCAAGGAAGCGGGTTAAAAGTAAAAAGGTAAAAAAGTAAAAAGGTAAAAAAGGCTGACGCCGTTGAGAAAGGATATAATGTTATAGCTCACCATTGTCTTAAAAAACCACGCAAGAAAGAGAGGTCAAGAAGAGAAATGCTTACTAAAAATCTTTTTTTTCTCAGATCATAATTGTCTTTTCTCAGATTATATTTGTATTTTTGCCACATCCAAAATAAAGACCGACCTAAAAAATGAGGAAATATCTACTTCTGCTCCTTGCTTTGCTCACACTCGCATGCAACAAGAGAGGCGACGAGCCCACAGCCGAGAAAGCCTATGCCATGCTCGAACGCGTGGCAGAACAGAACGCTCTTGGCAACAAACCGGCGGCGCTGGCCCTTGCCGACAGCGCCCTGGCCCTGAACCCCGCCGACACCACACGCTGCTGGCTCATGAGCGAGAAGGCCGTGACGCTTGTCGACATGGGGCGCATGGCCGATGCCGTGGGTGTGGCCCAGGGCGCTTATGCCCTTGCCCGTAAGCTCCACGATGTTGAGGCCATGCTCAACCTGCGCGGCACGATGGGCATAGCCTACAGGCGGCAGGGCATGACCGACTCGGCCCTTGTGCAATATAAAGAAGGTATAGACATGGCACTCGCGGAGCAAAACACAGAATATGAGATCTATCTTAACAACTGCGTCACGGTGCTCTACTCTGAGAGCAACCGCTTCGACGAGGCGCTCCACTATGCCCGTAAGACCGAGAAGGCAGCCGCAGCAGCCAACGACACCGTTCAACGCCTATCGGCAAGGGCCAACATCGGCGGCATCTACATGCGGCAGAACAACTACAAGGCGGCGCTCCACGCCCTGCTGCCTTGCTGGCCCGAGGTGAAGAGGGTGGGGTATAACGTGCTCACGCTGAAGTTTTTGTCCGTCATCCTGAAGTCGTACAGCTCCCTGGCCGATTATCAAGCTGTCGACAAATATATGAGATATGCCGACCGCGTGATGGCAGGCATGGCAACCAACAGCAACGGCGTGTTGGGCATTCTGGAGGTCAAGGCCAGTCTGCTTGGCGCACAACACCGCTACAACGAGCAGCTCGCCCTGATAGACAGCATCATGGCCTCGGGCGCACAGAACCAGGCCATGCCGCTGGAGAAGATGCTGCGCATGAAGGCTCTCTGTCTGGAGAAGATGGACCGCAAGGCTGAGGCGCTGACGCTCATGAACAGGGCTTTCAACCTGCTCGACTCGGTGAAGCAGAGCGACATAGAAAAGAGCATGAGTGAGTTTTCGGTAAGATACAAAACGCTGGAGACGGAGAAAGCTTTGGCCGAGCAGAAGCAGCAGACGGCAGAGAAAGCCAACCAGGTGCTGTGGCTCGTGGTGGCCGTGGCGGTGCTCGCCGGCGTGCTGGTGCTCATGCTCTATAAGCGGCGCATTGCTGCCCAGCGTGCCTTGCTGCATGAGAAGCAGAGCTACATTGACGGTCTGGAGAACGAGCGCGAACGCATAGCCAAGGAGCTTCACGACGGTGTGTGCAACGACATCCTGGCCTCCAAACTGCTGCTTGCCACCGACAGTAGTCAGGCAGAGGCTTATCTTAACGACGTGTGGCGTAACGTGCGGCAGCTCTCACATGAGCTCATGCCGCCAAGCTTCGAGAACGTGACCCTCGACGCCGCCGTGCGCTCTTATGTGGCGACCGTCGGCAACAACGCCAAGAACGACGTGAAGCTCCATATCGACAGCTCCTTTGCCTGGCAGCTGTTGCCCCAACGGGTGGCTTACGAGACTTACCGCATCGTTCAGGAGGCGACGGGCAACGCCATAAAGCACGGCAACGGAAGCATAGACATCTCGCTCACGGTCGAGGACGACATCCTGCGGGTGAGCATCGTGAACGCCATCAAGCCCAACAGCGCAAGCACGCCCACCGACAGCGGCATAGGCCAGCAGACGCTCCAGAAGCGTGCCGACCACATCGGCGCCAAGCTCACCGTAGAGGCCGTGGGCACACACCACACGCTCACCCTCACGCTTAAGCTCCACACAGAAAAATCAACCGTAAAGCAAGCACAACAATGACAATTCTTATCGTCGACGACCACCCCATCGTGAGGAAAGGCATACACGCCTTGCTGGCTTCAGCGTTTGCCGACGCCGAGGTCATGGACGCTTCCTGCCTGAAGGAGGCCGAAGAGGCATGCTCCACCCGCGACGTGAACATCATGATAACCGACCTCGACCTCAACGGCGAGAGCGGTCTGACGCTCATAAGGCGCGTGCGCGACATCCTGCCAAGCCTTCAGATCGTCATCTACACCATGCACGAGGAGCCGTGGTCGGTGTGCCAGATTGCCGACACCGACACCGAGGGGGTGGTGATGAAGAGCGACAACGCCAGCGAGCTGGTCAAGGCGGTGAAGAACCTCAACGAGGGCAAAGGCCACTACAGCCCCACGTTCGTCCGTCTGCTCAACGCGCTGAAGCTACAGCCCTGCCGCTTGTCGGAACGCGAGCAACAGGTCATAGACCTCACGGCAAAGGGCCTCTCTACCTCCGACATGGCAGAGCAGCTCGGCATCAGCGCCAACACCGTCGAGTTTCACCGCCGACGCATCATGCAGAAGCTCAACGTTGCCAATGCTGCCGAGATGATAAGACGTGCCACAGAGCTTGGATGGAGAGCAAACATCTGACAGAAACATGACAGACAAAAGGCTTTCACCCTCTCCTTACCTACCAACAAAAAAATCAGTTTCCACTACGGAAAACCATAGTTTGTCCCCTACGGAAAACCGTAGTTTTTGCGTTTTAAGCGAGGTTTACCCAGAAGAATAGAATTTATCTTTTATTTATTTTCGCTACCTTTGTAGAAGACAGTTTATTAATTTCCAAATTTTTCATCTACATGGGTACCGATATAAAGGACAGCATCACCACACGCGAAAAAGAGATCTTGTATCTCCTTTCAAAAGGCTTGAACAGCAAAGAAATTGCGGCGGAGCTGTTTATATCTGCCCACACCGTAGAATATCATCGCCGCCAACTGCTTAAGAAGACCAACTCTCGAAACATCGCACAGCTCATAGGAAACGCCTTCCGCATGGGCATCTTGTGAGCCGTCGGCCAAAAACATGAAGGAAACGATTTTTTAAAAAACCATAAGCTTATGAAACATTTTAACCTCTACATGATGGGCTTAGCCCTCATAACAAGTGTTTGTGCCACGGCGCAAACATATCAATCTCTGCCCCAGCCCATTCCGGGCGTTAAGGCGCAGCAGCTCTACAAGAAGGCCAACAGCAGCCGACCCGCTGCACCGCGCCCCGACAGCAAAACCACCTACGCTCTGCCCACCAAGGGTGTGCGCATGGTGCCTCTGGCACAGATAGCCAAGGCACAACGCGCCGAAAAGGCCGATGAGATGGTGAAGAAAACATTGCTCACCAGTTGGTCATATTCTGAAGACAACGGCACACCGGAAACGAGCAAGATAACTTATGACAAGTATGGCCGCTTCAGTGTGGTCGACTACGGCTCTTATAAAGACCTTTACACCTACGACATCAACGAAACAGGCTCGAAGTGGAGCACAAAGCTCGTGCGCCGTCAAACGGGCGAAACTATTGAAGACCGCTATAAAGAAGAGCGCACCTTCGACCAGTATAATCGTGTGTCGACCATAAAGGTTTATGAGGACCGCGATCATTATGGCTTTATGTTTGATAATGGCTTAATGCTGGTAAAAGAGCGCGAGTACGACTACAGCCAGGACCCTAAGGGCATTGAAGTGAAAAATGTCGACTATGCTAGGTATGAAGGCGTTTGCCAGCCCGAACAAGTTGAGCTGCTTAAATGGTTTGCCCCCACCAAGAGCTATATCAGCATCGCCTATGATGCCAAATACGAGAAGGTAGACTTTGAGGTTAACGGCACCAACTACACCCTCAAAAGATATAGAAAAGACTACAATAACGAGTGGGTGTTATCCAACACAGAAGAGCGCTATTTCACTGCCGATGGCCGTGAGATGGGCTATCTCAACTGCACTTACTCTGATGGCGAAATAAGCAATAGCGATGGCTATAAGACAGAGCTACTGCCCAATACACCCGAGGCTGGCTTCACCACAGAGATTCACTCTCATATGAACTCTTACTCTGAGCCCTCAAACACATGGGTGTATAACGAAAAATATGTTTACAGCAACAACTATGAACTGCCTAAGATACAGGCCAACGGCGACCTCTCATACAAACGCTACAAGTATGATACCTCAAAGGGCGCGTGGGTGCTGACGTCCGCAGAGACCGGCACTTGGACCCCTGAGGGCTTGCTGCAAGGAACCTATGAAGAGTATGATAACGGCGTGTTAGATTATACCGAGACGGCTCTCTTCAAATATTCGGCCACGGGTGAAGAAGAGGGCTATGTGCTACCGTTTAAGAACGGTGGCTATGTCATTGAGACCGACATGAAGGGTGTAGACGGCAGCTATTACACCTTCTACGACAAGAACCACAACGTTACGCGCCGCCTCAGAGCCATCTATAAAGATGGTAAAGATTCGGGTTCCGACTCATACGAAAGCACCGTGCCCGAAGAACATATATACGAAGAGCTGAAGAACGGCAAGTGGGTGCCCGTAACCACCGACCTGTTGATAGGCGATGGCGACAACCATTTGGAGGTGAAGTTTAACGCTAAGGGCCAGATGACCCAGTGGGACGAATATGAGAATGGCTTTCACACCGAGCATGTGGTTTACACCTATCTCGACAACGGATACATTGAAGAGTCGTATAACACCGAGACCAACAAGGTAGACGAATACACCCAAGTGACCATCGATGCCGCCAATGTTGTTACCTACATCAATTACGAGTATAACAGCAGCGGCAAGATAATATGGGGCGAGAAATGTGTTACCTACCCCACAGGCAAGCAGCTTTATTATAAATGGAGTTCTGACCTTCAGGATTACCAACTTGTAAGCACCACGGCCAAGACGCTGACCACAACAGCTGCCGATGGCACAAAAACCAGCATCTACCGCGAGATTGACGACAATGGCAACGTAGTGGAAACGCGCAAAGAAAGCTATTATTACAAGGATGACGTACAGCGCAGCGAGACTTATAATAAGGTCGACGGCCAGTGGGTAGGCGAAGAAAAGAGAGAGCAAGAGCCTGTAACAGCGCCCCAGTTTGAGGTGCTCGATCCTCAAGACCCCACGGCTTGCAACGACGAATATTTCTATCCCTATGACGGCGATGAGGAGGAAGATGTCTTCCCCAATTCTACAACGAACAGCACCTATTGGGGATGGAAAGACGGTCAGTGGGCCGTGACAAGTCAGAAGAATACCGCTTACAGTCAGCCCGACGACAACACGTTCGTCCAGACCACCACTTATATTAGTGATCAAACGGCAGACAATCGTGGCTCTCGTTATGAAAAGGAAACCTATTATGACTCGCGCAAACGCGACAGCCGTAATAACCTTATCGAGCATAAATATGGTTCAACCATCCTGAATATCTATGATGGCACAACCACTCAAAATAGTCAGTCTGAGGTAATCGACTCTTATACCTACAACGACGAGGGTCTGCTCACATCGCATAAACACGAAGAGTATAGCGGCCAGGCATCTGACGCCTCTGCATCGGCAGCTCGCGCAGCCGGCACGCTACAGCTCACAAGGTCTACCGTAACCAACTATTATTACACCGAGCTCGACGTGGTGAACGGCATCACTGCCACCACCGCCGATGCCGCCAAGCCCGCCTTCGCCGTGAGCGGACGCACCGTGAGCGTGGCAGGCAAGGCAGCAACCATCAGCCTCTACACCCTCGATGGTCAGCTCGTTGCCACCTCTGCCACAGGCCATGTTGAGGCTCCCGCCAACGGTGCCTTCATAGCTGTTAGCGGAGCAGCAAAGTGTAAGATTGTTGTGAAATAAAACCAGCAGAACAAATGAGGTCTCTTGACAATGAAGAGACCTCTATGACCCTTTAAATGAACCTTTTCGTTAAGCCAGATGAGCAGAGCCAAGCTTGCTTGAGCTTTGCCATGGCTAGAAAAGGTGCCATGAAATGGAAGATATAAAAAACCGCTGAAGGCGAACATCACCAAGGTAAAACCCCATGTGATGTTCGCCTTCTTTGTGCTCCATTTGTTCAGCGCGTTGAACACTTTTCTTCAAAATTTGTTCAGCGCGTTGAACATTTTTTGCCGTTATTTGTTTTGCGCTCTGAACAAATAAGTGTATCTTTGCAAAAAATGAAGTAAATATGGAAAATCTGTTTAATCAATGCAGACGTCTTTTAAGGGTCACCTCTTTAGACTATGTAAGACCAATCATTAAACAAGTGCATTGGAATCAAAGACTGATTTCGATCAGAGGAGCCCGTGGCGTAGGTAAAACCACCTTGCTCTTGCAATATATAAAGCAAACGTATGGAGACAATCCGACAGAAGCCATCTATGTGAGCTTGGACAACCTTTATTTCAGCCGTCACACATTTATCGACTTTGTAGAAGATTTTTACAAGATGGGGGGCAAGTGTATCTTTGCCGATGAGGTTCATAAATATCATGGATGGAGCCAAGAACTGAAGAATGCCTACGATGCCTTTCCCGACATGCGTTTTGTCATCACCGGCTCTTCTGTTCTCAACATATTAAATTCAGACGCCGACCTCTCGCGCCGTTGCATCAACTATAACATGCAGGGCCTTTCGTTTCGTGAATATCTGGCTCTCTGTGAAGGCTTGAAGTTTGACCAAACAGATTTGCCGTCTCTTTTAGAAGAACCAGACAAGCTATGTATGGCTGTCAACGAGAAATGTCGCCCGTTGGTTCATTTCGACAGGTACCTCAAAACAGGTTATTACCCGTTTGTTCTGGAAGGGGAAGAGGACTATTATGAACGCATATCGAATGTTGCAAATCTTATATTGGAAATTGAGCTGCCACAATTGTGCGGTGTTGATGTGTCCAACATCCGAAAGCTGAAGAGCCTTTTGGCGGTGTTGGCCTCTGAATATCCTATGCAGATAGACATGATGAAGCTGTCGGCTATGGCAGGGATGTCACGCACCACCCTGCTTGCATACCTACAGTATCTGCAGCGAGCCAAACTCATCAATTTGTTATATTCAGGCGATGCCTCATTAAAGAAGATGCAACGTCCAGACAAAATATTTATGGAGAACAGCAACCTTTTGCACGCCTTGTCGCTGAACGGTGTCAATGAAGGAACGCAGCGGGAGGTGTTCTTCGTAAACCAACTGGTTTATCAGCATCGTATAGAATATGCCTCTTCACAGGCTGATTTTCTGGTCGACGGCAAATACACATTTGAGGTAGGAGGCAAGTCGAAGGACGGCAAGCAGATTGCAAATATGAGCAATTCTTACATTGCTGCAGATGGCATAGAGTTTCCTTATGGTAACAAGATTCCTCTGTGGTGCTTCGGCTTTTTATATTAAATTTCTTCTTCTTTTTGACGAAGAAACCTCTATAACCTTTAAATGGAACGTTTTCGTTAAGCCAGATGAGCAGAGCCAAGCTTGCTTGAGATTTGCGATGAACGTTCTCACCAAGGTCTGGCCGTCCACAACCAGACCTTGGCTTAAGAAAACGTTTCATTTCTACAACTGCCTGACCATTTCGTGGCCCGATGCAGATAATCAGTAAAGACGAACCATTGGTTGTCGTTACAAAACGATCTGAGTAATGACCAGACACTTTTCCACATATTTCACATACAACTTTCAAGGTATAACCTTTCAACATTGCGGTCTTGGTCATGACAAAGCAGATCCCTGTCTGCCCGTACCCGGTGGTCTGACGCAGCATTTGCCTCACGGCAATACACACCTCCTTAAAAAGCTATTAATCGTGGAGGTGACCCACGTCGCTTGTTACAGCAGTAGAGCTATTTAAAAATATAGTGATTTGCGCCGGATGAGACATCTATTGCTCGGAGATGCTCCCGGTAAACCTAACGGTTTTCTTGGTTAAATGTGGTCAGCAACATCGCCCTAAAGCGGTGGTGCCGACCTGTTGTGTGATCGGGTGAGTTACACTCTCTCTTTGTTTTTTTGCTGATTTTTTGAATTGTGGTTGAGCTTTCGCTCTATATAGATCTGATTTTTTGTCTTTTGTTTTTTATGTTTCTGATGCAAAATTACGCATTATTTAAACACGACACATGCTTGCGTAGTAAAAAAGTAGACGCAAAAGCACCTCAATATCTGCTTAACAACCTATAAAACAACATGTTAGTATCGTTGAGCACATAGAAAAACAGTAGTGAAACAGGAAAATATTTTTGGCTAAAAATCTTGGTTGTTTAACCTTTTATCGCTAACTTTGCATTTGAAACAAGCCATTATTAAACCGCACAAAGGCAACAAGACAATGCTCTCAAAGCTCGACGTGCAAAAACGACATTCTACCTTTAACAACTTTAAAGACCTTACATGAAGCATGCATAAATTTCTGCGTCTCATCATCATCCTCACGATATGCGTTCCTGCCGCTCTGGCAAACGCCAAGGCTGCAACAAAAGTTGCGGGCAACCCCGTGGCTGACGTTGTCGAAGAAGCCAAGCACACCTCTACAGACCAGCTCCTGCAACGTCTCGACGAGGCTGTGGACAATTACAAGGTCTACCGCAAGAAGCGCGAGCACCGCATAACAAAGCTCCGCGCCGAGCTGTCCGTGGCCACACATTGGAAGGAGCAATATGCAATCATGAACAAGCTGCACGATGAATACAGGGTCTTTCTCAACGACTCTGCCATCTTGTGGCAACAGCGCTGCCTGGACGGTGCCAAGGTGGTGGGCGAACACCGCGAGGTGAGCGAGAGCCGTTGCCGCATGTCTACGCAATATCTCAACTCGGGCTATTATGCCGAGGCCCGTTTCCTTATCGACAGTCTGGAAAGCACCTCTTTTGCCGATGCGGAAGTGGAATATTATAACATTAAAAGCAAACTTTATAATGCTCTGGCACGCGACACGCGCAACGCCAAGAGCAGGCAGATTTTCACACGCATAGCCAAGGATCTGTCAGAGAAGCTGCTGCTTATGGCACCCGAAAACTCTGAAGCACGTTTCAACACCCTTTATTTTAAACTGCTCGATGCCGAAGATTACAGTCAGGCATTGGCTCTGTGCAACCACAGGCTGAAGCTGCTTGAGCCTGATGACCAAAGGAACGCCGTGGTCAACTTCAGGCGCTACACCCTGCTGGAGAAGCTTCATAAACCCGACGAAGCATTCTACTGTCTGCTGCAGGCTGCCATCTGCGACGTAGAGTCGGCAACCTACGACGAGCAAGCCATCTATAACGTCAGCCGCGTGCTCAACGACAGGGGCGACGTGAAGCGCTCGCGAAAGTATATGGAGTATGCTTATTATGCTTACACCCAGTTTGGCGGCATCACGCGCGACTGGATCGTTCACGACATGGAAGACACCAACAGGCTCTATCTCTCGCAGCTTAACGAGAAGCAGAGACTGGTCAACATCTCGCTCTACATTATTATAATGCTCTTCATCATTTCCGTCACCTTGCTCGTGTTCTCCCACAGACAGCGCCACAAGGTGAAGGAGAAAAACATGAAGATCAACGAGGCCAACCTGAAGCTCAGCGACACCAACGAGCAGCTCAAGAAGCTCTATGAGCAGAACGAGCTGATAAACCAGAAGCTCTCTGAGGCCAACATCATCAAGGAGAGCTACATCGGCACCTTCTTCGGCATCTGCTCGGCATATATCGACGAGGGCGACAAGCTGCTCAAGAAGATCAAGAAGCTGATGAGGGCGAAAAAGTATGACGAGATGGAGACGGCCATCGTGGCTGCCAACCGCGATGTGACCACGCGCGACGAGCTGTTCGCACGCTTCGACAGCATCTTCCTCAACATCTTCCCCGATTTCATTGAAAATTTCAATGCCTTGCTCGTGCCTGAGTGTCGCATCGAGCCGAAGACACGCGGAACCCTGACCATGGGGCTTCGTGTGTTCGCCCTCCTGCGCCTTGGCGTGGAGGACAGCATGCAGATAGCCACCTTCCTCGGACTCGCCAACAGCACGGTCTACAACTATCGCACAAAATATCGTAACGAGGCGCTCAGCGACCGCGCAACCTTTGAGGAGAGGGTGAAGAGGCTTTAAAGGTAAAAAGGTAAAAAAGTAAAAAGGTAAAAAAGGGCTGGCGCCGTTTAAGTGAAGAGTGAAGAACGAAGAGTGAAGAATTCAATAGCCTTAGCCATTCACTCCCCGCCCTAAGGGGAGGGGTGAGCCGCGAAG
>ERZ1026901.702-NODE-702-length-24042-cov-9.166799_pt1 | contig 24042 bp, 32 predicted proteins | sample MGYA00380179_ERZ1026901 | MGnify/ENA primary metagenome ERZ1026901 (study PRJEB33269, sample SAMEA4719815) | human gut metagenome | biome: human-associated habitat; feature: organic feature; material: feces | place: Cameroon | collected 2013-10 ... | reverse complement strand
GACCACATCCAAGGGGACCGCAGTGGCTTCCTTCAGCGTGGCATGTGACCGTATGTATAACGACAAGAAGCTGACGGACTGGATTAACGTCGTAGCCTGGGGAAAGCTGGCCGAAGCCATGGGGAACCTTGTACGCAAGGGGGATGAGGTATTGGTACAGGGGCGGATGGGCACCCGGAAATATACGGCGAAGGATGGAAGCGACCGCTACATCACTGAGGTGACCGCTGAGTTTATAGGGAAGTCAATAGTCCCACCAGCTTCCGGCAGCGGACTGAGTAGCTTTGAACAGTTCGGGACCGCGGAACCAGACACAGAAACTACATCGGAACAGATACCGTTTTAAGGAGGAAGCATGAGATTTGGAGATATATTTTTCAGGGATTTCGTAGAGATAAACGGAATATTCTACATGCTGGATATGCGTCATACCATGGACGCAGGCAACGAGTGCATGGCATTCCGGTGCGCTAAGTCCGGAGAGGTAACATCTGGCGAAGATGTATGGTCTAAGCGCGGGATGATGCTCACACGCAGGGAATTTAACAAGTGCAAGCGTGAGTTCATGGAAGATATGCGGAGGCGTAATCATGTACAGAATTAGAGATAAGTCGCTGAGAAGATGTTTCGTTCACCGTTCCCAAGAATTTAAGCAGGCGGAAAGAGACTTACAGCGGAAACGCCAGCAGTGGGATTATGGCCTGATGGGGCGGAATCGATTCAAACATCTGATTTCAAATTTCCGTAATACCCGATACAGGATGATTGGTAATGCATATAGATTTCGAATTCGGCGTGTTTAAGACGTCCCACCATCCGGCTCATACGGGGCACAGCCCGCAGACCGGAGAACCAATGACTGTCACGGCATATGACACGGTAAACTTTAAGGTTTCAAAGAAGTTCAGGGATACGCTGAATGGGTAAGTATAACTTATGGCTTGACTGGAAGGAGATAAAAGATGTCTGAAGTGGACTATCATTGGGTAGTTATAGAAGTCGGATATGGCTATGTTGTGGGCAGAAACGGCCCATACGGATTTCCAGATTTGCTTGACCATTTCTATATGGATGCAGACAATGCTCAACACGTAGCCGACCGGCTAAATGGACATGCAGATATCACTGAGGCTTCGAGATTCAATGAAGAAGATTGATGAGGGAACAAAGATGGCTGTGTACAGAAGTAAACGTACCGGGAAAATCTATAAGGCAGCTGAGTGGCCTTATCCGCATTTAGGAATCATCATGGTCAAGGACAATGAGCCTGCGTCAGAACGTATGGATTATAACCTTGGTCCTTTTGGATCTGTTGAAATTGCAGAACGCCTACTTAAGGAAAGGGCTGAGCTGTGTGGATGGGAGGAAATACAGGATGATTAAAATCACAGGCTATGATAAGCCTATGCAGGTCTTGTATATGGCAGAAGGTGGACCAGACGGGTATTACAAGCTGATGCCGATTTGCCCAAGATGTACAAATGTTCTGTTTGGCGATGAAAAGCGTTGCCCGTTTTGTCACCAGAAATTTATATGGAGGGGAAGGATGACTGATTTTACTGAGTTTGTAGTGCAGAAGTTTAACGGTCTGGCAGAAAAGTTTGCAAAGAAAAATGGGCAGTATGCGGTAAGTACTGACCCTCTGGCTAACTTTTCCACTGGAGCACGATTGAAATACGGCAAGTCCGGTATGCCGGAGATGTACGAGACGCTCAAGGATTACTGCAGGAAGCACGTGGCCTATGTAGAGACACATGGGCTGGAAGGAAGAAGCCTGCAGGACAGCCTTGAGGATATAGCTGTATATGCCGTTATTGCTTTATACATGCGGGCCTGCTATGAGGATGAATGCAAGGTGTCAAATGAGACTGACGTATAAGGGCAAACTTCCCTCGCTGAACGAGCTCATCAAGGCCGGGCGGACTAATCGCTATGTAGGGGCGAAGGTAAAGAAAGAGCTCACGCAGGATCTTGCCTGGATTTTCAAGGCGCAGGCCAGAGGCAGGAAATATGAGGATAAGGTCATTATTTCCATCCATTGCTATGAAGGGAACCTCCGGCGGGATGATGATAACGTGCTTTCCGGAGCCTGCAAGGTCATACTGGATGCCCTGCAGGTAGCCGGCATTATACCGAACGACTCGCCCAAGTATGTGCACTTACGGCCGGAGCGGTTTCAGAGCGAGGACAAAAGTTATTACACCATTGTGGAGATAGAGGAGGCAGACTGATGGACATAATGCAGCATGTGGCAATATTCGCTATTGCGGTGCTTGGTGTCACAGAAATTTATATATACCACGAAATCTTGCAGATAGAGGCTAATACGAGAATGATAAACAGACAGATGGAAATGTTGGCCGATGACCTGCAGAACATAACTAACAATATCTACAGCGTTTATTGGTTGGTAAAGGGGAATAATCATAATGAGAAGGATACGGAATAAACGCTTTGGACGAAATATCGTCACATGTATGAAACACTATAAGATGATCATTAGGTATTATCAAAGGCGTCGCCAGAAATGGGATCATGTACCGCTAGGATGGAGAAGGAACGTAAGGCCGATGATGATTGCGAGAGCTTACGCCTTTCAGCTGAGGAGGAGAAAATGACGACAGAAAATGAACAGTTTTTTATGAAGAAGATTAACGGCGTGCGTGAATATCTGGCATTTGTAAAACAGGCCTATCTGGACGAAGAAGGGAAGATAGAGATGTTTGAGTATGGCAAGGCTATGGGATGCCTGGATGCCATGGAGAACGTGCTTAAGGAGGAAATGGACGGTGATTGAGTACATTTTGGGGGTGTTCAGCGGTGGATTTCTGGTATTCATGATGATGAGCATATTCACGGGAAGGCCAGCGGTGACACATGAAAAAGAAAAGGAACTGGAAGAGCCGAGCTATCATCCCGATATTTACCGGGATACTGACGACGATTGGGAGCTTTGACATGACAGTAAAGGATTTTTTGAAGGACGTATATAAGCAGGGGGTGTACCTCAGGACACTCAAGACAACCAAGGAAAAGCTTCTGGAGGATATAGCCTCTCCCAAGGCCATGGCCTATGACGACGTTAAGGTTGACTCTTCCGCCCAGTCTGACCTATCCGACAAACTACTTCAGATTTACGCAGAGCGTGACCGCTTGAGCGACAAGATCCTGAAGACCATGGCGGAGGTACTGAAGCGCAAGACGAAGGCTATGGAATTGATTAACCGGCTCCCCTCTTATGAAGAAAGAGTGATAATGATGGAACATTATTTGAACTGTAAGAAGTGGGATGATATCGCTCGCGAAATCCATTACTCTAGCTCTTCAGTGTTTTTCTATCATGGGATGGCGTTAAATGCATTACGGGATATGACAAATGACTCTGTAATTCTTGAGGATGCGGATTCAGATGAAAGTCTGGAGTAAACTGGAGTTTTACCTGTGATAAAATGGTATTGTGGGAATAACGGGAATGCGGAATCTCGTGATTGACCTCCTTAAACGTTTTGACGGGCACCGTACAAACCCGTCGCCATAACGCATTTTATACACAGGACCTGATGAGGGTCCTTTTTTGTTGAAATGGGAACTATATAACTGGAGAGTGAGGGCATTATGGACTATAAATCAACAGCAACACCGAGGGAAAAACTGCCGGATGGGGCAGACGTTTTTTGCCGTTTTGATAAGATTTTAAAAATATCAGAATTAATACCTAATCCGCAGAATCCGAATGAGCATGGCGAAGAACAGGTTAAGCTCCTCGGGGAAATCATTAAATCAACAGGGTGGAGAGCTCCAATTACCGTCTCGAAACAGTCCGGAATGATTACCAAGGGGCATGGCAGAAGGATGGCGGCACTAAACGCTGGCCTTGTGTATGCTCCTCCCGTGGAGTTGCAGGACTATGCGAGCCCTGAAGAAGAAAGGGCCGACCTTCTGGCTGACAATCGAATAGCTGAGCTGGCAGATATGAATGAAGAAAAGTTGACCGGTATGTTGAAGCAGATGCATGCAAATGACGAAAATTTCCCGTTGGAGTTGACTGGCTATGATGAGGATGTACTGGCAGATTTATTGGCTGATGAGCCGGATTTAGATTTAGCAGATGAAACGGGAGCTGAGCCAGAAGAGAATAAGCCGATTATAAGCAAAACTGGGGACTTATGGCTCTGTGGGCCACACAGGGTACTCTGCGGAGATTCCACTAAACCTGAAGATATAGCTCGTTTGATGGGAGATGACAAAGCCGACCTGTACATCACGGATCCACCATATAACGTGGCCCTTGGAATGGGGGGGAGCGTTGATGAAGCAAGAAAACGGCATAGACGTACCGACGGGCTGTGTATCATGAATGACAAGATGGAAGACTCTGATTTCAGGGCTTTCCTCGTTAAGGCATTCAGCTGCGCCAAGAACGTGATGGCTCCAGGCGCTGCGTTCTACATTTGGCATGCGGATAACGAAGGCTTTAATTTTAGGGGCGCTTTGATTGATTCCGGATTAAAGCAGCGTCAGACCATCATCTGGAATAAGAATGCAATTACTCTGGGGAGGCAGGATTACCAGTGGAAGCATGAACCGTGTCTCTATGGTTGGAATGAAGGTACCCATCACTGGTATGGGGATAGAAGCCAGCCGACAGTAATTGATATGGATAAGCCGACAAAGAGCCCTGACCACCCGACCATGAAACCGGTCGGGCTTTTTGCATACCAAATTACCCAGAGCAGCAAGCGCGGGGATGTAGTGCTGGATAGCTTCGGCGGCAGCGGGACAACCATGCTTGCTTGTGAGCAGCTTGGCCGAAAAGCCAGATTAATGGAACTGGACCCACGATATTGCGATGTAATCGTGCGGAGATACATCGAAATATCTAATGACAAAAATGTGGTCGTTATCAGGGGTGGAGAGAAGTTAAGCGTTGAGGAGGCGTTGCAGGCGGCAGGCACTAGCCTTTAGACAAGGAGGTGATGCCGTATGGCTAAAGGCAACACGGAGTTCTCCTGGGATAGGCAAAAGGGAGAGTCGGAGCGTTGCTATGAACAGTTCCTGATATATAAAGAGATGAAATCTCGCTCGATGAAGATGGTTGCAGAAAGGTTGCACTTACACCCTACTGCGGTCAGAAGAAATGGAGCGAAATGGAACTGGGTCGCCAGAGCCAGGGATTATGACAATTACATAGAACATGAAAAATGTAAGGCCGAGATTGCTAGAATACGGAAGATGAACGCTCAACAAGCTGCCATCGGAGTACTGATGCAGGAGCGGGCCCTAAAAGGAATTAAAAACATTGATGTAAACAAGCTGTCAGTCAAGGACTTGATCAATTTAATGATTCAAGGGACATCACTCGAACGCAAGGCTCGGTTGAGTGAAATTGATACATACCAAGCGAAGCAGAAGGAACTGGGGCTGACGGAGCTGGAAGATACGACAGAAGAGACAGGAGGTGTGCAGATTGTCGACGACACGGATACGGCTGAGTAATATCATAGCTAAGCCTTTTTGGCAGGTACACCAGGACGTAAAGAAGCACGGGCATACTTACTATGTGTTAGGTGGTGGCCGTGGATCCACGAAATCTTCTTACATATCCATTGAAATCTGCATGCTTCTGATTCAGCACCCGGAATGCAACGCCGTGATACTGCGAAAAGTCGGGAATACCCTTCGAAATTCCGTCTATCAGCAGATGGAATGGGCTATGGATGTACTGCATATCTCTCATCTCTGGAAGAAAAAGGTAAATCCGCTGGAAATGGTCCATAAGCAGACTGGCCAGAAGATTATATTTCTGGGCGTGGATGATAAGAGCAAGCTGAAGTCGTTAAAGATGCCACACGGCTATGTAGGCATAGTCTGGCAGGAAGAATTGGACCAGTTCAGTGGCATGGAAGAAATACGAAACGTCAATCAATCGCTGCTTCGAGGTGGTCCGGTGTTCTGGTGCTTCTCTTCCTACAACCCGCCAAAGAGCCGAGATAACTGGGTGAATGCAGAAATGCTGAATGACGAGGCAGACAGGCTTTTTCATCATTCTGATTATCGTTCTGTACCTTATGACTGGTTAGGCCCGCAGTTCTTTGAAGATGCAGAAAAGCTGAAAGCCAGAAATGAGACAGCATACCGGCACGAATATCTGGGAGAGATTACCGGAACCGGCGGAGGTGTGTTTGAAAACGTACAGGAACAAACCTTTACTGATGATGATTTAAATCAGTTTGACCGCCGGCGCTATGGGCTCGATTTCGGCTTTGCTATCGACCCGCTGGCCTTCGTCTGCATGCACTACGACAGAAAGCACGAACGCTTGTATATCTTTGATGAAATTTATCAGCCTAAGCTTGTCAATGCGGCAGCAGCCAGAAAGATACAGGCAAAGATTACCGAAGGAAGCGTTATCCGTGCTGACTCTGCCGATCCTAAATCCATACGTGAGATGCGGGATTACGGACTTAACATGCACGGCGCTAGAAAGTTTCCTGACAGCGTGGATTATGGGATTAAATGGCTTCAGAGCCTTGATGCCATTGTGATTGATAAGAGACGATGTCCACATACCTATAAAGAGTTTGTGAGCTATGAATATGAACAGACCAAGGATGGCGAATACATTTCCGCCTATCCTGACAAGAATAACCATGCGATAGATGCTGTCCGGTATGGGTGCGAAGACCTGATGCCTGCGTATGGTCGAATCGTTATGAAGCGCGTTGAGTATTAAGGAGAAGAAATGAGTGATTATGGATTTGAAAGCGGGCCGGCAGGTGCGTTAGGTGTATATAATCTGCTTAAAGATGCCTACTATGGTACGGGTGGCTTTTTCACCGGGCGGTATTTGTACAAGCATGAAAGAGAGACCAATGAAGCTTATGCGGAACGATGCCGGGAGGCATATTATCTCAATTATTTTGAGTCTATCGTCAATGCATTGGTAGATCCGGTATTTAAGCGTAGACCATTAAGGGATTTCAAAGGGCCGGCAGAGGATTTTATAACGGCATTCAGCCAGGATGTAGACCGAGCAGGTACAAATATTCACGATTTCATGAAGGAAGTAGCGCTTCATGCTAAGCTTTACGGCGTAGCGTTTATTGTGATGGACAACCGGCGTATGGATGCGGATGACAGCAGAACCCGGCAGGATATGATGGTAAATAAGGATTATCCATATGTTTACTGCATTGACCCGGAGGACGTGGATTCTTTTGGCATTGACCATACTGGGGCACTTACTTATATACGGTTTCATGAGATTTCAAGCGTGGATGATGGTGCCGTGAAGTATCGATATGTGGAATTCGACCGAAACGGATGGCGTGTGACTGACGAAACTGAAGGGGCGTCTAGTGGAAGTTATAATCTGGGGCGCGTTCCGGTGATTCCGTTATACTCCCGTTTGCTTAAGAAAAAGACTATTCTTCCTGAGCCGGAATTTATGTCTATCGCCAAGGTGGAACAGGCCATATATAATCACTGTTCGTGGCTTTCTGAAATCCTTAAAAAGCAGACCTTCCCAATCCTTACCATTCCGTCACTTGACCAGAAGGATATTGTGGTGGGTACGAATAATGCCATGGGCTACGACCCTATGTCTAGTCATGAGCCGGCATTTATTGCACCATCGTCCGACCCGGCTACTACTTTGCGAGAGCAGGTAAGGTCACTCGCGCAGTCTATGTATCGTATGGCCAGTCTGTCATTTATTACCGACATTGGCAATACCAATGAATCAGGAGACGCCCGGCAGTGGGCATTTGAAAGAACGAATCAGCAGCTGGCAAATTTTGCAGGGCAGTGCGCTAAGGCTGAAAATCAGATGATGCAGTTATTCTGCCGATGGATTGGCTTGGATGCAGAATATCATGTCTCTTATCCTGATGATTTTGGCATAGTGGATGTGGCAGCAGAACTGACACAGGCGCAGGCTGTACTTGACCTGCAGTTGACCAACGCCATTAAGGAAGAGGTCCTGAAGAAGGTTGTTGCGGCTTACTGCCCGAACATTTCCGATGAACGCTTTGATGAATTGCTCGAGGATGTGCGGGAATCTGAAAATAATAAGATATATAGCGAGCCGCTGTCGCCGGAACCGGGAGAAGGGATGAACAATGAATGAGTTCACCACTGGACGACGTACTGGCCGGTTTTTCAAGAAGGTACAGAAAAAAGGCTAGAAAAGTAGAGCCCTTGATTCAGAAATATCTGGATGAGGGGATGACACCAGCGCAGGCGGTAGATAAGGCACTGAAAGAGACTGATTTCAAGGCCTATATGACTAAGGCGGTAAAAGATGCGATGCTTTCATCTGCCGTCATTGGTGCCGGCTCTTACACTGCGGGGAAATCTACGCCACTGGATGAAGCGTGGGACCCGTCAGGGATGACACTATCCGAGAAACTGCATGGCACGTCAAAGGCCATGCGGAACCATATCATAAACACCATAAAAGAACAGCTCAAACAAGGGGCCCATGCCATGAAATCGGCAAGGGCCCTTTATGATGGGTACAATACTACGGATAACGTGGTAAGAAAGCAGATGCTTCCTAAGTATTTGCAGGATGTGGTGAACTTCTCCCGGCGTTCTGATTTGACGAAAAACGACGTTATCGCCTTGCAGAAGCTTGTGAGGAAGGCAAGACGTATGGTTGACCGTCTGGCACAGAATGGAGCGCCTAACAGGGCGTTGAAAACATCCTATAAGGAATTGCTGGATGCGGTAGAGTCGTGTTCTGACAAGGCACTGAAAAGAGCCATACGAACGGCAGTAGAAGAGAAATCAAGATATGTAGCCGAACGCATAGCCAGAACAGAATCTGCCCGTGCCTGGTATCAGGGATTTCTAAAGGATACTATGGATGACCCCGATGTAGTGGCTTATCGATGGGTAGAGAGTACCCGGCACCCTACAGAAGACATCTGCGATGAATATGCGAAGGTGGATGCTTATGGACTGGGTCCCGGAATATTCCCAAAGGATAAGGCTCCGGAACTTCCGGCACACCCACACTGCCTATGCCATTATGAGAAGGTGTATGCGAGTGAGCGGAAAGGAATAGATAAGAACAAACCGGTAAAAAAGCATACGCAAGGACAAATTCTGCCATCAACGCCGAACTTCCCAGCTGGAGTGAATTATGTATGTGAATTAAACCCAAAGATTTATAAAAATGTTACTGTGGATATTCGTCGCAATGCAGTTATTATTACAGACAAACAGATTCAGCATATTAAAGATAGACATCCAGGATGTTATAAAATCATTGAATCTAATTTTGCGGAGATAATACAGGAGCCGGATTACCTTATAGAAGGGAATAAACCTAACCGGTGTGCGATTTTGAAAGAGTTAACCAAAGATAAATTAAAAGTAAAAGTTATACTACAAATACAAACAAGTGCGGAACCAAAAGAGTTTGAGAATTCGATTATTACAGGAATGAGAATAAGCTCAAAAGAATGGGGGAAAATATTGCGGAACAAGAAGGTCCTTTATAATAGATTGAATTCTGGCTCAGAAAAGATTAAAATATAAATAAGGAATGATTATTGAGGTGGGAATTTTCGTGCAACCCACACGCCGATGGTCAGACAGGGAAACCGAGAGATGCGGTAGAAATGCACGGCCGCCAATAATCATTACTGCCCCAAAGCACTCACAAACGTGGGTGCTTTTGTATTGGAGGATATTATGAACAATGTAGGAGATGGAGTACTTCAGGATGTTACTCGAGTCATTATAGAAACAGAAGAAGAGAACCCCGTAGCCATAGCAACAATAACATCAGATAAGATTATTGTTGCCGAAGGTTACAGGGTTCGTCTTACACCGAATTATGATGATTAATGTTCTGTGTCTTTCGGTGGACACGGGTCGTTTCCATAGCTGTCTTTAGACCGAATTTTCCCTTGTCTGTTATGTATTAACAATTCGGTTCTCTGGGTTTTGGCTATAGATTTTGCGAATTTTATCGCGCTGGTTTGAGTTTTAAAAGTTTTCGTCACTTTTGAACTCCCGGACTTTCTGACAGCCCATGTATTATTGTGGGGCACAACGTGCAGGCTCTTTTTCATATTTTCACCTCCCTTCTGGGAACACATACAATTTAATTACACGTCTTTCAAAGAATCGCAGACGTTAAAGAACGGTTCTTTTCTATTGGATAAAGCAGGAAGACCCTGTTTTAAGTATTGGCGGTAGACCCGCAGAAAGGACCATTCAGACAATGGAACTTGCACAGATTTATGAAATGCTTAACGGCGTGGAAGGCGGAGCGGATGCCGTAGCTTCCCTGAAAAAGGAATTCACCACCCTCCGTAATGAGGCAAAGGAAAACAGAATTTCCAAGGAAGAAATTTTGAAAGCTCTGAACCTTCAGAATGGAGAAGCAGGAAAACAGCAGGCTGAAACCCTGTCCGCACTGGCTGAAAGACTCAGACAGACGAACACCACACCAGCGGACATGCTCAGTAAGATGAACGCACTGGAGAAATCCATTACCGACCTGACAGCCAAGTATGAGGCACGTACCAAGGAGGCAGAGACAGAAAAGCAGAAGCGCATTGCTACCGCTACCCGCTCCCAGCTCATCAATGCCCTGTCCAAGGGGAACGCCGTCAATCCGGAACAGTATGCAACGCTTCCGGCTCTTACCGGCGCTATTGTGGTAGGTGATGATGACACACTGGGATTTAAGAGCGGAGACAAGACCGTCTCCATTTCCGACGGGGTCAACGCATGGCTGAAGGATAATGCATGGGCGGTTAAGAGTACATCTCAGGGCGGTGCCGGATCGCATGGTCCGCTGGGAAATGCCGGCAAGCATTTCAGCATGGAGGACATTAGAAACATGTCCCGTGAAGAAATTAACAAGAATTGGGAAACAATTAAAAAAGGAGTGACTGAATAATGGCTATTTCTACTTTTATTCCGACTATCTGGGAAGCAAGACTTCTCGCACATCTTGACAAGGCTCTGGTATATGGCAACCTCTGCAACAGAGACTATGAAGGCGATATCCGCAACTATGGTGACACCGTAAAGATTAATCAGATTGGCAATGTGGAAGTAAAGGATTACACCAAGGGGACTCCAATTACCGTGGATGAAATCGACGGCACCCCGACTGAACTCCACATTGACCAGCAGAAGTATTTCGCATTCCATGTGGATGATGTGGATGCGGCACAGGCCAATGTGAATCTGGTAGACGGTGCTATGGCGCGTGCTTCTTATGCACTGCGTGACGTAATCGACCAGTACATCGCCTCTTTCCATAAGTCTGCCGGCGTGAAGATTGGTTCCTCTACTACACCAATCAGCATTACCACTGCCGATGCGGCATATGGTAATCTGGTAGACCTCAAGGGCGCACTGGATGATGCCAATGTACCATCGGAAGGTCGATGGGTAGTTGTCCCGAGCTGGTTCTATGGCCTGATGCTGAAGGATAACCGCTTCGTGGCGGCCGGCACCACCAAGACCGATGCGGTATTGGGCAATGGTTATATTGGTTCCGCTGCCGGATTCAATATTTACCAGTCCAATAATGTACCAAGTGCCTCCGGCGCTAAGTATAAGATTCTGGCTGGTAACAACACCGCCATTTCCTTTGCACAGCAGCTCATCAAGACCGAAGCACTGCGTGAATCCTCTTCCTTCAGCGATCTGGTGCGTGGTCTCTGCGTATATGGCGCACAGGTTGTACAGCCGAACGCCCTGGCATGCCTGACCGCTGACCATGCCGGCGCTTAATAAGGGTGCGTCATGAGCGACGTAGAAGGGATTCTCCGCCGGAGCATAAAGAATGCCATGGAGCGGTCTGTAAGCAAGCTTCATAACTATGCCACCACGCACCACCGGTTTATTTCAAGAACTGGAAATCTGGAGCGAGCCGTGGAGTCAGAAGTGACTGACGGCGGTTTCCACGGCGTGGTATTTCTTAATGAGCGTAAGGCGGATTATGGTCCGTGTGTACATGAAGGTTCAAGGGCGCATGTGATACGTCCAAGAAATAAGAGGGTGCTTCGCTGGCCGGGCAAGGGCGGGTTTGTCTTTTCTAAGGTTTCTCATCATCCGGGATACAAGGGCGACCCATTTTTGTATGATGCACTGGATGATAACTCAGCGGAAATCGATAAGATTTTTGATGAGGAAATAGAAAACGCCGTGAACGAGCTGGCGGATACATTGGGTAAGTGAGGTGATGGCATGCGGTTTATTGATTCAGCGTCTGACAACGTGATGACGGCAGACGGAAAGTGTATTGATTTTGCTAACCAGTACATGACCCGTCTGGCTGTCAACTGCGGAGTGGATGAAAGCGAAATGCGCACTACTCCGACGGCCTTTGTTAGAAGGCTGTGCGAAGTACTGGCTCTGCGTGAGATGGCTTCGTCCCTGCTGGGGAGTGATTCGACCGCCTATATGGATGGTATCAACACGGAGGATATCTACTACCGCAAGTACAAGATGTACGCTGATATAGCTAAGCAGATGGAATCCGGGCTATCCTATAGCGATTTCGCTTTTTCTGATGCTGATAGTTCCGGGAAAGGCGGTGTAGGGATAATCCGGTTATCCCGAGGCTGATGGATAAGATTTTATTTCTGGATGATTTCATTCTTCAGAAGTTAAAAGATAATACCTCAATACCGTGGGTCTGGTCTCTGGCAGGGCCTGCCTTCCCGGATAAACTGACAGGCTATCTGTGCTCCAATCACATTGAGTACAGTGATTTTACCAAGGATGGCCCCATGGGGACGGCGGTATTTGATTTATGGATTATTTCCCCGGATTTATCCGGTGGGAAAGACTCGGAAAAGCAGGTGGAGTCCATGACACTTAAGGTAAAGGACCTGCTGATGGATGACTACACACTGGACGGGCATGCTGTCCGGGCAAGAGTCGAGTCTATTCAGTTTGCTCCTCCGGCAGGAAAGACCGTGGCCGGAGCGAGCCATATTATCTATCGTGTAGAGTTTGAAGATTATGAGGAGGATTAAATGAGCAAGAACAGAGTAACTGACGGTTCAGTGGTTAAGAAGCTGGCCGGTAAGGATGTACTGGTGTATATCAATTATGGTGAAGCCGCCACCTATGACGCTCCTAAGTGGTGCCTGATTGGCGGTCAGAAGAGCGGTGATCTGAGCCTTACCGCTGACAGTATCAAGGCGGATTCCAAGGATTCTGGTGGATGGGGCGAAGTGCTTCCCGGCCTTAAGTCCAGTGAACTGGACATGGAACTGGTGGCCACCGTAGGGGACGAAGGGGTAGAACAGCTTAAGCTGGCATTCCTGGAAGGCGAAGCAGTCGACATCTGCCGATTCGCGACCCGTTCCGGTACGGCTGACAGAAATTTCTACTCCATTACGGAATACAGTGACAGCACACCGCATGATGATGTGGTTACTGTAAAGGTCAAGATGAATGGTAAGGGAGCACCGAAGTTTTATAGTGAACTTAAGACCGTAGATGATGTAAAGGCCGCCACAGCCCCGGGCACTGGTGTGTAAAGGAGATAATCGATGATGTACAACCTTGACAAGATTACAAGACGGGTCAAGGTAATGATTGGCGGGCGCGAATATGCGCTCGCTTTTTCATTATCTTCCCTTCAGGAACTGGAAAAGTATCTGGGGAATATCAATACCCTGTTTACCCGTGGGGAAATTCCCACGCTGAATGAACTGGTAACTGCCTTCTGGATCGCGCTAAAAGGCGGCGGTCAGAATATGGAAAAGAGGGACGCAGAATCCCTGATTGCCTCTTTCTGCCGGGAATACGGACTGGAGAAGCTGACAGAGATTTTCTTTGTTACCTTTGCCCTGTCTGGATTCCTTGGAAAGAAGGCCTCGGATAAACTGCTGAAACAGTTCGTTAAGGATGAGGATGTAAAGGAACTGTCTGAAAATAATTCCTCAAAAAACGGGAAGGCGGCAAAACATCGCAAGTAGAAGTCAATACGGTTACTGACTATCTGAATATTGTTTTGCCGGTATGCTATGGGGAACTGGCCATGACCGGAGAGGAAATAGCCAGATGTACTCCGTGGGAGCTTAATGCCAGGATTGCCGGCTATGCAAGGCGAACGAAGAACGACAGAATCTTTACCGCCTCATTGGTTACCCTTCCGGTGATTAACTACTCCATGAGAGGGCCTAAGGAAGCCATAACGCTTCCTAAGCTTCTTCCGTCCGATTTTGCATTATCAGTACCCGATGAGGAAAGCATAAATGCCTTTAAAAAACTGAAAGAAGAAACCGAGTTAAAGAGAAAGGAGGGAAAACATGGCGGGGCATAACATAGAGATTTCGCTTAATGCGGTGGACAATGCGTCATCCGTAATAAAACGTGTGGAAAATAACACAGAATCCCTGATGCGATCTACCCAGTCACTGGGGAAGGTAAAAGTAGACGGTAACGGCTTTAAGGATATGGCCGATAAGGCTAAACGTGCCGGGAGCGAAGTCAAGGATACAAGAAACGAAGTAGAGGACTTACAGGGCACATTGAACGGCCTCAAGAATGCCGTTCTGGGGGCCTTTACCTTTACCGCTATAAAGGATTTCGTGGGGAGCTGTCTGGATGCGTCAGCCAGTGTGGAACTACTCAAGAAAGGCCTGTCTTTCCAGATCGGTGAGGAACAGACCGATAAGCTGATTAAGAACATACAGACCATCGGCGAACAGTCCGCCTATGACTCCAATGATCTGATGAACATGGCCAAGCAGTGGGTAAACATCGGGGATAGTGCGGATTCCGCAACCCAGAAGATGAAGACCATTGTGGACGTGGGGTCGGCCTATGGGCTTACCCGTGAACAGATTGAAGGGGCTAATCTTGCCCTTACTCAGATGCAGATGTCTGGCAAGATTGGCCAACAGGATATGATGCAGCTTATTAACGCCGGTATTCCGGCATGGCAGCTGCTTTCTGAATCCATGGGGCTTCCTGTTGCGCAGCTCAAGGAAATGAGCTCAAAGGGCGAATTGACTCAGCAAGCTATTGATACCCTTTTCCAGTCCATGCAGACCAAGTGCCAGGGGGCAACGGCCAATATGAATGGTACGTTATCTGCCGCCTTTTCCAATCTGGATGAAGTGGTTCACAATACCATGGCCAGTGTGGGCGACATCATCAGCAAGGCGTTCAATGTACAGGGCGTAAGCTCTGCATTGTCTGATTTCGTTGGAAAGTTTCGGCAGGACCTGGAATACATCAAGACCCTTATGCAGAACATGAGTTTCCGTGAGGCCTTTGAAAAGGAATACGGTGCGATTGCCGATGTAATTGAACTCATTGGTAATCTAGCGGCTGCCTACATGATTGTAAGGGCGGCACAGCTTGCCGTGGCAGCCGCGCAGGCCATAATCAATGCATTGACTGGTAACTGGGGAAATCTGGTACTGACGGTGATTGTGGCAGCTCTGCTGTATGTTTATCAGCATATTGACCAGATAAAGGCAGGCTGGCAAACATGCTGTGAAGCGGTGCAGAACGGGTGTAAGAGCATTGAATCATGGTTCAAAAATGCAGGCTCAACAATCTCCAATGCATGGCATAGTGTAGTAGATGGTATTGTCAGCACATTTGCTTCGGGTGTTAATAAGCTCAAGAGTATCTGGCAAGGTATTGTAGATACCGTTTCCCATCCAGTAGATGCCGTGGTCAACGTGACCAAGAATATTGCTGAACATGTGACCAGTTCAGGTACTGCAACCGGCAGGCCGTCTGCCTTCGGTGGCGTTTTTGGTATGGCCTCCGGCGGGCTTGTAGGTGGTAGAATTCCAGCTTTGGCTAACGGCGGCACACTTAAACATGGTACGCCGGCTATTGTCGGAGAAGCCGGGCCCGAAGCCGTTATTCCGCTTCGTAAGGAAGTACTTGCGCAGATAGGTGCAGGTATTGCCAGCGCATACAAGCAGAATCAAGAACTGTCGTCATCTTTATCAACCAGGATAGGCGAAGGTATTGCCAGTGCGTACAAGCAGGGGCTTGACGGAGTTAGAAAAGGAACAGAAATTGACGCTAAGATTAAAGCGTCAGCGGACACCAAAGACCTGTCAGCCCTTGAAAAGATTATGGCTGACGCTGATAAGAAGGCAAAAGACATAGGTGATAGCCTTAGGGAATTCCATGAATATGAAGAAAAAGCCAATGAAGAGGCGAAGAAATATGCAGAAAATGGCGCCGCTACTCTGGAATTTAAGCAGAAGGAAGCCGAACTTGAAAAGAAAATAGCTGATTTGCAGACTAAGCCTAAGGCTCCGGCCAGAAATTCCAGGAAAAAGCAGGGGGCAGTTACTCCAGAGGATTCTGCAGTCAAGAGCACCCGACTGGATAATGCTAAGAGCGAACTGGAAGAATTGCGTGCTAAATATGCTAAGGAAAAAGCGGAAGCACTGGCTAACGCTAAGGATGTAGCGGATAACAAGGTACGGATTGAACAGGATGCGCAGAATAGTATTCTGGCTATTCAGAAGGAAGCGATGCAGAAGGCAGCCAGCTATCGACGGACAGTAGACCAGGCTAAACAGGCTGAGGATAAGGCCAATAACTCAGAATCTCTATCCGGTTATGTGGAAATTATGAATCAGAAGGATGAAATCACCAATCAGTCCTATGCTTCTATTCTGGCTCATGAAAATGAATTGTCCGAACAGCGCCAGATTATGCACGATCAGATGATGCTCAATGCTTCCAGTTGGTCTGACTATATGCAGACCGTAATGATGCAGACGGCGCAAACCATGCAGGACACGCTGGCGGAAGGAATCACCAACTGGATTATGCAGGCTAAATCCTTAAGCGAAGTATTCTCCAACCTGGCTAAGACGATTCTTCAGCAGCTCATTCAGGGAGCTCTTAAGAAGTGGATTAGTTCACTCGGAATAATCCGCACACTGAATGATGCTGCAGACAAGGCGGAAGCAGCGTCCGCGGCGGCGCAGACATCGGCCATTATGACCAAGGCGGCCGCACAGGCCAGATTAGCAGCAGCCACCATGATTTCCGCCATGCCATTTACCGCTTATGGTGCAGGTGCAATCGTAGCAGGGCAGATGGACATAGCTTCTACCGGAGCGTCTGTACTTAAGAAGGCAAAAGGCGGCGCTATCATAGGCCCGGGGACCAGCACCAGCGATTCCATTCCGGCACTGCTGTCCAACGGAGAATACGTTATTAACGCGGATGCGGCCGCTCAGATTGGCCGTACCACACTGGATGCCCTGAATTCCGGAGCTTATCCGGCGTTTGCTTCTGGCGGTAGTGGAGGAGGTGTTGATGACGGTTCTGGTGGCCGTAACTTGGGCAATCCGGTTGTTATCAACGTCAGTACAATGGATGCAGACTCATTCCGAGGTTTTATAAAAGCCAAAGGGAAGAGAGTAATCCGGCAAGCCTTGTATGATGATGTACGTGATTTTAAGACGGAAAGTGGGGTGTGGTAAGTGAGGAAATTTCCTAAATTTCACATAGCTTTTAAGTCAAGTAAGTCTGTTAAGTGGGACACGGCTGTTCAGACCGCTGGCAGCGGCAGGGTTAAGACATTAACGCATCGCTTTTATCCACGATGGACAATCTCCAGTAAATTTGTAGGTCTTACTGATGATGAACGGCGCAAGCTCATGGGGTTCGTAAACCAGTGTAAGGGTAGTTATACCCCTTTCCTATGGTTAGATCCAGAAGATAATCACGTGGGAAGTATAGAACTTCCTGCTGTCAGTCCTGGCATTTATCAATGTGTTATGATGTGTGGTTCTTTCGTACAGCCGGCGCATTACGTAGAAAATGTAAAGGTGTATGTTGATGGTGTATTACAGTCTGAAAACACTTATAAGATTTCTGACGGTTTGATTAAGTTTGATAGTGCACCTGCAAGTTCTTCTGTGGTTAATGCTGAATACGACTACTATTGGAAAGTTATGCTTAGTGGTGACGGAATAGAGGTTGAACAGACATATAACAACGTTAATAACACGGCTACAGTAAAGATGGTGACAGTCGAATGAAGGAAATAACGAAAAGCCTTGAAACATACTTAAGTACAGAACGAAACCTGATGTCATGTGACTTATACCGCTTAGTCTTGCTCAATGGTACAGAGTACCGCTACGCTGACACGGATAAGGATGTGACTTACAACGGCAAAATCTACAAGCACGACTCTCTTATAATGACCAGAAAGCAGATAGAGCAGACAAGTGAGGTCAGTGTTGACTCTCTGACAGTTGCGGTTTATACGGATGCAGATGACTTAGTCTCATCTAAACCATTTATAAAATCTGCGCACGACGGTGTTTTAGACCGCGCACGACTTTATTTGACACGTGCATTTTTTAATCGAGACGGTGTAATCATTGGAACCATAAACTTGTTCGGTGGGAATGTTGAGGTTAAAAAGGCAGGCGGAATCCATGTTGAGCTTGAAGTTAAGTCAGATACTCAAGGCCTAAATATGGATTTTCCTATACGTAAATATTACCCAAGAGGACAATATGTTGTTTCGAATGACACAATCATTTCTTCTACTGACACGGACAAGACAACGCTGGTAGCTCCATTTATACCAATTAAGGAAGTGCTTTTATGAGCGATGGAGAGAAAATAGCCAAGGCTGCCCTTACATGGCTCGGTACTCCACATGTTAACCAGGCTAGAGTTAAAGGCAAGGGTGTAGATTGCGGGATGCTACTTATAGCCAGCATAGAGGACGCTGGCATAATGCCTAAGGGTTTTATGCATGTAAAGCCGTATAGTAACATGTGGCATCTGAGCCATTCAGACGAGTGGTTTAAGAGCTACGTCGAAAAATGGTGCGAAAAAGTCACTGACTTACAGGTCGGTGACTTTTTGCTATACCAATATGGGCGATGCATTAGCCACGGTGGTGTCTATGTAGGCAATGGGCATATTTGCCACGCCGTTATCAATCAGGGCGTTATATTGAGTGACGTCAACGACGTCATGTTTAAAGATGCACACGGGAAGTCCAGACTTCGTGGTATTTATCGATTTAATAAAGAGAAAGGAGGAAAGATATGAGCTTATTTAAAGGCCGAACTACAGTTACAAGGGCGAATAAAATTAGTGATTTTACCATTGCAACGGCAGAATATGGCTCCGCTGTCCCCGAAATACTGGGAACCACACGAATCGGGGGAAATGTGCTTTATTATGACGATTTCACTGCGCACGAACACAAGGAAACCCAGAGAGCTGGGAAAGGTGGCCGGTCCAAAAGTGTAAATATCACTTATACCTATACTGTCGCGTCTATTATAGGTTTGTGTGAAGGTGAAATTTCGGGCATTGGGCGTATCTGGAAAGACAAGGACGTCTATAGATATCCAAGTGATGATGTGGGACTTACCTTATATAAAGGCACACAGTCACAGTTACCATGGGCCTATGTTTCTGGCAAACATCCGGATAAGGCGCTGTCATACTCCGGGTTAGCTTATATGGCCGGTGTTCTGGATCTGGGAGATTCTGCAAGTTTCCCAAACTTTAATTTTGAGGTAAAAGGCAAGTTACTTAACACCGGTGACGGAGTAGACGTAAATCCGGCAGACTATATCCGCTATGTGCTGGATAAGGTCGGTCTTACAGATGTGGAGATTGATGGCATAGACGACTATCGCAAGTATTGCACTAACGCCGACATGCTGATTTCCACACCTATGGATGACACTTCAGCGCAGTCTGCACAGTCAATCATCAATGACATTATGACCTGTACTAATGCTTATATGTTTTGGAGCAACGACAGATTTAAGATTGTACCACTGGAAGATAGACCGTGCGGGAATTGGAAGCCGAACACGACTATTATGTATGATCTAACGCCTGATAATTTTATCCCGCTTAACTCCGACGGGGCTTTAATTACTTTCGAGCGCAAAGACAGCTCAGAAGTGTATAATCAATTTCCCGTCGAGTTTATAAATCGTGAAAACAGTTACGAAAAAGAGACAGTATCTTATGCGGTTAACTCTGACATACAGACTTACGGAGTCCGTCAGGCTAGTACTTTAAAAGCGCATTACTTATATAAGACCTCCAGAGCGGTAAGACTGGCAGAAATGTGGGCTCGCAGAGTCCTGTACGGTCGTAACTTCTATACTTTCAAACTTGACTGGGCTTTCTGCCGGCTTGAGGTAGGTGACCTGGTAACACTCACAGACCCTACATGCGGACTTGAAAAGCAGTTAGTCATGATTAACTCGGTAACCGAGGACGCTAATGGCGTACCCACCTTTACTGCTGTAAGCCGTCCTCCCATGACGGTTACTCCGGCAAAATACACGGTAAATGAAGTAGACCGGCCTTTTGTTGACTATAACGTAACCCCTCCTGACACAGACACGCCTTTGATTATCCAGCCGCCTGCCGATTTAACCCAGACTGGATATGAACTTTGGATAGGTGCCAAGGGAAAGGGGGACGGCTGGGGCGGATGCTCTGTATATATTTCTGATGACAATACTAACTACAGATTCCTTGGACGCGTTTCTAACACGGCCAGACTCGGGACACTTGCTCAGAATGTCACAAAAGACGCAACGACTATCGTGGTTAAATCCAACGGCTCTTATCTTTCCGGCACCAAGCAGGACGCAGAACGAGGCAATACACTTTGCTGGCTCGATGGCGAGTGCTTTTCTTACGAAACAGCCACACTTCTGGATGACGGATCATATCAGTTTGATGGATGTATCCGTAGGCAGTACAACACGACGGCGTCAGCTCACAACGCCGGCGCTCAGTTTGCAAGACTTGACCAGACTCTTCTCAAGCAGGCCTATCTTAAAGAGGATATTGGAAAGACTATATACTTGAAGTTCTGCTCTTATAACATCTTCGGGGCGAATGAACAGGATATTTCCAGTGTAGAACCTGTAACTTATACCATTTCCAAGTACTATGTCCCAAGTGTTACCAACATTACCATGTACAACCGCTATAGACGGTTAACCGATGGCGTAACGCGCTATGACATTGTGGTTAAGTGGACTCCTCCAAACATTACATCCTATGCATATGGACAGGTCTGGTATAAGACCAATCATTCGCAGATTGCAAATGTAGTTAGCAGTAGCTTATCTGCCAAGGATGCAGGGTTCGCTGGAGAATGGATTTTTGCGGGAAACGGCAAGGATGAAGTCGTTATACCGCAAGCTATTGTTGGAGATACTTATCGAGTGTGTGTAACAACAGTAGACCAGTTCGGAGCTTATACAACACCGGACACGGCACCGTATAAAGATATACTGGTGGCAATGAAGTCGTATATTCCTAATGTTCCGGATAATTTCCGGATAACTTTTGGCAGTTCAGCCATAGCCTCCTGGGATGAAGTAACCAATACGGACATTGCTTACTACGAAGTACGAACTGACGAAGAAACAGGAGTCGAAGGAGATGGCCTGCTTGCCAGAACAACGGGGCTTAATACCACTGTGCCAATTACGACACGGTCGGGGACTTTATACCTGTTTGCTCGCAATGCTCTTGGGAAGTACTCACAGGCAGCGGTCTTGAAATATAACAAACCGCTGCCACCTACTCCAGACGCTCCGACACTCACTCCGACCCTTGGAGGCTTTGGCGTGACCGCTTCGAGTATACCAAGCGGATGCCAGGGCATGACCGTATATGTCAATGACAAAGACGCCGTTAGGACTGTCAATAACGTCCTGTCCTACACTTGTAAGGCCGGTATTTATAATGTCAAAATCTCCTATTATGACATGTTCGGTGAAGGTGACACTTCTCCAGAAGCAACTGTCACCGTCAAGATTGAGATTGACCAAGACATGATAAAGGATGAGGCTATCTCACTCTCAAAAGTAGATAAGGCTGTACAGGCTAAGCTGGACGCCGGCGAAACCGCAGAGGAAACAGTAAATGTAGTCGTTGATAATCTTAACAGGGCAGACGGAATAAAAAACTACAGCGCCCTGACTCAGCTGAGCGATGACATCAACTTGCGCGTTAAAAAAGGCGACGTCATTAACCAGATTAATGTCAGCCCCGAGTCTATCTTAATCGACGGATCAAAAATCCATGTGACGGGCGATACCGTCTTTGATAACGGCGTCATCGTGCAGGGCATGCTAGCAGCTAACTCTGTGACTGCCGATAACTTGATGATTGGTTCATCTTCAGGGGCAAGACTCGCCATCAAGAAAGACTTAATCGAGGTATACGACTCTAACGGGACGTTGCGTGTTAAGTTGGGAGTGTGGGACGAATGAGCATAGAACTTATAGCGGCACTTATTGTTATTGTGGCCATTGTGGCAATAAGTAGCAAGAAAAAGAAGAAGCCTGATAAACAGACAGACAAGCCACAGGATAAACCGGAGCCAGTAAAGCCGGCTCCGGTTGTCCCTGATAGTCCAGACAAAACGGAAGAAAAGGCACCGGAGAAAATACCGGTGACTATCGAGAAAGGTGGTCAGACACAGAAAGGGGTGTTAGAGTTGCAGAAACAGGGGCTTAGGATATACGACAAAGACGGAAATATCATATTGGATGCTACATCAAGACTCACTAAGTACCTGGGGACGCTGTCCATCGGGACTACTAACGGCTCTTATACAGACGACAGACTACGAGAAGGCGATTTTTGGTATATGACTTTAAAACTAAATGATTACAAAAAGTGCTATGGAATGACCAATAAATTTACCGAATTTTTGCCTGAAATAACCAGAGAAGGCAATACTATCAAGTGGACATATACCGAAAGTGATGCCACTTATAGGACAGGGTTAACCATCATGTACGGGGTATACTAATATGAGTAAAATCGAAAATCAAGGTTTAAAAGTCTACAACGAAAATAACCAGCTGTGTATTGATTCCAATTACTCTAATTTGGAACTAAAACGAGTGCTAAAGTTTGGAGATCTCCCACTGAGAGAACGAAACAGTAAGTTCGTCTATCGTAATCTGACTTTACAAGACGGTGAGGTACTGGTAGCGAGAGAGGTTAACTCTTCCCCGCTAAAGACCGGTACAGACAGTGGCGGTAGCCTATACAATGCCGTTAATATTTTTAACTACTCATACGCTAACGAAATCGGGACATACTGCTATGGTGTTAGCCTGGATTACAATCAGACTGGCTATGCTATCTCCAACCCTGAAAGTTATGCTAACGAGCTTAGACTTTTTGTTTTTGGCACTCCGAACCAGTCTGAAGGAAATGCCGGAAATGCTGGACTTAAGGTATACGACAAGAGTGGCCAAGTTATTTACGATAGTAACAAAAAGTATATGAGGGTAATTGACATGCGCCCTACCCCAATGTGGGGTATAGATTATGATGTAACGCATACAAAATATGCTGTAGTGGAATCTGTGATGAATTTACCTGATTATGCTTATGGTGGACTTGGTAGTGACAATAAATGGCATGACTGTTCATGTTACTGCGAAGTCAAGGCAAGGTATACAGGGCCACACACGATAAATTTATATCAAGATAGCGGTTTTTTGCCCGGAAACGCTATCTTTGTCTACTCATTTGTACCTCTTTTATCCGGCTGTTTTGTACTTGATGTAACTAATTATTAAAGAAAGGAGCGAAAAAAGTGAAGAAAACAACATATCAAATCCCTGAGATACGAGATGAGAAAGATAATATCATTCAGTCAGGGACCTATGGGAAAAATTCTCCCCTCTGTAATGAGACTAACGACGGGGTGCTTGACTATATCAACAATAATCTGGAATATCTAAAAAGTGCTCAAGATAGTGCTAATGAAAGTATTGACAGTGCTAACAAAAGTATTGAAAACATAATAACAAAGTATGCCACGAAAAATGAGCTTAAGAGTGCATCTGATACATCAGCTGCATCACTTGCACAAAAAATATCTGCTGACGCTCAAGCTATCACTACTAAAGCACTTACAGTCACTGGCGAAACTACTGTCCCCACGGCCAATGCAGGCAATAAGAGCAAAACCATAGCCAACACAGAGTTTGTCCAGAACTCGATTGCCAGGCTGGTGGA
>ERZ1026901.693-NODE-693-length-24481-cov-8.467494_pt1 | contig 24481 bp, 24 predicted proteins | sample MGYA00380179_ERZ1026901 | MGnify/ENA primary metagenome ERZ1026901 (study PRJEB33269, sample SAMEA4719815) | human gut metagenome | biome: human-associated habitat; feature: organic feature; material: feces | place: Cameroon | collected 2013-10 ... | reverse complement strand
TCGACGGGAGCAGCAGTGAAATTCCCGGAACAAGTGCAAATAAGATTCCGCAGAGGATCTCTACTACAACGAACGGAACCAGATGCTTTGACACCTGACCAACGGACTGTTTGCTGATTCCGCATGCAACGAACATACAGGTTCCGAACGGCGGTGTCGCCTGTCCCATTGCAAGGAGGAATACGAAGACAAGTCCGAACTGTACCGGGTCGATGCCGAATGCAGCTGCGATCGGAGCAAGGATCGGTCCCAGGATCAGGTTTGTTGCTCCTACCTCGAGGAACATGCCGCAGATCGTCAGAAGGATGATGATGATCGCCCAGAACATATATTTATTGGAGACAAATGCGAGCATGAAGTTCGTCACTGCCTGCGGGATCTGATAATAAGAGATCAGCCAGCCAAACATCTGCGCTGTCACAACAAGGATCATCAGGTTTGCAGTTCCCTCCGCTGTGTTTTCCACGATCTCCCAGATCGTCTTCATGCTGATCTCGCGATAAACAGCGAGGCATACGATCAGACCATAAACAACGGCAACAACTGCGGACTCTGTCGGTGTAAAGACTCCGGCGTAAATACCTCCGAGAATGATGACCGGCATGATCAACGCCCATACTGCGTCTTTAAAGGAAACAAGAAATCTCTTGAAGGAAAACTTGTCGGATTTCGGGAATCCGCATTTCTTTGCTTTGTAGTAAGCATAGAGGCAAAGAAAAACGCTGCAGACAACACCGGGAAGAATACCGGCCATTAAGAGTGCGCCTACGTCTGTTCCTGTGATATTACCGTAAATAACGAGTACGATACTCGGTGGGATTACGATTCCAAGTGTTCCTCCGATCGCCTGAACGGCTGCCGCATAAGATTCCGGATAGCCGCGCTTTACCATCTCCGGGTACATCAGTCCGCCGATGGCCGCTGTTGTAGCAACAGAGGAACCGGAAATTGCTGCAAAGAATGTGCAGGCAACGATGGATACCAGGGAGATTCCGCCGGAGATCCAGCCGACAAGGGAATCTGCAAAGGCAACGAGACGTTTGGAAAGTCCGCCCTTTGACATAACGTCACCGGCGAGCATGAATGCCGGGATCGCCAGCATGGAGAAGCTGTTGGAGTTTGCGAAAATTCTCTGTGCGATCACTACAAATGTAAGCTTCGGATCAAGAAGAACCGCTACAATACATGATAACCCCAATGCCCATGTAATTTCAAGTCCGCATGCCATGCCGACAAGCAGGACAACGATCAAAGCAATAGCTGCAGTCTGCATCAGCCTACCTCCTTCTCTTTTCCAAATTCCTCCCAGGTGTCTACGATCAATGCGAGGAAGTTCATAATAAATCCGATAAACATGATCCCGTAAAGCAGGCTCATTGGAATTCCCATTGCCGGGCTGATCTGGTATCCACCGATCTCAATAAGTCCGTAGCCGCTGTACATAAGAATCAAACTAACATAAATGGCGATTCCTTTCCGGATCACATCCATAACATACTGTGCTTTTCCTTTCAGGTATCCGTCGATCAGCTCGATGCGGACAAACAGGTGATCTGTCGCCGCGAGGTTGATTCCAAGAACGATCAATGCCACAAACAGATATCTGGAAAGTTCCTCCGACCATGTCAGGCTCTTAAATATAACAAATCTGCAAAATGTCTGTAAGAATACAACTCCGATCATCAGTAAAAGGACTGCGCCGATGATCGCTTTATTGATTTTCTGTACCTTTTTAAAGGCTGCCGCGAATTTTTCCATAACGCACCTCCTACTGATTTACTGACAGTGCCCGAATCTCAGAGATCATATCACCATACTGGTCTTCCCACTGCGCATACAGGTCTGCTGCCTTGTCGATGAACTGCTGCTTATCCGGATATGTGACGGTCATTCCCTGCTTTTCCAGCTCTGAGACTGCCTCAGAATCCATCTTGCGGCTGAGCTCTCTCTCCTCGATGCTGCACTCAGCCATCACACGTTTGAAGGTTTCTTTTGTCTCATCGTCAAAGGATGCCCATGTCTCAGGACTCATGACAAGGAAAACGGTCGAGTACGCATGCTCGGTCATTGCAAGGTGGTTATTGACCTGAGCGACGTTGTTTGTCAGGATAACGGTTGCCGGGTTCTCCTGTCCGTCAAGTGCGCCCTGCTGGAGTGCCGTGTAAGCTTCGCCCCATGACATCGGGGTCGCATCTGCTCCCATTGCCTTCCAAAATGCGATATGTACCTGGTTCTCCATGGTACGGATCTTCAGTCCGGCGACATCATCCACCGAATTGACATCCCGCTTGCTGTTTGTCAGGTTACGGAAACCGGATTCCCAGATCCCGAGTCCGTAGAGCTGGACGCCGGAAAGCTTATCGAGGAAACGTGTTCCGATATCCCCCAGGAACACGGCATCGGCCTGCTCAGTCGATGTGATCAGGTACGGAATGTCCAGCGCCTGGAAATCGTTGATGAAGTTTCCGATCGTAGACTGGTTGACGACTGCGATATCGATTGTTCCCATCTGACAGCCTTCGATCGTATCGATCTCAGCTCCGAGCTGTCCGTTATGGTATGTCTCGATCTTATATTTTCCTCCGGTCTCATCGTAGATCCTGTCTGCAAATGCATCCATCGACTGTCCGATGGCTCCTGTCTGTGATGAGGTCTGTGCCATACGCAGGGTGATCGTTCCGTCTGTACTGTTCTTCTGATGGCTGTCCTTATAGATGCTGAAACCGCTGAGTACAACTGCTGCTGCAAGAATTCCTGCAGCTGCGAGAGCTGATGTCTTTCTGCTCATTCCCACATATTCTCCTTTCCCTGTAACTGTTCAGTACCTTCACAGTTACGAGCAAAAATCCATTCCAGATCGGCTGCGCCGATGGGATTTTTGCCTTCATGCCTATACTTTATTACGGTCAGCGCAGCAAGTGCGCAGACCTGCTGAACAGTTACCTTTCCCTTTTCAAATGCTTACGGAGTTACGAGCGCTCCGTCCCGTGCTCTCGTCTGTGTCCATGTTGTCACGGTATTTTCACACGGATATTTTGCCGCCTCGGCTTCGTCGATATCGACTCCGAGTCCCGGCTTGTCGTTTGCGTATACATATCCTTTCCGGTATTCCGGCATTCCCGGGAACACATCGAGCAGAGCGCCGTGCGGTCCCTTTAATTTCTGGATCACGAAGTTCGGCGGTTCGATCCCGGACCACTCCTGAACTCCGAAGTTCTGTGCCGCAAGGTCGATATGGATGTTCGCTGCATGTGCTAACGGTGACATGTCGCCCGGTCCGTGCCATGCGGTCCGGACACCGAACTGCTCCGCAAAGATCTGAAGCTTTCTCGCCGGTGTGATTCCTCCCACCTGGGTGATGTGGACGCGGATGAAATCGATCAGCTGCTCGGCGATGATCTTTCTCCACTCATACGGGTTGTTGAACAATTCGCCCTGCGCGATCGGGATGCTCGTCTGCTGTCTCAGATTTCTGAGCCAGGAGAGCTGCTCTAACGGGACCGGATCTTCCAGGAAGAACAGGTCATACGGCTCAAGGCCTTTCGCGAGAGCCACAGCGTCCGCCGGAGCGATCCGCTCATGAACATCATGGACCAGCTGCATCTCATATCCGATCTTCGAACGGATCTGCTCGAACAGATGGATCGTATCGCGAATGTACTTCTTTGAATCGAGATACAGACCATCATGAGCGCCCTCCGGAGCTGTCGATGGCGTATCTCCATATGGAAGACCGCCGTATCCGCCGCACTGGCATCTCAGATGCGTGATGCCCATCTCCTGATACATCTGGATGTTCTCGCAGATCTCATTGATATCCTTTCCGTCTACATGGCGGTAAACCGGGATTCCTTCCCGGACTTTTCCTCCAAACAGCTGGTATAACGGCATTCCCGCCATCTTTCCTTTGATGTCCCAGAGCGCCATGTCGATTCCGGAGATCGCATTGTTCTCGATCGGTCCGTTTCTCCAGTAGCCGTTCTGGTGCATCAGCTGCCAGGTCTCCTCGATATTTTCAACCGGACGTCCGACCAGAAGAGGTTTCATATACTCTTCGATCAGATGCTTTACGGTCAGATGACGGTAAGCAAAGGTTGCGCATCCCAGTCCGTAAAGTCCCGGCTGGTTTGTCTCGATCTTTACGACCACAAGGTTGATCCCTTCCGGTGCCGTACATATCACGCGGATATCCTTGATTCTGACTGACATTTTCTGTTCCTCCTTTATCATTCTTTGCACCTTTTTAACTTGTCTTGATCGCTTCTTAACTTGTTACTCATCATACAAGTTAATCTTTATATTCAGGGTACCGTCCGACATACTTCCGGTACCCGTCATGGCTTTTCTTTATATATTTCCGTCCGCTGCTGCCTCCGGATCCTCGTTTTTATTCTCCGCGATCTTCCCGGACGCTCTCAGCGTTTCCAGCGAACCGCCCAGATGCTGTTCCATAATGTCATGCGCCCTCTTTGCGTCGCGCTCCCGGAACGCCTCCAGGATCTCTGTGTGAAAATGAAGTCCCGTCTCGTATCCGAACAGCTCGTTCATCTGCTCATGATTCTTTCTGGATTCCAGGAAAACCTTGTGCAGGCTTTTCTCGAGAAGCGGATTGCCGGAGGTCCTGCTGATCACCTCATGGAACTTCAGATCCGCCCGAACGAATTTCGCCCGGTCTCCCTTAAACTCCTTCATCTGCTCCAGATATGTCTCCAGAGCCGCGATCGTCTTCTCGTCACAGTTCTCCATCGCCAGCACACATGCGCCCGGTTCCAGGATTCTCCTGAACTCCAGGACTTTATAGATGTCCATACAATCTTCCGAAGTGATCTTATACTCCGCCTCGTCCCAGTTTTCTACCTGGCTGTTGATCAAAAAAGTTCCCTTACCCTGGTAGCTCTTGAGAACCCCGATCCCGATCAGATACTGAAGCGCAGACCGGATACTGGACCGGCTGACGCCAAGCTCCCCGACCATCTGATTCTCAGACGGGATCTTCTCGCCGACCTTCCATTTTCCTGCTTCAATATTTTCCTTCAGGTACTCAACGACCTGATCTGTAATGTTCACGGTTTTGATTCTCATACTCTCCTGCTGCCTGTTCCCCTTTTGATTTTCACTTGTCGGACAACTTATAAGTTGATTATATCCCAAATTTTCCCAAAGTCAAGCTCCTTTTATAAATTTGGGAAAAGCCGACGAAAATGATATTTATTTTTGTGCATTTATCACAACTGTGAATTCCATGGTCTGAAATCCATATTTTCCGGTCCGCACACCACGGAACCGCTGTTCACACCGCTTTTCACGCCACAATGAACCCTGTTCACAGCCGGTGAGCAATCTGGGCTGGAGTGCCGGACGCTCACCGGCATCCCCCCTTGCCAACATACTATCAAATCCATTACAATCTGATATATAAACTCCCTTGCGTCCCCCAACCAGCCATGATAAAATAGAAATGATGCGTACAGAAACCTTTCCTTTCTGTACTGATCGTAATCCCTAACCCGAAAGGAGTCCTCAATCTATGAAATCCGGAGAACACTTTGACGTGATCATCATCGGCGCCGGCCCATCCGGTATCTTCTGCGCCTATGAACTGATCAAAGAAAAACCAGAATTAAACATCTTAATGATCGAAAAAGGAAGACCGATCGAAAAACGCGTATGTCCAAAGAGAAAAACAAAAGTATGCGTTGGCTGCAAACCATGTTCCATCACCACAGGCTTCGCAGGAGCCGGAGCTTTCTCCGACGGAAAGCTCTCCCTCTCCCCGGATGTCGGCGGAAACCTTCCGGAAATCTTAGGATATGATAAAGCAACGGAACTCATCAAAGAGTCCGATGATATCTACCTTCAGTTCGGTGCTGATCAGAACGTATACGGTGTTGACAAACAGCAGGAGATCCGCAAGATCCGTAAAAAGGCCATCAATGCAAACTTAAAACTGATCGAATGCCCGATCCGTCACCTCGGAACCGAGGAAGGCTACAAGATTTATACCCGCCTGCAGGATCACCTCCTCGCAAACGGCATCCACATGGAATTCAACACGATGGTAAAAGATATCATCATCGAAGACGGAGCTGCAAAAGGTGTCATTACCGATAAAGACGAGGCATACTACGCAGACGAGATCGTCTCCGCCATCGGCCGCGAAGGTTCCGACTGGTTCTCCCACATCTGTGATGACCACGGGATCGATACCGAGGTCGGCACCGTTGATATCGGTGTCCGCGTTGAAGTCCGCGACGAGGTCATGGAATTCCTCAACAAAAACCTCTACGAGGCAAAACTCGTATACTACACACCGACCTTCGACGATAAAGTCCGCACCTTCTGTACGAACCCGTCCGGTGAGGTTGCTACCGAATATTACGAAAATGGTCTGGCTGTCGTAAACGGCCACGCTTATAAATCAAAAGAATATAAGACAAACAACACCAACTTCGCGATCCTGGTATCCAAGAACTTCACAAAACCGTTCAAGACCCCCATCGAGTATGGTAAACACATCGCCCAGCTCTCCAACATGCTCTGCGACGGAAAGATCCTCGTCCAGACCTTCGGAGACTTCCAGAGAGGCCGCCGCACCACAGAGGAGCGTCTCTGCAGAAACAATATCATCCCGACCTTAAAGGATGCTGTTCCGGGCGACCTTTCCTTAGTTCTCCCGCACCGCATCATGGTCGACATCAAGGAGATGTTAAAAGCTCTGGACAAGGTAACTCCGGGTATCGCCAGTGACGAGACACTGCTTTACGGCGTGGAAGTTAAATTCTATTCCAACAAGGTCGTTGTCGATAAGGACTTTGAGACAAACATCCACGGTCTCCGCGCCATCGGCGACGGCGCATCCGTGACCCGCGGACTTCAGCAGGCATCCGCGAATGGACTTTCCGTTGCGAGAAGTATCTTGGCGAGAATGGATCAGAAATAAATGATAAAAAGAGCACCTTACGATCAATGTTTCAGGGATTTTGCCGATGCTTCGCATTCCGAATCGGCAAAATCTGCTGCCACAACTGTATTGTACGGAATTTTCAGTTCAGAAAATTCCTACCGTGTACAGTAACACTGATATGATACCTCCAAAGTAGACAGGTTAAATAACCAAAATCTACTTTGGAGGTATTTTTATGGGTAGGAAGCCCAAGTGTACAGTTGAAGAAAAAGTTGCTGCTGTTGAGGATTACCTGAATGGAACACGTTCTGTCTCTGAAATCATGGCAGATTTATGTATAAAAAGTACACGAACCATAAGGGACTGGATATTGGCATATCAGAATGGAGGTATGGAAGCTCTTTGCCCTGTTACAGCCAATCACTCCTATTCCAGGGAATTTAAGCTTGAAATGATTCAAAGATATATTGCCGGGGAAGGTTCGGTTACCGATTTATGTGCCAGATATGGCATCCCTGCACATGTTACACTGCAAAACTGGATTTCGTTGTATAATGCCAATAGAGAACTTAGGGATTATGATCCCAAGAGGGAGGTCTATATGGCAGAAGCACGAAGAAAGACAACGATAGCTGAACGTAAAGAAATCGTCGAATACTGTATTACCCACAACCGAGATTATAAAGGAACAGCTTCTCTGTATGATGTTTCTTATGGGCAGGTGTATTCATGGGTAAAAAAATATGATGCTAGTGGGGAAGAGGGTCTGTCCGATAAACGCGGACGTCACAAAACGGATGATGAAGTCGATGAGCTGGAACGGTTACGCCGGGAGAATATGCGACTAAAACGCCAGCTTGATGAAAAAGACATGGTAGTGGAACTGTTAAAAAAAGTGAAAGAATTCGAAGGGATGTGAGGTTTGGAAAACTACAGTTTGAATCAAAATATCTGGCAATAAAATATTTTCATGAAGGAAAACAATGGAGCATCAACTGGATGTGCAAACAGCTGGGGATATCGCACGCGGCTTACTACAAATGATTGCACCGACCGATTACGGAGCAGGAATCCAAAAATAGAAAACTGGCAGAACTGATAAAGGAGTATGATGAGCAGTTCGGGCATATCCTGGGATACAGACGGATGACAAGCTGGATCAACCATTTCAATCACACCAGTTACAGCAAGAACAGAGTCCACAGAATCATGAAGAAGCTGGGAATCCACTCTGTTATTCGTAGAAAAAAGAAGAAATACCATCCGTTCAAGCCGGAGACGACAGCGGAAAATAAGCTGAAAAGGGATTTCAATGCCACAAAACCTAACGAAAAATGGGCTACTAATGTCACGGAATTCAAGATTCCTGAAACAGGAAAGAAGCTATATCTTAGCGCCATCTTTGATTTATATGACCGTTTTCCTGTTGCATACGTTGTAAGTAAAAGAAATGACAACAAGCTCGTATTTGATACTTATGACAAGGCACTTATTGAAAATCCGAATGCAAAACCGATTTTTCATAGTGACAGAGGATATCAATATACCAGCAAGGTTTTCCAAGCAAAGCTCCAGAATCAGGGCATGGAACAATCCATGTCCAGAGTGGGGCGTTGCATAGATAACGGTCCTACAGAAGGGTTGTGGGGAATCATAAAATCGGAAATGTATTGTATGTACCAGATAACAGATGAGCAGTCCCTTCGATCAGCAATTGACGGATACATGAAGTTTTACGCCGAGGAAAGACCTCAGGATCGGTTTTATTGTAAAACTCCGTCAGAAGTAAGGCGGGATGCATTATCGGCAAAGGAACCAGTGCAATATCCCATTGCTGAAAACAAACGGATTGCAGCATACAAATCCAAATGGTGTGCGTAACTTTAAACATACCCCCAGAGTTACATGGTAAAATTGACGATGGAATAAATGTTTCATAAACATAAATATCCGCCACATCAGATCAGATATGGCGGATACATTTAGAAATTAATTTTAAATATTTTGCTTGTCTACTTGACAAGGGGCAGATCACACGATAGGTGCTCTTTTTCTTAGTTCAATTCCAGTTCAGCTTCTGTATTCCAGTCAGCGCAGGCCGACAAATTTTCTCAAAGTCTCCGTTCTCTGCCGTTTGTTTCGATCGATATCGGTATATTGTCTGCGAAGAATGTGTATATTCGCAAAATGTTTTTTCACTTTCTCGGATGTGCCCCCTGGTACGCCTCCCGGACTGTATTTTCCGTCGCATATGCCGTATACATCTGCGTGGATGCCAAGTCGGAATGCCCCATCATGGTCTGAACAGCGCGCATGTCAGCGCCGTTGCTCAAAAGATGGACCGCAAAAGAGTGGCGCAGGGTGTGCGGTGTGATGTCCTCCTCGATCCCGGCCCGCTCCCCATAATATTTGATCAGCTTCCAGAAGCCCTGACGGCTCATGGTTCCTCCGCTGCAGTTTGTAAAGAGAAGTTCCGAACTCATTCCCTTTAAGAACGTCTCCCGCGAGGCCTCCAGATACTTCGCCAGCGCATTTTTCGCCGCATGGCCGAACGGGATCATCCGCTCTTTATGCTCATCCCGGCAGGTGATAAAGCCGACCGTCATATTCACGTCTGAAAGCTTCAGACTTACAAGCTCCGTTACGCGGATCCCGGTCGCATATAAAAGCTCCAGCATCGCCTTATCACGGATCTCTTTCGGATTCGCACAGGACGGCTGGTCCAGAAGTCTCGTCACCTCATCTACTGTGAGGATCACTGGCACCTTCTTTTCGATCTTCGGTGCATGGATCGATTCTGCAGGATCCCTCCGGATCATTCCTCTCCTATGCATCCAGCCGAAAAATGACTTTGCGGACGCCAGGGACCTTGAGACCGTCGATGCCGCCTTTCCCTCTTTTCCCTGAAAAAGGAGATAAGAATTCAGCGCGGTCTTTGTTACTTTTCCGCACTCCGTGATCCCGTTCTCTTCCAGATAATCCGCCATCTTCAGAAGATCCCTCTGATAAGAAAGCGTTGTATTTTTTGACGCTTGCTTTTCCTCCTCCATATAATGGATGAAGGTCCGAATTTCCTCTCTCATACCTTTTCCCCGTTCATTTGCGGCCACTGTAATCCACTGTTTCCTTATTTTTCCCGGCAAAACCAATATTTTTCTACATTATATCCCCATTTTATAGCAAAATCAAACGAATTTTTCCCACTTGAATCCCTTTTCCGGGAACTCACGCAGCCCGGAAACCTTTTCAGTACCTTTTTGCAGCAGTTCCGTTCCTTCATCCTCACTTGTGTCTACGAAAAGAACCGAAAAACTCCTGCTGAAACTTCCGGATTGATCAAAGTCTCTGCCGCGATTCCGAGTGCTGTCAATAAGATCATGCTCAAGATCCGGGATTGCTCATTCCCCCGCACCGGTTCCTGGACCACGATCCACAAGAGATACGCCGCCAGTGCATAAAAGATCCCCTGTGGAAAGACCAGCCCGAAAAAGAGCAGGATCCCGCTGAATCCGCTGTGCATCGTCAGGGCACAGACGATCACTGCCGCCTGAAACGATACGCAGACTGCCGATGCATAGCAGATGATCCCTGACAGCGACGTCTGGCAGATCAGGATCCCCACCAGGATCCACACAAAGCGCTTCTTCAGGACACCTGCGAACAGGCTGTAATAATCCACCGACGACAGCTCCGCAGGCGCAAAGATCCCCGCAAACCATTGTTCCAGCGTATTCTTCATCTCCATGCTCATGTGATTGCAAAAAATCGTTCCCGCTGCAGTCCCAACAAATAAAAAAAAGGACAGCCAGAACAACTGACTGTCCAATAGTCTCCGGTGTCTGCGGATCCCAGTCATAGCGCTGCCGCCCCTGTTCCTTTTTCACAGTGTATGCGCACAGTCCCATGCTTTATCCACAATATTGTTTCTGATTTTTTAGTCTTTCAGTACCTGCTCTTACCGGATTCCTTCCTTCTGGGCATACGCAAGAATCGCCGCGATCGTCTTTGCGTCCGTCATCTTCCCGCTGTAGATCAGATCCAGAAGGTCCTTCACTTCCCACTCCTCCACGTCGATGCTCTCGTCTGCGTCGAGGTGCTGTTTCGACGGGATCAGATCTTTCGCGATATAGACGCCGATACGCTCGTCACAGAATGCCACCGTTGTATTGACCGTCATCAGGAATTCCAGATTTTCACTGCGGAATCCCGTCTCCTCCTCAAGTTCTCTCGCTGCACACTCGATCTTCGGCTCATCCGGCGCATCCAGCTTTCCCGCCGGGATTTCCAGAGTAAAGCGGTCCAGGGCGTTCCGGTACTGGCGCACCATCAGGATCTTTCCGTCCCTTGTCACCGGAAGAACAGCGGCAGCGCCGTCATGATGGATATAGTCATAGACTTCCTCGATCCCGTTCGCAACGACGGTGTCCCGGTAGATCTTTAAGATCATTCCTGTATAGGCAAGTTCACGTTTTAAACGAATTGTCTTTTCCATGTTTCTTTCATTTCCTCTCACTTTATGCTTTGTTCTGATCCACAGTCAATCATTTCACAAAATCCGACATGTCTGCATAGAACTGTCTGCGATTTGCTTCTTGTTCGCAATTTATCTCATTATCTGTGAATAATAGGAGAATTCTTTTTACAGCAATCAGCCCTTTAATTTCTTATTCTTCTCAAAGTTCGCATCGCAGGCCTTGATGATCGCACCGCGGAATCCATTCTCTTCCAGGGCGGCAAGTCCCTCGATCGTTGTTCCGCCCGGAGAGCATACCATATCCTTTAATTCGCCCGGATGTTTTCCTGTCTCAAGGACCATCTTCGCACTGCCGAGCACCGCCTGGGCAACCATCTTGTAGGCAGCCTGGCGAGGAAGTCCGTTCTTCACGCAGCCGTCAGCCAGCGCCTCGATGAACATGTATACATATGCCGGTGAACAGCCGCTGGCGCTTCCCACAACGTCCATCAGCTTCTCGTCCACCTTCTCCATCTTTCCGAAAGAAGTGAAGAAACCGTCGATCACCTGTTTTTCCTCGTCCGTAAACAGGTTCTCATCATAGCTCACACCGGACATTCCCTCGCCGACCATCGCCGGGGTGTTCGGCATCGAGCGGACAATTCTCGCCTCGTCTCCGAGTCCTGCCTGAAGATCCGCGATCGCATATCCGGCCGCGATGGAGATCACAACCTGATTTTTACGGATCTTTCCGTTTAATTCTTTAAACGCAGTCGGAAGAACCTGAGGTTTTACCGCGAGGACCAGATATTTTACCTGCTCTGCGCACTCGGTTGCTGTGGAAACGTGGGCAACGCCCGTCTCCTCTGTGATCTTCTGCATCTTCGCTTCATGAGCGCTCGTAAAAAGCAGCTCCTCCGGCTGATATGTCTTTAAAAGTCCCCGCATGATCGCGGTTCCCATATTTCCCATGCCGATAAAACCAATTTTTGCCATATGAAATTTCCTCCTAAAAATGTATCTCGGCACATTCTCGCGCCGAGCGCGGTCGCTTGCGACAATCCTCATCTTCGCGCGAGTGCGCATCTTAGGCACGCAGTGCCTGTTTGTTATCGCGACAGTCACCAAGGTCTCGCGCAAGCGCGGACTTTGGCTCGTTGTTCGCGTAAATAAAAAAGCCGCAGCCATACAGATCCTCTCTGCACAGCAACGGCTTTCAATTTTATTTCGCGTAATCGGTAACTCTGGACTCGCGGATCACGTTGACTTTGATCTGTCCCGGATATTCCAGGCTTTCTTCGATCTTCTTGGATATGTCTCTTGCGAGAAGAACCATATCGTCATCGCTGATCTGCTCCGGCACTACCATAATGCGCACTTCGCGTCCCGCCTGGATCGCAAAGGACTTATCAACTCCCTTGAAGGAGTTTGTAATATCCTCAAGCTGCTTTAAGCGGTTCGTGTATGTCTCCAACGTCTCTCTTCTTGCGCCCGGTCTTGCAGCGGAAATCGTATCTGCTGCCTGAACGATGCAGGAAATAAGGTTCGTCGGCTCAACATCGCCATGGTGGGATTCCACAGCATTGATAACGATCGGGGACTCTTTGTATTTCTTACAAAGTTCCGATCCAAGCTGTACATGGGAACCTTCCATCTCATGGTCAACGGATTTTCCAATGTCATGTAATAAGCCGGCACGCTTTGCCATTCTGACGTCCACACCGATCTCGGCTGCCAGTAAACCGGATAACTGTGCGACCTCGATGGAATGCTTCAATGCGTTCTGACCATAGCTGGTCCTGAACTTCATCTTGCCGAGGAGCTTGACGAGCTCCGGATGGATATTGTGAATGCCGACCTCAAGGATCGCAGCTTCACCTTCCTCGCGCATCATGTTTTCAACTTCCTTCTGCGCTTTCTCCACCATCTCTTCGATTCTCGCCGGATGGATACGTCCATCCACGATCAGTCTCTCAAGAGCAATTCTTGCGACTTCACGTCTTACCGGATCGAAACCGGATAATACGACAGCTTCCGGTGTATCATCGATGATGAGTTCCACACCTGTCATTGTCTCAAGAGTACGGATATTACGTCCCTCTCGTCCAATGATGCGGCCCTTCATCTCATCGCTCGGGAGCTGTACAACAGAAACTGTTGTCTCTGCAACATGGTCAGCAGCACATCTCTGGATCGCTGTAACCACGTATTCCTTTGCTTTCTTGTCAGCTTCTTCTTTTGCCTTGGCTTCTAATTCCTTGATGAGCTTTGCAGTGTCGTGTTTTACATCTTCCTCAACAGATTTCAGAAGATATTCTTTCGCCTGTTCGCTGGTAAGTCCGGAGATCTTCTCCAGTTCTTCCTGCTCCTTAGCAAATAATTCCTCGACCTCAGAAGAACGCTTTCTTAAGTTTTCTTCCTTTGCAGCAAGGCTGGATTCTTTTTTCTCCATAGCCTCGGACTTTTTGTCAAGGTTTTCCTCTTTGCTCAGTACGCGACGCTCATAACGCTGAATCTCGGCTCTCCGTTCTCTGGTTTCCTTTTCAAGCTCATTTTTCGCTTTTAAATTCTCTTCCTTCGCTTCCAGGAGAGCTTCTTTCTTCTTCGTCTCGGCGACCTTCAATGCTTCATCTATTATTTCTCTGGATTTTTCCTCTGCGCTTCCGATCTTACTCTCGTAACTTTTTTTATGGTGAGCCACAGCTATCTTCCAGGTAATAGGAGCCACAATAATTGCTGTTATAATAACGCTGATTATTGGTGACACAGGAGCACCTCCTTTATTTAGTTTTCATTGTACTAATTACAACACTTCAATTCTAAACTGTTTTATGCATTATGTCAAGTATAATGCCCGCATTCCGGGGACTTCTGTGCATCCCCACGAAGGTTGTCGAACTGCAGTCCGCGGGCTCTCTCAGCCTCTGAAAAGCAGCACTGCAGTTCCTGTTCACCGATCAAAAACAGCTTCTCACTCCCACTGTTTCATCGCACTGTTGATCGCGTCATAAGAAAAGCCTTTTCTCGCCAGGAACGCGTAGATCTTCTGACACTTTGCCGGGTCCGGTTCCTCCGGATCGTAGTTTTTCTTTCTCAGCAGTCCGAGGATCTGGGCAGACTCGTCAACTTCCATATCCTCGAATATCATTTCCACCAGATCATCGCTGACACCTTTCTGGCGGAGATCAAATTTCATCTGGCGGATACTCTTTTTATGTCCGTTTTTCTCTACATACCGCCTTGCATAATCCTCATCATCCAGATACCGGTAATGTTTCAGAAAAAGGATCGCATCTTCAACAGAGGCTGGCGAAAACTCCTGTTCCGCCAGCTTCTTACGCATCTCATTTTCTGTTTTTCCGGAAAACTGAAGATAATAGAGGCCTTTGTTCCGCGCCTCCCGGAACTCCTCCGGAACCACGGTTCCATCCGCACCGGCATACATTTTCTGCTCCCGGTGTTCTTCCTGTATCCACTCTCTCATCCGTGTGTTTCCTGTATCTTTCTATCTACAGTTATTCTTCTCCCTGTTATTCAGAGAAGTCCCTGTACTGTCTGCAGGAATGCTGTTTCTGACGTTCCGTGAAAGGTAACACTGTTCCTGCTTTTTACTCGTCTGCCTCTGTCTCCGCAGCCAGTGTATCCTCCGGAGCTGTCTCTGCAGCCATCTCACCCGGGACAACATGCTGTGCTTCCAGTCCGTGGAGCTCTCTCACCTGGTTTTCGATCTCCTCACAGATCAGCGGATTCTGCAGCAGATAATTCTTTGCGTTTTCACGTCCCTGACCGATCTTCGCGCCCTTGTAAGCATACCAGGAACCGCTCTTCTCAACGATATTCGCATCGGCAGCGAGATCAAGGACATCACCCTCACGGGAGATTCCTTTTCCGAACATAATGTCAAACTCGGCTTCTTTAAATGGCGGCGCGATCTTGTTCTTTACGACCTTTACACGGACATGGTTTCCGATCACCTCTCCGCTCTGCTTTAAGGACTCGGTTCTTCTCACATCGAGACGGACGGAGGAATAGAACTTTAACGCACGTCCGCCGGTCGTTGTCTCCGGATTTCCGAACATGACGCCAACCTTCTCACGGAGCTGGTTGATAAAGATCACGATACAGTTTGTCTTGCTGATGATCGCGGTCAGTTTTCTTAACGCCTGGGACATTAAACGGGCCTGTAAGCCGACGTGGGAGTCACCCATATCGCCGTCGATCTCCGCTTTCGGAACAAGCGCCGCTACGGAATCCACGATCACGATATCGACGGCACCGGAGCGCACCATTGTTTCCGTGATCTCCAGCGCCTGCTCGCCGTTATCCGGCTGGGAGATATAGAGGTTATCGATATCAACGCCGATATTTTTCGCGTATACCGGATCAAGTGCGTGCTCCGCGTCGATAAATCCAGCGATACCGCCGCGTTTCTGTACTTCCGCTACCATATGGAGAGCGACCGTCGTCTTACCACTGGACTCCGGCCCGTAGATCTCTACAACACGTCCCTTCGGGACTCCGCCGAGGCCGAGAGCGATATCAAGGCTCAGAGAACCGGTCGGAACCGTCTCGATATTCATATTTGCGCCGGAATCTCCGAGTTTCATAACGGAACCTTTTCCGTAAGCTTTTTCGATCTGTGTGAGAGCCGCATCAAGAGCTTTTAATTTATCATCTTTATTCATATTTTTCCTCCAAAATCCGGAACTGCACTTTTTATTTTCCGGATAACAAAATCGATCAGAATCCAGGCGGTCTCCCGTAAAATCTGCAGGATCAACGCAGATGCCGCCCGATCAGTCATTAGACGCGAACAAGTGTTCTGTACTCGTTAATCATAATATAATCCCTGTAAAAAGTCAACCATTTCTTGTTGTTTCTTCGCATTGCGAAGCAGTATACTTCCCTCCCGTCTCCTTTCGTTTTATTCATTTGGCTTTCCACGATTCTTTCGGCGACCCGCCGGTGTGACGATCTGCAGCACATATTTTTTCGTGCTCACTATATCAGATCGGTGATCCGGATAAACTCCGGAAAGATTTCAGATATGGGTACTATATCGGATTTCCATCCGGCTGTCAATCGGCATCCTTCACAAATTCCGGGGAGATTTTTTTACATGTACCACTTGTTATCGCGACAGTGCCAAGGCCTCGCGCAAGCGCGGACCTTGGCTCTTTGTTCGCGTAAATCAAAAAGACGGCAGCCCATGCCCACAATACACAGTCTGCCGCCTTACGCTCAGCCTTTCCGGCTGTCAATATTTCATTTTAAAAGACTTCTGCGTCTACCGCTCCTTCGATGATCTCACCACGAGCCCGCTGAGTGCCAGCAGTGCAAGGACGTTCGGGATGACCATCAGACCGTTGAAGAAATCCGCCAAGGACCATACAAGCTCCAGCTTCAGGCTGGATCCGATCACGATGCAGACAACAACGATCAGCGAATAGAGCTTTGATGCCTTCTCGCCAAACAAATACTTCACGTTCACAAGTCCGAAGAAATGCCAGCTTAAGATCGTGGAGAACGCGAAGAAGAACAGGCACACCGCGACGAAGATGATGCCGGCGCTGCCGAATCCTTTCATGAATGCCGCCTGTGTGAGCGCTGTGCCGTCCTTTCCGCTGCTCATAACGCCTGTCGTGAGAACGGAAAATACAGTCAGGTTCAGGACGATAAATGTGTCGATGAAGACGCTGACCATCGCGCAGAGTCCCTGATGATGCGGGGATTCCGCTTTTGCTCTCGCATGTGCGTGCGGTGTGGAACCCATACCGGCCTCGTTGGAGAAAAGACCGCGGGCAACACCATAACGGATCGCCTCGCGCACCGTGATTCCCGCGCCTGCGCCGAGAACTGCTTCCGGTGCAAACGCACCCTCAATAATGGAAAGGAACGCCGCCGGGAGAGCCGTGATGTTCATGCAGATCAGAACCAGGCTGCCAACGATATAAACACCGGCCATGATCGGAACGATCTTCTCAACTACCGTTGCCAGACTCTTTGTTCCTCCAAGGAAGATCACCGCTGCGATCACTGCGACAACAATGCCGACGATCACCGGTGAAAGTTCCACATGGAATACCTGAAATGCTTCCACAAACGCTGCTCCGATGGAATTGGACTGAACCATATTTCCCATAAAGCCCAGAGCAAGAATAATAAATACCGCAAACAGAGTGGAAAGTGCCTTTCCGAATGTGCCCTTGAACGCCGCCTTGATGTAGTAGACAGGACCTCCTGTCACCTCGCCGTTTACCTCTGTCTTATATGTCTGTGCCAGAACTGCCTCCGCATAGATCGTCGCCATTCCGAGGAATGCGCTGACCCACATCCAGAAGATCGCACCAGGTCCGCCTCCGATGAGGGCTGTCGCCGCTCCTGCGAGGTTTCCGGTTCCTACCTGGGCAGCGATCGCCGTGGCGATGGACTGGAACGGGGTCATCTCACCTTTCTCGTGCTTTTCGCCGTTCATGCTGAAATGTCCGAATACCTGGCGGACGCCTTCCCCGAACTTTCTGACCTGGATGAATCTTAAGCGGATCGTGTAGTAAAGTCCTGTTCCGCATAAGAGAATGATCAGGAGAAAGCTCCACAGAAAATCATTTCCTTTTGTTACAAGCTGCATCAGTGTGTCCATTTTTGTTATCCTCCTCTTTCATGATCATAGCCGCGGCCCCTGCAATCAATTCCCCGGGCTCACGCGCAAAAAATAAGAGCTGATAAGATATCAGCTCTCCAAAGAGTAGAACATTTGCATACAACGGGGATTTTCCCCATTGTGGTTATTTGTATGCCCTGTCCTTTTGCCTGAGAGATCAACCGGTACCATGGACATGAACCGGTCTTACACCTTCGGCGCTCCATTTGGAGACTCTCCAGAGTGTCCTTGCGGACGTTTGTCCGTCTGGACTGCACTTATGCATAACATCCTATCACAATTTCTTCTATACATCAACGTATTTTTAAGCTAAACTAATGAATTTTGTAATTTTTGTAAAAAGTGATGCAATGATGGCAGAAATCAAAAGTGATTTCCTGCAATCTGACGAATGTGGATTTCGCTTCGCCTCCTCATTTCCTGTGCAACCCGGATTCAACATCTCTCAGCTGCACGATCCCGGATCAGCTGCGTTTCCTTCAGCCGGAGAACGGGATTCCAATCACTCTCACCCGGCCTGCACACTGATCACAGACATCGTCCGGGAACAAGTGAAAACACGTTTCTCGAGTTTCCCCTTATTATCGCGGCAGTCGCCAGGTTCTCGCACAAGCGCGGACTTTGGCTCGTTGTTCGCGTAAATCATAAAAAGTTGCCGTACGCGGACACTCACTGCACGCGCACGGCAACTGATCAAGTTCTCACTCTTCCGTATTTTCCTTCTTTTCTTCCTGCTGCCTTTCTTTCTCAAGCTCCTGCTGCTTCAAAGTCTCCGAAAAATCCACCCGGATCTCCGTTCCTTTTCCTGCCTCGCTCTCCAGGGAAAGCTTCGCACCGTGCTGTGCCACGATATGTTTGACGATCGCAAGGCCAAGTCCCGTACCGCCGGTCGCCTTCGATCGGCTCTTATCGACACGGTAGAAACGCTCAAAGATCCGCTCCTGATGCTCCGGCGAGATCCCGATCCCGGTATCCTTCACGGAGAGGAAGGTATGTCCATTCTCCGTTCCCGTCGTCACGGTCACCGATCCGTCCTTCTTGTTATAGCGGATCGCATTATCGCACAGGTTGTAGATCAGCTCCTCCATGAGCTGCCGGTCCGCAAAGACAGGGGCAGCCCCGCCGCGGACGCTGATCGTCACATTCTGCTTTTTCGCGTTCATCTGGAGCATGTCCACGCATTCCTTTGCAAGCGGGAACAGATCCAGATCTTTATACTCCACATCCTTTTTCCCGCCATCGAGCTGGGAAAGCTGGATGATATCGTTGATCAGTGAGAGCAGTCTCGATGCATTCTTGTGGATCTCCGCGGCGAACCGCTCTGCGTTGTCCCCGGCCATCCCATGTTCGATGAGCTCCGCGTATCCGGAGATTGCCGTGAGCGGCGTCTTTAATTCATGGGAGACATTTGCCGTGAATTCCTGGCGCACCTGGGAACTTTTTAAGATGTCCTCATGCTGCTGCCGGATCTTGTTCATAAACGGGACCAGCTCCCTGTAGGCAGCCTGCGTCCCGGGTTCCGAGAGATTCTCCGCCATCTTCTCGATCGGTGCCACCAGATTCTTCGTAAAGTAATTGGACATCAGGATACAGAAGAAGAACAGGAGCACAAACACGCCGACAACTGTCAGCATCATGTTCTGGGTCAGAGCAAAAATATTGTCGCCTTCCCTTGCGATCCGCAGGATCCGGCCATTGTCCAGACGGATCGCGTAATAGAACATGTTTTTATCCAGTGTGGTCGAGCGGCGGGTATCGCTTCCTTCCCCGTTTTCCAGCGCCATATGGATCTCCGGACGGTCCTCATGGTTCTCCATCGCGGTAAAGTCCGCATTGCTGTCAAAGATCACATTTCCGCTGGCGTTGATCACCGTGATGCGCAGCGTATCGGGATTCAGATCATAGGCATCCGGGTGCAGATCCGAGATACTGTCAAAGATATGCATATTTTTCATGACAAGCGCATCCGCCTTCAGATCCCCGATCACCTGTTTCTGATAGACCCCGTAAAAAACGAATAAAACACACAGCAGTGTCAACAAGATTGAAAACACTGCCGTGGCAAGAAGTTCTATATGGATTTTTCTTTTCATTCGATCATGTACCCCACATTTCTCACTGTACGGATCATGGAACCCGCCTCGCCGAGTTTCTGTCTGAGCGTCCGGATATGCATATCCAGAGTTCTCGACTCTCCCTCAAAATCGATGCCCCAGACACGCTCCAGGATGATCTCACGCGTCACAACGATCCCTGCATTGTGGAGCAGCAGCTTTAAGAGCTCATATTCCTTGAAGGTCAGGCTGCATGGGACATCCTTCACATACACCATGTGTTTCTCATCATCCAGGAAGATATCCCCAAGAGTCAGAAACTTGTCCTCCTCCATCGTTCTTCTGAGTACTGCCTTCACTCTCGCGATGAGTTCCATCACGCCGAACGGCTTTGTCAGATAATCATCCGCACCGACATCGAGTCCTTTTACCTTGTCGATCTCGGTACTCTTTGCCGTCACCATGATCACCGGAAGTTTCTTCGTCTCCGGGCGGCGGCGGAGCTTCGCTACGATCTCCAGTCCGTCCTCATCCGGCAGCATGATGTCCAGGAGGACAAGATCCGGCTGCTTCTCTTCCAGCTTTTTATAAAAATCATGAGCGCACTCAAAGCCCTCTACCTGATATCCGCTGTTTTTCAGTGCGAACATCTCAATTTCCAGAATATTTTTATCATCTTCCACTGCATAGATCAGAGCCATGTTCTTCTCCTCCTGTCTTAATTTCTGTCATTTTCCGTCATCGGCCTGATTCAGATCATGATTTTTATTTCACGATCCATAGTGCCGGGCAGCTATGCGTTCCCACGGCATACCGCCCTTTTCTCCTACTATCTTACTACACATTTTCCTAGACTGGAAGCGCGTATTTATCACGATACTGTTCCACCATCGCCGCAAACTGCGGATCTCCGTCTCTCTTTAAATTTTCCAGATATCCGTGGGCATCAAAACCATCGCGCTCAATCTCGATCACGCTGATCGCGATATTGGAGCAGTGATCGGAAACACGCTCCAGATTCATAGAAATATCGGAGAGGACAAAGCCCTGCTCGATCGTACATTTTCCCTTCTGGAGTCTCTTGATATGATTTGCCTTCACCACGGTATTGATATCGTCGATGACTTCCTCTAACGGCTCCACCTTTGACGCCTCATCCGTATTATTCGTCTCGAACGCATCGATGGACATGTCCAGGATCTCCTTGACGGCATCTAAAAAGATTTCCAGCTCTTTGTCTGCCTTGCTTGAAAAATGCATCTCTTTCTCTTGCATCTCCTTCGCGGAATCCTTTAAATTCATGCCATGATCGGAAATACGCTCAAAATCACCGATGCAGTGAAGGAGCAGGGATACCGTATGGCTGTCGTTTCTGGACAGATTTTTTCCGCCGAGCTTTACCATATAGGTTCCGAGTTCATCCTCATAACGGTCTACAAGGTTCTCCAGCGCCTCCACGCGCTCTGCCTTTTCTTCTGAAAATTCCTTTAAAAGTTCTACTGATGTAAAGAAGCATTCCTTCGCCAGCTTTGCCATCTGGATCGTTGTCTGACGGCACTGCTCTACTGCGAAACCAGGAGTGTCGAGGAAACGCGGGTCGAGAAGACGGAACGCACTCTTTTCCTGCTCTGCGACAGGAACTTCCTTCTTCTGCTCATCCGGGATCGTGAGACATGCCAGTTTTACAAGTCCGTTGCCAAACGGAAGGAGCAGGATTGTCGCCGCGATGTTGAAGCTGCTGTGGATCACTGCGATCCCCATCGCATTTGCCGCTGTATCGAGGAATGAAAAATGAACGACCGCATTGATCGTGTAAAAGACGATCATAAAGATCACGGTGCCGATAATATTAAAGTACAGGTGAACAAGCGCTGCACGTCTCGCATTTTTGGAGGCGCCGATACCGGAAAGCATTGCAGTCACACATGTTCCGATATTCTGTCCCATGATGATCGGAAGAGCCGTGCCGAAGTTGACTGCTCCCGTTGCACATAACGCCTGAAGAATTCCGACCGATGCGGAAGAGCTCTGGATGATCGCAGTGAGGACAGCTCCGGCGATCATTCCAAGAAGCGGATTCGAGAACATGGTCAGGATCCCGGTGAATTCCGGTACATTCGCAAGCGGTTTTACAGCACCGCTCATGGTCTCCATTCCGGTCATCAGGATCGCGAAGCCGATCATGATCGTTCCTGCATCTTTCTTCTTCTCCTTTTTGGAGAACATGATAAGGCAGACACCGATGAGTGCAAGGACCGGTGAGAACGATGTCGGTTTTAAAAGACGCACAAAAAAGTTTCCGCTCTCAATTCCTGTAAGGCTCAGGAGCCAGGAAGTAACAGTCGTTCCGATGTTGGCACCCATGATGATGCCGACCGCCTGCGTCAGCTTCATGATGCCCGAGTTTACAAAACCTACGACCATGACGGTAGTCGCGGAAGATGACTGGATCACCGCTGTGACTCCGGCACCTAAAAGGACCGCCTTGATCGGATTTGATGTCAGTTTTTCAAGAATTCTTTCCAGTCTGCCGCCGGAAAGCTTTTCGAGACCACTTCCCATGGTCTCCATTCCGTAAAGGAACAGCGCGAGCCCGCCAAGCATCGTCAATACTCCAAAAAAGTCCATAAAATTCCCCTCTTCAAAATTTTGATCATTCATTAACTTTTTACATTTCTTTCTTACCATGTATCAGAATATCAAGGAAATGTAAAATGCTTGACAGGGGTTATGTAAAATCTGTGTAAAATTGTGTGTTTAAACAGGAACAAAATATAATTAAAAAATGAGATGTTTTTATACTGGAGTCGATTGATAGAATCTGTAGATTATGGTAGAATTTTCTCATGGTGTCACCATAACGGTAGGCGGTTGGTCCCCGAATTACATAGAACCTGTAAAGGAATCTTATGGAAAGGAGGGGATGCCATGAGCATTATTGATTTCATTGCGGTCGTGAGCTTCGGTCTTGCTTGTTTCGGACTGGGGTATACGCTTGGAAAAGATACTATAAATGCAAAAAAATAACCGCCCCGACCTAGCAAATCGAACGGTTATTTTTTTACTTAATGTCTAGGATCACCCGTCTATCGGTGACACCTCTTTATAAACAATATAACATACTCGCAACAACATTTCAATATGTTTTCGTTTGCTATCTTTATCTCTCAAGCATTTTCCCCACATCCAACAGTCCCCATCCCTGCTGGTTTCTCGGCAATCCGATATCCACCGAACTTTCCCGCAGTCTCAGTTTCACATCCTTATTTGACATGTCCGGAAACCGTTCCAGTAAAAGAGCGACAGCTCCGGAGACGATCGGTGTGCTCATGGAAGTTCCGCTCTTGATCGTATACTTGTCGGCTCTGCTGGAACAGCTCACAACGCTGCAGCCCGGTGCAACGAGATCCGGTTTGCAGATGCAGGCCGCCGTGGGGCCGCGGCCGGAATAATCCACCATCCGGTTTCCACCGACCAGTACCTCCCGGTCATCGTCCGAACAGCCGACCGTGATCACCTTCCGGCTGATCCCCGGCGTCGTGATGCTCATGGTCCGCGGCCCGTTGTTTCCAGCCGCCACAACGACCACAAGCCCGGCATCCCATGCCCGGTTCACGCCTTTCACAAGGGCGGAATTCTCACTCATCCCGCGTTTCGAGCAGGCTCCCACCGATATATTTAAGATCCGGATGCCAAGCTGTTCCTTTCTCTCCAGGACCCAGGAGATCCCAGCTAGGACATCCGAAGAATAACCATTTCCTTTTCGGTCCAGGACTTTCACCATGATAAGATTACACCCCGGTGCGATCCCGCTGTACCGCCCGCCGGACATGCGCCCGCTGCCGCCGATGATCCCGCAGATATGGGTCCCATGCCCACAGTCATCGTAGGCGAAGTTCTTCCCATTCACCATGTCCGCGAACCCGGTCACCCGGCTGTCAAAATCCCGGTGAAGAAAGATCCCGGTATCCAAAACCGCCACGCCGATGCCTTTTCCAGTGAGTCCCAGGCGGTAAGCCGCGCCGCAGCGGATCTGATCTTTAATATGGTTCACATGTAAGATTCCTCTATTCTATTCCTCTTACTTACAGGATATTCATAACCACTTCGTCTTGCGCTGCTGCCCAAAATATACATCTGTGCATATCCCCACCCACAATTTGCAGTATTTCCGACACTTTTCCACATTCTTCGAAAACAACATCCGAATCTTAAAGAAATCTTAATAATTCATTCAAAGAATATACAATCATTTTCCAGGGTGATGTGCTATACTTTAACCATAAGAAATGCACGAGATATTTTAAATCCTTTATCCTAAACCTTTTTGAAATTGAAATCCTAAATGATGAATGGGGCTGTCGCACTAACGTGCGGCAGCTCATTTCATATTCCCAACACAAAACGCC
>ERZ1026901.689-NODE-689-length-24607-cov-7.952020_pt1 | contig 24607 bp, 17 predicted proteins | sample MGYA00380179_ERZ1026901 | MGnify/ENA primary metagenome ERZ1026901 (study PRJEB33269, sample SAMEA4719815) | human gut metagenome | biome: human-associated habitat; feature: organic feature; material: feces | place: Cameroon | collected 2013-10 ... | reverse complement strand
AACCGACGACCCCCACAATGCGAATGTGGTGCGCTCCCAACTGCGCTACAAGCCCATAACGATATTTTTTTGACCTCATTATTATCGCACCACGGGGGACAGATGTCAAGATTTTCCAGAAGGAAAAGTGAAGAAATTTTGCCGGGACCGCTGGCGCGGTACAAGATAAAAGAATCGAACATATGGTTGTATCATTGCGGAAAACGTGGTAAAATAGAAGGCAGAAGGCAGATGTAACGGAGAGGGAGGGGATTATATGATACTGATCGTATGTGTGGACGACCATAATGGAATGATGTTCAATCACCGCCGCCAGAGCCAGGACCGCGTCCTGCGTGCGGATGTATTGGAGCTCACTGTGGGGAAAGTGCTGTGGATGAACGCGTACAGCAGAAAACAGTTTACGGAGAGTGGCGCGGATGAGATCCGGGTGGATGAGGCGTTTCTCGATGCCGCAGGGGACGGGGAGTTCTGTTTTGTGGAGAACGCGGATGTCTCTGGATGTGTGGAGCGGATCGAAGAGATCTATGTGTACCGCTGGAACAGGGATTATCCGGCGGATGTGTATTTTCCTGTGGATCTTAGCTGCTGGAAGTGCGGGGAGACGAAGGAGTTTGCGGGCTCTTCCCATGAGAAGATAACGAGAGAGCGGTATATCCGGTAAAATGTGAAAGCATGATAAGCAGAGTGACTCTGAAGACAGTTCCAATTCTGATATTCCTGAAAATATGGTGTAATATTGGAGATTGGAACAGGGGAGAGAATGTACAGGGGATTTTGAGAGAAGGCGGACTGCAATAGAAAATATGGCAACAGAGGAGAATGACAGAATATGAAAAATTTAAGAAAATGGCTGCTCTGCGTGATCGCGGCGGTCTCTTTGACGGTAACGGCCTGTGAGGGCGATGCGGTCGCTAATGCCAGTGTGGCGGCAGATGTTGCCCATGCGGCGGGAAATATCCTTGGAAGCCTTGCTGAGGCGGCAGAGAACTCTGGTGCCGGGAACAGCAGCGGACAGAGAAATAAAATGTCAACGGGGATGGCAGGAAACCCGTCGGCAACCGGGGAATTCCGTCTCTCCGATATTCCGGAGTATACGGACTCCCCCTATGTGGCGGTCAATGGAAATGTTCCGTATTTTACGGAGGATGACCTGACGGATGTCTCCTTTGAAAGCTACAGTGATCTGGACTCATTAGGCCGCTGCGGTGTGGCTTACGCCTCTGTCAGTACCGATACGATGCCGACGGAAAAGCGGGGTTCCATCGGAGAGGTAAAACCGACCGGGTGGATCAATGCGAAATATGATTTTGTAGATGGAAAATATCTGTATAACCGCTGCCACCTCATCGGATACCAGCTGACTGCGGAGAACGCGAACGAAAAGAATCTGATTACGGGTACGAGATACCTTAATGTTCAGGGAATGCTGCCCTTTGAGAACCTGACAGCCGACTATGTAAAAGAAACCGGAAACCATGTGCTGTACCGCGTGACACCGGTTTTTGAGGGAGATAATCTCGTGGCATCCGGTGTTCTGATGGAAGCGGAATCAGTGGAGGACGAAGGCGACGGAGTCCTGTTCTGCGTTTACGTTTACAACGTCCAGCCGGGAGTCACGATCGACTACGCGACGGGAAAGAGCGAGCTGGCGGAGGACGGAAATACGGGAAGCAGCTCAAGTGGAAGTACGGCAGGCAGCGGAAAAACGACAGGTTCATCGAATGTTGGAAACAACTCATTAGAAGCCTCAGGCAGTTCTGGAAAATCAAATACAAGCGCCTCTGGAACGGAGAGCGGAACCTATATCCTCAACACCAAGACCATGAAATTCCACCGCCCAGACTGCGATTCTGTGAAGAGTATTAAGGCTGAGAACCGAGAAGAGTATACGGGGGAGCGGGAGAAGCTGATTAATGAGGGGTATGAGGCTTGTAAGAGCTGTAAACCGTAGGAAATATTCTAATAATATATAAAAGACAGTAACATAAAGCCCGGCTTCATGCATTTAGAGTGCGTGGAGCCGGGCTTTTGCCTTAGATCATATCTGACGTGAGATCACACAGAAAAATTAGAGATTAATCATGGCATGAGAAATCATGAAACATTCTTTGCGCAGTGTCTGTATCCAGATGGAAAGAGTTACATAATTGCTGAATAATAGCTGAATCGGTAAGGTTGTGTTCTTTTAGGACAGTTATAATCGCATGGATGCCCTCAAGTTGACCTTCTTTGCGGCCTTCCTCCAGACCTTCTTCATGACCTACTCTGCGTCCAATATCAATTCCAGTAGATAAAATACTCATTTGTGCATCCTCCCATTCTTCACTTTGCTTTACTTCAGTAACAATTGCGTCCAGCCTGCGAATCCTGTCATCAATGACAAAAATCTCAGGATTGGAGAGTGTAGAGTTTTTCATATATTGCAGAAGACTCACGAGTTCATCTCGTTCGTTCTTACTGCTCATATTTAAAAATATTTTCATTGTTTCGTCCCCCAGTTCCATCCCCGGAATCTGGTGACAGCGCTCTGTGAATGTGTACATGGCGCGGTCCATTCCGAAGAGATCGGTCTGGGTGATGAATATTACGATCGTTGAGGGCAGGTGGCGGTATTTTGTATGTTTACCTGCCTTTAATGCCGGGGTATCAAGGAGTCCCTGATAATACCGGGAACGTTTCCGGAGATCGTCCTCCGACGCATCATTCTGCATCTCCGTAGCAAATTGCCTGGAATCCTCCGCCAGCGCCCAGGCATCGAGCCGGATTCCGCGTTTTCCATTTTTGTTGAGAATAACGTCCTCAACCCGGACTTGTATGAGTCTGAGATTCGGCTCATCCAGGATAATACTGAGTACGCATTCCTGCGCCTCCTTGTGCTTCATAACCGCGAGAAACAGGGCAAAATCGCTGAGATTGACATTCATAAAATCGGGCGATTTCCTGTACTCTTCAGCAGAAATGAGAGCATGGATCAGTTGCTTTTCCATTCAGTTACCTTCCTTTCCTGGAAAATTGGGCAGGAGAGGAATTAATACGGGACATCCCTGACTCTCTGCCAGTTGTTCATGTGATTTCAGCAAAGAGTCTTCAGATGCCGTAATGGCCAGAATAGAAAATAGATCATAGAATTCGTTAGAAACCTTGCTTGGGATTATATTAGCATGTGGAAAGGGGGATGACAATGTACTTGGGTATTAAAAAGTATAAAAATTTGATAAACAGCAAGAAAAAGAGACCGCACACAAATCATGCATGCGGTCTCTGAAAAGGATGTGTAATCGTTAGATCAGAAGATCAGGAATTACTGTTTGTCAGTGGAAATCTCAGAAGAATCTTCTTCGTTGCTATCAGATTCTTCAATTTCAGCAATCTCCTCGATTTCGGAATCTTCGGATTCTGTTTTGTCAATGACAGAATCGATAGTTTCAATCTCATCGGAATCGGAAACCTTAATGATTTCCTCCTGAGAGTCGTTGACAACGGTCTCAGAGTCGGAGAAATCAAACTCAGAATCTGTATCTGGAGCTACTGCAGCAACCGGAATTTCGTTGATCTCAATCTTAGCTTCCTGGGTATCGGCAGCATCAACGGTAAACTCTAAGTCATTATATCCATTAAGAACGATCTTAACGGTATTTGTTGCCCGGTTGAATCCATCAGCAGTCAAGTCAAGGTAAATGGCTTTACCACCGTAGTCAGGATCATTGCTTGTCTTATAAGAAATCTTGCTCTTCCAGAAAGAGGATGTAGACTTATAAAGAACATTATTTACATATACTCTTCCAGATTTTGCAACCAGTTTCAAATATTCATAGATATCGTTTTCTGTACCTACGAAGGATACATGATAATAATCATCATCACCAAAGATAGCTTTTACAAAAGAAGAGGAATCAAATTCCGGAGCATTAAGGAGATCATTTTTGACTTCCTTCACAGTAAGTGAAATAGTCTGATCCTTATATCCGTCAGCCTTAAGCGTGAGAGTTACTTTTCCAGCAGAAAGTCCTGCGGTGTTAACAATAAGGGCAGAATCAGAATATTTAGCCTTTAATTCCTCGGAACCAACCAATACGGATACACTCTGAAGATAGTTTTTATCATCGCAGATAAGTTTCAGCTTTTCACCGGCTGTAATCTCCTGTGCTGCAAAAGATGGAGCATTTTTATCCTCGTTCACATCTGGTGTGGAATCGGTTACTTTTCCGCTCTTATCGAGAGTAAATGTGAGAGTTTGATAACCTGCAACTTTGATCGTAATCGTAGTATTTCCGGAAGTATTAAACGCCCCCGTCATTAAAGAGAGACCTGATCCATACGCGCCCATACCGATTTTATAAGTTGTAGATCCATTGCTTAAAAATGAATCATCATAGGAATAGCGAGTGGAATTTACAGTAATCTCAGTGTTGACAGTATCTTTTAATGCATTTAAATAAGTGTTGACTGAATTATCCTCATCAGCGGATTTGAAATAGATAATATAATTGTCAGAATACCCTTTTTCTACGGATTCAACCGTCATGACAATATCATCTGTTTCCTCCTTCTTAACTTCATCAACTTTAAACTCAGCACTCAGAGAATCCGGATAATACTCAGCCTTTGCCTGGATCGTAATCGTATGAGTACCAGGAGTTACATTGTAAAGCGTGATGACATTGCTGCCTTCCTCAACAACGTAATAAACGGAATCGCTGCCACCTACACCGCTCGTCCAAACACGGGTCTCCTGATTCGTATCCTTGTCCAGAACAACGGATGTATCATAAGTTAAATATTTTAAGAAATCTCCCTCAGATCCATTAACCGTAAAGGAAACAGTTGCTTTTCCTGTCTCATCCGGAGTGAAAGCGTTTTTGCCTTCTTCATAATTTACTTTCAGACTCAGGTTCTCTTCAACGACTTTGCTGTAATTAACCTTTACGGTCTGGCTCTTATAACCGGAAGCATCGATGGTAACAGTTACCTCTCCTGATTTAAGGGCACCCGCTTTAATTGTGATGGTTCCCGCTGCTGCATCAACCGTATACTTGTTGGAATCAAGCTCTTTCCAGTCACCGTTGAGATAAAGGTCCGTTACCTTTTTTAGGTAGTCGACATCCTGACAGCTTAAAACGAGATCTTTTCCTTCCGTTGCGGAAGTGACTGTAACAGCCGGGGCATCAAAACGTCCATAGGAATCACTGTACTGGATATCACCGAGGAGACCATCCTCCAGAACTTCCTTCACCGCATGCGGTCGGTTCAGAGTATCTGCTCCATTCTCTTTATACTCTGCGAATGTGAGAACAGTTCCTTCTAAAGCTGCATCAGAAACAGCGTTATAGTAGTCCAGCCATGTATAATAAGTGGTATCGCCTGTATCGAATACAGAATCAACGCTGCTTAACATATTCCGGTAATCGATGATACTGTTGACTGCATCGTTCTGTTCTCCTATATCGTTTAAGATATTCGCGTTTACAAGAAGATCGGAATCGAAGATCAGATCGGCACTTGTGGTTGCGCTGCCGCCATCACCGCTTCCGGAGGTACTTCCGGAAGATGTTGCGCGGGACACAGCGTCAACAGAGAGGGTGGATATCTGCATTGCGGCAGGTACGTCCTCACCACCGGTCACGTGAAAGGACTTGTTTACAGTTTTGAAACCATTGGAGTAAAGCATAATCGTATAAGTACCGTTATATGGAATGTTGTTTCGTCCGTTCTCAGCGTTTACATCGTTGTAAAGCACAAAGAGATCTCCAATGAGATACCAGTCATCGATTTTGTTCAGCTCTTTTGTATCGCCCGTCGGATCAGTTAAGGTCACACGCTCGATCGGTACGGTGACACCGTAAGTCATATCTTTTACGGTGAAGTGCAGGTTGCGTCCGGAAATTGCACTTTCGGAGATCAGAAGAGTCGGAGCCTCCTGATTGACAATATGGATGGATGCCATAGCGGACTTTCCAGTCTCGGAGCGTACACGTACATAATAACGGCCGTTGCTTCTGAAATTTTTCTGTCCAAGATTGAGCGTAAGTGTGCCGACTTTTCCATGACCATGAGGAACATTGGTCTTGGATTCAAATTCAAGATGGTCGTTGATCGTGTTACGGTTTTCATTGTACTGAACAAGTTCCAGACCGGAGATCGCGTCGAACCATTCTTTTTCCTCAGCCGTATTGTAGTTGAACATGATGGTTACGGTTCCGTTTCCATTTTCATCGATCTCGGCATCCGGAGAATAGCTCGGATGAGCTTCCCGAACGGCATCAAGAGCGATCGTTGTCCTGGACGGAGTCACACGAACATTTCCTTCGTCATCATAGTTTGTGAGGCAGTAATCCCAGACCGGAATTGCACCATGTCCAAGAAGCTTTTCCGGAAGATAGCCATCTTCTGTGTAAACAGAATCCTCATCAGCCTTTTCATTCAGGACAACGCTCTCAGACTTTTTGGAATCTTCTTTGGAAATTGCAGTTACAGTCCCCGGCGTTCCAACCAGCGGGAGTTTCGCAATGCTTCCGTCATCGGTCACTTTTGTGAGAGAGGAGGTTACATCTTTACCGTCAACCGTAACGACGCAGTTGCCAGCATTGTATCCCTCATCGAAAGTAATGGTCAGCCATTTTCCGAGAGAGTCCACATTCATGATCCTGGTCTTTTTCTCATCAATGACGGAAACTGTGGTCTCATCATCGGAACCCTGATCACCGGAGTTGCTGCCGTTATTGTCGGAACCATTATTGTTGGAACCGTTATCACTATTACTGCCGCCATTATTGTTGGAACCGTTATTATCATTGCTGCCGCTATTATTGGAGCCGCCGCTATTGCTGTTGTTTCCATTGTTGCTGGATCCATTGCCGCTATTGCCGGAGCTGTGACTTCCGCCGGAAGAAGAGGAGCCACTTTCAGAATCATCAGAGTCTGTTGAGGATTCTTTTTCTATCGGTGTTCCGTCGGCCTTGAATGTGGACACGATGCCCTTCTGGTCATGACGGATGGAACCGTCTGCGTTTACCCAGCGGCCGTCTGCATTTACGTTATAGCCGTCAGGAGTTGTTGTATTTCTGTATAATTTACCGATATTTCCTGTGGCGTCTGTTCCGAAGTAGTAGCAGGAATTGTCGATCCACTGCCATCCTGTGAGCATTACACCGAAGTCAGAACCCGGAACGGTATTCATAAAATACCAGCTGCCGCTTGGATCTTTCATCCAACCGGTATGTAAACGCCCCTCTATGCCGCCCTGATCGGCTGCACTTTCAAGGTAAAACCATCTTCCTTTTTCATCCTGAAGCCATCCTGTTCTCATGAATCCGGTAGCCGGATCGATATAATACCAGCCGGATTCTGTATAGATCCAACCGGTACTTGGCTTCTGATTTGCATCATAATACTTCCATCCCTGTGCTTCCTGCTTCCAGGTTCCCTGAGTATATGCCTGAGCGGTGGTGTATCCTGTGTTGGAACCGGAAATGGCAGAAAATGCCATGCCAACCTGTGAAAAAACGCAGGCAGCAGTAAGTACCGGGATTGCGGTCTGGCGAAGTAACTTTTTCTTCACTTATATTTCCTCCTGTTAGTGTAAACTAATTATAGCAAAGACAGTATATTTGGAGGAAAAGGGAATGTCAATAAAATAACAGAAATATGAGAATGAGAATCTTTCTCATATAAAAACTAATCTTTTTTTACTTGCAGATGTATCAAAAAAACAGTAGATAGCGCGAATAAAATTCAAAATTCAGCGGATCCACATCAAAGGAATGGAAAAATGATAAAAATATGCAAAAAGACAACGCAAAAGAAAAACAGACAAAATTTTCTTAATGAAACAAATGTATCGTGAACTCAAGTTTCCTTTCGCTTGAATTTATTGTGATTTATAGATATAATTGGCTTGAATAGAGCAGAAAAAATATAAATTCCATATGAAGTTTCCGGTCTGTTTTATGAGCGGGGAGTTCTGGAAATGGGATGTATAGGAGGCAATGGTATTATGAAGATCACAAAAGTATGGGCGGTATATTTCAGCCCCACAGGAAACGCGAAAAAAGTAATCACAACGATGGCGAAAAAGGCGGCGGAAGTTCTTTCTGTGCCGATGGAGACATTTGATTTTACACTTCCGGAGAACCGGGAAGGTATTACGAGTTTTGAAAGTGAGGATCTTGTATTTTTCAGCACACCGGTCTACGCGGGAAGAATTCCGAATAAGATGCTGCCGTATGTGCAGAGCGCTTTTGAGGGAAACGGCGCATTTGCAGTACCGGTATCGGTATTCGGAAACAGAAACTTTGACAACGGTCTGATCGAGCTTCGCAACGAGCTGGAGCTTCACGGCTTCCATACGATCGCAGCTGCGGGAATCCCGACAGAGCATGTGTTCAGCAGCAAGCTTGCGACAGGCCGCCCGGATGCGGATGATCTCGCGAAGATCGCGGAATTTGGTGAGAAGGTCGCGAAGAAAGTTGCTGATATGACGGAGATCCCGGCAAAGATCGAGGTCCGCGGCGATGATCCGGTGACTGCCTACTATACACCGCTTGGAACGGATGGAAAACCTGCAGTGTTCTTAAAGGCGAAACCGAAGACAGACCCGGAGAAATGTACGAAGTGCGGAATCTGTGCGACCGTCTGTCCGATGGGATCCATCCCGAAGGACGCACCGGATACCTGCACCGGAATCTGCATCAAGTGCCATGCCTGCATCAAGGCATGTCCGGCAGGCGCAAAGTATTTTGATGACGAGGCATTTTTATCTCATGTGGAAATGTTAAAACAGAATTACCAGAGACGGGCTGAGGCAGAGTGGTTTATCTGATGATTCTATGATTCTATAAAAAATCATAAAAATCAATGCAGAAGATTGATACAGAGGGCGAAAACAGGCTCCCTGTATCAATCTTTTTTCTCAGTCGTTCAGTTCCGCCAATTTTTTAAAATACGGCGCAAAAAGCTCCTTTTCATATGCATATCCCGCCATAAACACGCAGTCCATAAAGAGTCGCGTGATCTCCGGAGCTTCCTGATCCGCGAGAATGCGCTTCCATTCCTCTTTCGCGTGCTGGCTGAGTTCTGCAAGCAGCCGGTTCCGCTCCTTAAAGAGGCCGTCGTCGGTGCGATTTAAGTCTTCCGGGAGAAAATCCGAAGTCCGTCCGCAGGGGGACGGGCAGGCGGCGCAGTCCGGGGCAATGATGGCTTTCTGCTTATGGATCTGCTCCACAAGGTCTCTGGAAGCAGAAGCGGAGAGCGGACTTCCAGGTGTCACGGATGAGAGAGCGGCGAAGAGGACCGGAGCGGTCCCGGCCGGAATCTCCTTTGCCTCCGCGGCGCGGGCGAGCCCGATGAGAGCGCAGATGACAGCGTCCTGCTCCGGGGTGCGGCCGGAGGTATTTGTAGTAGTTGATAGAGACATATAAGTTCCCTTCTTAAATATAAAAATGTCGATTCGGTAGCTTCATAGTTACAAGCAAAGATCCCTTCCGGATTGGCTATACCAATGGAATTTTCCGGAAGAACTGGCAGGGACGGGATCTTATTTTAAGATCCGTCCATCGGTGCTGATCGTGTACACCTGCCACGGAATAAATTTTCCGCTGGCCATCAGCGCGTTCTTCACGGCTGCCTCGATCCCACCGCAGCACGGAACCTCCATTCGAACAACTGTCACGCTCTGGATATCGTTGAGGCGGATGATCTCCGTGAGCTTCTCGGAATAGTCCACAGAATCCAGCTTTGGACATCCGATGAGTGTCACGTGGCCATCAATGAAATCGTTGTGGAAGTTTCCGTATGCGTAAGCGGTACAGTCTGCCGCGATAAGAAGCTTTGCACCGTCAAAGTACGGGGCACGGACCGGGGCAAGCTTGATCTGGACCGGCCACTGGGAGAGTCTGCTTTCCATGGAGACGGGCGCAGAATGTCCCGGGATCGCTGCAACGCTGTTTTCAGATGCGGCAGCATGGGAGATCGTGCGGCTCATGCTTCCCGGGCATCCTGTAAATTCCGGCTTCGGGGCCGGTGCCTCTGTCGGCATGAGGGAAGCAGCTTTTCTTGCCGCCATGTGTGCCAGAACCGCTTCATGGTCATAAGCGGCAGCCTCGCGTTCCTCAAAGCTGATTGCGTCCGCCGGACAGGCCGGAAGACAGTTCCCAAGACCGTCACAGTAATCGTCGCGGATCAGTTTTGCCTTTCCGTCGATCATCGCGATCGCGCCTTCCTGACAGGCTGCTGCGCATGCTCCGCAGCCGTTGCATTTTTCTTCATCAATTTTTACGATCGTTCTTTTCAATTTAAGTTCCCCTTTCAAAATGTGTAAATATTGTCTCAGCAATTTCTATTGCGGTGTATTTGCTGCCATGCATCCGGAAAAAGCGGATCGTGGCAGATTTTGTAAGTGTCATGTATTGACTTTTGTATCGTCAATATACTACAATGATGACAAAAAGTATGTTGTATTTCCAACAAAAAATTCACAATGCGGTACATTCAGAACTGAAAAAAGGTAGACCGCACGTGATGGAAGAAGGAAACAGGAAAGTGCAAATAGCCGCCCGTGTTAGGTGAAAGAAAGGAAAACTATGATCCACAAAGAAGAAATTCCGGATTCCCCGCTTTTCGCCGGAATCCACCCGGAAGAAAAGGAGAGCATCTTGAAATGTCTCTCCGCAGTCGAAAAGAAATACGAAAAAGGCGACGCGGTCTTTCTTGCAGGAACTGCGATCCGCTCCATGGGATTCATCCTCTCCGGAAGTGTCGAGATCTCCCGGGACGATTTCTGGGGAAACAGGCAGGTCCTTGGACATGCTGGGAGCGGCGAGCTCTTCGGAGAGGCCTATGCCTGTATGCCCGGCGAGCCTCTGATGGTAAATGTGGAGGCGGCAGAAAAGAGCCGGATCTTATTTTTAGACCTCGGAAGGATCTTAAACGTCTGCACCCCGGCATGCTCCCACCACAACCGCCTGATCCACAACCTTCTTTATATTATGGCAAAGAAAAATCTCATGCTAACGCGGAAGATCGACCACATGGGACAGAGGTCCATCCGGGAAAAGGTGATGGCGTACCTATCCTTTGAGTCGGAAAAACAGAAGAAAAAGACCTTCGGGATCCCCTTTAACCGCCAGCAGCTCGCGGATTATCTCGCGGTGGACAGGAGCGCTCTGTCCGCAGAACTCTCCAGAATGAAAAAAGACGGGCTGATTGAATTCGAGAAGAACCTTTTTACGCTTTTATAACGTAACTGTTCAGTGCCCTCGCGGTTACGCGCAAAAATCCATTTCAAATCGGCTGTGCCGATGGGATTTTTGCCTTCCAGCATAGATTTTCTTACGGTCAGCGCAGTAAGTGCATAGACCTGCGGAATAGTTACATCATAATTCTATATATAGAAGAAAGGAAATAACAATGCCATACAGAGATGAGATTGAAGAGCGAAGGATCCGGCGGGAGGAAAACCGGAGAAGACGAAGAAAACAGGAGCGGACCCGCCGAATGATCGTAGGCGGACTGGCTGCGGTGATTGGGATCGTCGTGATCATCACGGCTGTGCTCGTGACAAAGAAACTTACGGGGAGGAAACAGGTAGATCCGGCGGATGTGGCGGTTCCGGAGTATGTGAATGTAAATTTGCTGACCCCGAATGAGTACTCACGGCCGCAGATCCCGCTTGAGAAAGTAAACGGCATCGTGGTACACTATGTCGCAAACCCCTGCAGTACCGCGCTGGAAAACCGGAATTACTTTGAGGGATTAAAGGACCAGACTGGTTCGAAGACTACCTCTGTCAGCAGCCATTTCGTGATCGGTCTGGAGGGCGAGGTCGTCCAGTGCGTCCCGTTAAATGAGGTGGCCTACGCATCCAACAACCGCAATAGTGACACGATCTCCATCGAGTGCTGCCACCCGGATGAGACCGGAAAATTTTATGACAGTACATATCAGACACTTGTAAACTTATGCGCGTACCTCTGTGTGGAATTTGATCTGAAGCCGGATGACGTGATCCGTCACTACGACGTGACGGGAAAGATCTGCCCGAAATATTTTGTGGATTATCCGGAGAAATGGGAGGATTTCCATAAGGATGTAAAGAAAGCGATAAAAATTCTGAAGAAGTAACGGGACATTCACTAAAAATTCGAAAGTCATTTTGTATTCTTTACCTAAAATTTACAAATATTATATTTATAATTGAAAAAACCGTGTGCTCTATGATATGATGGAAAACGAAGGCAAATTTTGCAGAATTAGATCGAAACTGTGCGTTTGCCACGCCGCCGCGTTAAGACAACAGGCAGCGACAAAAGAGAATGGAGAAGGCATTATGAATATCGGATATCTGGAAAGTATATTCAGTTTCCTCGGTGGACTTGGCATGTTCCTTTACGGCATGAGCATCATGGGTGACGGCATGCAGAAGTCCGCGGGAAGTAAGCTGAACAAGTTCCTGAGGATGGTGACAGACAACAGACTTCTGGCAGTCGGTCTCGGCGCTCTGATCACCGCGATCCTGCACAGCAGCGGAGCCACAACCGTCATGGTCGTTGGTTTCGTAAACGCCGGAATTTTGAATCTGACTCAGGCGGTCGGGGTCATCATGGGCGCAAACATCGGTACAACGATCACCGCATGGATGGTTTCCTTAAACTCTCTGGGAGATGCGATGAAGATCCTGCAGCCGTCGTTTTTCGCACCGCTCGTAGTTGCCATCGGTGCAGCCTTTTTGATGTTTTCCAAGAAGAAAAAGGAGAGTCTGGCAGGTGAGATCTGTATCGGTGTCGGACTCCTGTTTGTGGGTCTGACCTTTATGTCGGGTTCGGTAGCACCGTACACGGATGCCCCGATCTTTGCGAAGGCGTTTGCGGTACTCGGAAGAAATCCGATTCTCGGTATTCTTGTCGGTGCCCTTGTAACTGCGATCATCCAGAGTTCCACCGCCTCGGTCGGTATCTTACAGACTCTGGCGATGAGTGGAGTGGTATCCGCAAATGCCGCGATTTATATTACCCTTGGACAGAATATCGGATCATGTCTGACTGCGCTTTTATCCAGTGCCGGCACAAGCAGAAACGCAAAGCGCGCGTCTGTGATCCATCTGACCTTCAATGGCTTCGGTGCGGTCGTATTTGGAATCGGTATGTATATCATTTCCATGATGCGCCCGGATATTGCCCAGAGCAGCATCAATTCCTTCCAGATCTCGGTGTTCCATACATTCTTTAACGTGACGAACACCCTGCTCTTATTCCCGTTCGCGAAACAGCTCGTTGCGTTCTCCGGTCTGATCGTCCGTGAGACAGGCGAGGAAGAGGAGAAGAAGGAAACAAAGGAGGACGAGCTTCCGGTTCTCGACGAACGTATCTTCAAATCCCCGACCTTTGCCCTTGAAGTCGGTGTGATGGAAGTCGTTCATATGGGTAAGATGGCCCTTGCAAACTTAAAGCTTGCAACAAGCGTCCTTCTGGAAAACAAATATGAATGTCTGGATGAGGTTTTTAAGAACGAGACAGAGATCGATATTTTAAATAAGAAGCTTACCGAATATCTCATTAAGGTCAACAACCTGTCCTTAAATGAGAAGCAGAAAGTTCAGGTCAGCAACCTCTTCTACAGCATCAGCGATTTAGAACGTGTGGGCGACCATGCGGAAAACCTCGCGGAGGCGGCACAGTACCTGAAGGAACATGGACTCGCTTTCTCAGAGACCGGGATCGAGGACCTCAAAGAGATTTCGAGCGCGGCCATCGGAGCTGTGGACCATGCAGTCGCTGCCCGTCAGGATGGCGGAATGGAGGATATCCGTCAGGTCAGCAAGCTGGAAGACCGTGTGGATACTCTCGAGGAGGAGATGCGCGACAAGCACATCGAGCGTCTTTCCAAGAACGAGTGCAACCCGTCCGCCGGCGTTGTGTTCTTAGATATCCTGAGCAATCTGGAACGTATCTCCGACCATGCTTACAATGTGGCCGGATATGTGAAGGATGAACTGTAAAGCACATTTCATCTGATGATTTTGATCCTGCATACAGATTCTGGATAATATCCGGACTGTGTGCGGGATTTTTTTTTCAGTATTTGCGGTCATTTGGAAAAATCAGCTTGCCAGCCTATCTGATCTTCCGTATAATAAAGACATCAGACAACTTGTAACAGAACATGGGGGAAACTATGGAGACGAAGAAAAAAGATGACAGGAAACTTCTGGGCAGCCAGATCGAGGACCGGATCTTAGAGTATATAAAAGAGAAACCGTTGGAGGTGGGAGACCGGCTTCCGAACGAGTTTGAACTTGCGGAGATGTTTGAGGTGGGACGAAGCACGATCCGCGAGGCGGTAAAAGGTCTGGTGACGAAAGGAGTCCTGCAGGTGCGGAGAGGAGCGGGAACGTATGTCAGCAGTCTGACGCCTGCGGAGGATGACCCGTTAAGGCTTAACGCAAAGCTCCATGACAGGTTTAAGCTGGCGCTGGATCTCTTTGACGTCCGCCTGATCTTAGAGCCGGAGATCGCCGCTAAGGCGGCAGTTTACGCGACGGACGAGGATATCGCGACATTAAAGAGGCTGTGTAAGGAGACGGAGGAACTGTATCTGGCGGACAAGGATCATATGCCGAAAGACATTGAGTTCCACACCTGGATCGCCCGGTGCAGTAAGAATCAGGTCATGGAGTCCCTGATCCCGATCATCAATTCGGGAATCAATACCTTTGTGAACCTGACGGGGCGCTCACTGCGGACAGAGACGATCACGACCCACCGGGCCATCACGGAAGCCATCGCAAATCATGATTCCACAGGGGCGCGGTGTGCCATGGTGATGCATCTGACGCATAACAGGCAGGAGCTTTTGAGACGTCGGACGGCCTATGAGACGCAGGGCGAGACAAAAGAGAAGAAAGAACAGTAGAAGCGATTCAAATGGAATAAGAATGTCAGGAGCAGGGGAAAATAATGCACAATTTTCCCCTGCTTTTTTTGTGCGAAAAAGAGAAAAGATAAAATACATCAGACAAGTATTGCAAATACCACAGAAAAATGTTAGATTAGGCTCATAGACATAAGACGTCAGACATATACATCAAAAAACTTACTAAACGGCTTGATATGTCTGATGAAAAACGGAAAACAGGAAAGTCAAAACATGAACTGTTTTTCCGGAATGAAACCATGAAGCGCAGAGCAGTCCGGTTCAGGGGTATGACACGGATCTTTGCGCGGAACAACCAAAACAAATACACTGGGAGGTAAATCCACTATGTCTGAAGGAGTTGTACTCAACCCGACCCGCCTTGTCCTGGCAGCAATGATCGGTCTTGTGATCCTGCTCGTCCTGATCATCAAATTCAATGTGCAGGCAATGATCGCGATCCTGATCGGAGCGATCAGCATTGGACTTCTTGCGGGAATGCCGACGAAAGATATTATCGCGGCAGTCAATGATGGAATTGGAAACACGTTAAAAGGAATCGCCCTGCTTGTAGGCTTAGGATCCATGTTCGGCGCGATCCTGGAGGTCTCGGGCGGCGCACAGACGATCGCCGTCACGATGGTAAAGAAATTCGGTGACGAGAAGGCCGCGTGGGCGCTTGGAATCACAGGTCTCGTGATCGCGATGCCGGTATTCTTCGATGCAGGACTGATCATTCTGATCCCGTTAGCATTCTCCCTTGCAAAGAAGACAAAGCGTTCCTCTCTTCACTATGTGATCCCGCTCCTTGCAGGACTTGCGGTTGGACATGCGTTCATTCCGCCGACACCGGGACCGGTTCTCGTAGCAACGATGTTAAATGTAGATCTTGGCTGGGTCATCTTAGTCGGAATCTTCTGCGGAATCTTCGCGATGATCGTAGCCGGTCCGGTCTGGGGATCCATCTGTGGTAAGAAATTTTATGTTCCGGTGCCGGAGAGCGTGGCAAATCAGGAAGAGATCGATGAGTCCAAGCTTCCGAGCTTCTGGCTGATCGTTGGGATCATCCTGATCCCGTTAGTGCTCATCATTCTGGACTCCATCTGCGGCGTTGTTCCGGCATTAGCCGGTATTGCTCCGGTCTTCGAGTTCTTAGGTGAGCCGTTCGTAGCACTGTTACTTGCGACTCTGGCTGCTATGTTTGGTCTCGGCTTAAAGCATGGCTACACGATGAAAGAGCTTGAGAAGGTTATGACAAAGTCCTTGGAGCCGACCGGTCTCATCCTTCTCGTTACCGCCTGCGGCGGCGTGCTCCGCTATGTGCTTCAGTACTCCGGTCTCGGAAATGTGATCGGAAACGCGGTTGCATCCATGAATCTTCCGATCGTTGTCCTTGCATTTATCATCGCAGTACTTGTCCGTATCAGTGTCGGTTCCGCGACGGTTGCCATGACCATGGCGGCAGGTATTGTTGCGGCGCTTCCGGGAATCAGCGAGCTGTCCCCGTTATATCTGGCATGTACCGTAGCGGCAGTAGCGGGCGGCTCCACCGTATGCTCCCACTTCAATGATTCCGGTTTCTGGCTGGTAAGATCCCTCGTGGGAATTGACGAGAAGACGACTCTGAAAACCTGGACCATCATGGAGACCTTAGTCGGCGTGACCGGATTCCTTGTAGCACTTGTAATTTCATTCTTTGCGTAGTAGATAGATGCAGATACGCAGCTTAAAGCCGCGGTGCATTCGAAACGCAGAGAAAGAACAAAATTGAAAAAACAGTTCCAATAAAATATATCATTCGCTCAATAACGAGTAACACCCCACAAAGAAAGAAGGAAATATCATGAAATGTCTGAAGAGTCAGGAAATGAGAAAACTTGCACCGGAGCTTGATCCGTTAAGAATCGGAACGGGCTGGAAGCCGGAAGAGCTTGCGATGCCGCAGGTCATCATCGAAAGCACAGCAGGTGACAGCCATCCGGGAAGCGGACATCTCCATATCCTTGTAGATGAAGTAAAAAAAGGAATCGCCGAGGCAGGCGGCCACGGCGCAAAATATTTCTGCACCGATATCTGTGACGGCGAGAGCCAGGGAACCGATGGAATCAATTACAGCCTTGCAAGCCGTGAGATGATCGCAAACATGATCGAGATCCACGCGAACGCGACTCCCTTCGATGCAGGCGTATATCTCGCAAGCTGTGATAAGGGAATGCCGGCAAACCTCATGGGCTTATTCCGCGTGAATATTCCGGCCGTTGTTGTTCCGGGCGGAACCATGAATGCAGGTCCGGAGATGTTAACCCTGGAACAGCTTGGCATGTACAGCGCCCAGTATGAGCGCGGTGAGATCGATGAGAAACGCTTAAACTGGGCAAAACACAACGCATGTCCGAGCTGCGGCGCCTGTTCCTTTATCGGAACTGCATCCACCATGCAGATCATGGCTGAGGCCCTTGGCCTTGCCCTTCCGGGAAGTGCATTGATGCCTGCGACAAGCCCGGATCTCTTAAACTATGCGAAAGAAGCCGGAAAACAGGCGGTTAAGCTTGCGAAGATGGACAACATGCGTCCGAGCGATATCGTGACGATGGACAGCTTTGAAAATGCGATCCTTGTACATGCAGCCATCTCCGGAAGTACAAACTGCTTACTCCACCTTCCGGCGATCGCTCATGAGCTTGGAATCGAGATTACAGGTGACACCTTCGACAGACTCCACCGCGGCGCGAAGTATCTTCTTGATATCCGCCCGGCAGGAAAGTGGCCGGCAGAGTGCTTCTACTATGCAGGCGGCGTTCCGGCGATCATGGAGGAGATCAAAGACCACCTTCACCTGGATGTCATGACCGTGACCGGAAAGACTCTCGGTGAGAACTTAAAGGAATTAAAAGAGAACGGATTCTATGAGCGCTGCGAGAAATGGCTCCAGAAGTTCAACGAGCGCTACGGAATCTCCATCACAAGACAGGATATCATCCGTCCGGCTGACAAGGCCATCGGAACCGACGGCAGCATCGCGGTCCTGCGCGGAAACCTTGCTCCGGAAGGTGCGGTTATCAAACACACCGCATGCCCGAAGGAGATGTTCAAGGCAGTCCTCAAGGCGAGACCCTTCGATAGCGAGGAAGAGTGTCTGGATGCTGTCCTGAAACATAAAGTTCAGAAAGGTGACGCAGTCTTCATCCGTTACGAGGGACCGAAGGGAAGCGGTATGCCGGAGATGTTCTACACCTCCGAGGCCATCAGCAGCGACAAGGAGCTTGGCCGTTCCATCGCCCTGATCACAGACGGAAGATTCTCCGGTGCATCCACAGGTCCGGTTATTGGGCACTGCAGCCCGGAGGCGGCAGACGGCGGTCCGATCGCTCTCGTTGAGGAAGGCGATCTCATCGAGATCGATGTGATGGAGAGAAAGTTAAACATCATCGGTATCAAGGGCGAAAGAAAGACTCCGGAGGAGATCGACGCGGTCCTTGCCGAGAGAAAGAAAAATTGGAAGCCGAGAGAGCTCCGCTACAAGAGCGGTGTGCTCCGCATGTTCAGCGAGCATGCGGCAAGCCCGATGAAAGGTGCTTATCTGGAATTCTAAAAAATATAAAATAAGGCTGGCGGCAAATGATGGCTGCCGGCCTGCAAAAGAATCGTCCCGGATCGTGAGATGACAGTTCTCTCTGATCCGGGGCGTTTTTATATCATTGCCATTTCGCATTCCAAATCGGCAAAATCTACTGCTGCCACTGTACTGTTACGGAATTATCAGTTCAGAAAATTCCTATCCGCATACAGGAACAGCCACATACTTTTCATATAATAAAGATTGCACGAACGAGTGTTCCTGTGGTAGAATGGTAGTATCTGTTGCCGGAATACCGGTGGTTTCAGTATGTGGGAGATACGAGCAGAGCTGTCGGTATCCGGAAACGTGAAAGGGGAACAGAATGAACAATTACGATACATTAAATCCGATGCAGCGGGAAGCTGTCTTCACTACGGAAGGTCCGCTCTTAGTGCTGGCGGGTGCAGGATCCGGAAAGACACGGGCGCTGACACACCGGGTTGCTTATTTAATAGAGGAAAAGGGTGTGAAGCCCTGGAATATTCTGGCGATCACCTTTACAAACAAGGCGGCGGGAGAGATGCGGGACCGCGTCAACAGCCTTGTGGAATACGGCGCGGATAGTGTCTGGGTCAGCACCTTCCACTCCCTCTGTGTGCGGATCTTAAGGAGATTTATTGAGAATATCGGCTACACGACGGATTTTTCCATCTATGATTCCGATGATACAAAAACCCTGATGAAACAGATCTTCAAGGATCTTGAGGTGAATACGAAGGTATTAAAAGAACGGGGCGTCCTCGGCGTGATCTCCTCCGCAAAGAACGAGATGATCAGTCCGGAAGAATTTATGCTCAGCGCGAAGGCTGAGGGTGATTCGAGACTGAAACGGATCGCGGAGCTCTATATGGAGTACCAGAAACGTTTAAAAAAGAACAATGCTCTGGATTTCGATGACCTTCTTGTAAAGACCGTGGAGTTGTTCCAGTCAAAGCAGGAAGTTTTGGAGTATTATCAGGATCGTTTCCGCTATATTATGGTGGATGAGTATCAGGATACGAATACGGTGCAGTTTAAGCTTGTGAGTCTCTTGGCCGCGAAGTACCGGAATATCTGCGTGGTGGGCGATGATGACCAGTCGATCTACAGGTTCCGCGGCGCGAATATCAGAAATATTTTAAGCTTTGAGGAGACGTTCCCGGGGGCGAAGGTGATCAAGCTGGAGCAGAACTACCGTTCTACGAAGATGATCCTGGATTCGGCGAATGAAGTGATCAGGAACAATACCGGAAGAAAGGATAAGACGCTCTGGACAGAGAACGAGGTCGGAGAGCGGCCGGTATTCCGGGAGTTTCCTTCCTCCTTTGAGGAAGCGGAATGGATCGTGCGGGATATCGTAAAAAAGGGCGGTCCATGGAAGGATTACGCGATCCTTTACCGGACGAATGCCCAGTCCCGTATATTCGAGGAGAAATGTGTTGCGTACAATCTCCCGTATCGTCTTGTGGGCGGCGTAAACTTCTACCAGAGAAAAGAGATCAAGGATGTTCTCTGCTATTTAAAGACGATCGCCAATGGGCGGGATGACCTGGCTGTGCAGAGGATCATCAATGTTCCGAAGCGTGGAATCGGAGCTATGAGTGTCGCCCGGGTGAACATGTTCGCGATGGAAAACGATATGAGTTTCTATGAGGCGCTGGAAAGGGTGCAGGCTGTTCCGGGAATCGGAAAAGCGGCGTTAAAGATCGGAGTATTTACAGACCAGATCAGCGAGTTCCGGAAGATGTTAAAGGAAGAGACTCCGATCAAGGATGTGATCGAGGCGATCCTTGATAAGACAGGATATCGTGATGAGCTGAAGGAAGAGGGCGAGGTGGAAGCCGAGTCCAGAATGGAAAATATTGAGGAATTGATCAACAAGGCAGTCTCCTACTGGGAGAGCGCCGAGGAACCGAGTCTTTCTGCATTTTTAGAGGAGGTTGCTCTGGTTGCGGACATTGACAGTATGGACGAATCCGAGGACCGGATCATCCTCATGACGCTTCATTCCGCAAAGGGTCTGGAGTTCCCGTATGTGTATCTTGTAGGAATGGAAGATGGTCTTTTCCCGAGTATGATGTCTCTGATGGAAGGACCGGAGGCATTGGAGGAGGAGCGCCGTCTCTGCTATGTGGGGATCACGAGGGCGGAAAAGCGCCTGACTCTGACTGCGGCGAAGAGCCGTATGATAAAAGGTCAGGTACAGCCTGAAAGAACGAGCCGGTTTATTGACGAGATCCCGGATGTGTGTCTGGAACGTCCGGATCAGGATGACTCAAAGACCGGATGGAAGAAAATGGCGGACGCGTACAGGAACCTTCCGGAGGAAGCAGGACTTCCGTGGGTGAAGGCTTCCGGCGCGGACGGAAAAGCGGCTGACGGTCACACCGGAAGATTCCAGAACCGTCCGGCGGGTGTGAGTCTTTTTGGACAGAAATCCGATGCCTATAAGAATCCATATGCCTCCGGGACTTCTGCAGCGCCGAAGAACACGCCGACCTTCGGAAAGGCGTTCACCGTAGAAAAACCGAAGTCTTTGGATTACTCCGAAGGTGACCGCGTCCATCACATGCGTTTTGGTGACGGAACCGTGAAATCCATCGCGGACGGCGGAAAAGATTTCGAGGTCACAGTCGATTTTGATAATGCGGCGATCGGGACAAGGAAGATGTTTGCTTCCTTCGCGAAGCTGAAGAAGCTGTAAAGTAAAGCAAAAACGTGATTGAAAAAGTTGGGTATTGATTTTTCCTAAATAATCGCATATAATGAAATGTAGCTAAGGAATGTACTTATTGTCCACAGACACACGAAAACCCCTGAAGTTGCCGCTTCAGGGGTTTTCTTGCTCGTTACGGTGAGCTGATCCATTTAGGTTGTTACTGCCTGTTATCCCTGTCCAACCATTTGCACACATAGTAGCCAACTATGCTAGCCATAACAGAGACAAGAAATGTACTTAGGAATTCCACAAACAACACCTCCCTTCTACTGGAGGTTCGACAGCAACTTAATTTTATCATGTTTACTTGCGAAACTCCATATACCGGAGTATAAAAAAGAGATGTCTAAAACTATGAAAATTTAGGGATAGTAAAAACCATAAAATCATGATATACTATTACAAAGTATCTGTCCGTGCGGATCATTCTTGTCCGGGGCGGCTGTGAAACAGAAAGGATGTGTGAGGATGAACAAATTCGATACGATGAGTAAAGACGCACTCAGCAAAATGGAAGAACTTATAAACGCGTCCAAGCTGAATGAACTGCTTCATAAAAAAGAAGAAGAGGATAAGAAAAAGAATTGTATCCTCTGGGTGCTTGCTATCATCGGCGCTGTTGCTGCTGTAGCCGGAATCGCATACGCAGTATATCGCTTCTTTACACCGGATTATCTGGAAGATTTTGAAGACGATTTCGACGATGATTTCGACGATGACTTTTTCGAGGAAGAGGAAGAAGCTCCGAAAAAAACGGAAAAAGCTGTCGAGAAGGATGACGAGAAAGAAGCTTAAGCCGAAATGCTTACAAACACAATGAGAACGAGGCTGTGGCAGGGATCGCTTGCACAGCCTTTTTCTGTGCATAAAAACATATCAGGGAACGAGGCATCGTTTGTGCGCTGTGCGATCAGAAACGGAAAAATCCGATTCCCGGCAGAAAAAAGGAGTACAAAAATTATATGAAAAAAGGTGAGATCTACACCGGTACAGTGGAAAAGATGGATTTTCCAAATAAAGGAATCCTCCATATCGGAGAGGAAAAGGTAGTTGTAAAGAATGCGCTCCCGGGGCAGACCGTCGAGATCGCGATCTCCAAGCAGCGCAAAGGAAGATGCGAGGGAAGACTCCTTAAGGTCGTGACTCCTGCAGCATACGAAAACACAGAGGGCGCATGTCCTCATCGTGCGGACTGCGGCGGATGTACGTACCAGACGGTTCCTTATGAGGAACAGTTAAAGATCAAGGAGCAGCAGGTCCGGGCTCTTTTAGATCCGGTTCTGCCGGTCGGCTACAATTTTGAGGGGATCAAAGGTAGTCCGTTGACAAAGGCATACCGGAACAAAATGGAATTTTCCTTCGGAGATGAGTTTAAGGACGGTCCCATGACTCTGGGAATGCATAAACGCGGCAGCTTTTATGATATCGTGACCGTGGACCAGTGTGTGCTGGTGCATCCGGACTGCTGTAAGATCTTAAGAGCGACGTTGGATTATTTTACGGAGCACGGAGCAGTCTTCTATAAAAAAATGGCGCATGTCGGTTATCTGAGACATCTTCTTGTCCGCCGCGGTGTGAAGACCGGGGAGATCCTTGTGGATCTTGTGACCTCCACCCAGACGGAGGGAACATGGAAGAGTGAGCAGAATGAGGAAGCGCTGCTTGAGGGCTGGAAAGAAAAACTTCTGGGACTGGATCTGGAAGGCTCTTTTGCCGGAATCCTCCACACAGAAAACGACAGCCTTGCGGATGTGGTACAGAATGACCGCACGGTGATCCTTTATGGACAGGACTTCTTTATGGAAGAGCTTCTCGGATTAAAATTTAAGATCACTCCATTCTCCTTTTTCCAGACCAACTCTCTCGGTGCGGAGGTGCTCTATGAGACGGCCCGCGAATACATCGGTGAGACAGACGGAAGAAAGGTATTCGATCTCTACAGCGGAACCGGTACCATTGCCCAGATCCTGGCTCCGGCAGCAGAACATGTGACCGGCGTGGAGATCATTGAGGAGGCTGTTGAGGCGGCGAAGGTGAACGCGGCGCAGAATGGACTGACAAACTGCGACTTCATCGCGGGGGATGTTTTAAAAGTATTAGATACCTTAGAGGAACGCCCGGATCTCATCGTTTTAGACCCGCCGAGAGACGGAATCCATCCGAAGGCGCTTCCAAAGATCATCGACCATTATGGATGCGAAAAAATGATCTATATTTCCTGCAAACCAACGAGCCTTGCGAGAGATCTCGTCGTGCTGCAGGCGAAAGGTTATGAGGTCACAAGAGTATGCTGCGTCGACATGTTCCCGGGGACGACGCAGGTGGAGACAATATGTCTCTTAGTTCTGCGGAATCCTGTGACACAGATCAACATTGATGTGGACGAAATGGTGTAGGATAAAAGAGGACTGGCAACCTATGGGCAAATCGAGGATTATGCGCTGAAACAAAGCGGCTTGAAGGTCAGTAGTCTTTATATCGCTTCGGTAAAGCAGAAACAAGGCATTATTGAGTGAGAAAACGACAATAAATCGAAATCCGAGGATGCCAGACAGCCACAATGTCCGCCGGAAAAGAAAAGAGCCATTACAGAGGCATTGAAAGATTCTGGAATGATTTGACTTCACATAAGGAAAACCCGAAGCAGCACGGTAAAGGTACTGCTTCGGGTTTTTTACTGTTTGGCCTTATATGCTTCGCCCCAAGCCCACATGGAGTCCAGAATGGGTTTCAGGCTTTTGCCGAGTTCTGTCAGCGAATACTCCACTCTCGGCGGGACTTCGGCGTAAACCTTGCGGTTTACAAGTCCGCTTTCCTCCATTGCCCGGAGCTGGGCGGTCAAGACCTTTTGGGACACATTGCCTACGGACTTTTTCAGTTCCCCGAATCGCTTCGTTCCCGGCATCAAGTCCCGCAGAATAAGCACCTTCCACTTATCCCCGATGAGGGTCAGCGTGGTCTCCACGGGACAGGCCGGAAGCTCAGTTTTTGCTTTTGCTTCGATCATTTCAATCCCTCCGAAAAAAATTGGAAGCGCCGAAACACGGGAGAACCCAGTAACGGCGCAATTGTTTCTTCTTGGTAACTACAGCACAATATTGTGCTTACTTCACGAATTGAAGCTACGGTATTATTATAATGCCAGAGGCAAACGAAAGCAAGCCCAATTACCAAGGAGGTTACTCAAAATGAAAAAATTTCTTTCTCTCACGCTGACTCTTGCCATGCTCGGCACGGCTCTCACCGGATGCGGCTCCAAGGATGCCGCTGCCAAAACACCCACTGCCAAAACACCCGCTGAAAACACCTAGCAGACGACGCCTGTCCGGCAGGAGCAGAGCCAGACCGAAAAGGCGCTGGCGCTCATCAACACCTTTGCCACC
>ERZ1026901.683-NODE-683-length-24826-cov-56.308667_pt1 | contig 24826 bp, 20 predicted proteins | sample MGYA00380179_ERZ1026901 | MGnify/ENA primary metagenome ERZ1026901 (study PRJEB33269, sample SAMEA4719815) | human gut metagenome | biome: human-associated habitat; feature: organic feature; material: feces | place: Cameroon | collected 2013-10 ... | reverse complement strand
AATCCGCTTAATCCGTTCAATCCGTTGTTAATATTACGCACCCATCTAATCCGTTCAATCCGTTGTTGATATTACGCATCCAACGCATCCAACGAATCCGTTTAATCCGCTTAATCCGTTGTTAATATTACGCATCCAACGCATCCGTTTAATCCGCTTAATCCGTTGTTAATATTACGCACCCATCTAATCCGCTTAATCCGTTCAATCCGTTGTTAATATTACGCACCCATCTAATCCGTTTAATCCGTTCAATCCGTTGTTAATATTACGCATCCAACGAATCCGTTTAATCCGTTCAATCTGTTGTTAAATTTCACAAGCAGACAATCCGTTCTTGCTCAGTTGGTGCAGCAGAGACTGCTGCACCCCCTGAAAATAGTATCCGTTTAATCCGGTGTTAATATTTCAGCAAGTGAATCCGTTTAATCCGGTGTTAATGTTTTCAGCAAGTGAATCCGTTGTTAAAAATCTCGTTGGCTGCGTAGAATCAACAACGGATTGAACGGATTAATCGGATTTAGGGTGCGAAGATTTAACAGCTGATTAAACGGATTGTGAACCATAGGAGGAGGGCGTGTCATCAGTGGATGAAGATGCTGAAAACCTACCGAAGAAACTCAATCAGCTTGATATATGTCAAATTATTCTTAATTTGAATAAAAAACTTTCAAATTTCTTGTGTGGTCGTACACAAATTATTATCTTTGCAGCGTGTTCGAGAGAATGCAATGTTTTTTCATTAGGTTAGTAGTTTGATAGATTTTAAGGTAAAGATTATGTTATTAGATTTTGAAGCTATTGCAATTTTGCCGGAATCAAGTTGTTGATTCGAAATGGTAGCATTAGTTAAAATCAAACATTCTTAACATTATTCTTTGAGAGGCCGGTGCGAGTGATTCGTGTCGTCCTTTTTTTTTGTCTCAAAAAAAAGGAGGTTGTAGTGTTGATGTGTTGTTATGTTGACAAATGCGTTGTATTGTTTATGTGTAGAAATGCTACAATACTATAAAAACATTACGCCGTACACCAATTATTAAATATGTTTTTGTAAATTTGCAAAAACACCCACAACATCATCTCTCAACATCTCAACATCTCACCACCTCACCATCTCAACATTATGCATAAACTCCTCCTCTCCCTGCTGCTCTCCTTGGCAGCCATCACCACAGCATACGCATCCGACTGGCTCTCTCGCATCGACGACGACCGCCGCGTGTGCCGTCTCTCCATCCCCGGAACCCACGACGCCTGCACAGGCTACGGTTTCGTTGCGCAGGACACGCTGGCGGGCAACTATATCGCCTGCACACAGCAGTTGGACATCAGCGCACAGTGGGCGGTTGGCGTGCGCGCCTTCGACCTGCGCCCCGACGTGCTCACCACGCAGCCCGCGAAAGACCCTAACGCGAAGTATCGCAAGCACCATAAGGACGACAACCAGCCGAAGCGCACGCTGCAGATATACCACGGCGAGTTTGCCACACAGCAGACCTTCAACGGCGTGTTCGACGTGCTGCGCGACTCGCTTGCGGCGCATCCTACCGAGTTTGCCATCATTATCATGCAGCACGAACGCTCGTCGCATCGCGACGGCTCGCACTGGGAGGCGATGATCGACTATGCGCTGGCTGAAAACAGCGACCTGCTCGTCGACTTCAGACCTGACCTCACTGTAGGACAGTTGCGCGGTCGCATACTCGTGCTCAGTCGCGACACCTACCGATCCACACCGCGCGGCGGATATATCGACGGATGGCGCTTCGACGCCGCTGTCGACTGGCAGCAGCCTGCCACCATGCGCGGATATGCCATGAAGGGCGTGCTCTGCGTGCAGGACTTCTACAACATGACGTGGGAGGGCGGCACAACGGCGAAGCTCGCAGCCATAGAGCGCCTGCTGCGCGTGGCGAACAGTGCGGAGGTGGCTGCGAAGTACCCCGATATGTGGTTCATCAACCACACCTCGGGCTTCAAATACACCTCAACGGAGTACACCGCCGAACCGGTTTCTACCAGTGAGGGCTACCGCGCCAACGCCGCCGATACCAATGCTTTCCTCGCCAACCTCATCAAAGGTCGCATGACAACGGGCCTCGTAATGATGGACTTCGCCGGCGTAGACCGCTCCGGAGAGCACGACGTAATGGGTCGGAAGCTCGTCAATGCTGTCATCAACAGCAACTTCTAAGTTGTCAAGCTACCTTCAGGGGGTGCACTTGTCTCAAGTGCACCAATGTAGCAAGAGGTATATCAACATTGCTCGGTTGGTGCACTTGAGACAAGTGCACCCCCTGAAGTTTGCAGCATCTGTGCCGATCCGTGCAATCCGTGGGAGAATATTCTCAGCAAGAACTTCTGTGAGATCCGTGGATTCCGTGGGAGAATATACGCAGCAAGTCGGTATTCGTGTTATTCGTGTTCGTTATAATAATTAGTGTTATTGTTTGCTGCGGAGGCCGGAGACCTCCGCTACGGATGGGTGCGCACCCTAACAATCTGTGCTGATCCGTGCAATCTGTGGGAGAATATTCTAATGCGTCGAGATAATTTTCAGCACATCGTTAGGATACATATAGTTTCTCATGCGGAGCTTTGAGAAGCAGAAACAATTGTTCTGTTCGAGCACATGCACCACGAATTCGGTGCAGTAGAGCGCCTTCGCCGAGGAGTGGTCGAAGTTGAAGTCGAACGGCACCTGCTGCTCCACCAGCGCCTCCACCGTGCGCCTCACGGCAGCCGTATCCACCGCGCAGGGCGCCTTGCGGGCGTAGATGCAGTAAGACCCGTTCTTGCGCAGATACTCCTCCGGCGTCTCCATCACCACCTTCTTAGCCACCGTAGACGCATGCGCCAGACGCACGCCGTCGGCATAGCGTATGACGATGCCGCAATGAGACGGGGTAGAGTCGCACACCTCGAACGAAGTGTAGCCAGAGAGCGCACGCACAGCCACCGACTCCCATGCGTCGCCAACGCTGAAGAATACGTCGCCCGTAGCGAACGCCGACGTGTCGGGCACGAGATACGGAGGTCGTTTCAGCCAGCAGAAGCCGACCCATGCGGCGGCTGCAAAAACAAAAAAGGCGCACCCCCACACTACTAAATGGAGAATGCGCCTTGTGATCCTATTCATTCGTTAAGCTAGTTTTTAGTGAATATATCTATGCGGCATACGCCTATGCCGAGCAGTGATATGAGCATATAGAGCCAACTGCCCCAAGAGAGAGAGATGCCCGAGGGCAGAGCAATGGCGAAAAGCAGACAGAGCACGACGCCTGCCACGAAGCACAGCGTGCAGAAGTGCTCGCTCAGCTTGCCCGTCAGCTTCAAGTTAACCGACTTGTTGAACACGACGAACATTGGAGCCAGGAATATCAGAACGGAGAGGAATCGTGAGAAACCGAGTCCGCTGCCTTCGAACAGCACCTTTAGTCCGTTGATCTTCGCCTTGCCTGCCACGTCGATGGCTGGACAGAAGCCGAACGCTACGAACATGAGTATAGCGAGTGCTATGACAATAGATGTCTTGTTCTGTCTTACGGTTTTAATCAATTCGTCCATATTATTTAGTTTTATGGGGTGTATCGGTTTATGTTAATAGTTTTTGTGATGGTAGTGGCGGAGCGTTTCTCCGCCATTCAATCGCCTATCTTACCATTTCGAGCTTGTAGCTCTTGGCCAGCTTGCTGCCTTCAACGTCCGCCTTGCCGAAGCCGAACTTGTCGAACTTCACTGGTGTGCCAGCCTTCACGAGCAGTTTGCCGTCGGCGTCCTGCACCTCTACGCTGCCCACTTTTGCCTTGTACACCTGCTTGCCTTCGGCGTCGTAGCCGGTGATGTATACGTTCTCGGTAGAGTAGTAGTACTTCTGGTCGATGGTGATGTCGGAAGCCGCCTTCGCCTCGCCGTTCACCTTGAATCTGGGTGTGAGAGCCGACTCGCTTGAGAACTCCTCGAACTCGAGAGATACGGGAGCTGTAACCTCAAACTGCGACTCGGCGAACTCGATGGGTTTGCCGTTGAGGTCCTTTGCTGTAGCTTCCAGCTTCTCCTTCCACTTCTTGTTGAGCTTCTCCGACTTTTCGAGGAAGCGTTTCTTGTCGGCTTCTGTCTTGATGTTCTGAGCCTCCTTCTTCAGTTCGGCTTTCTCTTCAGTAAACTGTGCGTACTTGTCGGGGAGCTGTCCGAGCATACCTGCGGATGAACCGCCACCTGAGCAAGAGAACAACAGTGGCATAAGGATGGCAGCCAGTGCCATGAGCTTGATTATCTTCATAAGTTTTGTGTTAGTTAAAGTTATTAATGTTAGTAACTATTTCTTGTCTTTAGGTTTCGATTGCAAAGTTAGCGTACGATCTAAAAACTCTTGTTACCAAACTCTCAATTTATCGTTCACAAAGGATAAACAGAGTTGTCAAAACGTAAAAAATCTATTAACAACTTTTCTAACACGTTGAAGTTCAAACGTTTTCTTCCTTGCGATATTTAGTTGGCGAAGTGCCTTTTATCTTGCTGAAAACGCGAATAAACGATTGCGAACTGTTGAATCCCGACTTCTCTGCTATCTGCACGATGTTCTCCTCCGAGTTAGTGAGCAGGTTGCAGGCGTATTCTATGCGGTATCGGTTGACGTAATCGTAGAACGTACACTCAGCCTCCTTGTTGAAGAAGGCGCTGACGTACGTGCGGTTGGTGCCTATCTCGGTAGCGATGTCAGACACCTTGAGGTTGGGGTTGAGGAAAATCTGCTCGTTGTTGAACAGTGAGCTGATGCGCTTGCCTATCTCCGACATCTCTTCGCCGCTGGCTTCTGCCGCCGCAGCCATCTCCTCGCTGCTGCCGTCGGCAAGGTCGGAGAGCTCGTCGAGCACCGACTCGTGCTTGTAGATGTAGTAGCTTATGAACATCCCCACCACCAGCGAGCTTATCATATACAGAGCCTCGAGTGCATAGCTTACGTACATGCAATCGACAATCCATATAAGAAGAATGAAGGTGAACGAGAAGAAGATGGCGCGGAGCCAGCTCAGGTTGATGTTCTCGGTGTAGGAGAAGCGCTGCTTCAGTTGGGCGTTGTACTTGGGGATGGCGAATGTTGCCCATATAACGTAGCTTGTGCCGTATACGGCTGCCTCAAGCACCATGGCATAATAGAATACAACGTCTCTGGTGAACGATAGAAGCACAAAAGGCACGATGAACAACAGTTCATGAAATACGATTGTGCGACGTGTGAGGCTCGTAGGGCTGCATAGCTCTATGAGCGCGAAGGCATAAAGCGGCACGGCTACCATGTCGGCAGCCGTCACTACCATCCAGTCTATCTCATCGAGTTCGGTAATCGGCTTTATGAAGAAAAGGTCTTTCAGACACTGCAGGCCGACGACGAACATAAGCACCGTGACGAGGCGCGAGAGCATCTCCTTGTCCTTGCGGTAGAAGAGCCACGACATCATGAAGTAGAACATGACGCACAGTCCGTAGATGAAATATATGGCGTATAGCATAGGTCTTAGGTTTTAATAAAGTGGTGCTACCCCTTGCGTCCGAAGTCGGCAGGCACCTCGCCCCATCGCTTCGTCTCCCACTTCACCACGGGGTTCACTATCTGGTGGGTGCGCAGCCATGTCTCGGCGCGTGCTATTATCTGGTAGAGCTGTTCGGTTTGGGGTGTGCGCTTGAGCTTGGTCTTGCACTGGCGCTTCTGCACCCACAGAATGGCGTTGTGCGAGTCGGAATATATCGTCTTGCCCGTTACGCCCTGCTTGTCGAGCAGCGCCAAGGCGTGTACGATGGCGAGAAACTCGCCTATGTTGTTAGTGCCGTGTACGGGTCCGAAGTGGAACACCTGCGCTCCGGTGGCGAGGTCGATAGCCTGATACTCCATCGGGCCGGGATTGCCCGAGCAGGCTGCGTCCACAGCCCAAGCGTTCGCCGTCACCTCCATAGGGAGCGGCAGCACGGTGTCGTGACGGTAATCGGGAGGGTTTTGCATTGTCATACCATGAACATTATTATTACTTGCGCTATGATCACTCTGATGAACATGCCGAGTGGATATACCGAGGTATAAGCCACGGCGGCGCGTTCGCCAGGGATTGTGTCGTTGGCGTAGCTGAGCGCCATCGGGTTGGCCATTGCTCCGCAGAGCAGACCGCAGATGGTGCCGAAGTCGAACTTGCGCGTCTTCAGCGCTATAGCGCCCACGATGAGCAGCGGCAGCATGGTGAGCACCAAGCCGATGCCTACCCACATGAGACCCTCTGGACGTATGATGGTGCCGAGGAAGTCCTTGCCGGCTACGAGTCCGAGGCAGGCGAGATAGAGCGAGAGGCCCATCTTGCGCAGCATCAGCGATGCCGAGCGGGTGGTGTAGGTGATGAGGTGTATGCGTGCGCCGAGCGAACCGATGATGATGCCCATTATGATAGGGCCGCCGGCGATGCCGAGCTTTACGGGTGCGCTCATGCCCGGTATGGTGATAGGAATCATGCCGAGTGCCAGACCCAAGAGTAGTCCGAAGAAGATGGCGCCGAGGTTTGGCTCGTTGAGGCCCGTCACGGCGTTGCCGAGGAACGCCTCTGCGTGGTCGATGTCTTCGGGTGTGCCCACGACGGTGACGCGGTCGCCGTACTGCAAGTGGAGCGTATCAGTTGCGAGCAGTTTGATGTCGCCGCGCATCACTCTCGACACGTTCACGCCGTATGTCTCGCGCATGTGCAGCGAGCCGAGCGTTCTGCCGTTCAGACGGCTGCGCGTCATCACTATCACGCGACTCTCCACCGACGAGTCGATGGCGTTCCAGTCTATCTTGTCGCGGTTCCAGTCTTTCTTCACATGCTCGCCGAAGAGGATGTTCATGGCAGCCACCTCGTCGCGGTTGGTCACCACGAGCACGTTGTCGCCGTGCTGCATCACGGTCTGTGCCATCGGAACGATAACCTTTCCGTTGCGCCAGATGCGCGAGATGATGAAGTGGCGGTGGGTCGACTGCGATATCTGCGCTATCGTCTTGTCAGAGATGGCGGGGTTGACGCAGATGAACTGTCCGACGTATGTGCTGTCGTCGTCAGAGCTTTGGCAGCGTTCAAGGTCTTCCTTGCGCACGAGGAACTTGCGCAGCAGTATCATGGCGAAGATGACGCCCACTACGCCCAGCGGATAGGTCACGGCACAGCCCAATGCGGCGCCGCTGCTCGATATATGCTGTGTGGCAAGCGCTTGCTGAGCCGCACCGAGCGCCGGCGTATTGGTAGTAGCACCGCAGAGGATGCCCACCATGTCGGGGATGCTGATAGGCAGCACGAGGCACAGCGAGAGCGCCATCACGGTGCCGAGCACTATGACGCCCAGTCCCCAGCCGTTGAGCGACGCACCGTCGTGGCGCATCATGCCTATGAAGTTAGGACCTACGTGCAGACCCAGGGCGTAGACAAAGAGGGAGAGGCCGAAGGTCTCGGCGAAGCTGATCATCTGCTCGTCGGCAGTGAAGTGGAGGCTGCCCGCCACGATGCCCATGAAGAACACGAACGCCACGCCGAGCGAGATGCCGCGGATGCGCAACTTGCCCAGCGCCATGCCAACGCTGATGATCAGTGCCAGCACCACCAGCGTCTGTACTGCTGAGTGTATGGTGAAAAGACTGTCAATCCATTCCATTGTATTTCTGTGTAATTTGTTTTAGAGTTTATTAGCTACCTTCAGGGGTGCCTTTAGGGGGCGTCTTTAGGGTGCCTCTCAGGGGGTGCACTTGTCTCAAGTGCACCAACGTAGCTTTACTGGTGTACTTCTTGCTCTGTTGGTGCCTTTAGGGGGTGCACTTGTCTCCGCTCGGCTTTGCCGCTTGCCAGAGCAAGAAGTGCACCAACGTAGCTTTACTGGTGTACTTCTTGCTCTATTGGTGCACTTGAGACAAGTGCACCCCCTAAAGCACCCCCTAATGATTCTTTCTGCAAAGTTACTGCAAACTGCTGACTCTACAAAACAAATGCAACAAAAAAGGCGCTGCCCGCTGAGGGCAACGCCTTAATATTCATTTATATAAGCTGTTCTGTTGCTTTATAACTGTTTCGCCGATTACTTAACGAGCACCTTGCGTGTTGTGCCGTCAGACATCTTAACGATGTTGATGCCCTTCACCGGAGCTGCAATCTGAACACCGTTCACGTTGTAGCGAGCCACAACGGTAGCCTCAGAGCTGTTGTTTACGTTCTCGATGCCGGTTGTGCCGAAGTCAGCCACCTTAGCCTTGCGAGCGTTAACGATGGCGCCGGTCTTCTTGTCGAGTACCACAGCGACAACGTAAACCTCGTTACCGCAGCTTCTGATGGTCTCCTTCAGCGCCTTCTTTGTAGGCATTGTGAGTGTGTAGTAGCTGTTTACTGAGCCGTTTTCAACGAGTGTAGGCAGAGTGGCCTTGTTCTTACTGTTTGAATAAGAGCTTGCGATAAGCACGTCGTTGTATGTCGCTGCGTATGATGAACCTGCATCCCAAAGGAACTGGAGGTCTTCAGGCATGCTGCTCTTTGAATTGTACACGCCGGTGCCCTTTGCGAAGTAGTTAGACTGCTTCCACTTGCTTGTTGTGCCAGAGAGGTTGTCGGCAATAAGCATGTAAGCGATGTCGTAGTCGCCAGAAACCAGCGACTCTACAGAAGCCTTTGCGTATACATATGCGGTATCCTCGCTGAATGCGCCCTCTACCGTTACGTCTACAAGAGGCATCTCTTCCAAGGAAGCCTTGAATGCCTTAGGTAAGTCGTTGTACGGGTCCAAATCGCCTGATGAGCGGTTAACCATGCAGCTCGGAGCGCCCTGGAAATTTAAGTTGTAAGAGGTGTAGTACATCGGGTCGCTTGAGTTGTACTGGTGCATAGCGATACCAACGAACTGGTCGCCATAAAGATCGCGCATATTGTGCATGCCGACGTGACCTCTCGGGCAGTAGCCGCAACCGGTGCCGGTGAACTCCTCTACTACAGATCTCTTCACGAATTCTTTTACTGCTGTGTAGAGTGTGCCAGTAGCTGTCTTTATAGCGCATGCGTTCTCTGCGCCGTTCACCTTTGTTACGGTGAGTGTTACAGTGCTCTTGCCAAGCTCAGAAGCTGCAGCGAACGGAACCTCTATGGTGTGTGTGCCTGCTACGCCGTAGTCCTTGCCGAAGTCGAGGTGCTGCTCAGCGCCTGCCTTGCCGTCGAGAGAGATGGTGTAGTCGATGCTTGTGAACTTAGAACCGAGGTTTCTGAAGCTTACAGCTACGTTCTTTGTCTTGCCCTTTGCAATCATTACGTTGCCGAAGTCGAGAGGCTGTACAGAGTTAGGTGCGAACTCACCCTCTACGATGAGCTGGATAGCGAGACCCATGCCGCCGCTATCAAACTGGTACCAGGTTTCGCCGTTGCCGCCCTTTGAAGCAGGGATGTTAGCGTATATGTACAACGGACCGTCTGCGTTAGAGTTAACGCCGATAGGGTAGTTGCTTGATGTCTGCTTGTAGTTGAAGCCTACGAACAATCCCTGGAAAGAAGAGCTCAGTTCAACCTTGTTGTCGAACATCACCTCATGCCATTCGCCTGTGTTTGTTGCGCCTGCTGCTGATTTAACGCTCTTGTCAGAAGTAGCGACGTCTGCCATATCAACAATCTTACCGTTTTCGAGCGTCAGGTTCTGTACGAATACGCCGTTAGCTGTCTGGCCCTGACCCAGGTTGAAGCGTACGCCGGCAATCTTCTTGCCGTAGTAGGGAGCGAGGTCGTCTGCTGTAAGCTCGATGGCTACCTTATTGTTGCCGGTGAAGTTTGTAACACCTACGTAGTTGTCGCAATCGTCGGTGTCGAAGTAGCCTACGAGACGCTGGTTGGCAGCGAGGTTAGCCTTCGCAGGAGCCTTGAATGCGCCGAAAGCCGGTGCCTGAACGCCCAGTGGGTTCGGCGACTTCTCTACTGTGAAGTTCTGCGCGCCGGCTGTGAGAGCCAACAGCATCGCAAAAGCAGAAAGCAGGAATTTTTTCATGATTTTAATCCTTTCTGAATTGTTAAAACTTATTCTTTTATTTAATGTATTTCATGGTCTTGCCGTTAGAGAGCTTCACGATGTTCAAGCCCTTCTGTGGGGCTGAGAGGCGTGTGCCATCTGCTGCGTAGCGTGCCACTACTGTAGCGTCTGCGTTGCTGATACCGTTGATGCCGGTAGCACCGTAAACGAAGTTAACGGTTACGCTTGTGCTCTCGCCGATCTCTTCGTAGTCGTACTGGGGCTGACCTGTAATCGGGTCGTTGCCGGCAGCTACCTGCTTGCACGCAATCAGTGTGAGCTTTGCTACGGCTTTGCCTTCCATTGAGTTGTCGTCGTCGTCGAGACCCATAATCCATTCTGTCTTAAGGTCGTTGTCGTAGCTTGCGTCAATAACAGCGCCGTTGGTTGTTACCACTCCCTTTTCGCTTGTGATAAAGCAGTTCTTAGGGAAGCAGTACTGGATGTCGCCGTGCGGCAACTCTGTAATGTTAAGGCGCAGCTTTACGCCTACCTTTGCTCCGTCCATCTCTGTCTTTGTCTGTTTAACGAAGAGGCCGGTAGAAATCTGAAGATCGCCTGAAGGACCCTCTTCTGTCTCGGTTCTTGTTAATACAGAGCCGCTCGGTACGACGTTGCCGTCCTTATCAGTGAACTCGAAAATGCCCTTTGCGTCCTGAGCGAACATTGCCACTGCAGAGAAGAGAGCGATACAAAGTGTAAAGATTTTCTTCATATTATTCTGTTTTTTTAATTTAGCGTTTAGTATTAATAGCGTATTTGAAGCGTGTTTGAGACTGTGTGTGCGACCTACGCATGCACACAGTCTCAAAAAAATGTTATTCGGCAGCGGTTTCTGCGAAGACTGCTTTCTTCGTAACCTGCTTTACCTCGTTGTCGTCGTAAACGAAAGCCACTACCGATACCTTCTCGGCGTTCCAGTTCTCGGGTAGCGTATATTCGTACTGCTTTTCTGTGGTCTTACCCTCGTTTACGGTTACGTCCTCACCCCATGTGGTGTTGACAGCGTCGCGGAACACGTGGTTGTGTACATACTCCATGTTGGCATTTCCGTCGGGCATTGTCTGCATAGCCACGATACCGTCCTCAATGAGCCACACCTGCAGCTTGCCTGTCGTATTGCCGTCTGTGCCGAGAGCCTTTACGTCGATGGTGAGCTTGCGCGAAGCTGCGTCGTAAATGTTGTTGACGCTGAGCGAGAGCGCAGCCTTCTTAGAGATGAGCGCACCTACGTAGCTTGCCCATGTGTTATAGTCCTCGTTAGGAGCTGTAGCGCGGTTGAAGAGCGCCCAAGGCTGTCCGAGCTTGCTCTGGCTGTCCCAGTGCTTGTAGTATTCGTTGCCGGTGTCTGTCATCAGACCCACTCTCTTTTTGCTGCTCTTCATGCCGAGCGGACCGCTGTGAATGCCAACTGCGATTACGTTCTCCTCGCCGTAGGCTTCTACGATATTGTTGATAGCGTTTGTGCCGTTAGGACAGTTCGGACACTTCTGTCCGGTGAAGTCCTCGATGAGCACTGCACGTCCCACCTCAGCCGGCTTAACGTAGATGAGTCGGTCGTTGGGATCTACTTCCTGACATGCCACTGTTGCGAAAATGGCGATGGCGCTTGCTGCGCCTAACAATATATTCTTCAGTTTCATAATAGTGGCTTTAGAAGTTATAATTGTAAGATACTGATACGCCCTTGCTTGCTGGTACAAAACGGCATACGCCACCCGAGCAGTTGTAGCCTGCGCGTGTCTTGCCGTAGCCTACCTGCAGACGGTGTGCGCCGTGAGTGAAGGTTACGGAGCCGTTGATGTAGTGCTCTGCGTGTGTACCCTTTTTCTCGTCTTGGTCGCCGGTCGGTGTGTAGTAGTACTCGTTGCCGTTGTACTGGTCGCTGATGGTGAACATGAAGTTTGGCAGCACAGAAAGCTCGAGCAGACCGAACCACCAGTCGCCCTGGTCGTCCTTTGTGCTCAGGTACTGAGCCTCGCCGCGCAGCGTGATCTTCTTGTTGAAGCGGTACTTGCCTTCTGCCACGAAGATGTCAGAATGAATCATGCCGCCATGGCCCTCAACGACGGTCTTGTTGTAGTACTGGTTCATGTACATGAGGTTGAGCTTGAAGTCCTTGGTGAGCTTCTTCTCAATCTGCACGTTGATGTCCTGGTAGTACTTCTTGCCGCTCTTCCAGAAAGGCGAACCGTAGCCGTCGGTGCCCTCGGTGCCGCCGTTGTGTAAGTTCTTCTCGATGGCACGGATATGCGAGAAGTTGAGCTTCACGCTTGTGCCGTACTTGCCGCCGAGGAATGTCTTGCGGTTGAACTTGTAGCCGAGCTCTGCCTGGTAAGCCCACTCGCCGTCAGTTTGTGTGGCGTAAGGATAGAGTGCTGCCAGAGCGTATGTCTGCTGCATGGCGAACGCCGGCAGGTGGTTGATGAAGCCAACTGTGCCGTTCTCTGTGCGGCGTGAGCGGAAGTTCATGTCGTCCGAACGCTTTGCCTGCAAGAGGATACTCATGCCGCGCTGCGAGTAGGACGTAGAGAGCATCGTCACGTAGCCCTTGCGGTAGATATACCTATTTTTTCCTGGTTTTGCAAATGTAGGGTCTTCGGTCTTCTGTGCATACTCGCCGAGCACGCTGAAGCCGCCCTTTTGGAAATTGGCACGCACGTCGAAGGCGTTGGTGTTCTCTACGAAGCGCAGCTTGTGTGTGGCGTCGGCGTAGATGTCCTCCTTCTGGTGCTGGTGATTTACGACCCACGATGCGCCGAGCGTAAGGTTGGTGCCCGACTGCTGCATCTTCTGCGACCACTCAGACACGCTGAGCTCGAGGTCGGCACCTGCTATGAGCGACTGTGTGTCCCAATAGCGGCGCTGTGTGCCTATTACCGCCTTTGCCTGCACGCCCTTGAACGGACGCACCATGACACGGCCACCAAGCAGCGAGTTGTCGATGCCCAGCGAGCGCTCCTCGTATGTGCGGAGGATGAAGCCCGAGCCGAACTGCTCGTAGAAGTTACCGAGTGTGAGTTCGGCGTTCTTCATCTTGCCCGTGATGTAATAAAACGGCACACCCCAGCCTTTGAAGTCCTTTTCAAAACCTGGGAGCGGATGGTCGAGATATTCAAGACGCACGCCGGCGTCTACGTACTTCGAGAGGGCGTGAACCTCGGCGTAGGTGTTGTTGAGCACCTTTTCTTTATAATGCTCTGTACCAATCTTGTTGTCTTCCTGCGGAACGAGGAAGTCGGTCTGCAAGCTACCCGTAATCTGCACGTCGTAGTCTTTTGCTACCTTTATGGTCTGTGCGCTCGCTGTGGCTGCCGACAGACTGAGGGCAGCGAGAGCGAGCGTAAGCTTCTTGTTCATATTAATGTTGTTAGGGTTGTTGGTGGGAGTGATAACTGCTAACTCGTCAATATGTCAACATATCAACATATCAACATGTCAACTCGTTTACTTGTTCACAAGCTTGCGTACTTCCTCAATAAGCTCTTCCTCAGCACCCTCGGTATATCCGTTGTGCTTAGACACGATCTTGCCGTTGCCGTCGCAAACGATAACGTAAGGGATGGTCTGTATGCCGAGCGCGCGCTTGAAGTCGCTGTTCGGGTCGAGCAGAACCTCATACTGCCAGCCGTGGTTGTCTACGAGCGGCTTCACCTTGTTGCTGTTCTGTGCCTGGTCGATAGACACGGCGATAACCTTCACGCCAGTCTCTTCCTGCCACTCATCGTACACCTCGCTGATGGCGGTGAGCTCGCGGTTGCAGGGCTTGCACCATGTTGCAAAGAAGTCGATGATAAACGGTTTGCCGTTGTTTGAGAGTGTGTCTGTAGACACTGACTTGCCGTCGATGCTCTTAAGCATCACTTTCGGCAGCTGTGCGCTTGCGGTAGTTACGATACCGAGCAAAAGCAATGTTGCAAGTAATAATTTCTTCATAGTCGTAAGTATTTTGTTGCAAAATTAAATAAAAACCTTGTTGCGTGTGCATTACAAGGGTTAATTTTGTATAAAAAGGTAGAATGAGATGTTGAGATGGTGTAATGTTGTGATGTTGAGATATGTAGTAGGTGTTGAGATGGTGATAGGTGTTGAGATGTTGAGATGGTGATAGGTGGTGAGATGTTGAGATGTTGAGGTGGTGAGATGATGAGGTGGTGATAGGTGGTGAGATGGTTAGGTGGTGAGATGTGTGTTTATCCGTAGCGGAGGTCTCTGGCCTCCGCAGCAAGCAATCGTGCTAACATTCTTATAATTATATATTGCTGTCCGGTAAACAATTATTCGCCCTTATATTGCTTTGTTATTCAGTGTTTTATTTCAATATTTACTAAAGGGGCTTGCCTAATACTATGCGGGCTGCGCTCGGCTTTGCCGCTTGCCAGAGCAAGAAAGCCCAACATCACATAGCCCAGGGCAGCGCCCTGGGTATAATGGTGTATATAATGAACAATGCGCCCTGCAAGGGCAACACCTTAATAATTAGGCTTTTGCCCTTGCAGGGCGTATGGGTCGTGTGCGTCTTTTAACCCAGGGCGCTGCCCTGGGCTATGTGGTGCTGCCCCTTCGGGGCGTGACGCTTGCGAGTTTTGACTCACACCCTCCTCCAACGGATAATAACGTTTTATTCTTCTCCGAACGCTGCGGCTTCTGCAGCAGCGATTATCTCCTCGCGGCTCTGTTCTCTCGCCGAGATATGGCTGAGGTCGAAGTCTTCGTCAGAGAGGTCGAGGTCGGCGGGGGTGAGGCCCGAAGAAACGGGCGCTGCCTTGGCTGAAGCCTCTGTCTTTGCAGGCGCTGCTGTCTTCGCAGAAGCGGTGTCGAGAGCTTCGGCTGCTGCCTCGTCCTTGCGGTACATCGGCGAGCGGCGGTTGCGCTTAGCCTTGGAGTCTTTAGGAGAGCTGGGCTTACTAGAAGTACTAGGTTTACTAGAACCGCTAGTTTCTCTAGAAGAGCTAGTTTCTCTAGAAGAGCTAGAACCGCCAGCCTCGCCATCCTCATTACAAAACCCTTCTCCCTCCATTCCCGAGCTCACCACGATGAAGTCGTCGGGTTGTTCTGTTGAGGGCACGTTCTCCACCGGTTCCTCTTCCATCTTCGTGCGGTCGGTCTTGGCTGCGAACACCAGGTCGATGAATTGCGGTTCGCGGCGCAGCTTCTCCAGCGTCAGCTTCGACGCCAGCTGCTGGCTTTCCTTCTTGCTGTAGCCCTTTCCTTCGCATCCCTCCACGCCTTCGAGCGTCACACGGTAGACGAACACGGGCGAGCCGGTCTTGTCCTTCTCTTCGAGAATCGACTTGAAGTCGATGCGCACACGGTTCTTCTGGCTCCATTCGATGAGCTTGCTCTTGAAGTTCACCTCCTTATAAGCAACCTTGTCGATGTTTATCATTTGTGCCAGTATTCGTTTGCGCATGAACTCCATGCAGGCGTCGTATCCTCTGTCGAGGTAGATGGCTCCGACGAGCGCTTCGAAGGCGTTGCCTCCCATGTATGAGTTGTGCGACTGCGACCGTCCGCTTGAGAGAATGAGCTGGTTGATGCCCATCTCCTGCGCCAGTCTGTTCAGCGTGTCGCGCTGCACGAGCTTCGATCGTGTGTTGGTGAGGAAGCCCTCGCGTTTTCCGGGGAAGTGGCGGTATACGATGTCGCCCACGGTGGCGTCGAGCACGGCGTCGCCGAGGAACTCCAGTCGTTCGTTGTTCACGGGCTTGCCCTTTGCATTGCGCTTGTACATGCTCTTGTGCATCAGTGCGAGCTTGTAGTAGCTTATGTCGTGCGGGTAGAATCCGATGATTTTGCGTAAAGACAAATAAAGCTCCTTGTCCTTGCGGAAAGGGAGCTTCATTCTGTCGATGAGATTACTCAGCATATTTCTTGAATATTACACATGCGTTGTGACCACCGAAACCGAACGTGTTGCTCAGTGCCGCACGTACCTCGCGCTTCTGTGCCTTGTTGAAGGTGTAGTTGAGCGTGTAGTCGATTTCCGGATCCTCGTCACCCTCGACGTGGTTGATAGTCGGCGGTACGATGTCGTTCTTCACTGCGAGCACTGATGCGAGTGCCTCTACAGCTCCGGCAGCACCGAGGAGGTGACCAGTCATTGATTTTGTTGAGCTGATATTGAGTTTGTATGCAGCTTCGCCGAACACCTGCTTGATAGCCTTAGCCTCAGAGATGTCGCCCACCGGTGTCGATGTGCCGTGTACGTTGATGTAGTCGATGTCCTCCGGCTTCATGCCAGCGTCCTCGAGTGCGTTCTGCATTACGAGGCAGGCGCCGAGTCCTTCCGGGTGTGATGCTGTGATGTGATAAGCGTCGGCAGACATGCCTTCGCCCACCATCTCTGCGTATATCTTCGCTCCGCGTGCCTTGGCGTGCTCCAGCTCCTCGAGTATGAGACAGCCGGCGCCTTCGCCCATGATGAATCCGTCGCGCGATGCGCTGAACGGGCGTGAAGCGTGCTCTGGGTCGTCGTTGCGTGTAGAGAGGGCGTGCATGGCGTTGAATCCGCCTACGCCAGCCGGTGTGATGGCTGCCTCTGCACCGCCGCTTACAATTACGTTAGCCTTGCCCAAGCGGATGAGGTTGAACGCGTCGGCGAGAGCGTTTGTCGAAGAAGCGCAAGCCGATGTAGTGGCGAAGTTGGGGCCGTGGAAGCCGTACATAATAGATATGTGTCCGGCTGCTATGTCGGCAATCATCTTCGGAATGAAGAAGGGGTTGAATTTCGGGCCGTTCTCCTGGTGTGTTGCCCAGTAGCCCACCTCTTCCTCGAAGGTCTTGATGCCACCGATGCCCACGCCGTAGATGACGCCGATGCGGTTCTTATCCTCCTCGTCGAGGTTCATGCCGCTGTCCTGCACCGCCTGCTTTGCTGCGATGATAGCGAGCTGTGCGTAGCGGTCCATCTTGCGTGCTTCCTTGCGGTCGATGTAGTCGTTGACCTTAAGGTCCTTCACTTCGCAAGCGAATTGTGTCTTGAACGAAGAAGCGTCAAACAATGTAATAGGTGCTGCGCCACTTACGCCGTTCAGGAGGTTCTTCCATGTTTCTTCTGGATTGTTACCCAACGGAGTCACCGCGCCAAGACCTGTTACTACTACTCTTTTTAATTCCATGTAACTGAAAAATGTCAAAAAAAAATGGTTTATGGTTTATGGTGCACAATGGAATTATAACAATGAGTGATTGCTATGGGGTTGTGCACACCATAAACTATAAACCATAAGGTTTATTTATTTTGCGTTCTCGATGTAAGCGATAGCGTCGCCAACAGTAGAGATCTTCTCTGCCTGATCGTCAGGGATGTTTACGCCAAACTCCTTCTCGAACTCCATGATGAGCTCTACTGTGTCGAGAGAGTCTGCACCGAGGTCGTTTGTGAAGCTTGCTTCTGGCTTAACGTCTGCTTCGTCTACACCGAGCTTGTCAACGATGATAGCCTTTACTTTTGATTCGATTTCTGACATAATTTTAATGTTTTAAATTGTTTATAATATTGATTTCTAATTTAATGCGGATGCAAAGGAACAAATTTTTTGTCAAATAGACAAATATTTTCTAATAAAAAGGCTTTTTCGCTGCACAAACACCCCGCATCTGTGCATTTTTTAGATGCTTTTGGCTGTTTGGGGCGTGTTGTTAAGGCTTTCTAAACCTTCCTAAGCCTTCCTAAGCCTTCCTAAGCCTCTCTAAGCCTTGGAGAACTCAAAACTCAAAATTGAATAACTCCTCATCGGCGAAGCCGACAATTCAAAATTCAAAACTCAAAATTCAAAATTCCTAATTGTTCACGACGAGCACTCCGAGCGGTCCTGTGGCGCTGCCGCGATAGCGCAGCAGCTTTTTGCCGTTGGCAGTCACGCCACGGTTGTTCAGGTCGTACTCTCGTTTGCATGTGGGGCATACCGCCATACCTCGGTCGTTCATCCTTAGTCGGTTGCCCATGGTCTGCGTCTCAGCGTAGCAGTTTGGGCATTGGCTGTCGTAGACGTAGAATGTCGGTGGCGTTCCGAGGTTGCCGTATCCCACGATGATGCCGCTCTTGTTGTACAGGCCGAGCGTGTATGTGCGTCGTGCGTCGTCGCCAGCCGGCTCCTTCTTGCTGCTGAGTCCCTGGTTGCTCACGAAGTAGATGAAGCGTCTGCCGTTCTCCGTGCCCTCGTAGACATTGCAGAACACGCCGGGCGAGAGTGGGTTGAGAGCGCTCTGCAGCGTCACGTCCTGATACACCTGGTTGTTGAAGAAGAAGGAGCAGCGCTCCGACGCATACTCGTAGTCGGTGTCGGTGCACGCCGCTGTCAGCAGCGCGCACAGCGCAATGGCTATTGTCCTGATTGTCCTATACATATTTATATATTATTACTTGGTTGGCTCCTACGGAATCCACGGCTCTCACGGATTACATTATTCGTAGTAAACTTAATTATTGCGAAAATCGCTGCCACTTTTTTTAACAACGGATTTAACGGATTAATCGGATTCGATGGGTGCGTTAGTGGCTGCGTTGAATTAACAACGGATTTATCGGATTAATCGGATTCGATGGGTGCGTTAGTGGCTGCGTTGAATTAACAACGGATTTAACGGATTAATCGGATTTTTTAGGGCTGCGTTATGTTAACAACGGATTTAACGGATTCGATGGGTGTCTTTCAGGGGGTGCACTTGTCTCAAGTGCACCAACCGAGTAATGTTGATATACCTCTTGCTACGTTGGTGCACTTGAGACAAGTGCACCCCCTGAAGATTGCATCCGTTTAATCCGTTCAATCCGCTGTGAAATCTCCCAAGCAGCAGGAATCCGTTCAATCCGTTTAATCCGTTGTTAACATTACGCACCCATCGAATCCGTTTAATCCGTTTAATCCGTTGTTAACATTACGCAGCCATCGAATCCGTTCAATCCGTTGTTAAATTTCCCCAAGCAGCAGGAATCCGTTTAATCCGTTTAATCCGTTGTTAATTCTTCCCAAGCAGAGCTGTTGCTGCGGAGGCAAGGATACCTCCGCTACTATCTTCCGCACCCAACGAATCTGTGTTAATCTGTGCAATCTGTGGGAGGCTCTCCTCAGCAGCAGGTTCTGTGGATTCTGTGCAATCTGTGGGAGGACTGCTGCTTGCTCGGTTGGTGCACTTGAGACAAGTGCACCCCCTAAAAATGCATCTGTGCAATCTGTGGGAGGCTCTCCTCAGCAGCAGGTTCTGTGTAAATCTGTGAAATCTGTGGGAGAATATACGCACCCTAACCTCTGTGGATTCCGTGGATTCCGTGGGAGGCATTTCCCGGCAAGGAGTCGTTAGATCTTTCCTCCGTAGCAGAGGTCGCCGGCGTCGCCGAATCCCGGCACGATATACTTGTGTTCGTTGAGGCCCCCGTCGATGGCAGCGCACCAGATGGTAGTGTCCTCCGGGAACGTCTTGCGGATATGCTCTATGCCCTCCGGCGCCGCCATCACGCACACCACGTGCACCTTCTTCGGCTTACCCTTCGTGAGCAGCGCCTTGTATCCCATCTCCATCGATCCGCCCGTAGCCAGCATCGGGTCTACGATGAGCAGCGTAGCGTCGTTGAGGTCGGGCGTAGCCAGATACTCCACGTGTATGCCCACCTTCGTGTGGTCCTTGTCCTCATACTCGCGGTATGCGCTCACGAAAGCGTTGCCGGCGTGGTCGAAGATGTTGAGGAATCCCTGGTGGAACGGCAGACCGGCGCGGAAGATAGTGCCCAGCACCAGCTTGTCTGTCGGCACATTCACCTTCGCCGTGCCCAGCGGCGTCTGTACGTCGCGCGTCTCATAGTCGAGCGTCTTGCTCAGTTCGTAAGCGATCAGCTCGCCCACGCGCATTATGTTGTTGCGGAACAGGAGGCGGTTCGACTGATAGTCTTTGTCGCGCATCTCCGCCATGTACTTGTTGATGATAGAGTTTTGTTTGCTGAAGTCGATTATTTTCATTGTTGCTTAAGTTTAAACTGAGCAAAGTTACACATATTAATATAATATGTCAAACTCTTTGCCGTTAAAGAAACATAACCGCTTGCTGTTTTTCGTCAGGCTAACGTCTTGTTCGAGTGATTCGTGTTCGTTTTTTATGCTCTCCCGTCACTTTGTGTTGTTACCACGACCTGGTAACGACATTACATCTATGATGTAACGCTGTTACACGTATGCGGTAATGGCATTACCGCCTCGCGGTAATCGTATGCCGCGCAGCCTCCGTCCCTTTGCTTGTGAAGAATTAACAACGGATTAAACGGATTAAACGGATTCGTTGGATGCGTAAATAATCGGATTAAACGGATTTACTGCTGATGTTTTTTTTAACAACGGATTGAACGGATTAAACGGATACTATTTTCAGGGGGTGCACTTGTCTCCGCTCGGCTTTGCCGCTTGCCAGAGCAAGAAGTGCACCAACCGAGCAAGAATACGGATTGAACGGATTTACTGCTGATAATTTTTAAACAACGGATTAAACGGATTAAACGGATTCGTTGGATGCGTAAATAATCGGATTAAACGGATACTATTTTCAGGGGGTGCACTTGTCTCAAGTGCACCAACCAAGAAGTGCACCAACCAAGCAAGAAGACGGATTAAACGGATTTATTGCTGATGCTTTTTTAACAACGGATTTATCGGATTAAACGGATTTGCTGCTGCTTGGGAAGAATTAACAACGGATTAAACGGATTAAACGGATTTTTTACGCAGTCAACGATATTTTTTAACAACGGATTAAACGGATTAATCGGATTTTTACGCAGCCAATGAATCCGTTTAATCCGATAAATCCGTTGTTAAATTAATGTAGCAGCAGGAATCCGTTTAATCCGTTGTTAACTTAATACAGCAGTAAATCCGTTTAATCCGATAAATCCGTTGTTAAATTAATGTAGCAGCAGGAATCCGTTTAATCCGTTCAATCCGTTGTTAAATTTCACAAGCAGACAATCCGTTCAATCCGTTATTGCGTGTTATTCCGTGCGGCGCACGGCGCGTGGGCAGACAGGTGCAGGGATGGAGCAGACAGGTGCAGGGGGAGAATATCGTGCGCTATTGCACTGAAAACGCTGCAATAGAGACAAAAAGTGTTAAAACACCCCCCCCCCGAACGTGTAAAATTGTTTAATATTTGTAAATTGGAAACGCAGGATAATTCGCTGTATTGGAATTATTATTAATTTTGCATCCCTGATAGAGAACTTTTTGGGGGCAAAAACCCCATTCAGCACTCTGCTTACGACACAACAAAGACGTAGATTTGAACTTTAGCTTACAAACTCAAGACAAACTGAAGGCAAACCGACACAAATTGCTAATGCTCAGGCGGAGCCAAGAACCGGCTCCCGGCTGGCAATAACAAAATAAATGAAACAAAAATAGATTAAATAACTAAATTTTACCAAAATGAAAAAGATTACCAAATTTTTGGATTCTGTGATGGGAGGCATCAAGCGCACTTGCGTAGCAAAGGCACTCGCTGTCTTTGCCGTGGCTTCCGTTACAACCGGCTCCTTTGCGCAGACAACGAAGACAACGCAGTCTGTGATAAATGGAGTAGAAGATTTCGAGGGCCTCACTTATCAGGACGTGAGAGATGCGGCAGTAGCCGATAACACATTCCCTACCGACAACAAGAGCAAGATACTCTTCTTCTACAACGTCAAGACCGGCAAGTTCCTCAACGTGGGCGGCTACTGGGGCACGTGCGTATCCCTGCACGATTATGGCAGAGCGATGTGGGTGAACGTGAAAGGCACAGCCTTCTACTTTGCTATGGACATGAACACAAGTGTGGGAAAGTACATGGGTTATGTGCATACTGGTAAAAATACTAAGGACAAAGGCGTGTTTGTCGACAGACAGGAAAATGACGAAGTTGCTTCTACCGCATGGCTTATTGAGCCGGTTGCGGGCGATAAAAAGAACACGTTCAGGATCCACACAGAGGTTCCTTCTTCTTCCACCGCCAGTTCTTACGACGAAATGTATCTCAGCGCCAACCCCGACTACGATGGCACCAACCTCAACTGCACTGTCTACAAGAATCCTACCGTGGGCTACGACGAATGGCGCATCTTCACCTACGATCAGATATACGAGGCACAGAAGGATGGAAGCGTAGACAAAATGAAGAATGTGCTCGAGCTTTCGTTCAGATTGAAGTGTCCGGGCTTCGAGCGTGGCGACAACGACATCGATGAATGGAAGACATACAACTTCAAAGACCAAAAACAGAACGAAACCGGATTCGCTAAGTTCGGTCTGGAAAAACTCTACAACACCAGAGCCAGCTGGGGTGAAAATGAAACATACGACGTGAATGACTTAAGCTCTGGCTACACCTTTGAAAATGATACCTATAACGAAAGGGATAACTACCGTCGCAACCTCGGCAAATACTACTGTAGCAGCATCAAGGAGAAGTGCGGCATGGTATATCAGGACATCAGCATTACCCTGCCTGGTACGTATGTCGTCGAGTGCAAGGGCTATTCTACCACACCTAAGGCGAAGCTCTTCGCTGGCGTGCTCGACCCTGCCCACAACGATAACAAGATGGTAGCCGGCACAATGAATTATACCATGCTCAGCCAGACAAGCAACATGACAGCCGACGAGCAGACACGTCTGCACATCAGCGAGAAGAACATGGACTATGCCGGCAAGGAGTTCTACGATAGCCGCAAGTACGTCAACAGTGTAGTGCTCACCGTGCCCGAGAGCGCATTCAAGAGCGCTGACGGAAAAACGGAATACGAATCTGTCAACATCCGCCTCGGCGTGATGACCGGTACGTACAGCAAAGACGCCTCAGAAGTCGAAGATGCTGCACCAGGCGAGTGGACCGTCTTCGACGACTTCCGCCTGCAGTACGCAAGCAAAGAGACCGCTCATGACCTCGTGCTCGACGAGATGCGCGCCGACCTCAACTATCTCTTCAAAACAATCAACAAGTACAAGTACGAGAACACCACACTCCACCTCAACAAGACGCTCACACCGAACAAGTGGAACTCGCTCGTGCTGCCAGTCAGCCTCACCAAGGACCAGCTCCAGTCGACTTTCGGTGCTAACGTGCGCCTTGCCAAGCTGGATAAGCTCACCTCTACAGCCATCGAGTTCGAGTCGGTTGACCTCGACAATAAGGCTTTCGCCGATGTGGCTCTTGAGGCTTACAAGCCTTACATCATCTTCCCGGAGCGTACTTCTAACGCCTCTGATGCTTACACCGCCAATTTCACCATCCCAGGCGAGCAAAACTCATTGAAGGTGATCGTGCCTGCCGGTCACTACACCATCGCAAAGGTAACTATGGACGACCTCACTCAGATTAATAAGGACGACTGGACAACCATGCTCCACTACGGCGACGGCAAGATCGAGGCTTACGGCACATTCGCCCGCACCTTCGACCCTGATGCTACACAGAATGAGGATGCTACACAGAATGAGAAGTATGGCAAATGGAATTTCTCCAACAACAAGAGCACGATCATCCCTGGTCGCCCCAACCTCGAGTACTGCTACTTCTTCTACAAGGGCAATATGTACCACTCTTCTATTAAGGGTCGTGTACGCGGTCTGCGTGGCTTCAGCTGCTGGTTCCAGCCGACGACAACAAGCGGCACGCAGAACGCACAGCTCACTATCGACGGCGTTTCACAGGGCACAACTGGCATCGAGGACATCCTCGCTGACTACGAGCAGCCGGTAAGCCGCTTCGCTAACGGCATCTACAACCTCAATGGTCAGCTCGTTAAGCAGGGCAACAGCACAGCCGGTCTGCCAAGCGGCATGTACATCGTGAACGGCAAGAAGTGCATCGTGAGATAATAAACTGAAAGTATCATTTCAAAACAGACTGTAACAATGAAACGTACATATATAAAGCCGGCGGTCGAGATTCTTGACATCGAGACAAAGGCAACATGCGTGGTAGACTCGTGGAACGTGAGGGACGAGAAGGGAGAGATCTACGACCCCAGCACCGACCACGGCTATATCATCGAGGACAAGGGTGAAGGTAAGAATGGCAAAGACGACCCGTGGGATGCAACGGATTGGTAATCGGTGAAGTTTCGTGTGTTATGCTGAGGCTGCATCGCCTCGCATAACCGAAACTTCTATATGCGCAGCCCAACAACTGTTCAACAGCAGTTGTTGGGCTGTTTCGCGTTTTAGTAGCGGAGGTATCCTTGCCTCCGCAGCAAGCAAAGTGCCTCCCACAGATTGCACTTTATTGCTGATGCTTTTTTAACAACGGATTAAACGGATTAACTGCTGATACTTTTTTAACAACGGATTAAACGGATTAACTGCTGATATTTTTTAACAACGGATTAAACGGATTAACTGCTGATATTTTTTAACAACGGATTAATCGGATTAAACGGATTCGTTGGATGCGTAAATAAACGGATTGAACGGATACTATTTTCAGGGGGTGCACTTGTCTCAAGTGCACCAACCGAGCAAGAAGTGCGCCAGCCGAGCAAGAATACGGATTAATCGGATTAACTGCTGATACTTTTTTAACAACGGATTAAACGGATTCCTGCTGCTACATTAATTTAACAACGGATTTATCGGATTAAACGGATTACTACTGCTGTATTAAGTTAACAACGGATTAAACGGATTAAACGGATTCCTGCTGCTTGGGATATTTAAACGGATTAAACGGATTTTTACGCACCCATCGAATCCGTTTAATCCGTTTAATCCGTTGTTAATTTAACGCGCCCTTAACGCAGCCATCGAATCCGTTTAATCCG
>ERZ1026901.681-NODE-681-length-24902-cov-6.523122_pt1 | contig 24902 bp, 20 predicted proteins | sample MGYA00380179_ERZ1026901 | MGnify/ENA primary metagenome ERZ1026901 (study PRJEB33269, sample SAMEA4719815) | human gut metagenome | biome: human-associated habitat; feature: organic feature; material: feces | place: Cameroon | collected 2013-10 ... | reverse complement strand
AGAGTAAACTCCACCGCCCTTTGGAGAAGTGGAATTTAAATTTTCATTTTAGGGTCAAACGATTCCGGGGGATGCTCCGTTGACATTAGGGGAATTGTAGTATACAATGAAACTGCCTGGTCATGAATAAAAACGTCGTAAATGAGGAATGGTCATTTGGGGCGGTTTTTACTTGTTTATGAACTTACAATCAGAATAGGAGGAATTAGGTAATGGTAGAAAGAAAAGTTACAGTCGTAAACCCGACCGGTCTTCATCTTCGCCCGGCGGGACTGCTCTGCCAGACATCCATGAAGTTCGATTCTAAAGTGATGATTTTTTATAAAGAAAAGGAAATCAACGCGAAGAGCGTATTAAACGTAATGGCATCCGGGATCCGCTGCGGCGATGAGATCACCGTCCACTGTGACGGACCGGACGAGAAAGAGGCCATTGAAGCAGTCTGCAATCTGATCGAGACAGGACTCAAGGAATAAGATCCGGAGAGCAGTACAGGACGATCAGGTTATGCTCTGTACATAAAATGCAAGGCAGAATGTAAGCCTGAATAACAGTAGAAAGTGAGAGAACAATGAGCGAAACAGCAGAAAATTGTACCCATAACTGCGGAACCTGCTCCGCAAACTGCGGAAGCAGAACGAGCGAGCCGCAGAGCTTCCTTGAGAAGTTAAATCCGGCGAGTTCCGTAAAGAAAGTGATCGGCGTTGTCAGCGGTAAAGGCGGCGTCGGAAAGTCTTTAGTTACATCCTTAATGGCATGTCGGATGCGCGCGACAGGTGCGAAAGTCGGAATCCTTGATGCCGATATCACAGGACCGTCGATCCCGAATGCATTTGGGATCCATGACGGCGTGACCGTGACACCGGACGGAAAACTCCTTGTTCCGGCGACATCCTCCACCGGGATCGATGTGATCTCCTCCAACATGCTTCTGGAGAATGAGACAGATCCGGTGATCTGGCGTGGTCCGGTGATCGCCGGTGCGGTAAAACAGTTCTGGAGTGAGACACTCTGGCAGGATATCGACTACATGTTCGTTGATATGCCTCCGGGAACCGGCGATGTGCCGCTTACTGTATTCCAGTCACTTCCGGTCAACGGGATCATCATCGTGACATCCCCGCAGGAGCTTGTCTCCATGATCGTTGAGAAGGCCGTCAACATGGCGAAAAAGATGAACGTTCCGATCCTCGGACTTGTTGAAAATATGAGCTATCTCGAATGTCCGGACTGCGGAAAGAAGATCGCAGTATTCGGAGAGAGCCGTATCGAGGAAGTTGCGAAAGAATACGGAATTCCGGTTCTCGCGCAGATCCCGATCCGTCCGGAGATCGCAAAGGCTGTCGATGAGGGAACGGTCGAGTATGTGAAGGCGGATTTCCTTGATCAGGCTGTGAAGGCTGTGGAAGAAGCGTAAGAAAAGAGAAATAGATCAGAACACGAAGTACAGGGCGGCGAACATGGTTGCTGCCCCGTACTTTTTTGCGTGGCGGGAATTGATGAAAAAGGCTTTGTTATAGAAAAAACCTATAATAACTTATTTCTTATCTATATTGGACGAATAGGTTAAAACGTGGTATCTTATTAGCACACACAGAGATTAGAAAATGTACGGCTGGCACGTACACGGGAGGATAAAATTGATTCAGTTAGACCATATTACAAAGACGTTTGATACCGGTGCGGAAAAAGTCCATGCGGTCTCTGATGTCACACTCCATATCAGGAGTGGTGAGATCTTCGGTATCATCGGATTCTCCGGTGCCGGAAAATCCACACTGGTGCGATGTATCAACTTACTGGAACGACCGACGAGCGGAACCGTCACGGTTGACGGAAAAGTTCTCACGGATCTTCCGGCGAAAGAACTCAGGGAAGCGAGAAAGAAGATCGGAATGATCTTCCAGCATTTCAACCTGATGAGATCCAGAACAGTCGGAGAGAATGTCGCTTACCCGTTAAAGGGAAGCGGACTTTCCAAAGCACAGATCAAGGCGAAAGTGCGGGAGCTTTTAGCGCTTGTCGATATCGCAGAAAAAGAGAATGCGTATCCGAGTCAGCTTTCCGGCGGACAGAAACAGAGAGTCGCGATCGCGAGAGCGCTTGCGAATGATCCGAAAGTTCTCCTCTGCGATGAGGCGACGAGCGCCCTGGATCCGCAGACGACGGGGGCAATCTTACAGCTCTTAAAACACTTAAATGAAAAGCTCGGCATCACCATCGTGATCATCACCCATGAGATGGCGGTCGTCAAAGAGATCTGTGACCGCGTAGCCGTCATGGAACACGGTAATGTCGTGGAGGAAGGCGATGTCTACTCGATCTTCGCAGCACCGAAGGCGGGGATCACGAGAGACTTCATCCGCACGACATCCAACCTTCAGAAGATCGAAAAGCTGGTCGAGGAGAAGTCACCGCTTGTCGCGTTAAAGCCGGGTGAAAAGATCCTGCGGCTGAATTACATTAAGAAGAATACGTCGGAGGCACTGATCTCCGAAGCTTCCAGGAGATTCAGCGTGGATCTGAATATCATCTTCGCTGATATCGAGATCGTTCAGGACGCCCCGATCGGCGGAACTGTGGCGATCGCAAGCGGAACGAAGGAGAATATCGAAGCCGCGATCGAATATCTGAAGGAGAAGAACGTTGGAGTGGAGGTGATCGAGAATGCTTGATTTCTTAAATGCGATTATCCCGAATGTCATGTCAAAGCCGGATGAGCTTTTCGAAAGCTTCGGTCAGACGATCTACATGGTCATCGTGTCAGGTGCGATCTCCATGGTGTTCGGTCTTTTCTTTGGGATCATCCTCACTGCGACAGCTCCGAAGGGTGTCCTGAAAAACAAGGTGATCTTCAATATTTTGGATAAGCTGGTCAATATTTTCCGTTCGATCCCGTTCGTAATCCTTCTGACAGCGCTGATCCCGCTGACCCGTATGGTCGTCGGAACAGCGATCGGTACAAAGGGTGCGATCTTACCGCTTATTTTCGGAACGGTCCCGTTCTTTACGAGACAGATCGAGAGTGCCCTCGCTGAAGTTGACTACGGTCTGATCGAAGCGGCGGAGAGCATGGGAAACAGCCCGTGGGAGATCATCTTCCGCGTATACTTAAAGGAGAGTGTCCCGGGGATCGTCCGTGCAATGCAGATCACATTTATCAGCCTGGTTGGTCTCACCGCGATGGCCGGTGCGGTCGGCGGCGGCGGACTCGGCGATTTCGCGATCCGTTATGGTCACTCCAGAGGGCAGACCGATGTCACCTATGTAACCGTCATCATCATTCTGATCATGGTAAGCCTGATCCAGAGTACCGGTTCCTATGTGATCAAAAAGACGACTCACTAGAACGGTGGTTTCAGATTAAAATTGCTTGAAACGGAGAGGAACTATTTCCGGGCCGTATCAATAAAAGGAACTGTCCGGTCCGCACAGCGAATGCGAATGAAAACGGGCAGTGACAAAGAAAGTTCAGGAGGAGAAATATTATGAAGAAAAGAGTTTTAGCACTTGGCGCAGCAGCAGTTTTAGCATTATCCTTAACCGCATGCGGCAGCAGCCAGAAGACAGAGACAACAGCGGCAGCAGCCGATACAACCGCAGCCGGTTCTGAGGCAGCAGCTGATACAACAGCAGCCTCCGGCGAGAAGACAGTCATCAAACTCGGTGTTGTAGGTGAGAACAACGAGCAGTGGCAGCCGGTCATCGACAAGCTTGCTGAGGAGAACATCGACCTTGAGCTTGTAAAATTTGCAGATTATCCGCTTCCGAACCGTGCATTAAATGACGGTGAGATCGATCTGAACTCTTTCCAGCACATCGCTTACTTTGAGGATGACTGCAAGAACAACGGTTATGATCTTTCTATCATCGGTGAGACCATCATGGCTCCGTTAGGCCTCTACTCCAACAAGATCAAGGACGTATCCGAGATCAAGGACGGTGATATCATCGCGATCCCGAATGACGCTACAAACGGCGGCCGTGCATTAAAACTTCTTGAGTCCGCAGGTCTGATCAAGGTTGATCCGGCAGCAGGCTACACACCGACAAAGAAAGACATCACAGAGAACCCGTTAAACCTTGACATCAAAGAGGTTGAGGCAGCAAATACAGCAAGCCTTCTTCCGGACGTTGCAGCAGCAGTCATCAACGGCGGTCACGCAGTTGACAACGGTTTAAACCCGAAGGAAGATGCGATCTTCCTTGAGAGCGTGGAAGAGGGATCTGACAACCCGTACGTCAACATCATCGTTGCAAGAACAGCTGATAAGGACAACGAGCTTTACAAGAAAGTAGTCGATTATTTCCGTACACCGGAAGTTGCAAAAGTGATCGAGGACACTTACAAGGGAGCTTACATCCCGACATGGGAGTAACTCCTGAAATCACGGCCATAAAATAAAAAGATGGGAAAGACAGGACAGGGTACCGAAAAGGGATCCTGTCCTTTTCTTGTTTAACAGGAAATTCCGAAGGAACTTCCTGTTAAACAAAAAGGCACTGCGTGCCTAAGATGCACACTCGCGCGAAGATGAAGATTGTCGCAAGCGACCGCGCTCGGCGCGAGAATGTGCCGAGGCACATTCTTTTGAACAAGAGAGAAAAAGCCGGAGAAAGCTTCTGAAGGCGAAAAGAATGCCCGGGCAGACCAGAAGAACGGGGGACAAAAAAATCATGTGCCGGATACAAAAATTTCCTGTGGGATCAACAAAAGAGAACAGCTTGCTTTTTAACGGAAAATCCCGTATGATTTACATAGATATTACAGAATGACGGCAGATTTTACATATTTCGTACACATGCGATCGCAGAAAGGGACAAAAGAATGTCAAAAATTACATCCGGCAGAAAAAGCAATATCGATATGACACAGGGCGTGATCTGGAAACAGCTGGTTCTTTTTGCAATCCCGCTGATCATGGGAAATATCTTCCAGCAGCTCTACAACACAGTGGACAGCATTGTCGTGGGAAACTATCTCGGAACATCGGCGCTGGCTGCGGTCGGCGCGACGACGGCGATCTGCAATACGCTGGTAAACTTCTTTAATGGGATCTCGATCGGTGCCGGAGTTGTGATCAGCACGTGTTTCGGTTCCCGGAATCATGAAAAGCTCCACGAGGCGGTCGAGACGACGATCCTGTTTGCAGTGATCGTCGGATGCTTTGTCTCTCTGATCTCGGTCTGGGTTGTCCCGCTGATGTTAAAATGGATGTCAACGCCGGATGATGTGATCGGACCGGCGGGAGAGTATTTAAAGATCTATTTTGCCGGAGTTCCGGTCCTCTTTCTTTACAATATGAGCAGTGCGATCTTAAGGGCTGTGGGCGACACGAAGCGCCCGTTAAATTTCCTGATCATCAGCAGCTGTTTAAATATCGTTCTGGATATTCTCTTTGTTGCGAAATTTGGCTGGGGGATCAGCGGTGTCGCGATCGCTACGGTGATCGCCGAGGCAGTTTCCGCTGCTTTTGCGTGCTCGACTCTTATGAGGACGAAGGAAGCACATCGTCTTGTTCTTCGGGACCTTCACATCAATAAATCCTGCCTCGGCGAGATCTTCCGGATCGGTCTTCCGGCGGGAGTCCAGCAGGGACTCACTGCGTTTTCCAACGCGCTTGTGCAGTCGTATGTAAATGGACTTGGCTCTTCTGTTATCATGGCGGGCTGGAGCTGCCACTCAAAGATCGACCAGTTCGCAATCCTGCCTGCCCAGAGTATGGGACAGGCCGCGACAACGTTCGTGGGACAGAATCTCGGAGCAAAGAATGTGAAGCGTGCGAGAGACGGCGTCAAACAGGCAGTGTTCATGGGTGTTGGCGTGCTGATCTGCATTTCCGGCGCGATGGCACTCTCCGCAAGATTCCTGGTATCCCTTTTCAATCAGGATCCGGATGTGCTGCACTATGGAATCTTATTTATCCTGATGACGGTCCCGTTCCGCTTCTGCAGTTCCTTCAACCAGATCCTTGCGGGTTCCTTGAGAGGATCCGGAGATGCAAAGGGACCGATGTGCATCATGCTCTTCAGCTTCGTTGTCTGCAGACAGCTCTATCTCTTCTTCGTGACAAAGATCGCATTCAACGAGTATACGGTCGGAATGGGATATCCGGTCGGCTGGATCGTATGCGCGATCCTTTCCTTCCTGTATTACAGAAGGAGCAGATGGGAAGAAAAGGTAAAAGAAGATTAAAAAATCAGTATAAACGCAGAAAACGACCTCTGTGTCAGGATCCTGATGAAAATCATAAGGGCTTGACCTGAGGTCGTTTTAAGTAATGGGTGGAATTTCCAGTTGTTTTGCTATGAACAGGCAGGGAAAGTGGGACGAATCGCCTTTCCATTGCCGGTGTCATTCGTCTGGCAGAATGTCGGGGAATGCCGAGACCGAAAAACTTGGAGATAGACGAAAATATGATTTTGTGCTATACTTCAATTTGCATGTATACAGGCGATCACGAGCGCAGGAGAGGGAAAAAGCCTGCAGATTGCCGGAAAACAGCAAATGCGGATCACGATCACCGGATAAGCAGCCAAAAGTGTGAAAACTGCGGATCGTGATATCATGACAGAAGAAAAGAGACAACTATGTTCGGGCTTGGAACGATCATCAATGTCACTGCGATCGTCGCGGGCGGCGTGATGGGGTTATTATTTGGAAAGAAACTGACGGAGCGTTATCAGAGCAACCTGATGATGGCGTCGGCGCTCTGCGTATTGTTTATCGGAGTCTCCGGCTGTATGGAGCAGATGTTAAAACTGACGGAAAACGGGCTTTCTTCATCGGGATCCATGATGATGATCGCCTGTTTTGCTGTCGGGGCTCTTCTCGGCGAGTGGATCGATCTCGACACGAAGATGGAACGGTTCGGGGAATGGCTGAAGGAGAAGACGAAAAGTGACGACGACAATGCGTTCGTGGATGCATTTGTGACGGCTTCCCTGACCGTCTGTATCGGAGCGATGGCGGTTGTCGGATCGATCCGGGACGGAATTTACGGCGACTATTCGATCCTCACGGCAAAAGCTGTTCTCGACATGATCATCGTCGCGATCATGACGGCGTCCATGGGAAAAGGCTGTATTTTCTCGGCGATTCCGGTCGGGATGTTCCAGGGGGCGATGACGCTTCTTGCGAAGGTGATCGAGCCGTTCCTGACGGATGAGGGACTGGCGGACATGTCCCTGACAGGATCGGTCCTGATCTTCTGCGTCGGAGTGAACCTGATCTGGGGAAAAAAGATCAAGGTGGCGAACCTGCTGCCGGTCATGTTTCTTGCGGCGGTGTGGCCGTATTTTCCCTGGGCGTAACGCAGAAGTTGAGAAAAGGCAGAAATTCTGTGAAAAAGAGTAATCCTTTTTTCAGGACAACAATGAAAAGATTAACGACGGATTTTTATGCATGACGGTGCAGGAACGGAACCGTTGTGCGAGGAAGAAAAACGTCGTCTGGAAAAATACAGAAGCCGTATGAACGAAGGAAATAGCGGCTGTACAACAAGAAACAGGAGGATTTTATGATATTATCCTGCAGCAATATCTGCAAATCGTTCGGAAGCGACGATATTATCAAGAACGCTTCCTTTCATATTGAAGATCATGAAAAAGCGGCGATCGTCGGCATCAACGGCGCCGGAAAATCAACCTTGTTAAAGATCATCGTGGGTGAGCTGGCACCGGATTCCGGCGAGGTCGTGCTGGGAAGCGGAAAGACACTGGGGTACCTGGCACAGAATCAGGATCTTTTAAGCCACCGGACGATCTATGAGGAGATGCTCGATGCGAAAAAGTCGGTCATCGAGATGGAAAACCGGCTGAGAGATCTGGAAAATTCCATGAAAACGGCCTCCGGGGAAGCGCTGGAAACCATGATGAACCAGTACAGCCGCTTGAGTCACGAATTTGAGCTCATCAACGGCTATGCCTGGAAGAGTGAGATCGTCGGAGTCTTAAAGGGACTCGGATTTACTGAGGAAGAGTTTTCCAAACAGATCTCCACACTGTCCGGTGGACAGAAGACAAGAGTTTCTCTGGGTAAACTTCTTCTCACAAACCCGGACATCATTCTCCTCGATGAGCCGACGAACCATCTGGATATGTCCTCCATCGCATGGCTGGAGACATATCTCTTAAATTACCGCGGAGCGGTCCTGATCGTTGCCCATGACCGGTATTTCCTCGATAAGATCGTAACAAAGGTCATCGAACTGGACAACGGACATGCCATCGTCTACTCCGGAAACTATACGGCCTACAGTGAGAAGCGGGCGCAGATGCGCGCGATCCAGATGAAGGCTTACTTAAACCAGCAGCAGGAGATCAAACATCAGGAAGCGGTCATCGAGAAATTGAAGTCCTTCAACCGGGAGAAGTCCATCAAGCGGGCGGAGAGCCGCGAAAAGATGCTCGATAAGATCGAGGTCCTGGAAAAGCCGTCGGAGGTCAACGATGCGATGGACATCCGCCTGGAGCCGAATATCCTGAGCGGAAATGATGTGCTGACGGTCAACGGACTTGCGAAGTCCTTTGGCTCCCAGACCTTGTTTACGGACCTCAGCTTTGATGTCAAGCGCGGCGAGCGCGTGGCGATTATCGGGGATAACGGAACGGGAAAGACGACGATCTTAAAGATCATCAACGGTCTCGTGGAGCCGGATGCCGGTGAGATCATTCTGGGTTCCAGAGTCCACATCGGCTATTATGATCAGGATCATCAGGTCCTGCACATGGAAAAGACGCTGTTTGAGGAGATCTCCGACGCGTATCCGGGAATGTCCAACACACAGATCAGAAGTACGCTGGCGGCATTCCTGTTCACCGGGGATGACGTGTTTAAGCGGATCGGGGATCTGAGCGGCGGTGAGAGAGGACGTGTGTCGCTTGCAAAGCTCATGCTCTCCGAGGCGAACTTCCTGATCCTCGATGAGCCGACAAACCATCTGGATATCACATCGAAGGAGATTCTGGAGAACGCGCTGAGCCACTACGGCGGAACTGTGCTCTATGTCTCCCATGACCGTTATTTTATCAACAAGACCGCGACGAGGATCCTGGATCTCACCGGAAAGCGGATGATGAATTATATCGGAAATTACGATTATTATCTGGAAAAACATGACGCGATGATGACGGCCCATTTCGGAAACGAGGCGCCGGAGAGTGCCGGCGGGATCGTCGGATTCGGCGCGTCGAAGACAGGAGCGGCGGCGGAGACTGCCGGAAAGGCTGTGGAGAATCCGGCAGCGGATGCCGGCGGAAAGCTCGACTGGAAGGCTCAGAAGGAAGAACAGGCCCGCCAGAGAAAACGCCAGAACGATTTAAAGAAGGTCGAGGATGAGATCCACAAGCTGGAGACAAGAGACGGGGAGATCGACGGCCTCCTCTGCGATGAGAGCGTATTCTCCGACGTTGCGAAACTCATGGAGTTAAACAAGGAAAAAGAGGAGATCGCAGGAAAACTGGAAGTTCTCTATGAAAAGTGGGAAGAACTTGCAGAATGATCATGACTGTCTAACAGCCCGCGCTGCAAAAGGGGCAGGCTTTTATACAGAGTGAGCGCTCGGCCCTGTGGGAATGCAGGATTGAATGCTTACGAATACAGACATACTCAAAGGAAAATGCTTCGTCCGGTCTGGGGAGATTTCGGGCGGGGCATTTTTCTTTTTGCAGAGTGAACCATAAGAAGAATAAATGATCAGATTAAGTTATTTATATGTCCGGACAAAAGGGAGAAGGTTTGTCAATTTTTCGTTAAGATGATACAATAATGAATATAAAAACACATCGCGAATCTGTGGTGATCAGAGGAATAGAGACAATAAGGAGGAGAGACAACTCATGGATCTTCGGGAACAAAAATATGTCTGTACACTGGCAGAATTGGGAAATCTTACGAGAGCGGCGGAACGCCTCTATATCTCCCAGCCAGCACTCAGCATCTATATCACGAATCTTGAAAAAAATCTGGGAATCCCACTGTTTGACCGGAGCGGTAAAAAGTTCACATTGACATATGCCGGAGAACAGTATGTAGAAAAGGCAAAGAAAATGCTGGAGCTGGAGCGGGAATTTTGTGAAGATATTGAAAAAATCACCCGGGAAACAGCTGGGCGGATCCGGTTGGGAATTTCCCAGAGACGCGGCTGTTTCTTTTTACCTCCGGTGATCGCGGAGTACGAGAAAACATGGCCGGAGATCGACCTGGTGATCCGGGAGGGGAATCTCACAGACCTGGGAGAACTGTTAAAAAACGGAGAGCTTGATATGGTCGTCCTGAACCGATCGGATGTAAAAGGTGATATGGATACGGAGCTTCTGTTTCGGGAAGAATTCCTTGTGGCGGTTCCGGCCTGTCACGAGATTAATGAGAAGGCGGAATATGTTCCGGGCAGCAGGTACCGGAAACTCAAACCGGAATATCTCAACGGGGAGACTCTGATCCTTCACACGGCGTGGCAGAGCAGCCGCGGGATCGAGGATGCAATCTTGAAACATTACGGAGTAGTACCGAAAAAAGTCCGAGTGATCCGCAGCATGGAGACGGCAGTCCAGATGGCAGCGGAGGGACTGGGGATCACGTTTATCCGGGAAGCGTATGCGGCAAATTTTCACTATCGGAAACCGGTCAACTATTATATCCTGGACATTGAGCGCCACAGACGCGATGTTGTCGTGGCTTTTAAGAACGGAAGTGAGCTTCCTGCCTACATGAGAGGAATGGTGGAAATCCTGAAAAAGCATGGGAGCGAATTTCTCAGCAAATAGTCATCTTAAGTTTTATATATTTCACAGGCACCACGTCTGTCTGGTATCATTCAGGTATCAAACAACGGAGGTGCTTTTTTATGTTGAAGGAAGTCATGTTCCGGGAGATCGATGAGATCCGGAACGAGATGACGGCGATGGCGGATGACATCTTCGACCATCCGGAGATCGGAATGGAAGAGTTCCATGCCCAGAAGATTCTGACAAACTGGCTCGAGAAGGAAGGCTTTCAGGTAGAACGGGGAGTTGTCGGAGTCGAGACCGCATTTAAGGCCGTTTACAGTCATGGAACAGGTGGACCGAATATCGGCCTTCTCTGTGAGTATGACGCATTGCCCGGGATCGGACATGCCTGCGGACATCACATGCAGGGTCCATCGATCCTGGCAGCAGCAAAGGCATTAAAGGATGCCGACATCAAAGAACCGTACACGATCACGGTTTACGGAACACCGGCGGAGGAGAGCGTCAGCGGAAAGATCCGGATGATCCAGAACGGATGTACATTCGAGGAACTCGATGTCGCACTGATGATGCACGGGGGACCGGCGACCCAGGTGGACGTAAAATCTCTCGCGAACTCCAAATACAAGGTGATCTTCCATGGAGTGAGCTCTCATGCGGCGATCCGTCCGGAAAAAGGAAGAAGTGCTCTTGACGGACTGATCCTGGCATTCCAGGGAATCGAGTTTTTGAGAGAACATGTCAATTCCGATGTGAAGATCCACTATACAGTGGTCAACTGCGGCGGGACACCGGCCAATGTGGTTCCGGCGTACGCGGAGGCGAGCGTCTATGTCCGCTCCTACAACCGGGCCTACCTTGACACCGTGTGCAGGCGTTTTGAGAAGGTACTGAAGGGCGCGGCCATGATGACGGAGACCGAGGTGGAGATCATCGAGGAGAAGAAGGTGGATAACAAGATCCCGGTTCTCACTCTGAACGATCTCGTCATGAAACAGGCAGAAGAGCTTCACGCACCGCAGCTTGCCCCGGCAAGAGAAAAAACCGGTTCCACAGATTTTGGAAACGTCATGAGACGGGTTCCAGGGACCTGCGCGAGAATTGCCTTTGTGGATCCGGGAGCGGCAGCGCATTCCCAGGAATATATTGTGGCCGGAAAGACCGATGCAGCTCACGATGCCGTAGTCTACGGAGCCAAGATCCTTGCAGGAACCGCGCTGGAGCTGATCGAAGATCCGGAACTTTTAAACCGTGTGAAAACAGAGTTCAAGGAAAATCTGGCAAAAGAGAATTCGGAAGTTTAAAAGTTTCAGAGAAACTGGAAAGAAAACACCGGCCGGAAGGGATCTCCCAAAAGGATCCCTGTCTGCCGGAACCTGAGAACGGGGGATATTACTATGGAAAAAAAGAAATTTAAAATGCCGCATTCGTATGTAATCATCTTTATGCTGCTCATCGCCGTATCGATCATGACGTATCTGATCCCGGCAAATGAGTATGACCGGGTGAAAAATGAATCCGGCAATACCACAGTTGTTGTAGAATCGTATCATGCAGTTGATGGGGAACCGGTTCCTGTCTGGAAGATCCCGAGCTTTGTCATGCAGGGCCTTTCCAAGCAGGCGGACATCATCTTCCCGCTGCTCGTGATTGCAGGTTCTCTTGAAGTCATCTTATCGACTGGCATGTTCCACGCGTACTGCGGCAGGATGGCGATGAAGTGCAAGGGAAAAGAAAAACTATTCATACCGGCGATCCTTCTGATCTTTGCGGTCATCGGTATCACACAGTCTACTAACAAATTTATCGGATTTGCCCCGCTCGGAGTCATGCTGGCGGCAACGCTTGGATATGATGCCATCGTCGGCGTGGCGATCGTCTTACTCGGCGTCGGCATTGGATTCTCCACCGGTATTCTTGCTCCGACAACAGCCGTTGCACAGGATATCGCAGAACTTCCGGCTTATTCCGGCATGTGGCTCCGTATTGTAAGCTTTTTCCTCTTTTACGCGGTGACAGCAGCTTACATCATCTGGTATGGAGAGTGCTGCAAGAAAGATCCGAAGAAGAGCGTGATCTACGGTGTGGAAGGTGTCAATAATTTCGATGTATCCGGTACACAGGTGGAGATCAACAAGCGTCATCCGCTGGTCCTGGCAGTATTTCTTGTTTCCTTCGGTATTTTAATGTACGGCTGCATCACACGCGGCTGGGGTCTTGTGGAAACCGCAGTATGCCTGTTCTGGATGGCATTTATCGGCGGACTTGTCTATGGCTACAACCCGAGCACGATCGCTACAAACTTTGTAAAAGGTGCGAAAAATATGACTTCTGCGGCTCTGATCGTAGGTCTCGGCGCAACGGTTGCCCTGATCCTTCAGTCTGCAAAAGTTCTTGATACCGTTGTTTACGGACTTGCCAATATGCTGTCCCTGTTCCCGAACTTCTTAAAACCGGCAGTCATGCTCATCATGAACGTGATCGTCAACGGTTTCGTAACATCCGGTACCGGACAGGCAGCAGTTGTCATGCCGGTTATGGTTCCGCTCGCAGATGTCGCAGGTGTGACAAGACAGACTGCAGTTCTCGCATATAAGTTTGGTGATGGCTTCTGCAACTACGTTCTTCCGCATGCATCCGCACTCATGGGATTCCTTGGCGCTACCGGAATCGGCTATGACCGCTGGATGAAGTTTATGGGAAAACTGTTCGGAATCTGGATGCTTCTGGGATCCGCGATCCTGATCTTCGGATATTTCGTTCAGTACGCATAACAGTAGTTTTTATCTAGACAGCTTTCTTTTTATTCAGATATACTCATTTGAAAAATGCTTCGTCCGGTCTGGGGAGATTTCGGGCGGGGCATTTTTCCGTCTGGGCAGTTTGCGCATTTTACTGACAAAGATTTGACAAATAATATAGATATAGGTATAATAAAAGACAGCGTTATACTGAGAAGGTGGAACTATAAAATGACAGATGAGAGACAGATCTCAAAGGCGGTAATCTCAAGACTTCCGCGTTATTACAGATATCTGGGCGAACTGATGGAGGAGGGGATCGAGAGGATCTCTTCTAACGAACTGAGTGCCAGAATGAAGGTGACAGCGTCCCAGATCCGTCAGGATCTTAACAATTTCGGCGGCTTTGGACAGCAGGGATACGGATACAATGTGAAATATCTCTACACTGAGATCGCAAGGATCCTGGGGATTGACAGACAGCACAACATCATTATCATCGGCGCCGGAAACTTAGGTCAGGCGATCGCCAACTATACAAATTTTGAGAAGCGCGGCTTTATGATCAAGGGAATGTTCGATATCAACCCGCGGCTGATCGGTCTTGTGGTCCGCGGAGTCGAGATCCGTGGGATCGATGACCTGGAGCAGTTTATTGTCGACAATGAAGTACAGATCGCGGCTCTCACGATCCCGAAGTCCAAAGCACCGGAGATCGCGGAGCGCCTGGTAAAAGCCGGGATCAAGGCGATCTGGAATTTTGCCCATACAGACTTAAATGTGCCGGATGATGTAGTCGTTGAGAATGTGCATCTTTCCGAGAGCCTGATGCGTCTTTCCTACCGTGTCTGCAGCATGCAGGATGAGCGGGAGCGGAAAGCAAAGGAAAAAGCAGAACAGACGGGAACCAATGAGACATGTTGATTGGAGTTGGCTGTGATTTGATCGAAATTGAGCGTGTGAAAAAAGCCTGTGAAAAAGAGGCTTTTTTGACGCGTATCTATACCGAGCGCGAGCGCCGGCAGGCAAAGGGTGATCCCCGGGTCCTTGCCGGCACTTTTGCGGTTAAAGAAGCAGTAGCGAAGGTGTTTGGAACGGGATTCCGGGACTTTATGCCGGTCCATGTGGAGGTCTTAAGGGACCCGCTTGGAAAGCCGTATGTCGAACTTCATGCGGGAGCAGAGATGAAGGCGGAGGAGCTCGGGATCAGGACGATCCAAGTGTCGATCTCTGACACGAAGGACCATGCGATGGCGTTTGCCGTCGGAGAGGGGGATGCCGGATGAAAGCAGTTCTGAGCGGAAAAGAAATGAAAGCGTTTGACACCAGGTCCATCAGGGGGTACGGGATCCCGTCCCTGGTGCTGATGGAGCGGGCGGCTCTTGCCGTTGCGGAGAAAGCGGAAGAGATCCTTAAGAGAGAACAGGCAGAGACAGTCTGGTCCGTCTGCGGCTTTGGAAATAACGGGGCAGACGGAGTGGCCGCCGCCAGGATGCTGTTCTTAAAGGGATATGATGTGAAGATCCTGTTCCCGGGACGGGACGGAAAAGGGAGCGAAGAGCTGGAAGCCCAGTTAAATATCGTGAAAAGGCTGGGGATCCCGGTGATGACGGCGGAAGAACTGCCGGATGCAGAAGAAAAACGATCCCCGGCGCATCCGTTTGCAAAGACGGAGACAAAGGCGAACGCATGCCGCGGCGTGATCCTGGATGCGGTCTTCGGGATCGGTCTTTCGAGAAATGTGGAAGGTGCATACAAAAAGCTCATTGACTGGATCAACCGCAATGAGGATATGAAGACGATCGCTGTGGACATTCCCTCCGGAATCAGCTCCGACACGGGAGAGGTCATGGGGGACGCGGTCCGCGCGGATGTGACGGTCACTTTCGGAATGAAAAAGCTCGGACAGGTTCTGTTCCCGGGAAGAGAATACTGCGGAGAGCTTCTGGTCAGGGACGTCGGTTTTGTGCCGGAGAGCAGCGCGGAGCAGGAAAAACACGTGCAGATGCTGGATCGGGAAGACCTTTTGAGGATCCCGGCAAGAACGCCGGATTCCAACAAGGGAACATACGGAAAAGTCCTCGTGATGGCGGGGACAAAGAACATGGCGGGAGCAGCCTGCCTCTCCGCGAGAGCGGCATACCGGATGGGAGCTGGACTCGTGAAGATCTTTACACCGGAGGAAAACAGGATCATCGTCCAGGAAAAACTCCCGGAGGCGATCCTTTCCACCTACGATGCGAGAGAAGCCGGAAAAGAGCCGGAGAGCTTTGCGAGAAAGATCGCAAGGGAGACGGAATGGGCGGATGTGATCGTTCTGGGGCCGGGGATCGGCATGGAGGATCATGCGCGGCTCATGGTGGAAAACGTCTTAAAGGACGCGTATGTGCCGATCATTCTTGACGCGGACGCGCTGAATCTCGCCGCGGAGTACCGGGAACTCACCGGTTATTTTACAGAAAATATCATCGTGACGCCGCATATGAAGGAAATGTCGCGGCTCACAGGAATTCAGATAGAGGAGATCAAGGAAAATCCGATCCGTACAGCGAGAGAGTTTGCGGATCAGTACGGAGTGGTCTGCGTCTTAAAGGACCCGGCGACCGTGATCGCGGGAAGAGACGGAAAGACCTTTGTCAATGGCAGCGGGACGCCCGCTATGGCAAAAGGAGGTTCCGGGGATGTGCTGACCGGTGTGATCGCGGGACTGATCGCGCTGGGGCTTGAGGAGAGCGATGCGGCTTCCCTCGGAGTCTATGTGCACGGTCTGGCAGGGGAAAAGGCGGCGAAGCGCCTTGGCGTTCACGCAGTCCTTGCCGGGGAGATCGCGGATTGCCTTTCGGAGGATAGAGAAAATGGAATTTGACAGAATTTATACAGAGATAGATCTGGGTCATATAGAGGAAAACATGGAGGCGATGGAGAAAAATCTTCGCCCGGGGACAAAAATGTACGGAGTCGTGAAGACGGATGCTTACGGACACGGCGCCGTTCCGGTCGCGAAGACGATCGACCGCTTTGTATGCGGATATGCGGTCGCGACCGTTGAGGAAGGTGTGCAGCTGCGGAAACACGGGATCACGAAGGAGATCCTGATCCTCGGTCCGGTCGCTGCTCCGAGATACGAGGAGTGCATCCGGCAGGAGCTCTGCATGCCGGTCTTTGAACTGGATAAGGCAGAGGAAATGTCAGAAGCTGCAGAAAAGCTGGAAAAGACAGCCCACGTCCATATCGCGGTGGATACCGGAATGAGCCGGATCGGACTCAGACCGGACACGGCGTCCGTGGAGATGGTAAAAAAGATCGCGGCGCTTCCGGGAGTGAAGATCGACGGCATGTTCACGCATTTTGCGAGAGCGGATGAGGCGGATAAGACTGGTGCGAGACAGCAGTATGACCGGTTTAAGAACTTCTGTGATGCTGTGAAGGCAGCAGGCGTGGAGGTTCCGGTCTGCCATTGCTCCAACAGTGCCGGGATCGTGGAGATGCAGGAGATGAACATGGATGCAGTCCGCGCCGGGATCACGATCTACGGTCTGTACCCGTCGGATGAGGTGAGAAAGGATATCCTCACGATGAAGCCGGCGATGGCACTGAAGAGCTTTATCACGTATATCAAGGAGATCGGGCCTGGAACTGAAGTCGGCTACGGAGGAACGTTCAAGGCAGACCGGACGATGCGGATTGCGACAGTCTCCGCCGGTTACGGGGACGGATATCCGAGAAACCTGTCCGGACGCGGGGAAGTGCTGATCCACGGAAAGCGCGCGAAGATCCTCGGCCGCGTCTGCATGGACCAGTTCATGGTGGATCTTACCGGGATTCCGGAGGCCAAAGAGGGAGATCTTGTGACCCTGATCGGAAGAGACGGGGAGGAAGAGATCACGATGGAGGAGATCGCAGAGATTTCCGGCGGCTTCCATTACGAGATCCCGTGTCTGATCGGAAAGCGGGTTCCGCGTGTGTATGTGAAGAACGGAAAGGTCCTCGGGATCAGGAACTGCCCGGATGAGGAGTATGTCGGATTCTGACCGGCACGCCGCCGCGATTTCTGAATAAAATATCATAAGTGGGGAACACTCTGAATACGGAAATGTCAGGGAAGCTGTCAAAAAAGATACCGTTATGGCTTTGACAGCAGCCCCGGACTCTCCGCAGAAATTCAGACGGAGCGTGAGACTTGTGATCATCAGACGGGGCGATATTTATTATGCGGATCTAAGACCGGTGGTAGGTTCTGAGCAGGGAGGTGTGCGCCCTGTGCTCATCATCCAGAACGATGTGGGAAACAAACACAGTCCGACTGTGATCTGTGCGGCGATCACATCGAGGATGAATAAGGCGAAACTTCCAACTCATGTGGAGCTATCCGCGAGGGACTGCGACATGATGAAGGATTCGGTGATCCTCCTGGAACAGTTGAGGACCATCGACAAGCAGCGATTAAGGGAAAAGATCTGCCATCTTGACGGGGACCTGCTGGACCAGGTAAATGACGCATTGAAGGTCAGTCTGGAACTTGGCGGTTTTTGAGGACCGTGCGGGGAGAAAAAACTGCTACATAATCGCAGTTTGGCGCTGCAGTGCGCGGGCATGGAGAGCCCGTGTACTGTAACGTGAAAAGTGATACGGCGGAATGATTCCTTGACGGGCATGGAAATAGATGTTATAGTGGACGAAATACGGAAAAAAGTAACTGAAAAAATAGGATAGTTATGGAAAGATAAAGGAGTGTTGGAAAATCTCATGGACGATGGCAATTCATGGATAGGAATTGTTCTGTTTGCCGCATCAGTGATCCTGTTTGCGGTGATGTACGGATTCGGTGCGGCCGTTCAGGCCCTGAACACCAGTGCGCTGGAGGATGAGCGCGACGAAGGAAACAAGCGGGCGGAAAAGCTTTTAAAGATACAGGAAGACCCGTATCTCTTCATCCGCACGAACCAGCTAGCGACGAGCATCCTGACGCTTGCGATGGGCGCGTCCTCGCTGGCGTTTGTGGTAAAAAAACTCATGGCTTTAATCGGGACGCATACACAGATCCCGCATCCGGCAGCGGTGGGGATCGCCTACATTGCGGGACTCGTCGGGATCGCATTTCTGCTCACAGGACTCGGGATCGTGATCCCGAAGCGCATCGCGGCAAAGAGCCCGATCCGCTTCTGCTATAAAGTTCTGCCGCTCGTGGAACTTGTGACAAAATGTCTGTTCCCGTTTGCGTGGCTGATGGACCAGTTTGCCTATATTTCCTTAAAGGCGGTTGGGATCGATATCCGCGAGAAGGATGACAACGTGACTGAGGAAGATATCATGTACATGGTCAATGAAGGCCATGAACAGGGCGTTCTGGAGGCCAGCGAGGCGGAGATGATCACGAACATCTTTGAGTTTGACGATAAGGTGGCGGCGGATATCATGACGCACAGGACCGCGGTCATCGCACTCGACGGGGAGATGACGTTAAAGGAAGCGCTCGATTTTGTCGTGAAGGAAGCAAATTATTCGAGATTTCCTGTTTATTCCGAAGATATCGACAATATCATCGGCATCCTTCACATGCGCGATATGCTCCACTATACGGATTCCAAGGACCATCTGAACACGCCGATCGCAAAGATCAAGGGACTTTTGAGAAGCCCTCATTTCATCCCCGAGACGAAAAATATCAACGCTCTTTTTAAGGAGATGCAGTCCCAGAAGATCCACATCGAACTTGTGGTGGATGAGTATGGTCAGCTTGCCGGCATCGTCACGATGGAGGACATTCTCGAGGAGATCGTCGGAAATATCCTCGACGAGTACGACAAGGAAGAGCCGGACATCGTATCCCGGAAGAACGGTACATATGAGCTCACGGGTCTCACCCTTCTGGACGACGTGGAAGAGACGCTCGGAGTGGAATTTGATAAGGAAGATAAGGACAATTTTGATACCCTGAACGGTTTTATGGTATCGAGGATCGGACATATCCCGAAGGTTGGAGAGAAGGGAAGTGTCCGGATCGGGGATTACCTCTTAAAGATCATGAAGGTGGAGAACAAGGTGATCCAGACCGTTCTCGCGATCCCGATTCCGAAGGAGAAGAGCGGAACAGAAGCGAAAAACGGGAACGAGATGAATGAGAAAACTGACAGGAAAAAATAAAAAAACATCCTGCGGCCGGTACATTGGGTACTGACTGCAGGATGTTCTTTTTTATTCCTGGCTTCTGAAGTAAACAGTTCCGGTAGCCGGATCCATGGAATCTACGATCGCCAGGGACTCCAGGTGGTAGCCGAGATTTCGGATGACCTGTCCGCCGATCTGGAATCCTTTCTCGATCGCGATGCCGATTCCCTCAACGGTAGCGCCTGCGTCATGGACGATCGAGATCAGTCCCTGAAGCGCGTAGCCGTTCGCAAGGAAGTCGTCGATGATCAGAACGTGATCGTCCGGGGAAAGGAACTTTTTGGAGACGATAACCTGGTTCTTGCATTTATGGGTGAAGGATTCCACTTCCGCCACATACATTTCGCCGTCGAGGTTGATGCTCTGGGATTTCTTTGCAAATACGACCGGCACATGGAAGTGCATCGCCGCGATACAGGCGATACCGATACCGGATGCCTCGATCGTCAGGATCTTGTTGATATTTTCATTGGCAAAACGGCGCTTGAATTCCGCACCCATCTCGTCAAAAAGCTCGATATCCATCTGATGGTTTAAAAAGCTGTCAACCTTTAATACGTTTCCTTCTTTTACCACACCGTCTTTTGCGATGCGCTCTTCTAAAAAGTTCATGTTTTCTCCTCCGTCAATCACTCTTTTTGAGTATCTTTGTATTGTATCCAATTATAGCAATATCGGGGAGAGATTACAAGATAAAAAGCGGCGGGCCGTGGATGATAAGATAAAAAGTTATTTTTCGCAGGCAGGAATTTTCTGAACTGAAAATTCTGTATCATACAGTAGTGGTTGCCGGTTACTTTTCACGGGTAGAAATTTTCTGAACTGAAAATTCCGTATGATACAGTTGTGGTCGCAGATTTTGCCGATTTGTTTATGAAATTTTAATGGCGGTCATACTTGCGGGGGCGGTGGGAGAGTGATATCATGGACAGACAACTGGAAAGCGGTTCACCAGCTGCATCCAACAGATCAACGATAAAAAGGTTCCCGGCAGCAATTGGCGGGTGTGGAAAGGGATCATTACTTTTATGGATAAATATGAGGTTCTCAAACAATATTTCGGTTATGACACGTTCCGGGACGGGCAGGAGAAGATGATCGATGCGATCACTTCCGGCAGGGATGTGCTGGGGATCATGCCGACGGGCGCAGGAAAGTCCCTGTGTTATCAGATCCCGGCTCTGATGGCGGGGGCAAACGGGGGGATCACGCTGGTGATCTCGCCCCTGATCTCACTTATGAAAGACCAGGTCAGCGCCCTGAACCAGGCGGGCGTTCATGCTGCGTACCTGAACAGTTCCCTGACGGCGGGACAGTATTATAAGGCACTGGGATATGCGAGAGAGGGACGGTATCCGATCATCTACGTCGCTCCCGAGCGGCTTCTGACTCCGGAATTTCTTGATTTTGCGGTCCATGCGGAGATTGCCATGGTGGCGGTCGATGAGGCGCACTGCGTCTCCCAGTGGGGTCAGGATTTCCGGCCGGGATACTTAAAGATCGAGGAATTCCTGCGGGCACTTCCGGAGCGCCCGGTCGTCAGCGCCTTTACGGCAACCGCGACGGCAGAAGTCCGGGATGACATTATCGATCTCTTAAAGCTGCAGGATCCGGTCGTGACGACGACGGGATTTGACCGCCCGAATCTCTACTTTGAGGTTCAGAGCCCGAAAGATAAATATGCGGCGGTAAAAACGTATATCGAAGAACATGCAGGACAGTGCGGCATCGTCTACTGCCTGACGAGAAAACTCGTGGAGGAAGTGACGGAGAAGCTGATGAAGGACGGATTCTCCGTGACGAGATACCATGCGGGACTTCCCGACAGCGAGAGAAAGCAGAATCAGGAAGATTTTATCTTCGACCGTGCCCAGATCATGGTGGCGACAAATGCATTCGGAATGGGGATCGACAAATCGAATGTCCGCTTTGTGATCCACTACAACATGCCGAAAAATATGGAGAGTTACTATCAGGAAGCCGGGCGCGCAGGGCGTGACGGGGAACCGGCGGACTGTCTGCTCCTGTACGGCGGGCGGGATGTCGTGACGAACCAGATGTTTATCGACAACAACCGTGACAACGAAGAGCTCGACGATGTGACAAGGCAGATTGTTGCGGAGCGCGACAGGGAGCGGTTAAAAAAGATGACATTCTACTGTTTTACGAACGACTGCCTCAGGGAGTATATTCTCCGGTATTTCGGGGAGTACGGAAGCGGATACTGCGGAAACTGTTCTAATTGTAAGACACAGTTTGAGGAGACGGATGTGACGGAGATCGCGAGAGCCATCGTCGGCTGCGTCGCGGAGTGCCGCGGGCGGTACGGGACAACGGTGATCCTCGACACGGTGCACGGAGCTTCGACGGCGAAGATCAGGAATTATCACATGGATGAAAATTCCTTTTACGGAAAGCTGGCAAAAGTCCCGGTCTACCGGTTAAGACAGGTTTTAAATTTTCTGCAGATAAAAGAATATCTGGTGGTGACCTCTGACGAGTACGCGATCGTGAAGCCGGGAAAGAATGCGGAAGCGCTTTTAAACGACGGTGAGACGGTCATGATGAAGCTTCCGAAGGAGCAGGAGAGAGTGAAGACGGGGAAGATCTCCGGCACGAAGAAGCCGAAGATGGCAGCCGGTACCGAGTCGTTTACTGAGGCGGAGACGACACTGTTTGACCGGTTAAAAGAACTGCGCCGTGAGATCGCGCGTGAGGAGAAGGTTCCACCGTATATCGTATTTTCCGATAAGACTCTGGTGCATATGTGTCTGATCAGGCCGAAGAATAAGGAAGAAATGCTGACGGTCTCCGGAGTCGGGGAATTTAAGTATGCGAAGTATGGGGAGAGATTCCTGAAAGTTTTTGCGGACAAAACGGATTCCGTTTCCTGACAAAAATCGTCTGACAAATTGTAGAAAACCTACAATTATTGTGGGATATTGAGAAAAGGTTACTTTTCACGGATAGGAATTTTCTGAACTGAAAATTCCGTATGATAACGTTGTGGTCGTGGATTTTGCCGATTCGGAATGCGAAGCATCGGCAAAATCCTGCTACAGTGCGCGGGCATAGAGTGCCCGTGTACTGTAACAAGAAAAGGTAAAAACAGGAAAATCAAGCTTGACGAATCCGGCGTATAGGTGTATGATAAGGACAGTTTCACTTACACGCGTTAAAGCGTAACGCAACAACGCATTTGAGAATGTGAGATCCCGTCTGAAGGGGAGGATCTATAGATCCTGAAAATGACAGCGGGATGTTACAAAAAAGAAAAACTGAGGGGAGATCGATATTATGAAAAAAGTAACAGCACTTGCAATGGCAGCCGTTGTAGCGGCTTCTGCATTAACCGGATGTGGATCCAGTTCCACAGCAGAGACAACAGCAGCTGCGGCAGAGACAACGACAGCAGCAGCGGCCGATTCCACAGAAGCAGCAAAAGAAGACGGAAAGACCTACAATGTGGGAATCTGCCAGTTAGTACAGCACCCGGCACTTGATGCGGCGACAGAAGGTTTCCAGGCTGCATTAAAAGATAAACTCGGTGACAATGTTAAATTTGATCTTCAGAACGCATCCGGCGATTCCGCTACCTGCGCAACGATCATCAACCAGTTCGTTTCCAACGATGTGGACCTGATCCTTGCAAATGCGACCGCAGCACTTCAGGCAGCGGCAGCAGGAACCAGCGAGATCCCGATTCTCGGAACTTCCATCACAGATTACGCGACAGCGCTTGATATCGACAACTGGACAGGTACGACAGGTCTCAACATCTCCGGTACCTCCGACCTTGCTCCGCTCGACCAGCAGGCAGCAATGTTAAATGAGCTGTTCCCGGATGCAAAGAATGTCGGCTTATTATACTGCTCCGCAGAGCCGAACTCCAAATACCAGGCAACAACCGTAAAAGGATATCTTGAGGATCTCGGATATACCTGTAAGGAATACACCTTCGCAGACTCCAACGATATCGCTTCCGTAACAACAACAGCAGCAGGCGAGAACGATGTTCTCTATGTTCCGACTGACAATACGGCTGCTTCCAATGCAGAGATCATAAACAATATCTGCCTTCCGGCGAAAGTTCCGGTAATTGCAGGTGAAGAAGGAATCTGCTCCGGATGCGGCGTTGCAACTCTTTCCATCGATTACTATGATATCGGATACAAAGCCGGTGAGATGGGCGCAGAGATCCTGATGGACGGCAAGGATGTTAAGGAAATGCCGATCGAGTTTGCACCACAGGTAACAAAGAAATACAACAAGGCAAACTGCGAGGCACTTGGAATCACGGTTCCGGATGACTACGTTGCGATCGAAGAATAATAACGACTTGAAATTATGAGGACATCAGGGTGGCAAACAGCAAAAAAAATTGTCACCCTGTTTGTTATCATTAGCCATAGGAGGAAAGAAACGTGAATTTTGCAACATTGTTTAATGCATTGCCGGGTGCCTGTGCACAGGGACTCATCTGGGGCATCATGGCGATCGGCGTTTATATTACATATAAGATCCTCGATCTTGCAGACCTTACCGTGGACGGAACCATGTGTACGGGAGGTGCTGTCTGCATCATTTTCATGTTAAACGGACATTCTGTGGGAGTGTCCCTGTTTGCGGCGTTTATCGCGGGAATGATCGCGGGCCTTGTGACCGGAATCTTTCACACGGCGATGGGGATCCCGGCGATCCTTGCGGGAATCCTGACCCAGCTTGGTCTCTACTCCATCAACCTCCGCATTATGGGCGGTAAGGCAAATCAGGCCATCAGTGTGGATAAGTATGATCTTTTAGTGTCTCTCCGTTATGTAAAGGGAGTCGCATTTTACAGGAACACGCTCTTCGTGACGGCATTGATCATTGTGATCCTGATCGCGGTCCTCTACTGGTTCTTCGGAACAGAGATCGGATGCTCCATCCGTGCCACAGGTTCCAATCAGAACATGTCACGTGCCCAGGGCATCAATACCGATTTCACAAAGATCTTAGGTCTTATGATCTCTAACGGGATCGTTGCCTTTGCGAGCGGCTTATATGCCCAGTATCAGGGCTTTGCGGATGTCAACGCAGGCCGTGGCGCCATCGTGATCGGTCTCGCAGCCGTTATCATCGGTGAGGTCGTATTCGGAAAGATCAGCCAGAACTTCGGTTTCAAGTTGTTCTCCGTTGCCTTCGGTGCAATCATTTATTATCTGGTCCTTCAGGTCGTACTCTGGATGGGATTAAATTCCAACGATTTAAAACTCCTGTCAG
>ERZ1026901.680-NODE-680-length-24938-cov-4.547643_pt1 | contig 24938 bp, 18 predicted proteins | sample MGYA00380179_ERZ1026901 | MGnify/ENA primary metagenome ERZ1026901 (study PRJEB33269, sample SAMEA4719815) | human gut metagenome | biome: human-associated habitat; feature: organic feature; material: feces | place: Cameroon | collected 2013-10 ... | reverse complement strand
CCTGGGAACAGCTCGACCTGGAAACCGGCCTGATCCATCTTCCCGACCGCGACATTGATATGGGCGCCCGTATGCAGCGCCTTTTGGAGGAAGTCTGGGCGCGGCAGAAGGACCTTCCCACTGACCGGGTGTTTGTGGCGCCAACCACGGGCAAACCCATCGACCAGTCCCGGATCTCCGTAGTTTCCCGCACGGCCATGATCCGTGGCGGATTAGAGGGGCTCAGCCTCCGGTCCCTCTCCGGCTGGGCCGATCACAAGCAGATCGAGGAGACCCTGCTGACCGGTGCAAGGACGCAGGGCTATCTCGCCCGGGATACGGCGGCCGCCTTGCTCCATATGCCCCCCCGCGCCGCCTGGGAGCACCTGAACCGCCTGAGCCGGGCGGGACGGCTCACCAAGGTCGGCGTGCGCTACTATCCCGCGGGGAACGCCGTAGCGGAGGCGGATTACCTGCCCATTCTCCGGGCCTACCTGCAAAAAGAGGGCGCGGCGGGCCGTCAGGCCCTTGCGGAGCAGCTGCGGATCGACCCCAAGCAGGCCACACATATATTAAAAAGGATGGTGGACAGCGGAGCGCTGGAATTGGTTGGTAAACGGTATCGTTTGCCGGAAAACACCCGCTAACGTCACGTATATATAACAATTCGCTGACAACTTTTCACAAAACCGCTGTTCTCATTACGGTTTTGTTACAGAACCCCAAAACCCATTTACAGTCAAAAAAAACCGTGCTAAAGTGTATCCTGCAAGGAAGGTTATAGCCCGAAGTCCCGATTCAGATATTGGGTAGGCTAGCCACGATATGTAAATCGGGGCTGAAAGCAAAAGCCGGACTTGCAAAATTACCACTCCCGAAAAGGGAGAATTCAAAAGGAGGAAACCCCATGAAGAAGTTCCTTTCTCTGGTACTGGCTCTGGTGATGACCATGTCTCTGGTCACCGTCTCTGCCGGTGCTAAGGACTTCACCGATGACAGCAAGATCAACTATGACGAAGCTGTTGCCGTGATGTCCACCCTGGGCGTCGTTGGCGGCTATGCTGACGGCTCCTTCAATCCCTCTGCCACTCTGACCCGTGGCGCCGCTGCCAAGATCATCTGCAACGTGATCCTGGGCACCACCACCGCTAACGCTCTGGTGGCAAAGACCGCTCCTTACAAGGACGTCCCCGCCAACCACACTTTCGCTGGCTACATTGCTTACTGCCAGAAGGAAGGCATCATCTCCGGTTATGCTGACGGCACCTTCAAGCCCGCCAACACCCTGACCGGCTATGCTTTCATGAAGATGCTGCTGGGCGCTCTGGGCCTGGACGCTGAGATCGAGGGCTACACTGGCCCCAACTGGTCCATCTCTGTTGCCAAGCGCGCTCTGTCCGACTCTGTTGACCTGGCTAACGGCCTGAAGGGTGACTTCAACGGCGTCAAGGCTGTGACCCGTGAAGAGGCCTGCCTGTATGCCTTCAACATGATCAAGGCTGGCAAGTTCTCCTATGACACCAGCTCCACCATCGTTGTTGGCAACGTCACCGTGAAGACCAACACCAAGGCTGAGCAGAACACCAAAGAGGCTTACTATGAGACCGTGTTCACCAAGCTGAAGGCTCTGGAGAACAACGTGACCGATCACTTTGGCCGTCCCGCTACCACCTGGAAGTATGATGGCAAGGAGATCGGCACCTATGCCAAGACCGCTGATGCTACCTACACCGCTAAGGTGAAGGAGAAGGATCTGTGGAGCGATCTGGACATGGTGAAGGTCAATGGTAAGACCACTCAGGACTTCGCCTATTATGTGGATGGCGCCAAGAGCACCATCACCGTTGACAAGGACAGCTCCAACAAGCTGGGCGGCAACGGTGTTGTTCTGGAAGCTTTCTATGACACCGATAAGGATGGCAAGGTTACCACTGCTACCATCGTTGTGATCAACACCTACTTCGGCGAGGTCGATGATGTTGATAAGAACGACGACAAGGAGCGCATCGTCACCGTTGACGGCATTGACTATGTGACCAACGAGTTCGCTGAGGACGACAAGGTCATCTACACCAAGGGCCTCGACGGTAAGGACGAGGTCATCATGTCCATGGCTAAGGCCGAGAAGAAGACCGGCGAGTACACCAAGCTGAGCGGTGATGATGTCACCATCAGCGGCACCAAGTACACCATGAACGCTGAGGGCAAGAACACGGCTTCCGTGAAGGATGACGTTGACTTCTATCTGGACGCCAACGGCTACATCATCTACATGGAGACCTCTGATGAGGAAGCCAATGTTGATAACCTGGCTTATGTTGTCACTGCCGCCAACTCTCGCGGCTACTATGCCGAGCTGCGTCTGGCTGACGGCTCCAAGAAGCTCGTTGACACCGACAAGGATTACGCCGGTCTGATCGGCCACATTGTCTCTTTCAAGGAGACCAAGGGCGAGTACAAGCTGACCGATAAGAGCGAGGGCAAGGAGTGGACTGGTAAGTCCGTCCTGTTCAAGAAGGGCAAACCCACTGTCACCGTGGGCTCTGACGACTTCAAGACCGACGCTAAGACCGTGTTCGTGTATGCCACCAAGGATACCAACGGCGATTATAGCTACAAGTCCTACACCGGCTACAAGAACGCTCCTTCCATCGGCACCAACGGTGTTGCTGCTGCTACCACTGCGGTTGCCGCTTACAAGAAGGACGGCGTGGCTGTCATGGTGTACGTGGATATGCCCAAGTCCTCTGTTGGCACCTCTTCTGCCGACATGACCTTCGTGGCCTATGACAAGGGCGCTGACCTGACCGATGATGGCGATAACAAGTACTATGAGCTGAACGCTGTGGTTGACGGCAAGATCACCACTGTGAAGGTTGATGGCACTGTTTATGGCAAGATCGCTACCGAGGCTGGCAAGGATGAGCTGGTTGCCGCTTATAACGGCCTGACCTACAACAGCGATGACATCGCTACCGACATGACCAAGGCCACCAATACCGATAAGGGTGACTATGAAGTCAAGGCTCTGAAGAACGACATGATCCAGATCGACGGCAAGGCTTATGCCTTCACCGATGATGCTCAGGTGTTCTTCGTTGACGGCTGCGACTTCGCCGAGGGTAAGACCTCCAGCATCCGTGACGACAACAACGGCACCAAGAATCCCTACAAGCAGGTCGTGTTCCACACTGATGATGGCGATATCGACATCATCTTCCTGGTGAAGAAGTAATCAACTTGGTTGATTCTTCACTGTAACTACAACAATGTAGGTACAACTGCCCCCGGACTTCGGTCCGGGGGCTTTTATATGCTTTCACCGTGAAGCGCGACACTCAGTTCGCGCGGTTCGTGTATATCCTTGCCGCGTTTCGATCGCTTCCGCTTTTTGCCGGGTCACGTCCGATTTCGTTTTCTCTCTGTCCCTCTTGCGCGGCGCGCGTAACAGGTGCCAGTTTTTGGCATGCTTTTATAACCGCATAAAATCGGGAAAAACCTTTAAAAAGCTTGTATTCTCAGGTATATAGGACTATAATGAAAAATATCTATGACCAAACGGGCCTTGCGCCTGTTTCCGTTTCCTCTGCGGGGAAGCGCCCCGCCTGATTTTGAACATTCCCCGCCTGCCCGGGATCATAATTTTAGAACAGAGCGGCGGTTGTAACAAACCGCCTTTTTAGCGGGTATGCACCGCTTTTGACCGAGAACTCTCATGTAGGAGGCTTTTGCTTTGAGCGCGAAAAAATCAAGAAAAGACAATATTCCCGTCCCGGCGGCCCAGCAGTCCGCCCCGGCTGAACATACGGAGAAGACCTCCGTTCCCGCCGCCCCTCAGCAGGGCTGCTGCGGAGAGGGCGAGTTTTCCCGGAAGGATACCCTCATGGTGGTTCTCTATTCCGTTTTGCTCTTTCTCGCCATGACCGTCCAGACCGGCACCGTGAGTATGCTTCTGTGCGCACTGGCCTTTTTGAGCCTGCTGGGGAAAAAGCCGTTGCTTCGTTTTCGGCAACGGTTGTGCGTGCCTGTGCTGGGCCTGCTGGCTTTCGCTATCCTGTATGGCGCGGCGGCCATCTACACGCCCTTCGGCGCCAGCGGCTTGAAGGAGTTCTATAAGTTCCTGGCCGCGTTTTCTCTGGCGGTGATCCTGCTGGCCCGCTTTGATCGGCGGCATGTCCCCGGCCTGCTGTGGGGCTTTGCTGCTATTAGCGCTATCATTGGCATTATCAGTGTAGATGCTGCGTCATATGGGCCGCTATTTTCAGCGTTTAATTGGCTGGCAAATCTATTTGGCGCGGATTTTAGCACAATTCTGGAAACGGAGAGTTTAACCAGAATCAACGGAATCTATAACGATGCCAATGTTTCAGGATGTATCTTTGGCATGGGAACTCTTGTTGCACTACATCTGACTGAACGGCCCGGTAGAACATGGGCGGTAAGATTTGCTGCTTGCTCCTTATTGGGCGCAAATGCAATGGCTTTTTTCCTTTCTTTGAGCCGCGGAGCAATCTTGTTTTTTGCAGTAGCCTGCCTCTTTTGGCTGGGGACGGTGGGTAAAGGAAAGCGCTTAGCACTGTTTTTGCGTATGATGGCCATTAGTATGACGATAGTGGCGTTATCCATTCCTGCCATCTGGTGTATTCAGAGGGGTAATGTTTTGTCTACGGTGCTAACCATGGCTTCCGGTGTTGCGATTTTTGCACTTGTAGGTGCACTGGACCGCTGGCTGCTTCCACTTTGCGCTCGCCATGAACGCATGGCTGTGGGCACAGTTGTTGCGGTAGGGGCTATGTGCGCAATTTATCTGGTGATGGCGGTTGTCTTTACCGGACCTGGCCACATCTCTGGGGCATATGGTCGCTTTGAGCGTATTGTTAACATGGAACAGGGACAATACACTCTTTCTGGAGACTGGGATGAGGAAGTGTCCAGTATTCAGATATTGTGGCGGGATCGCACAGGCGCTTTGATGAACAAGTGGACTGTTTTGTATGATGGTTCACCTGACAGCGTCGCCTTTGACGTGCCCGCAGAAGGAAGCGTTATGGTCGCTCTTCGAGGACCGGAGGGGACGGAAATTCGATCTATTACCCTTTCTAATGGCACGTCATTAAAGCTTGATTATCCTCTGTTTCCAACCTTTGTGACAGAGCGCTTGCAAGATAGTCTTTCCGGGAGTTTTTCCACGTGGGCGCGGATTCAGTATATGAAAGATGCTGTAAAGCTTTTCTTGCAGAACCCGATTATCGGTCATGGCCTTGGAGCAACGGAAAATCTCTACCGCTCCGTGCAGCCTTTTGCCTATGAGAGTAAATATGTTCACTGCCAAATACTACAAGTGTTGTGCGAGACTGGAATTTTGGGTCTTGCTGCATTTCTTTCATTGGTCGTAAGTATAGGCTTTCTCTGCATTTTTGCTATCCATAAGCAGAGGGATATGTCGTTTGCACCGATGTTATTTGCAACGTGGGTACTAATGAATGGCCACAGCTTGATGGAAATCAACTTTTCCGTCCGGGCCTTCCAGTGCTTTGCCTATGCGTTGCTGGTGGTACCAATTTTGCTATATGCCCAGCCGTTGATCGATGGTGATACGGCGAAAATCAGAAAGAAGTCAAAAACTGCAAGTATTATTTTAGTGATTGGATACGCTTTGTATTTGGCTGCGTTCGGCGGCCTGCTGGAAAGCGCCCGCATGACGGACCGGAAGGCGGAGCAGTTCCAGACCAGCGACGTCTATGAGTATCTGGACTTTCTCAGCGGCTGTGTCCGGGGCAACGTGTTTGACCACGACTTTTACCAGCGTAATTATGTTGCCAATGCTGTTCAGTTGAACGACCGCGCCTACAACGGCGATATGTTGAAATACGTGAAACAACTGCGTTCCTCCGGCACCTATGAAAATGACAGCGCACTGGCCCGGTATTATTACCTGCCCCGTCAGGAGTGGGACGAGCTGTTCGCCTGCTCTCTGGAGGGCATCCGCCAGGTGCGCTCCAGCCCCGACGGCTGGAACCTCCAGATGGACTTCTACCGCCAGGAGGTCCTGTCCGCCATGGGCACAGACAACGTATCTGCCTTTGTGGACGGCGTTTTGACCTTCGGCGATGCGCTGGATGCCATGAATGCCGAGGGCAGACTGGAAACGGTGGAGCTAAACGAGACAAACCAGGCGTTTTTGACGCAATGCCGATTCATCAAGGAACAAAGCCTTTCTGCGGAGGAAGGCTATTTGCTGCTGATAGAGTGAGCGAAGGCCAAAGCAATGCAGGAAAGGAACGAATTGCATGAGTCAACAATGCCAAAGAAAAGCATATCGCGCCAGGGCCAGCGTTTTAAATGTTGCAAAGGGGCTGCTAGTGTTGTCACAGGCAGGGCTGTTTTTGCTGAGTTGGCTGATTTACTATCGATATCGTGCGAATTATACTTTTTATTTCTGGGGGTACTGGGCTATTACAGCTCTATATCTTGTGATATATACTGCGTTTTCACAACTTTATGGAGGATTTCGCACCACAGTTAGCCGTGGGGGGGAATTAGCATATTCTTTAACTATAGCAGCAGTGCTGACAGATGCGGTATTTTATTGTATTCTCTGCCTATTGTCCTACAGACTGGTCAATCCCCTGGTGCTGATAGCACTGCTGGGAGTCAATATTGCTCTAGGCGTTGTTTGGTCATGGATAGCTATTCGCTTAACAGACCGGCTATATCCTCCCATGCGCACGTACCTGATCTATGAAAATGAGGATGCCTACCATTCCGTTCAGAAAGTAAAGGAATTGGCATGGAAATTTTGCGTGGTCAAGGAAATCTGCATCCATTGTGATGCGGAGGCAGTACCAGAACTGTTAGACGGCGCAGAGGCAACAATTTTATGTGGCCTGCGCTCTACTACCCGCAATATATTACTGAAACAGTGCATCGCTCGAGATATTCCTGTGTATATTCGACCGAAAATCGGAGATTTGTTACTTAGTGGAGCGACGCGAGTGCATCTTGCAAATCTCCCTTTCCTCTATACGCAGGCGGCAAATCCTACTATTTGGTATCGGACAGCAAAACGGGCCATGGACATTGTTTTTTCCATGGCCCTATTAGTGCTCTCTAGCCCCATTCAACTTTTCACAGCACTGGCTGTAAAGATTGAGGATGGCGGTCCGGTGTTCTATCGCCAGCGGCGACTGACAGTGCATGGCAGAGAATTTGATATTCTGAAGTTTCGCTCTATGCGAATGGATGCGGAAAAGGACGGAGTAGCTCGTCTTTCCACAGGCGATACAGACCTGCGTATCACTAGGGTTGGGCGAATTATCCGGAAGTGCAGAATCGATGAATTACCTCAGCTTTGGAATATCCTTCGCGGAGATATGAGTATTGTCGGCCCGCGTCCTGAACGTCCAGAGATTGCCAGCCTGTATGAAGCGGAAATGCCGGAATTTCGACTGCGGTTGCAGGTGAAGGCCGGACTGACTGGCTATGCGCAGGTTTATGGCAAGTATAATACAGACTCCTATGACAAACTCGAGATGGACCTCATGTACATTGCCAGACAGTCTATTGTACAGGATATTGCGCTGATGTTTGCAACGGTAAAGATTCTCTTTCTTGCTGAAAGCACAGAAGGTGTGCCAGAAGGTCAGATTACTGCCTCCCACAACGATGAGCATCCCACAGCGCGGGTTTAAAAGGAGACAAAGTTATGGCAAGCATCTTACTTACCGGAGGGGCTGGATATATTGGCTCTCACACAGCGGTGGAGCTTTTGTCGGTGGGCCAGAATGTTGTAATCGTAGATGACCTGTCCAATGCGGATATAGCGGTTTACGCTACTATTGAACACATTACGAACTGCCGCCCGATAGTTTATACCGGAGATGTGACAGATAGAGTTTTGATGGAACGGATATTTTCCGAACAAGAGATTAAGACTGTCATTCACTTTGCGGGTTATAAGGGAGTAGGAGAATCTGTAGGGAAACCACTGGAATATTACCGAAATAACATAGATAGCACGCTTACACTTTTGGAAACGATGGCGCGCCATGATTGCCATACATTTATTTTCTCATCTTCTGCCACAGTGTACGGGACAGGGGAGAGCCCTCTTACAGAAGACTGTCCCACCGGCGGGTGCACGAACCCTTATGGTTGGACAAAGTATATGATTGAGCAGATTATCCGCGATGTCTCCAAGGCTGATAGCACCCTTTCTGCGGTGTTGCTGCGCTATTTTAATCCCGTAGGTGCGCATGAAAGTGGGTTGCTGGGGGAAAAGCCGAATGGCGTACCCACTAATCTGATGCCCTACATTACCCAGGCAGCAGCAGGTGTTTTGGAAAAACTAGAAATTTTTGGGGATGACTATCCCACGCCGGATGGCACAGGAGTGAGGGACTTTGTACACGTAGTAGACCTAGCAAAGGGACATATAGCTGCGATTGAGTACTGTAAAAGCCATAAGGGATGCGAGACGTTTAACTTGGGAACGAATCGGGGCTACAGCGTCCTGGAACTGGTGAAGACATTTGAACAGGTCAATGGTGTGAAGGTACCTTATGCCATAGCTCCTCGCCGAACAGGAGACCTCCCAGCGGTCTATGCAGATGCAGGCAAGGCACGGCGGATGCTGCATTGGAACGCAGAAAAAACACTGGAGGATATGTGTCGGGATGCATGGAGATTCCAGCAGACACTAATGGAAGCGGGGAAAAACGGCTAATGAAGAAAATTTGCCACATGTCCAGCATCCGTGATAGCCGCGACCTCTGCATGTTCCAACGAGAGGCGCTCTTGGCATTTAAGGCTGGATACGAAGTGATAGTGGTAGCCAAAGGGGATAGCCAAATAGAAGAAGGCGTTCAGGTAGTTGGAGTGGGCACCCCGCCCAAAAGTCGCCTGAAACGGATGCTTTTCTTTACACATAAGATTTATCGGGCCGCACTGACAGAAAATGCAGATTTATATTTGATTCACGACCCAGAACTGCTGCCGTATGCGCTGAAACTAAAGAGACACGGCAAGAAAGTGGTATTCGACAGCCATGAATTATATGCGTTGCTGTTGCGAACGAAAGAATATCTGCCTTGTGCGAACTTAGTTGCAGGCGTATATGCCTTTTTTGAGCGTTACGCCGTCCGACAACTGGACGCAGTGATTCTGCCCGCGACAGTGCAGGGAAAGGATCCTTTTTTCTCGGTTTCCAAACGCACGGTGTTTGTAGCTAATTACCCGGCATTGGGAGAAATGTTTAAAAGCTATGAGGCAAGAGAAGATTCTCAGCCAACTAAATTATGCTTTGTCGGTTGCATGACACCTGATAGGGGCATAGAAAACATGATTATGGCTGCGGAAAAAACAAAACTCCCGTTGCTGTTGGTAGGGGACTTCACTCCGAAGGAGTACGAAGACAAGGTGCGTTCTCTATCGGGATGGAAATATGTGGACTTTCGCGGTAGGCTGGATCGCCAATCGGTAGCTGCAGTTTACCAGGAGGCTACGATCGGTCTTTGCGTGATGCCGAACGGCGGACAGTACAATGTGAGTGACACATTCAATATGAAGGTGTACGACTATATGGCCATGGGGCTTCCGGTAATCTTGAGCGATTCTGCCTATGCTCGTAAAGTCAATGCCAAGTATCATTTCGCACGGATAGTTGACCCGACAGATATAGATGCCATTGCAGATGCAGCGGAATACTTGGCGACGCATCCGCGAGAAGCAGTACGTATGGGGGAGACTGGGAGGCAGGCTGTTATCATGGAGTACAATTGGGAGTGCGAATCGAAAAAGCTACTGGCTCTGTACGAAGAATTGATTGGCCCGGCCTGAACTTGAATTTTCAGGAGGGATTTTGAAAATGGCGCCATTATTTAGCGTAATTGTTTTGTCTTATTGCAGCGAAAGATACCTTAAGACTGTGTTGGATTCCATCTTTGCTCAGGATTATCCTGCCATTGAACTGATTGTTTCCGATGATGGAACGCCAAATTTTGACGCTGTTGCCGTTACGGAGCAGATATCCCAACGAGGAGGAGACAAGCTGGTCCGGTATATAGTGTTGACTCATACGGAAAACCTGGGTACAGTAGCCAGCTTCAATCGAGCGGTACAGGCAGCAAAGGGCCAGTATATAAAAGTGATCGCCGCGGATGACGCCCTGTATGACGCGCAGGCCCTTTCCAATGCGGCCCGGGTGCTTCAGGAGAGCGGTGCTGAGATCGTTGCTGCGCGAGTGATGAAATGTGATAAAGAAATGAGACCCATTGCCCCGATGGGAGATCGCTTTTTGCGTGGTCTGGCGAAAAAAAACACCGGACAAGTCTGGCGGCGGCTTTGCATACACAACGCGCTGCCTGCGGCTGGGATCTTTTTCAGCCGAGTTTTTTTTGAACACTATGGTCTGGTGGACAATCGCTACCGCCTGCTGGAGGATTGGCCCACATGGCTCCGCGTTACGCGGCAAGGCTGCAACATTGCCTTTGGTGACTTTATGGCAGCGAAGTATCGCGCTGACAGCGGATCGGCTACCGGAATACAACCTGCCTATCTAAGAGACAAAATATTGACATTTGAAACCGAAATACGACCCTACCGTAGCCAGTTGGGTTTCATACGCTATCTGCTTGCACTTTGTAGTCTGCGGGTGCGAGATTCTTATGTACTACGAAAGATCTATGGATTGATTCGACGTTAACAATGGGGGAGGAATAGAATGACACCCAAATTTTATCATTTTATTGAACATGGAGATCCTAGAGGGAAACTGGCAGTAGTCGAACCTGGAAAGGATATCCCATTTCCCATCCGCAGAGTTTATTACCTGTACGAGGTGGGGGAGGAGCAGCGCCGGGGCTTTCACGCCCACAAGAAACTGGAACAGGTGCTTTTGTGTGTCCACGGCAGCTGCAAGGTGATGTTGGACGATGGAGAATCCCGCTGTGATATTACATTGGATTCTCCCACGCTTGGTTTGTATGTTGGCAATGCTGTGTGGAGAGAAATGTACGATTTTTCTCCCGATGCAGTGCTTCTGGTGTTGGCGTCCGAACCTTATACGGAAGAGGACTATATCCGCAGTTATGATATGTTTTTGAACTACATCGGAAAAGGAGAAAGACTGGAATGAACATACCTTTTGTAAGTTTCAAGCCTATGGAGCGGGAGTTGGACGCGGATCTGCGGGCTGCGTTTGAGCGGGTCTATCAGCGCAGTTGGTATATTGAGGGTGAGGAGGATGCTGCCTTTGAAAAGGCTTTTGCCGATTACTGTGGGGTAGAGCACTGCATTGGCTGTGGTAATGGACTGGATGCCCTGATGTTGGCTCTCAAGGCACTTGGTGTCGGAGCCGGTGACGAAGTGCTGGTTCCCTCCAATACTTATATCGCCACAGCCTTGGCCGTAACTTATACGGGGGCAACACCTGTTTTTGTTGAGCCGGACATTCGCACCTATAACATTGATCCTATGCGGTTAGAAGCAGCGTTGACAGAGCGGACGAAGGCGGTCATGCCCGTGCACCTTTACGGCCAGAGCTGCGACATGGGACCAATTATGGCTTTTGCAAAAAAGCATGGCTTGTATGTGGTGGAGGACTGCGCGCAGGCACATGGAGCGACCTATAACGGAAAGAAGATTGGTACGTTTGGCGATGCGGCAGGTTTCAGCTTTTACCCCGGCAAAAACCTTGGTGCATTGGGCGATGCGGGTGCGACAGTCACAAACAATAAAACGCTTGCCGATAAAATTCGTGCATTGGGCAATTACGGCTCGGACTATAAATACCATCATGTTTATCAGGGCAATAACTCCCGGTTGGATGAGCTGCAGGCGGCTTTCCTCGCGGCGAAGCTCCCGCACCTTGAGCGGATGAATGCTGAACGGCGACGTATTGCGAGCCGCTATCTGGCGGAGGTGCATAATGAACAGATCGTGTTACCGTATGTTTTACCCGGTACCGAACCTGTTTGGCATATTTTTGCCGTTCGCTGCCAAAAGCGAGATGAACTGACAGCCTATCTTGCGGAGAAGGGAATCAGCACGAATAAGCACTATCCGATCCCCATCCATTTGCAGGGCGCATATGCGTCGTTGCACATTCCGCAGGGAGCCTTACCCATCGCTGAGGAGATTAGTGCTACGCAACTGAGCTTACCGATGTACTATGGTATGACGGATAATGAAGTCAGCTATGTCATTGACGCGCTCAACGCGTTTTAATCGCGGCCATTTGATAATTTGAGAGAATTAGGGAGGGATAGTTATGCAGCATTCCTTTTGGGTAGAGTATGACAATGTTCTTATCCGCCAAATTCGTGAAGCTGATATTGAGCAAATGCGGCTTTGGCGAAACTCTGCTAATATTTCAAAATATTTGCGTCCCATTGGTGAAATTACGCAGGAAATGCAGTTGGAGTGGTTCCATCAGTATTTAATGGATGAAAACAATCTTACATTTGCCATTGAAGAAACCGAGCGGCTGCATCGCATGGTCGGCACGGTGTCTCTATATGATTTTCACGGGAGCGAGTCGAACTGCGGAAAAACGGTAATTGGCGACCCGGAGGCGGCGGGAAATAATCTTGGCTTTCGCGGTGAGGTTTTAGCTCTGCATATTGGTTTTCAGAAACTGGGTATACAATACTATATTACAGAAGTTGACCAAGAGAATATAAAATCTCAAAAGATGACTGCGATGCTTGGCTTCAAAAAGGTTGGATATAGACCATTGAATTATCGCAATGGGTATGAAGACCAATTTAAGATGACATATAAAGAATTCTATGAGGCGCATCCATATTTGAAAGAACTTGAGGTCATGGGCGAATAATTCCCGTGGAAAGTTTTGCTTTCGGGTATATGGAAATAGCAATTTGTCCAGTTTGTATAAGGAGGCTTTCAAAATGAAGGGCATCATTTTAGCCGGCGGCGCCGGTACGCGGCTCTATCCGTTGACCATGGTCACATCCAAGCAACTACTTCCCGTATACGATAAACCGATGATCTATTATCCGTTGTCTACTCTGATGCTGGCTGGCATCAGAGAGATCCTTATTATTTCCACCCCGACGGATCTGCCTAATTTTGAACGTCTGTTGGGAGATGGCAGTCAGTTTGGCGTTCATTTGTCCTATAAAGTGCAACCCTCGCCGGATGGCTTGGCGCAGGCATTCTTGTTAGGCGAGGAGTTCGTTGGCGATGATTGTGTAGCCATGATTTTGGGTGATAACATCTTTTATGGTGCTGGTTTAGGTAGAATCGTGCGCGAAGCGGTGCAGGCAGCCCAGGAAGGAAGGGCCACTGTGTTTGGCTATTATGTGCCAGATCCTGAACGGTTCGGTGTGGTGGCCTTTGATAAGGATGGCCACGCGACCTCCATTGAGGAAAAACCAGAGCAGCCCAAAAGCAACTATGCCGTAACCGGCCTGTATTTTTATCCCAAGGGTGTTTCGGCCATGGCAAAAGAGGTGCGACCCAGCGCACGGGGGGAATTGGAAATTACGACCCTTAATGAAATGTATCTGCGGCAAGGTGTTCTGGATGTGCAGTTGATGGGCCGAGGCTATGCGTGGCTGGATACCGGAACAATGGACTCTTTGGTGGAGGCGGCCGATTTTGTGCGCATTCTCGAAAAGCGGCAGGGCATTAAAATTTCGGCGCCAGAGGAGATTGCATTCCGTATGGGATGGATCAGCGAGGCAGAACTGCTGCAAAGCGCTGAACACTACGGAAAATCTCCTTATGGCCAGCATCTGCGGAACGTGGCTAAGGATAAGATTTATTCTAAGTGAAGCGAGGGATTATTTTATGACCATTATCGTCACTGGCGGCGCGGGCTTTATTGGCGCCAACTTCGTCTTTTATATGCTGGAAAACCATCCCGAGGATCGCATTGTCTGTCTGGATAAGTTGACCTACGCAGGAAACCTGTCCACATTGGCGCCCGTTATGGAGAACCCGAATCTCCGCTTTGTCAAGGCAGATATTTGTGATCGTGAGGCGGTATATAGCCTCTTTGAAGAGGAACGTCCGGATGTGGTGGTAAATTTTGCCGCCGAAAGCCATGTGGACCGCTCGATCGAGAACCCCGGTGTGTTTTTGGAAACAAATATCATGGGCACGGCTGTAATGATGGACGCATGCCGCACTTTTGGCGTGCAGCGGTTCCATCAGGTGTCTACTGATGAGGTATACGGAGATCTCCCGCTGGATCGGCCTGACCTCTTTTTTACAGAGCAGACCCCAATCCACACAAGTTCTCCCTACTCCAGTTCCAAAGCATCCGCGGATCTGTTGGCGATGGCATATTATCGTACTTATGGCTTGCCCGTCACCATTTCTCGCTGCTCTAATAACTATGGCCCATATCAGTTCCCCGAAAAACTCATTCCGCTCATGATCGCCAATGCGTTGGCGGATAAGCCATTGCCGGTTTATGGCGAGGGATTGAATGTGCGAGATTGGCTGTATGTGGAGGACCATTGCAAAGCCATTGACTTAATCCTCCAACGGGGCCGCGTGGGTGAAGTTTACAACATCGGCGGTCACAATGAGATGAAGAACATTGATATTGTGAAGCTTATCTGCAAGGCATTGCACAAGCCTGAAAGCCTTATCACCCATGTTACGGATCGCAAGGGACATGATATGCGGTATGCGATTGATCCTGCTAAGATTCACGCTGAGCTTGGTTGGCTGCCAGAAACCATGTTCGCTGATGGCATCGAGGAGACCATTCAGTGGTATCTGGATAATCGTGCATGGTGGGAGGAAATTATCTCTGGCGAGTATCAAAATTACTATGAGAAGATGTACGGCAACCGCTGAGGCAGCATCACGGGGCATTCAGCGGAGCATTATGACACTTGCTCGTTGCGCAAGCGGCTTACCGCCGCTTAGCGCTTATACCCTATGAGGGTAGCCCATTATCTGTATATTCTTGTTAATGGCCCATTTGGGGAGTGGATTTAATCAAGTGAATTTTGGAAGTTACAATATGAAGGAAACTTATACGGATAAAGCAATTCCTTTGCGGAGGATTTGCATGACTGCGGTGGCTGTATATTGCCTGCTGGTCATCCTTTTATATGTATTGGGAGGGTATCAGCTCCACTATCAGCCATCCCGTGGCAATTTGCAAATGCCTGCGGCGCAAAGCGCGGTGGCTGAACTGATAGACGGAGCCGTGATCGAGCAGCGCTTCACGGTGGGAATCCAGCGTATACAGTCCGTTAGCGTACTGTGGGGCACCTACTATCGGCAAAACAGCGGTATCGTTACCATGGAACTCTTGGATGAAACCGGACAAGCTCTGCTTGCGCAGAGCTTTGACGCTGTGGCGATTCAAGAAAACGGCGTTTTATCTCTCTGCGCGGAGGCGCCTCTGGAGGGGTTGGCAGGAAAAATACTGACCCTGCGCCTGACAGCGAACTCGCGGGAGGGCGCCGCGGTGGCGCCGATGATGAATAGCGGCAGCGCGCAGTCTGGCGGTGAATTGCTGCTGGAGGGACAACCCGTTGCCGGAACGCTGTGCTTTTCCGCTTCTGGTGAGGACTATACCTGGCTCGGCCTGCATTATTGGACCTCGGCAGTTATACTTGGACTGTTGATTGCCGCGTATCTTGTATTTGTGCTTCGCAAGGACGCGGCAGGGCAGCCTACGATATTCACAGCGCTTCTCAGCGCTATGTATCACTATCGTTTTCTCATTAAGCAGCTGGTGGATCGAGATTTTAAGACTAAATACAAACGCTCTATTTTAGGAGTGTTTTGGAGTTTTTTGAATCCGCTGCTGACTATGATTGTCCAGTATGTCGTATTTTCCAATATTTTTCGGCAGAATATTGATTATTTTCCGGTATATCTGTTGTGTGGCAATATCGTTTTCAGCTATTTTTCCGAGGCGTGCGGAATGTCGCTGACATCAATCGTTGGAAATTCGGCGCTTATCACCAAGGTTTATATTCCCAAATATATTTACCCGCTTACGCGCATTATATCATCACTCATCAATGTACTCATTTCTATGATTCCAATGTTTGTAGCGGCATGGCTCTGCGGTCTGCTTCCCACAAAGGTCTATCTGCTGCTGCCATTTCCACTTGTATGCTTGGCAGTTTTCTGCCTTGGACTTGGAATGTTCCTTGCTGCGGCAATGGTCTTTTTTCGGGATGTACAATTTCTGTGGGGAATTGTAACGATGCTTTGGATGTATCTTACCCCAATTTTTTATCGGGTGGATGCTCTGCCTGTGCAGGTGCAGGCTGTGGTGCGGCTCAACCCTCTTTACGCTTTTATCACATTCATCCGCACCTGTGTCATTGATGGAATCTCTCCAGCCCCGGTGTTATATCTGCAATGTTTATTGTCTGCGGGAATCACGTTATTAATCGGTGTGATCATATTTAAGAAAACGCAGGACAGTTTTGCGTTGTACCTGTAAGAGGAGCTTGCTATGCGGAATGAACAGACAGTATCAGAACGGATCAAAATGATTGAGGTACAAGATGTCTCTATGCGCTTTCGGATGGCGGATGATCGCGTGTTCTCATTGAAAGAATTTGTGACAAAAGGGCTTCGGGGGCAAATAAAGACTCGAGACTTTTGGGCTCTCAAGGGAGTTTCTTTTGATGTTTACCAAGGGGAAGTTATGGGAGTCATTGGGAACAATGGGGCAGGTAAGAGTACAATTTTAAAAGTGATTTCTGGCATATTAAAGCCAACAGGGGGATCCATTCGCTGCAAAAGCAGTGTTGTGCCAATGCTAGAACTCGGCTCCGGGTTTGATCTTGATCTGACTGGTCGGGAAAATATCTTCTTGAATGGCGCGATCCTCGGCTACAGTGAAGAATTCCTTCAAAAAAAATTTGACGAAATTGTTGCTTTTTCAGAACTCGGAGAGTTTATTGATGTGCCGATTCGAAATTACTCATCTGGTATGATGATGCGGCTGGCCTTTTCAGTGGCAACTGTTGTTAATCCACAGATTCTGATTGTGGATGAAATCCTTGCTGTCGGTGATGAAAATTTTCAGCGAAAAAGCCGCGCACGAATGCTGGAATTAATGAGTGGCGGCACAACAGTTCTGTTTGTTTCACACAGCATAGATCAGATTCGAGAGATGTGTGACAGGGTTGTTTGGCTGGATCACGGACAAGTCAGAATGCTTGGCGAATCCAAGCAAGTATGCGACGAGTACCAGTCGCTTTGATAAAAATAGGACGGGAGAAAAAGAAGGGACAATGGAACATAAACTGGTTAGCTTTGTTATTACTTCATACAATAATTATAAATATATCTACGAGGCAGTCGAAAGCGTGTTGACGCAGGATTATCCGCGTATTCAGCTTATTTTTTCCAATGATGGCTCACCAGATTTCAATGCCGATGAATTGCAGGACTATGTAAATAGACACAAAGGTAGTAACATTGTAGATGTGCAGATTTATGCACACAAAACAAATCAGGGTACAGTCCATAATGTGGAATTCTGTCGGCAAAAGGCGGAAGGGGATTTCCTCATGTACATGGCGGCGGATGACGCACTGAATGCTCCGGATGTACTGAGCCGTTATGTTTCAGAATTTGAAAGGCTTGGTCCTGATGCATTGGTGCTGTGTTCTAAAGTGGCAATGTGCGGTGAAAGTCTTGACGATATTGAAGCCTATGAACCTTCAGAGGAGGGAATCCGCGCAATTAGAGATTCTTCACCCAATCAACTTTTTGGACGCATGAGCCATACATGGACAATTCCGACGACAACGTGCTGCTATCGCAAAGAGGTTTACGATGTAGTTAATGGCTATGATACGGATTACTTCATCATGGAGGACGGACCTCTCTTTATGAAGTTGACGCGAAACGGATACAGAATCTATTGGATCGATGATTTTGTAGCCGCTCGCCATCGCGGTGGTGGTATCAGCCATGGCAACACATTGAACCTTTCGGAGGCATACCGCAAATATCGGTATGATGAAATTATCTTTTATGAAAAGGAAGTACTTCCTTTTCAGGAAAAATTATCTCCCGCAGATAAAAAGCAGATGGAAAGCAAGTGGGAATATCTTCAACGCGCCTATTTTGAAACCTTTGTGCTTCCCAATATGCACGGGTGGGAGTTGATAAAGTACAATCTTTCTCATTTCCCGGAGTTTGTGAAAACGCTTTTGCGCCGAACAAAAGAAAAGGCGGTGGGTTGGATCGAATGGAGAGACTTAAATCAAAATTGCATTTGGCTTGCTATTACATGTGCGCTTATTTACCTGTTCCTGCTTTTTGTTCCGACACCGTTGAGTGGGGGAATGCGCGCGTGGATTTCACGTGCATCTTTTATGCTCTCGCTAGGTTTTTGCGGCTTTGCGGTATTTTTGCGTGTAATGCGCATTATTAGGCATCTGTATATCACACTTAGATATATTTTTACAGGAAGAGAGTAACATCTGGCTTGGGAGTGAAGAGGTGTTTTATGCCGGTATTCCACAATATTAAGCAGTTCTTTCGCAATTTTCGAAATCTGAATAGTTTGGAACGGAGACTGAATGTTGCGGAGAATCAGATTTCTGCACTGTCCAGCTCTTATACTGGCCTAAAAGAAGAACAAGAGCGGATGCTTCAATATGTCAATACAGTGGAGCAGGCTTTGGCGGCTGAGAAAGAACAGTCTACGCGGCTTGCGCAGGTATGCAGCTTCCAGAAATGCCAGCTTACTGACATACAAGAGAAAAACAACGCTTTACAGCAGCACCTCTTATTACAGCTAGCGGATATGCAGGAAGTAAAAGAGCAGCTTCTGTCTCTCCAGGTTGTTCAGTCGCAGTATGCAGTTCGCAAACTCCCAATTCGCGTAATATTCCTTTGCGAGCATCCGGCTCTATGGAATTCTTTTCGCAGCATTGTCTCTGCCATGCGGAAGGAAACAGGGTTTGAAGTTGTTTTAATTCGCTTATGGTGCAAACAATATGCTGAAGATGGCACATTTCGGTATGAAGCTTTAGATTTTAGCGAGGTTGAAGCGGAACTGGGAACTTCTTTGATTGATTCATATGATACTGATAATGAAAAATGGCTCAATTTGGAAGCGATGTTACCGGATTATGTGTTTTTTATGAGACCATATGATTACTATCGCTGTTCGGCATACCATATCAAAGAGGTCAGCCATTACGCAAAAACATGCTATATACCGTATGGATTGCCTACTAATTTAGAAATGTTGGAACGATTTAGTACGCCGCTGGAATTTTGTGAATATCTCTATTTTTATTTCAGCTGTGCGGATGGTCAGGCGGAAATTATTCGCGGCTATTTGGAGGGAGCACCGAATTTGGATGACCGCCATTTGCTTTTTCGCGGTTATCCACCGATAGATGCATTGCGTGAAATTTCGTGGGAGCGTAAGGAGGCATCAACATTTACAATACTCTGGCTGCCTCGATGGAACACACGGGAGGGAGTTTGTAGTTTTTTTGAGTATAGAGATGTTCTCGTGGATTATGCCAAGCAGCACACGGAATGCCACCTGATTTTTCGACCACATCCGCTATGTTTTTCCAATTTCATTTCAACAGGAGAAATGACCAAAGAAGAACTTGTGGAACTCCGTAGATTGTATGAAGAGGAGCCATCGCTCCAATTAGATGAGGATAGCCTATATATCCCATCTTTTCAGGCATCAGACGTATTGGTGGCCGATCCTACATCTTTGATTGGTGAATATCTTCTTACGGGGCGACCAATCATTTTCTGCCGGAAAGAAGGAAAACTTTCTCCCCTGTTTGAACAGCTTTTGTCAGGGCTGTATGTAGTGGATACTCAACAGGAGTTGTGCTCAACGCTGGACCAACTGCGGCAGGGGAATGACTTCTTACAGAAAAAAAGATGCTCTTTAGTAAAAGAGTATTTCGACTCTGGAGAAAAAACTTCTGGAGAGCAGATTTGCAGGGAATTAGAAAAAGATCATTTGAATAGTACTCTGTCTTACATATAGCAAAGAGACGTTGGGAAACTCTGCAAATCCGGAGAATATCCAAAAGATGGATTATTCACTTGATATTCAAAAAGCATTGGTGTAGCAAGGATGAGTTGGCTTTCTGAAGGAACCGACTGAACACCTCGAAAACTTCACACACCGGTAGCTCAAAAGAAAACGAGGAAGGCAGATATGATTGGTCGCCCCTGGCTTGTTTGCCCACTGCATGCAGGGGCATTGCCAATCTGCGAGGGGCTTGTAAAAAACTGTATCACAAGGCGGGGTTATATGGGCTGATGAGGTCGAAATCTCAGACCCTGTTGCAAAAATTGTTGCAACAGGCCAAAAATCGGAGGCGGCAATCGCTTGTGGTGCAACGGATAGAGGCCTGCTGTAATAAATTCCTTGACGTGCAGGGGGCGCATATTTGAGTTCGGAATCCATCCTCCGAATAAAACCCAAAGCGCCGCAGGAAATTGAGAGATCCGTTATAGGTTCAAGACTGGTTTTACCTGTTCATCCTCCTTGTTGGGCGGGAACGTGATTGCAATGAAGCGTGTATGTTGGTTGGATGTATATCGGCCGAGAAATGATCTGCAACATCAAGGGGAAGCGAGTTAAAATTATAGAACTGCTTGAACAATTTACAGCATATTGCTATAATGCGAATAAAGCATTTGCTTGAGTGAGTCTATCGAAGGGTGGAAAAGGTAATGGCACAGAACGAAGTTATTGAAGCAAGCTGTATCAGACTGACCTCTGATCTTGGCGCGAAATATGCGATCCTCCCAGGCGATCCGGCGCGGGTGGAGGTTATTGCCCGGTATTTGGACAACCCTAAATTTATTAAAACCCAGAGAGAGTATACTAGTTGGGAAGGCTATCTGGATGGGGAAAAAATCTTGGTCATATCTACCGGCATGGGCGGCCCATCTACGGCTATGTGTGTGGAGGATCTGTATCAGATCGGTGTACACACCATCATCCGTATTGGCACTTGCGGTGGGATGCAGCTCAATGTAGAAAGTGGCGATTTGATTTTGCCGACCGGCGCTATTCGTCAAGACGGAACGACGTTGGAATATGTAAACATCGAATATCCCGCGGTCTCTGACTTTGATGTGACACTGGCACTGCGTAACGCTGCTCAAAAACAAGGCTTCCGCTATCACACCGGTGTAGTACAGAGCAAGTCCTCTTTCTATGGGCAGCACGATCCCATGCGAATGCCTTGTGGAATCGAACTGAAAAACAAATACGATTCCTGGATCAAGGCGGGAGCGTTGGGCTCTGAGATGGAGTGTTCGACGGCGTTTACAGTAGCAGGCATCTTGCGTATGCGCGCTGGAGCGGTATTGTTGGCGATCTGGAATCAGGAGCGAGCGGCCGCAGGATTGAGCAATCCCACGGTACGAGATATGGATAAGCCGATCAAGACCACGATCGAGGCTCTGCGGGAACTTATTAAAGCAGACAAAGCTGCGGGCAAATAAAGAAAGCGTTGGGACTGGCGTAAAGGATTACAAGTTCGGCGCGATACAGTAAATATGCAAAAAAACAAAGTAGAGCAGTTATACCATAACTGCCCAATATAGTGTTGGATTGCGGGGGGGTTATTCCGCAATGTGAGATAATGATCCTGAGAATTCTCGAGAAAACCCGAGCGTTCTCAGGATCATTTTATGCGAAGGTGTCATCAAGGAAGGCTGATTTGGTGTCCCATCATGCTACATCCCTCCTATAACTATTATACCACAGAAAGGATTTGCGCGTTACTTTGTCAACAGGTTCGTTATTGTACCGGATCACTTGATTTGCTGTCTCTTTTCAGAATGTTGGTCATAGCTTTGACCAACCAGGGGCTGCAAATTATGTTTTTCCAATTTGCGAAACCTGCTTTAAAACATTCCTGTTAGGGCTGCTTAACTTGATTTATAGGAAGAAAAGTGTGCGAGGCATGAACGAAAATGTTGAAAACAGCGGCGGAATTTGTGGTTTTCCTATAAAACAAAAAATTAACAGTCAAAACGGAAAAATAATGGAGAAAATAAAGACAAAAATAGCAGATTGCACATACTACGAGGTGGAGAAAATGCCGAAAAACGCTTGTGTTAAGTTGTGATTTGTTGACAACATTAGATAAAACTGCTAATGTACTAATTAAACTTGATGAAAAAAGTAGAAGTTATGAGGAATGTGTTGAAAAACGGTTTTCTCAAAAGTTGACACGCAGACAGGATGCGCAGGGCGAAAATCCCGATATGCCTGAAACCGTTGGCGCAACAGGAGTTTTCTGCTGTGAGGATCGTTTGCGCGGAGCTACGATCAGAGGATCACTTTTATGTTTTGGGCCTGACAATAGGTGGTCCATTCTGCGGAGAGTGGTTCATCGGTGATAATGGTATCGATCAGTTCCAGACCATTGAAGCGGATATTGGCACTTTCGTCAAACTTGGTGTGATCCATGATGAGGAGACGTTGCCGCGCGTGCTTGAGCATGGTTTCCCGCACACGGGCTTCATTGAGGTAGTTATCCGACAACCCTTCGGACAATGTGACTTTAGGACAACTGATAAAAGCGCAGTCTGCATAATAGGTAGCTAAAATGTCTGTGGTGTGATAGCCCACAAAGGACTGCGTGCGGGTGCGGAGGCTTCCACCGAGACAGATCAGATTGATATGGCTGTTAGGCTCTGTACAAAGGCTGCAAATCAACATGGAGTTTGTTACGATGGTCAAACTCAGCTTGCTGTCCAACAACAGGCCGGCCAGAGTCAGGCATGTTGTGCTGGAGTCCAGAAAGACCACATCTCTGTCGTGGACGAACTCTATGGCTTTCCGGGATATCTGGCTTTTTTCCTTTTGATAAAGTGTTTTCCGTAGAGGTGAGGCATACGTCTTATCGTACTTATCGGAGAGATAGGCGCCGCCGCGAATGCGGTTCAGCCTTCCAAGGGTCTCCAGCTCTCGCAAATCCCGACGCACAGTTTCGTCACTGCACTCCAGCATTTGGCTGAGCGTTGGAATGTCCAAGCTGCCCTTTTTCTTGAGTTCTTCTTCAATACGGGAAAAACGTTCAATTTTCAGCATCGCATATCACCCTTATCAAATTTACCCATGTTTGGCTATTTGCAACATTATAAAATGAAATTCAACAGAATTCAACAAATACTCGCTTGCTTGAATTGATAGATGAGGTGTTCACTGTGTTTGATTACAGCGCATTTTTTCTGATGAAACCGGAGGATGTGAAGCGGTACGCCGTGGAGGTGCTCCACTATTTTGAACCGGGCGAAGAGACGGATTGCGTCGAGATCGGTGATGGCAACATCAATTACGTATTTCAGGTCCGTTCCAGGAAGGACGGCCGTTCCGTCATCGTGAAGCAGGCGGACAAATTACTGCGGTCCTCCGGCCGTCCGCTGGATCTATACCGCAACAAGATCGAGGCGGAGACTTTGAAGCTGGAATCCGGTCTTGCTCCGAATTTCATTCCAAAGGTCTATTATTATGACGAAACTATGGCTGCTCTCTCCATGGAGGACATTTCTGCCTACAAAAACCTTCGCAAGGAGTTGGCGGCGGACCGGGTCTACGGCCATCTTAGCGAAAATCTCTCTGACTTTCTGGCCCAGTCCATGCTGCCCACCACAGACCTGGTGATGGATCGGCAGGAGAAGAAAAAGCAGGTCAAATTCTTCACCAATCCGGAGCTGTGCGACATTACAGAGGATCTGGTGCTGACGGAGCCTTATTGTGCCGAACCCATGAATCCCCGGAACAAAAATATCGTCACCCCCGGCAATGAGGACTTTGTGAAGGAGTACCTTTATGAGGATGAGGTCCTCCACGGTGAGGTTGCCACCCTGCGGAACAACTTTATGAATAACGCTCAGGCGCTGATCCACGGCGATCTCCACTCTGGCTCTATTTTTGCCAATGAACAGGGCATCAAGATCATTGACCCTGAGTTTGCCTTCTATGGACCCATGGGTTATGACATCGGAAATGTGATTGGCAATCTATTCTTCGCCTGGGCCAATAAGACCTACACCGGAGGCAGCGCGGAGACGCAGGCGGCATTGGAGCAGACCATCCGTGAGACCTGTGATAAAACAGCGGAAAAGCTGGCAGAACAATACGACAAACTGGTAAAATTCCCGCTGTATCAAGCCCCTGCCTTCCGTAAGGCTTATCTGGACAGTGTGATGGCGGATGCCTACGGCTACGCAGGGACGGAGATCATCCGTCGGGTCGTAGGCGATTCCAAAGTGATGGAGGTCACCTCTGTTACGGAACCGAATCAGCGACTCCCCATGGAGCGGACCCTCATCCAACTGGGCATCTATCTCATCAAAAACCGTGCCAGCGGCCTTACCGGAGCAGCTGCAACAGAAATGTTCCGAATGAATTTAGTATAAAAGAGAAGGAGAATTACAAATGATTAGAATGGACGAAAACATGCCGTTTTTGCTGCAATATGAAAATGTTGCCTGGTATGATAATGGAAAAGTTCGGATCCTGGATCGACGGATCTATCCCACAGAGGTCCGTTTTGTAGAGTGTGTCACCTATCAGGAGGTGGTACAGGCGATCGCCGATATGGTGACCCAGAGCGCCGGCCCTTACACTGCCGTTGGTATGGGCATGGCTTTGGCTGCATGGCAGGTACGGGATAAGAGCGCCGCGGAGCAGAATGTGTTTTTACAGCAGGCGGCCTATGACCTGGCTCACGCACGTCCCACTACTGCCAACCGTTACGGCCAGATCACCTATCGCTGCGCTGAGGTAGCAAAGGAAGCACTGGAGGCAGGGAAGAACCCCGTCGAGGCCATCGTGGAGAACACGGTAGAGTCTCTGAACCGCCGGTACAGCACCATGCAGATCGTGGGCGACCATCTGGCTGAGCTGATCCCGCAGGGGGGCACGATTTTGACACAGTGCTTTGGCGAGACCATCATTGGCACTGTGATCCGGGCTGCCC